>Ga0224504_10000030_pt1 | contig 49295 bp, 48 predicted proteins | sample SF_Oct11_sed_USG_3_FD_170160 | JGI IMG/M metagenome (GOLD analysis project Ga0224504, IMG submission 170160) | Sediment microbial communities from San Francisco Bay, California, United States - SF_Oct11_sed_USGS_24 | ecosystem: Environmental > Aquatic > Marine > Sediment | place: USA...
GTGCGAACCTCAGGTGTGGGGACACCTAAAAGGTGTCCCCCGCGCTCACGGTTGCGGCGGGGCGTTCCTGAGCGACGTCTCGAAGATATCCCGGAAGCGATTCACGATTTCACAAAACAGGTCGGCGGTCTGCTCGGCATCGTACGATGCCGAGTGCGCCTGCGTTTCATCCCAACCCAGTCCGCCAGCAATAGCAGCTCTCGCAAGAACCGTCTGTCCAAAAGCGACGCCGCATAGGGTCGCTGTATCGAAGCAGCTGAACGGGTGAAATGGACTGCGCTTGATCGCCGAGCGTTCGATGGCCTTGTTCAGGAAGCCGAGGTCAAAGTGGGCGTTGTGGCCAACTAGAACCGCACGCGAACAGCAGTTTTCCCGAATCGAGCGCCTGACTTCGCGGAAGGTGCGCTGTAACGCATCGCGTTCATCGATAGCGGGCCGCAACGGATGATGCGGGTCAATGCCATTGACCGCGAGCGACGCTGCTTCAAGGTTGGCTCCTTCAAACGGTTTGATGTGATAGCGAATCGTCTCGCTGCGCGTCAGGAAGCCGTCGGAATTGATTTCGAGCAGCACGGCAGCTATCTCAAGCAGAGCGTCTGTTTCCGAATTGAAACCGCCTGTCTCAACGTCGACCACCACGGGCAGAAAACCGCGGAAGCGGTGCGCCATTCTTATTTCATCTGACACTAGGAGTTTGCCTTAAGCAGGTTCTCGTCGAGGATGGCGTTCATCGTATAACGAACCCCGAACCCCGTGAACTTTGATGCAACGTGTCCAAGGCCATCTTCATTATCACCAGCGCCAAGGTCGAGATGCACCCACGGCACATCGTTTTCGACGAACTCGGCAAGAAAACTCGCGGCAAGAATGTGGTCGCCGGAACCTTTCGCCGAGCATTGCAGGAAGTCCGCAGTTTCGCTCTTGAGATCTTCCAGGAATTCCTTACCGATAGGGAAGGGCCATACTCGCTCGCCACTGTTGCGGCCGATGCGCTTCAGGACCGGGTGCAGTTTGCTGCGATTGGTAAATACGCCCGAGTACCGGGTCGTTAGTGCGCGAATGACACTACCGGTCAGGGTGGCGTAATCGAAGATGATGCCCGGCTTCTCGCGGCTTGCGAGCACCAGGGCGTCTGCCAGCGCCATACGGCCCTCAGCATCGGTATGGACAGTCTGGATCGTCTTGCCGTTCGCAGCCGTGATGACATCCTGCGATTTATAAGCATTCGGGCCGGTTCGGTTCTCGGTAATAGCCAGCCAGCAGTCCGCGGCAATGGGTAGCTGCATCTCGCTGATGGCGAGGAGGGTGCCGAGCGCGACGGCGCTACCCTGCATATCGCCATGCATATCGAGCATGGACTCGAAGGGCTTCAGGTTGGTGCCGCCGGTGTCGAAAATAATGCCCTTGCCAACGAGGCTCAGGTCGGCGGACGCATTTTTCGCAGCCGGGCGGTAGCGGAGGCGCACGATATTTGCGCTGTCGTTATCGTTTCCCTGGGCCACGGCAAGAAACGCACCGCATCCGAGCTTCTTGAGTTCCTTGACACCGTAACGCTTGAACGCCCAGCCATTGTCTTTCGCCATGGACTTCGCCAGGTCGGCGTAGTTGTTGGCGTCCAGGAAGTTCGGCGGCAGCGTTGTCAGCCAGCGAGCGAGGTTGTTGCCACTCGCTTCGGCTTCAGTGCGCGCCGTGTCGATCATCTTGTCGACCCCCAGCAGGCGGATGTTCTTGATGGTGGCCGGTTCCGCCTTGCTCTTGAAAGCAGGGAGCTTGAAGGCCGCCGCCAGCGCTGCTGCGAGCACGTTGTTGACCAGCTCGCCCTGCCTTTCTGCGTCAAATCCGACTGCGCAGATTCCCAGGCTGCCGGCTTTCTGCCCGGTTGCCGCCGCGACAAGCTTGCGCCCGAGCGTGAGTTGCTCGAACGTGCTTGCGGCTGCCGCGACCGTCCCGGCCACGACCAGTGTCTGTTTTTTATTCGCCAGTCTCGTCGTGAAAGCCGGTGTAGCGCCGGCCAGGTGTTTGCGATAGACGGCCTGCATTTTCGCCCCCTGCGGGAGCTTGCCGAAGTCGGACTTCGACGGCTTCGCAGGTAGTATCAAAAGTAACTGATCGACGCTATCCAAAGATTTCGCATCAACGTGCCCAACCTTTTGATATATACGGAGATCATGCTTGTCTGGCTGGATCTTTTGCATCGAAAAATTAACTCCCTGTGAGGCTTGACCCTTGCCGCACAAACACCGAATATGTCGCCCCCATATGCGATCCATTTGGCCCGTGCACGGATGCGGGCATCCTAGCAGGACGCACCACGTAATTCACGCACAGCGCAGATGAACCTGGGCAAAGGTCGGGCCGGTAAAATATGAGTAGTTTCAACCCCTTCGACGATATTGACCCAACAGAAACCGGTGAGTGGCTGGAGTCGATCGACTCAGTGCTCGGGCAGCACGGCCCCGAGCGGGCACACTTCCTGCTGAACCAGATGATCGACTTCGCCCGGCGCTCCGGAGCCTACCTGCCGTACAGCCCGAATACGGCGTACCTGAACACGATCGGCACAGCGCGCCAGCCCGAGTACCCGGGCGATCGTTCGATTGAGCGTCGTATCGAAGCGTACATACGCTGGAATGCCATGGCGATGGTTGTGAACGCGAATCGCATTTCCACTGAATATGGCGGCCACATCTCCAGTTATGCCTCGTCGGCGACGCTGTATGAGGTTGGCTTTAATCATTTCTGGCGCGGGGCCACTGACAAACAGGAAGGCGACATGGTGTTCATGCAGGGCCATTCTGCGCCCGGCATCTACTCGCGTGCCTTCCTTGAAGGGCGGCTGGCTGAAAAAGACCTGAATCGCTTCCGCCAGGAAGTGGGTGGCGGTGGCCTGTCGTCATACCCGCATCCCTGGCTGATGCCCGATTTCTGGCAGTTCCCGACGGTCTCCATGGGCCTCGGTCCCATGATGGCGATCTACCAGGCGCGTTTCATGCGCTACATGGAAAACCGCGAGATGACCGGAGCGTCCGACCGCAAGGTCTGGTGCTTCCTGGGTGACGGTGAGATGGACGAGCCCGAATCGATGGGTGCGATCACGATGCCCGTACGTGAAGGCCTCGACAACCTCGTGTTCGTCGTCAACTGTAACCTGCAGCGTCTCGACGGTCCGGTGCGCGGCAACGGCAAAATCATCCAGGAACTCGAAGCGGCTTTCGGCGGGGCGGGATGGAACGTGGTCAAGGTGGTCTGGGGATCGAGATGGGATCCGCTGCTCGCGAACGACCAGTCGGGCAAATTGCGCCAGGTCATGGAAGAAACGGTCGACGGTGAATACCAGAAGATCAAGTCGAAGGACGGCAAGTACGTGCGCGACACGTTCTTTGGTAAGTACCCGGAAACGGCCGCGATGGTTGCGAACATGTCTGACGATGAGATCTGGCGCCTGAATCGCGGCGGCCACGATCCGCGGAAGGTCTACGCGGCCTACGATGCAGCGACAAAGCACCAGGGTGGCCCGACCATCATTCTTGCCAAGACCGTCAAGGGCTTTGGCATGGGTACTGCCGGCGAAGGGCAGAACACGGCTCACCAGCAGAAGAAAATGGACGTCGAAGAGATTCGGACCTTCCGCGATCGCTTCAACATCCCGGTTACCGACGAGCAGATTGGCAATGTTGTGCCGTACTACAAGCCTGCGCCCGACAGTGCCGAGTACGAGTACATGATGGAACGACGCCAGTCGCTGGGCGGCTTCCTGCCGCGGCGACGGGCAAAATCGACATCCTTGCCGGTGCCGCCGCTCGAGACGTTCCGCACGCAGCTTGAAGGTACCGGTGAGCGCGAAGCGTCGACGACGATGGCCTTTGTGCGCATGCTGACAGCACTGACGCGTGACAAGCAGATTGGCAAACACATCGTGCCTATCGTGCCTGACGAGGCGCGCACCTTCGGCATGGAGGGTATGTTCCGCCAGATAGGTATCTATGCCTCCAAGGGGCAGCTCTACGAGCCGCAGGACGCGGGCGAACTCATGTACTACCGTGAGGACAAGAAAGGACAGATTCTCGAGGAAGGCATTAACGAAGGCGGCGCACTGTGTTCGTGGATCGCGGCCGGTACGTCTTACTCGAATCACAACGTGCCGATGGTGCCGTTCTATATCTATTACTCGATGTTCGGTTTCCAGCGCGTTGGCGATTTCATTTGGGCTGGCGGCGACATGCAATCACGCGGTTTCCTGATTGGTGGCACTGCAGGGCGCACGACGCTTGCGGGCGAGGGCCTGCAGCACCAGGACGGACACAGCCTGGTCGCTGCGTCGACCGTGCCTAACTGTCGTTCCTACGATCCGACCTACGCTTATGAACTGGCCGTCATCGTGCAGGATGGCCTGCGACGCATGATCGGTGAGCAGGAAGATGTGTTTTATTACATCACCTGCATGAACGAGAACTACACGCATCCGCCGATGCCCGCCGGCGTGGAAGAGGGCATCCTGCGCGGCATGTACCCCCTGGATATCAGTATCAGCCAGGGCAAGATTCGCGTGCAGCTCATGGGGTCCGGCACGATTCTTCGTGAGGTTCTGGGTGCCTCTGCATTGCTGATGGACGACTTCGGCATCGTCGCGGATGTCTGGTCAGTAACCAGTTTCAATGAACTGCGCCGTGACGCGCTCGAAGTTGAACGCTGGAATCACCTGCACCCCGAAGAAAAGCCGCGCAAGTGCTGGGTTCAGCAGTGTTTCGGCGACCGTTCGGGACCGTATGTTGCCGCGACTGACTACATGAAGATCGTCGCCGACCAGATCCAGGGCTGGGTGCCGGGCAACTTTTATTCGCTCGGTACGGACGGCTATGGTCGCAGTGATGCACGCAAGGCACTGCGCGAGCATTTCGAGGTTGATCGGCGGTTCATTGCCGTCACGGCACTGAATGCTCTGGCCGAGGATGGCGTACTCGACACGAAGACCGTTGCCGAGGCCATCAAGAAATACGGCATCAATCCGGATCGTCCGAATCCGGTGACGCTGTAGTCGGGGGCGCATACGTGACGAAGACAATCGACATAGTGGTCCCGGACCTTGGTGATTTCGAGAATGTCGAAGTCATTGAAGTGCTTGTTGGCAGCGGCGATACCGTAGAGCGCGAAGACGGCCTCGTAACGATTGAGACCGACAAGGCATCGCTGGATATTCCCGCGCCTGAGAACGGTGTTATCGACAAACTGACAATCGGCGTCGGTGACACGATATCGACTGGCGATGTCATTGGCCAGTTGACGATGGAAGTTGGCGACACGGTGGTCATTGCGCCCGCTATTGCGTCCGTGCCGACCGGTGACACAACCGTGTTGACAGATGAAGCTCCGAAGCCAGCCGGCAAGCAGACACTCGTAGTTCCTGATCTGGGTGACTTTGCGGACGTCGAGGTTATCGAGGTGCATATCACCGCCGGTGATGCGGTCGATGTTGAGGACTCGTTGGTCACGCTCGAAACAGACAAGGCGGCGATGGACGTGCCTGCCATTGTGGCCGGGACAATTGACTCGGTACTGGTAAAGGTTGGCGACAAGGTATCGGAAGGCTCATCGCTGGCTATTATCGATGCGGTCGCGGCGCAAGCCGCTCCCACAGAAGCCGCTCCCAAGGCGCCGGCTGAACCGGTCGCGGCTAAAGCCGCTCCCACAGAAGCCGCTCCCACAAAAGCGGTTCCCGCGTCTCTGCCCGCAATCGATGAGACCGGCTTCTCCAAAGCGCACGCAAGCCCGTCGGTTCGCAAGCTGGCGCGCGAACTCGGCGTCAATCTCGTGCAGGTCAAAGGCAGCGGCATCAAGAGCCGTATTCTGCACGACGATGTGAAGGCATTCGTTAAGGCAATCCTCACAGGCCAGGCGGCATCGCCTGCTGGTGGATCGCTGCCCAGGACGCCCGTTGTCGACTTTGCGAAGTTCGGTGAGATCGATGTCCAGCCACTGACGCGTATCCAGAAGATCTCTGGCCCGCGCCTTCAGGCGAGCTGGATAAACCTGCCGCATGTTACGCAGCACGACCTCGCTGACATCACGGATCTTGAAGCCAGGCGCCAACAGCTCAAAGGGCCTGCCAAGGAGCGCGGCATAGGTTTGACACCGCTCGCGTTTATCATGAAAGCGTGCGTAGCGGCGCTGCAGGAATTCCCGAAGGTCAATTCATCGTTGTCTGAAGATGGCGAGAGCCTCGTCTATAAAAAGTATGTGCATCTCGGCTTCGCAGCCGACACCGAAAACGGGCTGATGGTCCCGGTCATTCGTGATGCCGACAAGAAGGACGTCTACGAAATCGCGAAGGAGCTCGGCGAGCTGTCGGCGCTGGCGCGCGAAGGCAAATTAAAAGCCGATCAGCTGCAGGGCGCGTGTTTTACGATCTCGAGTCTGGGCGGAATCGGCGGTACGGCATTTACACCGATCGTGAATGCACCAGAAGTGGCTATTCTCGGTGTGTCACGTTCGAGCATGCAGCCCGTGTGGAACGGCTCCGAGTTTGAGCCCCGCCTGATGTTGCCGCTGTCGTTCTCATACGATCATCGCGTCATCGATGGTGCCCAGGCCGTACGTTTCACGACCTTCCTCGGGCAAAAACTGGCCGATGTTGAGTCAATGTTGCAGGCGATACCGTAGTGGCCGTTAAGCTGACGATTCCGGACCTTGGCGACTTCGACGAGGTCGAGGTAATTGAAGTCGTTGCCTCGCCCGGTGACGTGGTGGCGCTTGAAGATCCGCTGATAACGCTTGAGACGGACAAGGCGACGATGGACGTTCCTGCCGAGCAGGCCGGCACTATCGTCTCTATCGACGTTAAGGTCGGCGATCGCGTATCGACGGGGGATCCGCTCGTAACGATCGACGCAACGGCTGACGAAGTGCCGGTCGAGAACATCGAAGAGACGCGCAAGATGTCGGCTCCGGAAATCGTAGCGGCGACACATCCAACCGAACAACCGACGGATGCAGCAACGCATTCGGCACAGCTCGTCGTTATCGGCGCAGGTCCGGGTGGCTATACGGCTGCATTTCGCGCAGCTGATCTCGGGATGGATGTCATTCTTATTGAGCGTTGGCCGGTACTTGGCGGCGTTTGCCTGAACGTCGGGTGCATTCCGTCGAAGGCTCTGCTGCACGCGGCTAAAGTTATTGACGAAGCGGAGGCGATGGCTGAACACGGAGTGGTCTTTGGTAAGCCATCCATTGATGCGGAAAAACTTCGTGACTGGAAGAATGAAGTTATCGGCAAGCTGACCGGCGGCCTTTCGACGATGGCCAAACAACGCAAAGTTCGCGTTATGCAGGGCGAGGCGAAATTCGTTTCGACAAATCGCCTGAGTCTCGACAACGCAGAGACCATCGACTTCGAGAAGTGCATCATCGCCGCAGGCTCTGAGCCTGTCATGTTGCCGAATCTGCCCGACGACCCGCGCATAATTGATTCGACCGGGGCGCTTGAGCTGGTGCCGATTCCGAAACGGCTGCTGGTTGTCGGTGGCGGTATCATCGGCCTCGAGATGGCCTGTGTGTACAGCGCGCTGGGCACGGATGTCAGCGTAGTCGAGCTTATGGACCAGCTCATGCCGGGAACTGATAAGGATCTGTTACGGCCGTTCACCAAAGTGGTAAAAGACCGCTACGAGAGCATTCTGCTCAAGACCAAAGTTACCGGCATGCGTGCCACGGTGCCGGGCATAGAAGTGACCTTCGAAGGTGAGAATGCGCCGTCAGTCGGTGTCTATGATCGGGTCCTCGTTGCGATTGGGCGACGCGCTAATGGTGACAAGCTGGATGCGGACAAGGCCGGCGTGCGCGTGGATGAGCGCGGCATCATCGAAGTCGATAAACAGATGCGCACCAACGTACCGCACATTTTTGCGATCGGTGACCTGGCGGGCGGGCCCATGCTCGCACACAAGGCCACACACGAGGCCAAGGTTGCGGCGGAAGTGGCCCACGGTGAAAAGAGTTTCTTCGATGCCCGAGGCATTCCGTCGGTCGCGTACACCGATCCTGAGATCGCATGGGTTGGTCTGACCGAGGCCGAAGCCAAAGCCAAAGGCATCGATTACGAAAAAGCACAGTTCCCCTGGGCAGCCAGTGGTCGCGCATTATCCCTGGGTCGTTCTGAGGGCTTTACCAAGCTGTTGTTCGATCCGAAAACGGATCGCCTGCTCGGTGGCGCCATTGTCGGCCCGAGTGCGGGCGACCTGATTGCCGAGATCTGCCTGGCTATCGAGATGGGGGCGGATGCCGCAGACATTAGCCTCACGATTCACCCGCACCCGACGTTATCGGAAACGGTGGCGTTCTCGGCCGAGGCGTTCGAAGGGACGCTGACGGACCTGTATATCCCCAAGAAGCGTAAACGCTAGTTCATCCGCCGGCGCAGTTCGTGCGCGTCGTCGATGACGTCGTGCGCGGCGTCTGTGAGCACGTTTGCCTGGTGCTCGAAACGCAACACTGACTCGGCAACGGCGATGGCATCGTCGGGCTGGAATACAAACAGGTAGGCCCGTGCGAGCAGCATGCGGGTGGCCTGATCCTGCGGCGCTGCCTCGATCGCGGCTTCCAGGTACTCGATTGCCGCAGGTAGATCCTGGCCTTTGGCCAAGTAAGCGAGACCCATCAGCGAGTTCAGCTCGGGCGTCGCTTCAGAGATCGTTAGGGCATTCTGCAGTGACTCGATCAGGCGCGATGCTGCCGTTTCCCTCGACTTCGAGTCATAGGCGGTCGACAGTTGCTGCGCCCAGTACTGTGCGTAGTCCATCCATATCCGGAAGTCCCAGGCCATCAGGTAGATGGCAGTCTCGAAGCGCTTGTTCGCGCCATCAAGGTCACCACGCCGTCCGAGGATCCGTCCAAGTCCGGCCTCTGCACGGGCACGCAGCTCATCGTCAGGCAGGGTCGCGGTAAACCACTTCTCCGCGGCCTCGAAGTCTTCCAGACGCAATGCCATATCCGCGAGCGCAAGTTGTGCTTCCGATCGCGACATGTCTGAGGCTTGTGGTGAAAAGCCGGGCAGGGCCGTATTGACCGGAACCGTTCGGCTGGAAAAGTCCTTCTTAAGGTAGTACTGCAAAAGCGCCTGTTCGAACTCCTGAAGATCAACTGAAAATGCCTGTGAGAAGGCCGCGCCTGGCGGCGTCCCCGCGGAGGCCAGGCGCGCATAGCGTTCGAGCGTTGCGGGGAGCGTCTGATCGGCGTCGGGCAGGCTGCGCAGGTAGTGAACCATGAGCCACGACTGACCATAGAATAAAGCGGCTTCTTCATTGTCCATTGCCGAGGTATCGTCCGTGGCCAGGAGCACCGCGAGAGGCATCCAGCTCATGAAGTTGAGGGTGGCAAGGTGTCCCTGTGGTGCCATGGCATACTCAAATGCCTGGTCGCGTACGCGTGAATTCGACAGGTACTCGGCGTTTCCTTCCTCGAACCAGCGCGGGAACCGAATTTGGCCGGACTGCTTGTTCAGATAATGCGCGTACTCGTGCAGGATGATCTGGATGCCACGCGAGCCCGCTGTGTGCTCGATCAGAATGGCATTTTCCCGGAGATCGGACACAAAATAGCCAGCTGAGAAATCCGGCGCGCCAATACTCACATAGTCTTCGTGACTATCGACCGCAAGGATGATCGTCGGCACCTGTGATTCGTAGGTGGAGACTTCGCTCGAGTCACCTAACGACGCGCGCATGACTTCGAGATGCCGCAGCAGTTCGATCGTCTCCTCTTCTGCGAGGACACTTTTGATACGGAAGTTACTGCTGCTAATTTCCTGCCAGTCGCGGTCGGCCAGCGGTACTCCATCTGCGCAGGCGGGTTCGAGGCACAGTGTGCCCAACAGGAAAATAATGAAGACTGCGGTGCGGCTCATTTCCGTGCGTAGTACCACTTTTCGACGAGGTAAAGGACCAAACCAATGACCAGGAGTATTGAAACTTTAACCCAATCTTCGCCCTTGGACTGAGCGACCAGCCAGAAACAGATCACGAGTGCGACGACCGGGATCGTGAAGCCGCCCGGAAGCCGCCACGCGCTTTCCCTGGCTTCAGGCGTTGCCTTACTCCGGATGACCGGCAGCGAGGCAATGCAGATGATGTAGCCGAGGAGGCGCACCACGGAGCTGCCAATCGCAAGGTCGACGAAATTACTGGACAGCCCAAGGGCCAGCGCCATCGCGCCCATGACAATAATGGCGCGGTCCGGTGTCGCGTATTTCGTGTGGACGTTCCCGAACCATTGTGGCATCAGGCGCTGTTCGGCCAATGAAAACAGGATTCGCGGAGCGCCGAGAATCGAACTGGCCAGATTGCCGCCAATCGAAAATACCGCGGCGAAGGTGATGACCAATGCGCCTGCAGGGCCGGCCAGGCTGCGGCCAACATCAACCAGTGTGGCATTGGCATAGTCCGCAGCAGGAATGACGGAAATGTACACCAGGACGATAAAGAAATAGAGCAGTCCGGTCAGGAGCAGGGTTCGGATCAGTGCGATAGGGATCGTGCGCTGGGGCTGACTGGTTTCACCGGCAGTAACACCGACGGTCTCGAATCCAACGTAGGCATAGATCAACAACAACGTTGTGCCGCCGATGTTGTCTATCTGGAAATCAGCAGGAACCAGCGTGGCGCCTGTTACATGCTGCAGACCCAGCAGGACCAGCAGCAATAGTGGTATGACCTTGAGGAACGTGAACACCCCCATCGTGCGAACGCCGTCTTTTACGCCAAGGACATTCGCCCAGGTTAACCCGCCAGTAACAAGAGTGATGATCGCCATGCGGGCGAACTCCGAGGCAAACACATCGGACAGGGAAGCAAGATAAATGGCCATGACGTTGGCGTTTGCCGCAAATGCCGTCATGCGGGCGAGGAAGATCAGCCAGCCCGTACTAAATCCCGCCAGCGGTCCGAACGCATCGCGTGCATAAAGCACGGGCCCACCCGTCTGGTCGTAGTAACTGGCGAGCTCGGCGAACGTCAGTATGATCGACAGGAACAGGATCCCGACAATCAGGAATAACCAGGGACTGGCCATGCCGGCACTGACCGCAATCTTGCCTGGCAAGGCAAAGATTCCCGCGCCGATTACTGAATTGAGAACAATAAAGGCGGCGCCAAAAATGCCGATATCACGCTTAAGTCGCATTGCCGCGATACTAGCAGACGTGCCGAAAATTGCCGACGGTGTTCGCCTTAACGCTTACTCAATTTCGTGAACAGGACATGATCCAGACTGAACTTGCCGCCGCCCGCAAAGACCAGCGGGAACAACATGGCCATGAACAGCAGCGGGACACGATAGTTGCCGAAACCCTTGTCGGTGATGGTATATCCCTTCCACAATTCAGCCAGTGAACCCCACTGGTCGGGCCAGTGCACACCAGCGATCGCGACAATAGTCAGGATGATCAGGCTGAATGCCCAGAAGCGCGTGAACAGGCCGAGTAGCAGACAGACTCCACCCAGAATTTCCGCCCACGTTGCGAGAAACCAGCTGATTTCGACGGGAATGATGTTGAACGGGAATGGGAAGTTGTCCTGTACGTTGGCAAACCAGTTGTTGCCGTTGTACTTCATCATCCCGGCGCGGCCGTATTCCCAGGCCATTAACAGGCGAATAGGTAATAGCGCGAACCAGTGACCCGCCGGATCCAGTGTGTCGACAATACGATTTCTAAGGTTTACCAGAGCGCTCACAGGTTTCTCCGTCAGGCAGGGCTGCGCGTGCCGGTGAGAATCTCCAGCTGGCGCATTTCCCGCAATGCATCGGCCCCGTGCGCGACCAGTGCGTCGGCGTCGGGATAATTAATCTTGGTGGCGAGCGCGCGCAGCAGCTCTTCGCCGGTCTTGTTGTCCTGGTTGAATTCAATAGCATCCAGCAAAGCTGCCGTGACCGCATTGAGTTCCAGAAACCCGACCGAATCGTCACTGCCGCGATACAGCGCCAGGTAAACAGGTTGTGCTTCGGGTTCGTCAGGCAGGAATTTGGGTGAGATTCGCTGCACGGCATACCGATACGCGTACGCCCGGGAAAGTGAGGACTTTGCAGGAATGCCGGCGAGCAAGTCGCCATTGGGATCTACGCCCCGCAGGTCGATCTCGTCATCCGATACCGCCAGTTCCAGTTCCGCGTACTCGTAGTGCGCGAGTTCCAGCAGAAAAGCGTAATCGTCTTCAGCCGCTTCGAATTCGTTCTGCAGGTATGCCAGGAACTCCTGGGGTAGCTCCAGAAAATACGGCGTCTCGGCCTGGTGGTGTTGCATGAATCCGCGAATGAAGCGTCGCCACTGTGCGTCCGAGTGAATCTTCCGCAAGACGGGAAAGAACGTCGCGAGCAGGTTGGACAGATTATTGAAGAACAGACTGCGGTAGATTGCCATGCGGCGCGACTCGATACCCTCGGGCGCGGCCACGTGCTCCGGATCACGAATGTGTGCCGCGAACGCGTACTGCTTGTCCTTGAAGGTAGTCGAATCAGCCATTCGCAGCCTCCCGGCCTTCGGCTGCTATCTGTAGTTGTTTGATGCGGCGTACTTCGTCCAGCAGCTCTGCCATCGGCGGGAAGTTAAAGTCCCGCTCAAGCAGCGTGGGTACGGGGCCATAGAGACTGTAGGCCTCTTCAAGCAGCGACCAGGCCTGATCGTCGACGGGCGTGCCGTGGGTGTCGATTCGCAGGTCTTCATCTTCGACGAAATGCCCGGCGAGATGGAAATAGCGAATGCGCTCTGCAGGCATTGCATGTAGGAACTCGCGTGCGTTATAGCCGTGGTTGATGCTGTTAACGACTATGTTATTGATATCGAGCATCAGGTCGCAGTCAGCCTCTTCGATCACGGCCAGCAGGAACTCGCGTTCACTCATCGACGTGTCGATCGGAGCGTAGTAGCTGACATTTTCCAACGCCATGCGCTGCTCGAGAATGTCCTGCACACGGCGCACGCGACCGGCAACATATTTGACGGCTTCCTCGGTAAACGGAATGGGCATCAGATCGTAGAGCTGACCGTCATCGCCGCAGTAGCTCAGGTGCTCCGAGTACAGGCGGATCTTGTGCTCGGCCATGAAGTCTTTGATATCGCGAACGAGCTGCTCGTTTAGGGGCGAGGGTGCGCCGATGGACAGTGACAGGCCGTGAATAACGAACGGGTAGCGCTCGGTGAAGAACCGCAGCTTCTTGCCGAGCTTGCCGCCGACGTGAATCCAGTTCTCAGGGGCGACCTCCATGAAGTCGACATCCTCCGGCGGATCAGCCATCAGCTGGTCGGCTATCGGGCGGCGTAAGCCAAGGCCTGCGCCTTGAACCGGGTATTTAGATTGGTGGTCGCTCATAACGTCCCCTAAGACGTCCACAATAATCGTTATCTGATCAGACCATTGGCAGTCCGTATTTATTACAGGTGCCTCAGGCGCTCCAGGTATTTGGCCTCGTCGGGCGGCTGGTTGCTGCTCTGGGCGTCCCACAGCGTTTCGGCGAGACATTCGATCATCTCATGCTCTGCAGCGTGCACATCGCCACGTTTGGCGGTGAGGGTCTTGTGTATGGCCGCGATGCCGGCGGGTCGATTGGTTGCAACCTGTTCCCGGATGCCGAGATGCAGACCCATGTGCAGAAACGGGTTGGTCTGTCCGCCATCCGGTGTGTAATCGCGATTCAGGTCGTCGCCCGTAATATCGCCGTGGTACTCGGGGTGCATCGCGATGACATCGGCGATCTGCGCTTCGAGCGGCGACAGTAGCGACTTGTCACAGTGTTTCTGCCATGCATCGGCATACATCTGACGCAGTTCATTTCGGTCCTGGCCGAAGATCATGGAAGTTCCTTTTTAGTGTACTCACACCACTCGATAATCGGGCATTCGCTACATAGCGGTTTGCGTGCCTTGCAGACGTAGCGACCGTGCAGGATCAGCCAGTGATGCGCGTCTTTCTTGAATTCATCGGGCGTGAGCCGGACGAGTCGTTTCTCGACCTCGAGCGGCGTCTTGCCCTTGGCGATTCCGGTGCGGTTCGATACGCGAAAAATATGCGTGTCGACCGCAATTGTCGGTTCGCCAAAGGCGGTATTCAGCACGACGTTGGCCGTCTTGCGTCCGACTCCCGGAAGGGCCTCGAGTTCCGGCCGTGTACGCGGTACTTCGCCGTGGTGTTTCTCGATGAGGATGCGGCAGGTCTTGATGATGTTCTCTGCCTTGCTGTTGAACAGGCCGATCGTGCGTATGTAGGGCTTGAGCCCGGTCACGCCAAGCGCGAGTATTGACTCGGGCGTGTTGGCCACCGGGTAAAGCCTGGCCGTCGCCTTGTTGACGCTGATGTCAGTCGCCTGTGCAGACAGGATTACGGCGATCAGGAGTTCGAACGGATTGATGTACTCGAGTTCGGTCGTTGGTGCCGGCATGCGCTCACGCAACGTACTGTAGATCGCAGTGCGTTTATCTTTGTTCATGAGTTTCTACCGGTTGATCAGTCGCGAGCGTCGCGGCAGCGCACTACTACGTGCTTCGCGACGTCGCTTGTCAATTGCATTCTTCGCAGCGATAGCCAATGCCAGGCTGAAGAAAGCACCGGGCGGCAGGATAGCGAGCATCCATCCCATTGCGACAAATTCTCGGAATACGCCGATCGCGATAAGGAGCAGCGCAAATCCAGTGCCCATCACGATCCCGTCCACGATGCTGGAGCCAATCGAGTTACGCGACGCGAAAATTTCGGCGCGCGCGACGATGGCACAGTTAGTGACGATCAGCGGGATGAAAATACCGAGAGAACGATCGAGAGCAGGGAACCACGCTTTGAAGACCAGTTCGGTGCAGGTCACCAGGCTTGCGATAATCAGTACATAGATCGGTATGCGGATTTCCCTGCGTATCCAGCGACGCGTTGCTGATACGAGCGCGTTGGACATGACGAGTACGGCCAGCGTGGCGATGCCGAGGCCAAGGCCGTTGATGAACGTCGAGGTGACGGCAAGCAGCGGGCAAAGGCCCAGCAGTTGCACCAGCCCCGGATTCTCGTACCAGAGGCCGGTCTTGAAGCGGTCGATAATCGTTGGCGTCGTCATTCAACCACCTCGTCTGCAGCGTCCGCGGCTGCGGCGAAAATTGCTGCCGAGTTCGCGTCGAAGTACTCCAGCGTTTCCCTGATGGCCTTAACCACGGCGCGGGGTGTTACCGACGCGCCGGTCAGCTGATCGAATTCGCCGCCGTCACGTTTTATCTTCCAGTTGCCGGCCACCGGATCGCCGAGTGAGCGTCCGTCGAACTGCCTGACCCAATCGGTCTTGTTTGACTCGATGCGATCGCCGAGCCCCGGTGTCTCGCGGTGTGCCAGGACATGCACGCCTGTCACTTTGGCGTCGATATCGACGCCCACGAGTATCTTGATGGCGCCCGCGTAACCGTCACGAGCACTGACAACAAAGAGAGCGGCAACCGGTAGCTCGCCAGAGTACACGCGGTAAATAATGGCATCGTCAGAGCCAGGTAGCGCATGGGGCGCCGGGATAGTCACAATAGACTCACTGACGCCACTGTCGAAAAAGAGACCAGACAGCGCGGGCTGCAGGCTTTGCTCGAGCCACGCCTTATCGTTCGCTGCAATACGCTCGTCGGTGAGCTGGTAGGTGAATGCGACAAGCGCCGTGCAAATGGCCGCAATAGCCGCCAGCGTCAGACCGCTTCTAAATACAGGGTTGTCAGCCATCGGCTTCCACTCCCTCGTCATGGCCCACGATACGCGGCCGCGTCAGGTAGTCGATCGCGGGTACGGCCATATTCATGATCAGTACGGCGAATGCGACCCCGTCGGCGTAGCTGCCCCAGCGGCGGATACACCAGATCAGGAAGCCAATACCGAGGCCGTAGATCAATCGACCTTTAGGGCTCGTCGCCGCCGATACCGGATCGGTGGCAATAAAAAACGCACACAGGATGGTCGCGCCCGCGAACAGGTGAAAGCCGGGACCCGGACTGGTGCCGGGATCGACGAGGTACATGATGAACGCAGGTCCGAGCAGGCCGACCCCAACACCGACCGGGATCTGCCAGCGGATGATTTTCTTGATGAGTAACCAGAATCCGCCCAATGCGAGGAAGTTTCCGATCCACTCCCAGCCGCGTCCGCCGAAGTCACCCATGACCGGGTTTGCCCGTATCTCCGTGGCTGTCGCCATGTTGTTCAGGCCCGACTTCATGACATCGAGTGGCGTCGCTCGGGTGACGGCATCGAAACCCAGCGCGTCGGGCAGGTTACCGGTCAGCGTGAATACCAGCGTCTGGAGAATGGTCAGATGCTGGTAATCGATGTCGCCCATGCGTGGGGCAACCCAAAGGTTCAGGTACATCGGAAAGGTCACGAGAATAACGACATAACCGGCCATTGCCGGGTTGAAGATGTTGAAGCCCAGTCCGCCGTAGAGGTGCTTCGCAACCACCACACCAAACAACGCGCCGGTCGCTGTGACCCACCACGGTGTCAGCGACGGCAGGGCAAACGCGAGCAGGGCGGCCGTGACCAGTGCGCTGTAGTCGGACAGCGCCACCTCGAGTGGACGACGACGCACCCACATCATGAATGCCTCGCCGGCAAGCGCAAAAATTGCGGCGACGAGCAGGTTAAATATGAAGCCCGGCCCGAAGAACCAGACGTGCGCGATCGCCGCTGGCACGAGCGCCGCAAGGACCTGCAGCATCAACGACGCAACGTTGGCCTGCGGCGACCAGTACGGGGCTTCACGTCGTTCGAACTTCACCGGGGGTCGTCCTTCTTGTCCTGCTGCTTGCGCTTCAGAATCTCCGCGATGGCTGCGGGGCCGGCACTTTTTGCCGAGTCTTTCTGGCGAGTGAGTTCAGCCTCGCGCTCCTGCTGTTCGTGTTCCAGGCGCTGGTTGCGTGCCTCGAAACGATGGCGTGCGCGCTCGGCTCGTGCCTTCTCATCGGCCAGTTCACGAATACGCCCTTTGGCAATACGAAAATCTGCTGTAAGCGGAATATGGCTCGGACACACGAGGTCGCAACAACCGCACTCGATACAGTCGATGAGTCCGAATTCGCGCAGCTTCTTTTCGTCGTCAGCGCAGGCATACCAGAACAACTGCTGTGGCAAAAGCTGGACCGGACATACGGCTGCGCAATCGCCGCAGCGAATGCAGGCAAGCTCATCACCTTCAGGCGCTGTATCTGAAATTGCGAGTACGCAGTTGCTTGCTTTGACGAGCGGTACTTCATCGGTTGTGACTGACTTACCGGTCATCGGGCCGCCAATAATCAGGTGTTTCACATGGTCGGTGTAGCCGCCCGCAAGTTTGATCACTTCCTCGATCGGAGTGCCGATGCGTGCGCGAATATTCACGGGCGAGACCACACCGTCGCCGGTGATCGTGGTTACCCGCGAAATGAGCGGTTCGGATCGCAGTATCCAGTCGTGAATGGCAGCTGCCGTACCGACGTTCTGGACGATGCAGCCAACATCAGTTGGCAGGCCGCCACTCGGCACTTCGCGATTCGTCACCAGTTGCACGAGCTGGTCTTCACCGCCGGAAGGGTAGATGGTCGGCACCTGCTTCAGCACGATGCGGTCATCATCGAGTTCGGCAAGCGCTTCGCCAAGGCGCATTAGCGCTTCAGGCTTGTCGCTCTCGACGGCGACGTAGCAAACGTTGATCTGCAATGCGTGCATCAGCACCTGTGCACCACTGAGTATCTCCGGTGCGCGCTCGCGCATCAGTACATCATCGCAGCTGATGTATGGCTCGCATTCGACGCCATTCAAGATAAGGTATTCAGTATCACAGGTGCGGGCCTGCATCAGTTTCTGTGCCGTCGGAAATACGGCGCCGCCGAGTCCGACGATGCCGCCATCGAGAATGCGCAGCAACAGGTCGGCCGGAGCTTGTGACTGGTAATCTGGTATTGCCGAGCTCGGCACCGCCGCATCCTTACCGTCGCACTCGATCACGATGCAGGGTGCCTTGTCGCCATGTCGTCTGGACACAGGCCAACGCTCGATCGCCACGACAGTGCCCGACGATGATGCGTGCACAGGGGCACCGAGTTCTCCGTCCGGTTCGGCGATCAGTTGTCCCTTGAGTACGTAGTCGCCAACCCCAACGACCGGCTGGGCCGGCTCTCCGACGTGCTGCTCGATCGGGAGGACCAGTTGTGATGGGACGGGCACCTCCAGAATTGGCTGAGTTGTGGACTCCTGTTTGTTTCCCTGCAAGCGCAAACCGCCGTGCAGTTTGCCGAGATCATAGGTAGGCGCAGTCACGACAATGGCCTCATCGTGATGCAGTCCACGGGGCAGGGTGCAACGCACAGCTCGCAGCCCGTGCACTCGCTCTCAATGATCGTGTGCATGAACTGGTGTGCACCGACGATCGCGTCGACCGGGCAGGCATTACGGCAGTGGTAGCAACCGATGCACGCAGCCTCGTCAATAACGGCAACCGCTGGCACGACGCTCTCGGCCAGCGGTATGGCCTCTTTGCCGAGGAGTCGTGCCAGTCGGCGAATCGTGTCATCACCACCGGGCGGGCACAGGTTGATTGTGGCCGAACCCTCGACAACGGCGGCCGCATACGGCCGGCAGCCTGGATAACCGCACTGGGCGCACTGCGTTTGCGGCAGCAGGTCATTGACCTGCTCCACGAGGTCGCCATCGGCTGGCGGCAGGCGACCGGAGGCAAAGCTCAGTGCAAGGCCCGCGATGAGCGCTATTGAGGTGATTGTGAGAATGGCGATCCACATACGGGGCCATCAGGGCCTTGCCATGCCCGAGAAGCCCATAAAGGCCAGCGACATGATGCCGGCCGTCATCAGGGCGATGGCGGTTCCCCGAAAGGGTGCAGGAATGTCAGCGGCTTCCAGCCGTTCTCGAATAGCGGCAAACATGACGAGGACAAGCGCGAACCCGACCGATGCGCCGAAACCGTAGAAGACAGCTTGCACGAAGCCTTTGGATTGCTGCACGTTGAGCAGTGCCACGCCCAGTACCGCACAGTTGGTCGCTATCAGTGGAATGTAGATGCCCAGTACCTGGTCGAGCAGCGGGCTCATACGGCGCACCATTATTTCGGTGAACTGCACACTCGCCGCAATGACGAGAATAAAGCCGAGCGTGCGCAGGTATTCGAGATCGAGCGGGACCAGCACGTACTCGTGCAGCAGGTAGGCGGTCGCGGAGGACAAGGTGAGGACGAAGGCCGTTGCCAGCGACATGCCCATCGCCGCTTCCAGATTGCGCGACACGCCGAGAAACGGGCAAAGCCCCAGGAATCGCACAAGTACGAAGTTGTTGACCAGCACAGTACTGATCAGAATGACGAAGAGTTCGGTCATTCTTCTATTGTACGGGTTACAGCGCGGGGTCGACTACTTGACGCGCATGCCGGGTTTTGCACCGTCATCCGGTGACAGCAGGAAAATATCTTCGCCTCCCGGGCCAGCCGCAAGCACCATGCCTTCCGACACGCCGAAGCGCATCTTGCGCGGGGCGAGATTGGCAACGACTATCACGTGGCGGCCAACCAGGGTATCGGGGTCATAAGCCGCCTTGATGCCAGCAAATACCTGGCGTTGGCTGTCGCCGACATCGAGCGTCAGGGCCAACAGCTTATCCGCGCCCTCCACAGGCTCGGCCTTCTCGATCTTCGCGATCCGCAGGTCAACCTTCGCGAAATCGTCGATGCTGATGTAATCGTCTTTCTGTTCGGTCTCAGCCACAGGCGTGCTCTCTTTTGACTGTTCCACCATGCGTGCTACCTGGTCGCCTTCGACCCGGGTGAGCAGGGGTTTGAATTTGGACAGGGTTGCGCCGAGCAATGGCGAGGAGGCGTCCTGCCACTGCCAATTGTCTTCGTTCAGGAAGGCGCGGGCGCCGCTTGCAACCCCGGGAATGACCGGCGACAGGTAGACCATGAGGCTGCGGAACATATTGATACCCTGCGTACAGACGAGTTGCACTTCAGGCAGCTGGTTCTCGTCCTTCGCCATGACCCAGGGTTTGTGCTCGTCGATGTAGCGATTAGCCTGGTCTGCCAGTGCCATGACCAGGCGCATTGCCTTCGAGTACTCACGTTTCTCGTAATGCTGCGCAATCACCTCGGATGCGTCGGCGATCTCTGCGAACAGGGCTTCGTCTGCAAGCGTGTCGGCCAGTTTCCCGTCGAAACGCTTGTTGATGAAGCCGGCACAACGGCTGGCAATATTGACGAGCTTGCCGACCAGGTCTGAGTTCACCCGCGCGATAAAGTCGTCGAGGTTCAGGTCGATATCTTCGATCGTCGGGCCGAGTTTTGCCGCATAGTAGTAGCGCAGGACTTCCGGGTTCAGGTTGTCGAGATAGGTACGGGCCTTGATAAACGTCCCGCGGGATTTCGACATCTTTTGTCCGTCAACGGTCAGGAAGCCATGGGCATAGACGCTGGTCGGAGTCCGGAAGCCCGAGCCTTCGAGTACGGCCGGCCAGAACAGCGTGTGGAAGTACATGATGTCCTTGCCGATGAAATGGTATAGCTCAGCATCACTGCCGACCTTCCAGTAGTCGTCGAATTCAAGCCCTGCAGTGCGATCGCACAGGTGCTTGAAGCTCGCCATGTAGCCAACCGGCGCATCGAGCCAGACATAGAAATATTTGTCCTCGGTGCCGGGAATGCGGAATCCGAAGTAGGGCGCATCTCGGGAGATATCCCAATCCTTGAGGCCGGCATCAAACCATTCGTCGAGCTTGGCGATGACGTTCTTGTCGAGTTTCGCGACGGTCATCCAATTGCGAAGCCGCTCCTCATACTCACCGAGCTTGAAAAAATAATGTTCCGACTCGCGCTTGATCGGTGTTGTGCCGGACAGCACGGACTTGGGATCGATGAGGTCCTCAGGTGCATAAGTTGCGCCGCACACTTCACAGGCATCGCCGTATTGGTCTTCGCTTTTGCAGCGTGGACAGGTGCCTTTCACGAAACGGTCCGGCAGGAACATGCCTTCCTTTTCGTCGTAGGACTGCTCGATGGTCCGCGTGTAGATATCGCCGCTGTCACGCAGCGCCTGGTACATGCGGCCGACGATTTCCTCATTCTCCGGCGAGTGCGTCGTATGGTAGTTGTCGAACTCAATGCCGAAATCGGCAAAGTCGCTGACAAACTCCTTCGAATAGCCCTCAGTCAGCTCCTCGGGCGTGATGCCGAGCTCGCGCGCCTTGAGCATGATCGGCGTGCCATGCGAATCGGATGCGCACACGTAAATACAGTTATGGCCGCGGAGCTTCTGGAAGCGGACCCAGATGTCGGTCTGGATGTACTCGACGAGATGTCCCATATGCGGTGAGCCATTGGCGTACGGCAGGGCACTGGTAACGAGGATTTTTCGTGGGCTGTCTGACATGGGGCGCGATTATGCCAGTATTTGGTCAAAAAGGCCTACGGATTCGGGCCTGAAGGCCCTCCTACTCTTGTTCGTCTTTGACCTTATCGAACATATGCTTGTTGTTGGCCTGCAGGTAGGCCTCCTGGCCCGAAACCCAGCCTTTTTCAACGAGGCTCATGAGTGCTTTGTCCATGGACACCATGCCGGACGCACCGCCACTCTGGATGGCTGTTTCCAGCTGGTCGAGCTTGCCCTGACGAATCAGGTTGGCTACCGCCGAGGTGTTGATCATGATTTCAAGCGCTGCGGCTCGACCTGGTTTGTGAATTGTCGGCAACAGCTGCTGGGATACGACGCCGCGGAGCGAAGTCGAGATCATCGTACGAATGTGTGACTGCTTGTCGGCCGGGAAGGAGTTGATGATGCGATCGACGGTCTGGGCGGCACCGTTAGTGTGCAACGTACCCATGACGAGAATACCCATCTCGGCGGCGGTCACTGCAATACTGATCGTCTCCAGGTCGCGCATTTCGCCGACAAGGATCACGTCTGGATCTTCACGCAGTGCAGAGTGCAGTGCTTCCGCGAAATTCGGACTATGTACGCCCACCTCGCGCTGGCTGATCAGGCAGCCTTTCGCCTTGTGCACGAATTCGATGGGGTCCTCGATCGTCAGAATGTGGCCCTTCATGCGCCGGTTCATCTCGTCGATCATTGCAGCTAGCGTCGTCGACTTGCCTGACCCGGTCTTGCCGGTCACGAGGATCATGCCCGAGGTGTACTTGCAGAGCTGGTGCACGACCTTCGGCATATTCAGCTCTTCGAGCGACATCGCCGTCGACGGAATCGCCCTGAAGATCGCGCCGACGCCGTTCAGATGCCGGAACGCATTGACGCGAAAACGAGATACGTCGGGTATCTCGTAGGCGAAGTCTGCTGCATCTTCCCTTTCGAACGTGGCCTTCGCTACGCCGTCCATGATCTCGAAGACAGCTTCCTGCACGAACTCAACAGTGAGAGCCTGATCCATCAGATTCTTGAGTCCACCATGCACACGTATGCGCGGCGGATCGCCGGACAGGAAGTGCAGGTCCGATGCATTTTGCTGCAGCGACGCTTGCAGGAACTGGTCCATTTTATTCATGGCATCAGACCTTTGAACCGTCGCCGATATCGATCGTCGGGAACATGTCAGTGTCCGTCACGAAACGCTGGAACTTCTTCTTTTCATTGGCAAAACGGATGGCGTCGTCGGGGTCGACCTCCTTGGCATTGATTGCGTCAAGGAGAGCCTGATCCATTACCTGCATCCCGACGTCTTTGCCGGTCTGAAGCTGTGACGCGATCTGGTGTGTCTGGTCGGTTGTGATCAGCTTGGCGATGGCGCGATTGTTAACCAGGATCTCGAGAACAGCGCGGCGGCCGCGGCCGTCCGGTGTCTTTACCAGTACCTGCGTTACGACGGCCTTCAGACTCATTGCGAGGAAGCCCTTGGTCTGCTCGCGTAATTCGCCGGGCAGGGCGTCGATAATACGGTCGATAGTCTTCACTGCGCCCGTTGTATGTAGTGTGCCGAGCACGAGGTGACCGGTTTCGGCGGCCGTCATGGCCATCGAGATCGTCTCCGCATCACGCAACTCGCCAACGAGAATTACGTCGGGGTCTTCGCGCATCGCCGAACGCACGCCGTCGGCAAAACTCACGACATGCGTGCCGACTTCACGCTGGATAACCTGGCTCTGTTTGCTCGGGTGGACAAACTCGATGGGGTCTTCGAGGCTGATGATGTTGAGGTTTCGGGTTTCATTGAGGTGGTCGATCATCGCAGCCAGCGTTGTGGACTTACCCGTACCCGTACTACCGGTGACCAGCACCATGCCCTGGTGGTAGTCGCAGAAATCCTTGAGCACCGGCGGTACGTTCAGCGCGTCGAGCTTGGGCACGTCCCCGGGAATATGCCTGAACACGGCACCCATGCCCGTGGCTTTACGGAAGACATTCACACGAAACCGGTCGCTCTCGTCACCGACGTAGGAGAAATCCAGGTCGTGTCCCTCAATCAGACGTTCCTGCTGCTTGCTGGTCAGGATTTCGTGCAGGTAGGTTTCGAGCTCAGTATCGGTCAACTCGCGAAACTTGATCGGCATCAGGTCGCCGTTCATACGGAGCATCGGCGGGACACCGACAGCGAGATGAATGTCGGAACAGCCCTGCGCGAGGCCCAATTTGAGGAATGCGTCTATGCGTGCCATGTATGGACTCAGAGTTTAACGTTATCGAGCGCGTCTGTAAGCTCTTCCATCGACTGGTAGCGCTTGGTCTTGTCGACAGACATGGCCTTAACAATGATCGCAGCAAAGTCATCGGGCAGGTCAGGATTAACTTCCTGGCAGCCCTTCGCCTTACCCTGGACATGCTGGTACATGACTGACATGTGGTCGCCGCGGCTGTAGGGCGGTATGCCGGTACACATCTCGTACATGATAACGCCGATGCTATAGACGTCTGCGGTTTGATCAACTTTCTTGCCGAGAATCTGTTCGGGTGCCATGTATTTCGGCGAGCCGATGACGTAACCCGTTTTGGTCAGCTGCGTATCGCCGCTGCTGGCCGCTGCCGCAACGCCGAAGTCCACGATCTTGAGCAGACCTTCTTTGTTGACCAGGATGTTGGCCGGCTTCAGGTCGCGGTGAATGACGCCAGCCTGGTGCGCCACGGTCATACCCGTCGCCATGTCGCGGGAGTAACGCAGCGCTTTTTCCAGGGGCATGGGTTTGCCGTCCGGAATCTCGCCCGACAGCGTGTGCGACGGGAAATACTCCATCGAGATGGCGTAGGCGCCCTGCAGGTGCAGGAAGTCATAAATTCGAATGACGTTGCGATGTGTAATCTTGCGCGAATAGCGCAGTTCGTGAACGAAGCGCTTCATCATCTCTTCGTCAGATGACACATTCGTGTTCAGGAACTTGAGAATGAGTTGTTCGTCGACGACCTCATCCTCCATCAGCAGCACGGTACCGAAAGCACCTTTACCGATCTTCTCAATGTAACGGTAGCGGCCTTCGATGACGTCGCCCGGGTTCAGCTTGGAGATGTCGAGCATCGGGAGACCAACCGCTGCGGGCGTGGCTGGCGTCGCCGGAACAATATCGCCGTCCCCGTCTGTCTGCGCAACAGCACTTTCTTCCTTTGCCTGCTGCAGCAACTTCTCGAGATCCTCGTTGTCGACGAGCATCGTCTTGGTGTTTTCGGCGATCTTCTCTGCCCGAGCGTTCTGTTCCATGACCGTCGGCGAGAAGCGGTCGTCAAGATCCTTGAGTGCCTTGTCGGCCGCATTGATGATTGTCACGTCCTCGGACTGCTTGATCTTCTTGAACAGGCTGCGAATCGTCTCGGCCTGGGAATCGTGGGTCAGGTGGGAGATTGCCTTGATAGCCTCAAGCTGAACTTCGCGCTCCGGGCGCTCCAGCATCGGCAGGATCTTGCTGATCTGTTTGTAGGAACCGAGTTTGCCAATTGCGCGGATCAGCACCGCGTCGGTCTTGGAGTCCTGGCCGAGCATACCTTCGAGTTTTGGTAGCACCTTGGTGCTGCCGATTTTCGAGAGCGCATCGATGGCGCGTTCACGCACCCACCAGTCTGAGTCGTCGGTAGCCTTGATGAGGTGTTCTTCAGCGCGATCGCTCTTGGTCGCATTGAGAATTTCGATTGCTGTACGACGAATCTCCTCGTCTTCCGAAGCAATGAGACCGACCACTGAATCGACAACCCTTGGGCCGCCGATCTCCGCCAGCGCGTCGCCGGCGCGTGAACGGACCCACCAGTCATCGTCCTTGATGGCGTTGAGCAAATCCTTCACCGAAGACTCGTCGCCGATTTCGTTCAGAACTTCGACAGCGGCGCGGCGTGCGTACTCGGACTCGTCTTTCAGCGCATTGACGAGATGTTTGACCGTGTCGGGGTGCTTGGCCTTGATCAGAACGTCGACCGCCTTGCCCTGGACGTCGAGGTCGGGGTCTGTGAGGACTTCCGCGACCTTCCCGACATTGATATTGCCACCACGAGAGCCCAGTGCGCCGAGTGCTGCGCTGCGCACCATCTTGTTTGGGTCCTTGAGCTGCATCTCCAGTGCCTGGCTGATCTCGGTCTTGTCAAACCTGGCGAGCAACTGCATCAGGTGGATCTTGATGACCGGATCCTTGCCGCCCATGCGCGCGATGAGGTCCCCGACCATTTCCGGCTTGATCGTTTCCTGGATGATCCTGAAGATTGCAGCCGTTTCCTTGGGCTCGCAGTCGTACGCGCGTTGCAGCAGTTCGTGAACTGACAGGTCCTGCTTGTGAACCCTGAGCACCTCGATCAGCGCGCCTTTAGAAACTTCCTCGTCTTCGAAGAAATTGAGCAGGCTGTTCGCATTGTAATCGGTGCTACTGGACAGGGCCCAGGCGGTCCCGGACACGACGCGTTCGTTGCCGTCGGCGAGGCCTTCACGATACATGTCGAGGTTCTTGTCGTTGACGAGAGAGCCCAGGATATCGACGAGCACCATCGTGTGCGTCTTGTCTGACAAGGCGAGGGCATCAATGATCTTGGGCACGGCCTTGTTGCCGGCCTTCTTGAGCTTGTCGACAAGTTTCTGCGCATTGGGCGAGGCCGGATCAGCCTCGGCTATCAGCTGAGACAGCACCTGGTCGGCGCGGAATGACGCGAGGAAACTCATCGCCGCATCCCTGCGCCGGCTGGATCTGCCAGTGATTTAAGTACTATTGCCAAACTCTAGTTCGCTCTTGCCCTAAGCGTCGACGCGGCATTATGCCACATAGCAATACGCACATTGCCCGCCAATGCTGGCTTTCGGCCAATACAGACCATTACAATGTGCCCCCGATTCACCGGCTCAAGCCGGAATCTCACAGGGGAATTTTACCTAATGCAGACGTGCGAAGTGTGACGGTGTCAACAAAATCTGAAGCCAGCAAGTTCTTAGATTCCATCGACTTATCAGTCGTTGGTCGCCCCTTGGGCGAGGTCGCGAAGATTCGTGATCTCAGCGAGGACGGTGGTGTACTCAACACGACCATCGAGCTCGGATTTCCCTGCGAGAGTGCGCACAGCGCAATTCGGGAGGAAATTTCTGCCGCAATCAGCGCGGAATTGGGACTGCAGCCTGGTGAAATCAAGCTGACGACGCGCGTAACGCGCCATGCCGTACAGCGGAATCTCAAGCCCATCGACGGTGTCAGGAACGTGATTGCCGTGGCGTCGGGCAAGGGCGGTGTCGGCAAATCGACCGTATCGGCCAACCTTGCGCTCGCGCTGTCCGCGGAAGGGGCGTCGGTCGGCGTACTCGATGCCGACATCTACGGACCGAGCCAGCCCCAGATGCTGGGAACTGTCGGCCAGGTGCCCGACAGCAAGGATGGCAAAACGATGTTGCCACTGCGTTCGCATGGCCTGCAGATCATGTCGATGGGGGCACTCGTCGACGCTGACCAGCCCATGGTCTGGAGAGGCCCGATGGTTACGTCGGCCCTGACGCAGCTTGCTACCCAGACGAACTGGGAGGATCTCGATTACCTGATCGTTGATATGCCACCCGGCACTGGCGACATTCAGCTCACGCTTTCCCAGCAGATACCGGTCGCCGGCTCTGTGATCGTTACGACTCCGCAGAACATTGCCACACTCGACGCGCGCAAGGGTCTTGCGATGTTTCGTAAGGTGGCGATACCCGTGCTGGGCGTCATCGAGAACATGGCCACGCATATCTGTTCGAACTGCGGTCATGAAGACGCTATTTTTGGCGCCGGTGGTGCAGACAAGATCGTGGATGACTTCGATGTGCCGTTGCTGGGTCGCCTGCCGCTCGATGGGCGTATTCGCGAACAAGCGGACTCAGGCAGGCCAACCATGGTCGCTGAGCCGGACTCGGCCATTGCGCAGGCCTATCGGCAAGCCGCCTGGAACGTCGGTGCTGCTTTGGCTGCCGAGCGCGTCGACCACAGCGCCAAGTTTGGCAGCATCGTCGTCGAGGCGGCTAAGTGAGCATCAAGTCCGATCGCTGGATTCGTCGGATGGCTGACGAACACGGCATGATCGAACCGTTCGAGCCCGGACAGGTCAGGGAGAACGAACAGGGACGGATTGTCAGCTACGGCACGTCGAGTTACGGCTACGACGTCCGCTGTTCCGACGAATTCAAGATCTTCACAAACATCAATTCGGCCATCGTTGACCCGAAGTCGTTCGATGCGTCCAGCTTTGTCGATTTGAAAAGCGATGTCTGTGTCATCCCGCCAAACTCCTTTGCTTTGGCCCGCACCGTCGAGTTCTTCCGGATTCCGCGCACGGTACTAACGATCTGCCTTGGCAAGTCGACGTATGCGCGCTGCGGGATTATCGTGAATGTCACGCCACTCGAGCCAGAATGGGAAGGGCATGTCACGCTGGAGTTCTCCAACACGACACCGCTACCGGCCAAGATTTATGCGAACGAGGGCGTGGCACAGATGCTGTTCCTGGAGTCCGATGAACCCTGTGAGACGTCCTACAAGGATCGGGGTGGCAAGTACCAGGGCCAGACCGGAGTGACCCTGCCAAGAGCGTGACTAAATCGAGAAAGTACGGATAACTTACGGATATTATTAATTTTTATTGCTCATTATTTATCTTTCTCAAGTCTCACTAGCCGCAGCAGGACGTGCCCTGTTGTATGGGCGGGCACTTCACGTCGCCATACGAACAATAGACACAGCAATCGCCCGGCAAGGGTTTGAGCAACGCCCCGCAGCCCTCGCAGTCATAGTAGAACTGACAGGCATTGGTGGGCATCAGGTTCTTTGACTGATGCCCGCACTCGGGGCAGGTGAGTGTCGAGTAGGCTTCAATCTCAGAAGCTTCTGTCACGGCTTGTCTCGGACGGTTGCCGGGAAGCCTACATCTGTAGACGCCTGGCCAATCTCAGTCGCCGTTGTCGCGCTTGAGTCAAAAGTCACGACGGCCGAATGATCATCAAGACTCACTTTCACCTGCTGAACCCCATCGACTCGCTCCATCGCTTTGCGCACGGCAATGGGGCAGGTAGCACAGGTCATTTTCCGGACATCAAAAGTAACGGTTAGCTCGTTGTCTGCAGCCAGCGGTGTGCCGGACATCAAAACGAGCATGGCCAAAGCGGTCCATACGATTTTCATGATTCACTCCTCAATAGAACAGCGGCGCCCACAGATCCGTTGTCAATGAAATAAGGACCAGCACTGTTGCGGTCCATAGTACAACTTTGACAATACGGTCTGATCCTGGCGTCGAACAGGACTCTTCCTCGCAGGATCGTTGTGCCTTGCCGTACACCTGCCAAAAGCCAAACGCGAGAAAACCAGCTGCCAGTGTCACAAATACCGGTTGATAGGCTTTAAGAGCCGAGAGACTTCCAATCCAGGCGCCGCTGGCGCCGAGCATTATCAACAACAACGGTCCAATACAGCACGAAGACACAAGCAACGCGCCGACAACGCCACCGGCGGCGGCTGCCTGTTGCTTACGCTTCTGATTTGATGAGGCATCGTTGTTCATGGCTTTAAACTACTCCGCGGCGCGCTGCCAGCTCCGTTTCATGACGACAACCAACAACAGTGTGGCGACCGCGGTCACGATACTGACGGGTACGTTCCCTTCCATTAGCAGCAGGGCCAGAGAAATCAGGAATGTCACTGCAACGATCGCAGCGCCGGCGAATCGGGTCTTCGTGAATACCAGGAGAAAACCACCGAGTAGCTGTACCGATCCATAGGCAATGAGTAACGGGTCGGAAAAACCGTATTTGCCGAAGAAAAGAACGTCTTGCGGCATCAACAGGATCTTGGTGATACCGGACGACACCGCCAGCAAAGTGAGTATCGCTAATATGCCGATAGAAACAGCCTTCATGCTATTTGAGGGCCATCAGAAACCAGCTCATATTTTTCTCCAGTCTTAGTACGATCGAATGAGAGGGTCCGCGGCCCGCTTGCCATCGATTATTGCCTCGCCGTTGCTAAACACTACCCGTCCTGAGCCGACCAGGCCAGCCGCCTCAGGGTAGATCCGGTGCTCGACAGCCTGCACGCGGGTTTGCAACTCGTCAGCCGTCTCTCCCGGATTGACTCGTAGCCGTCCTTGAAGGATGCGCGGGCCGCCGTCGAGTTCTTCGGTGACAAAGTGCACCGTACTCCCATGCCATTCATCGCCCGCATCCAGCGCGCGCTGGTGGGTGTCGAGTCCTGGATATTTTGGCAGGAGGGCCGGGTGGATATTGAGAATCCTGCCGGCATAGTGCTCGACAAATGCCGGACTCAGTATGCGCATGAAGCCGGCAAGAATTAGTAGCTCGGGGTCATAACGATCGAGTTCGGCTGCAACTGCGTGATCGAACGACTCGCGATCCGGGTAGTCGCCGTGCCGAATGCACGATGTCGGGATGCCGGCTTTCTCCGCACGCTCCAGGCCGAACGCGTCGGGCCTGTTGCTGAACACCACGCAAAGTTCGAGATCGAGCTCGCCTGACTCAACGGCATCGATAAAAGCCTGCAGGTTGGTCCCCGATCCGGAGATCAGGATCGCGGTTCGGCAGGCCATCAGACGTACTGCACTTCCTGGTTGCCCGGAATGACCGTACCCAACTGCCAGGCGTCCTGGCCGTTTGCATGGAGGATGTCGATCGCCTCGGGCGCGTGGGCCGGATTCACGACGACGACCATGCCGACACCGCAATTAAAGGTTCGGCGCATCTCGGCAGTCTCAATGTTGCCATGCTGCTGCAGGAAATCGAACACGGCCCCCTGTTCCCAGGACGTTGTATCGATCGCAACATCAAGCTCGCCATGCAGTACGCGTGGAATGTTCTCAGTGATGCCGCCGCCGGTAATGTGTGCCAGCCCGTTCACCTTGACCTGTTCCATGAGCGCGAGGACAGATTTGACGTAAATACGTGTCGGCGCAAGGAGTCGTTCTGCGGCCGGAACCCCGTCGATCTGCGCATCACCCGCGCGATCGAGCACTTTGCGAATGAGTGAATAGCCATTCGAATGCGGCCCGCTCGATGCGATGCCAATCACAACATCGCCCGCGCATATGGCGCTGCCGTCGATCATCTCGCTACGCTCGACGGCGCCGACCGTGAAGCCTGCGAGGTCGTATTCGCCGGGGGCATACATGTCCGGCATTTCGGCGGTCTCGCCACCAACCAGGGCCGCGCCCGCCTGCAGACAGCCCTCAGCGATTCCGGCAATGACATCGCTGGCGACATCAATGTTCAGCTTGCCGCAAGCGAAGTAGTCGAGGAAAAAAAGTGGCTCCGCGCCCTGCACCAGTACGTCGTTGACGCACATGGCGACGAGGTCGATGCCGATCGTGTTATGAACGCCGAGATGCTGGGCCAGCATGAGCTTGGTGCCGACGCCGTCGGTCCCGGAAACGAGGACGGGTTCGTTGTACTTGCCGGGTGGCAACGCGAATAGTCCACCAAAACCACCGATGCCAGCGAGGACCTCGGGCCGGCGAGTGCGTTTCACAAGCGGCTTGATGCGCTCGACGAGTTCGTTGCCTGCATCAATATCGACGCCGGCGTCTTTATACGTAAGTGGTTTATTGCTCATTATGGGGTGGCATACTCTGGGAGGGCGATATAATAGTGCTTAGGGCCAACCGGGGAAACCACCCTTGTGAAATCTTGTTGTTCAAAATTGGTCGGCTGGGGCCGGCACGCTTTCTTTTTTACGCTGTTTTTGCTGAGCATACCGGCATTTGCCGTCGAGGTGCCGACGCTGTACACGGCCGAAGTGCCCTTCGATCGTGAAGCGGACGACCCACGGGCAGAGGCCTACGAGGCCGCGCTAAAAGAGATCCTGTTGCGCGTTTCGGGCTCGGATCTTGCTTTCAATGCGGACGTTGTCGAGGAGTTGTTCCCGAATCCGGCGTCGTATGTCATGCAGTTTCGCCCCGGCGCCGATGACACGCTCTGGGTGTCGTTTGACGGTCAGGCGATCGAGCAGGCGCTGCGCAATGCCGGGCAAACCGTCTGGGGCGCGGAGCGGCCATTGACGCTGGTCTGGCTCGCCGTGGACTGGGGACAGGGCGAGCGGGAAATTGTCGGAGCTGATGATCCTGACCGTACCCAGCACCAATCCCGTTCGATCGATCGGAATCGACTGGTGCGCGAACGCGTGCTGGATATCGCCGAACGTCGTGGTCTGCCGCTGGTCTTCCCGCTGCTGGATACCACAGATCTGCAGATGGTCACGTATACGGATATCTGGGGCGGATTCGACGAGATGATCCTCAACGCGTCCGAGCGTTATGACGCGAATTCGATACTCATAGGTCGTATCCGGCCATCGTCAGGGCAGAGCGGGCGCTGGACCTATTATTTCAGCGGTGCCGAGTCGTCGCTGACCGGCACACCGGAGGCCGTGGTCGGCCAGGTGGCGGACCTGCTGGCAAGCGAGTTCGCCGTGGGTGGTGATACGCCGATCGAGACTGTGGCACTGAGCATTTCCGGCATCGTTTCCGTCGATGCGTATGGATCGGTTCATGACCTGCTGGATGACGTGGCGCTCATTGAAAGCTTCACCGTCACAGAGGTTGCCGGTGATCGCGTCAGTTACCGGGTTGACGTCCGTGGCGGCGCGGATCGACTGAGTCGTGCGCTGCGCTTTAGCGGTCTCGTAGAGACGGTGTCCGACGATCCGCTGCAGCCACTATCTGCACTAGAGTTCTTCTACGAAGATTGAGATCGATCGAGATGTCACTGAGCTGGTTACCCAACGCGATCTCGCTGCTGCGCATAGCCCTCGTCGCGCCCATCCTGATACTTATCCTGCAGGGCGATTTTGGCTGGGCCCTGGCGCTGTTTGTGATCGCGGGATTCTCGGACGGACTCGATGGCTACCTTGCTGTGCGCTTCGATTGGAGTACGCGCCTGGGTGGACTGCTGGATCCGACTGCCGACAAGCTACTGATCACCGGGATGTTCATCACCCTGGCCTTTACGCAACATATCCCGGTCTGGCTGGCTGTCATCGTAATTCTGCGCGACGTCGTGATCATCGGCGGCGCTATGGCCTATAATTTCCTCGTCAAGCCTGTGCCGGGAGAGCCGACGCGGATCAGCAAACTAAATACAGCGCTGCAGATGCTGTTCGTGTTGTTCGTATTAAGTCGCGCGGGATTCAATTGGCCTGACAAGATTACAATCACAGTATTGGGTGCTTCCATTTTAGCCACCGTCGTCATCAGTGGCGTCGATTACGTTTGGTCCTGGTCGCGCCGCGCCCGGGCAGGTGAATGACATGCAGACAGATTTGAGACTTAACTGGTTAATTGCCGTGGCGCTGACCGGGTGGCTGTTATACCTGCTCGCGCCCGTGCTGACGCCGTTCGTCGCGGCGGCGTTGCTGGCCTACATGGGTGACCCGCTCGCAGATCGGCTGCAGAAGCTGAAAATGCCGCGGACCCTCGCTGTGGCAGCCGTATTCCTGATTACGTTTGTCATCCTGGCCTTGCTCATACTCCTGATCGGGCCGTTGATCAGTGCGCAGGTCGGTGCGTTGTTCGATGCGTTGCCCGAGATCGCAGAGCGGGTTGAACAGGTGTGGCTCCCAAACATTCTCGGCTGGTTGAATGTTGAGTCCGGAGCGGATGTGGGCATCGGTCCATTTCTCTCGAAGTACGGTGAGATGTTTGGCAGCTGGAGCGGCAAGGTCCTGCTTTCGGTGACGAAATCAGGGGGCGCGCTGGCGGCCGCAGTGCTGAGCCTGTTCCTGATACCGATTATCACGTTCTACATGCTGCGTGACTGGGACGTGATCATGGCGCACCTCGGCGCCCTGGTGCCCGGCAGCCAGCGTGAGACGGTCTTCAGGCTTGCGCGCGAATCAGACGATGTGCTCGGTGCTTTCTTACGCGGTCAGTTGCTCGTCATGCTGGCGCTCGCTGTGATTTATTCGCTGGGCCTGAGCATTGTCGGCCTGAAATTCGCGATCGCGATTGGTGTGGTGTCCGGGCTGGTGAGTTTCGTGCCGTATCTTGGCTTTGTATTCGGTATAGGCATGGCGGGCATGACGGTTGTGCTTGAGCCGGATCCCCTGTGGTTGCTCGTTGGTGTTGTGGCGACATTCTCCATAGCGCAGTTCATAGAGGGCTCGGTACTCACGCCCAAGCTGGTTGGCGACAAGATAGGCCTGCATCCGGTCATTGTCATCTTCGCTATAGCTTCTGGCGGCCAGTTGTTTGGATTCTTTGGCATTCTCCTGGCACTGCCGGCGGCAGCCGTGTTGTCGGTGCTGGTGCGCTTCGCGTTCGACCGCTACCTCAAGGAACACCCTGAGGCCAGGGTAGAAATCGAACTCGAATGAGCCAGCTCGTACTTCCACTTCGCCTCGCGGACCACGCCGTGTTCGCGAGTTTCCTTCACGACGGCAACGAAACGCTGGTGGCGACGTTGGCCGGCATTGCAGCGGGCGACGGCGGGCAGGGTTGCTGGCTCTGGGGAGCGGTGGCCACCGGCAAGACACACCTGCTGCAGGCGGTGTGTGACCGGGCGGGCGACCAATCAGTCTATCTCCCACTGGAGGTGCTGGCAGAGGCGGGGCCCGGGATGCTCGATGGACTGGCCGCGCGCGATCTTGTCTGTATCGATGACGTAGACAAGGTCGCCGGAGAAAAGCATTGGGAAGTTGCGCTGTTTAATCTCTTCAATGAACTGCAGGAGGTGGGTGGACAGCTAATTGTCTCTGCCGGTGCGGCGCCACGTGAGTGCAATTTTGGGCTTGCCGATCTCGCGAGCCGCATGTCACGCCTGCCAGTTTTCCTGGTGCGACCGCTCGACGAACAACAGCGGGTTGCGGCCCTGCAGTTGCGTGCCCGGCACCGAGGGCTGGAGCTGCCTGATGAGACGGCCGCCTATATGCTCAAGCGCAGCCGGCGCGACATGGCCAGCCTTTACGGGCTGCTGGATAAGCTCGACCTCGAGGCGCTGCGCGCGCAACGTCGCCTGACAATTCCGTTCGTCCGCGACGTCCTGCAGGGATCGAGCGGCTAATCCTCCAGGCGGCGCGCCAGGTCGGCAACCCGCTTGCCCAGGGCCTGCGCCAGTTGTTTCTCTTCCTCAGACAAGGAATCCGGTTTGCGATTCCACGTGACGTGTGTGGGGCCGTAAGGGGTGCCACCGGACGTTGTCGTCGATAAGGCTTCTTCTGTGTAGGGCAGGCCGACAACAATCATTCCGTGATGGAGTAACGGAATCGCCATACTCAGCAGCGTCGTTTCCTGGCCACCGTGCAGCGACCCTGTGGATGCGAACACACCAGCGGGCTTGCCGACGGCAACCCCCCGGAACCAGTCTGCGACAGTGCCGTCGAGATAGTACTTCAGTGATGCGGCCATGTTTCCGAAATTGCTCGGACTGCCCATGATGAGCCCTGCACATTCGTCGAGGTCACTGTTCGTTGCGTAAGGCGGGCCGGAATCCGGAACGGCATCTTCGATTGCTTCGGTGACCGCGGATACTGTCGGGACGGTGCGCAGCCTCGCTGACATGCCTTCGACCGCATCAACACCCTTGCAGACTTCGCGCGCGAGCGTCTCGGTTGCGCCGTTTCGCGAGTAATAAAGTACGAGAATATCGGCCATCAGAACAGCAACTCCTTGACGTTTTCAGGGGGCCGGCCGATCACCGCCTTGCGACCCGACGTGTCGACCACAATCGGCCGTTCCAGCACGATAGGGTGTGCTTCGACCCAGGCGGCCAGTGCGGCGTCGTTACTCAGATCCGGCAGGTCCGTCGCATCTTTGAAGGCACTCTCACCACGGCGCAACAGGCCAGCAACCGATTTTCCCAGCTTGCCCGCGATGTCGAGGATTTCGGCAGCCCCAGGTGTATCTTCGAGGTACAAAACGATGCCTGGCTCGATACCCGCGTCCCTGATAATTTCCAGTGTTTTCCGTGACTTGGAACAGCGCGGGTTATGGTAGATCGTGAGTGACATGACGGCCTCGATGGCGAATGGTCGGGAAATGACGAAACGCGCACTCTAGCAGGGTCCGGCAGATGAGTCAGTCCCCGGAATAGCTTGACGGCGAGGCATTGCAGTTGCTAATTTGTGCAGCCCATTTCATCTCTGATAACAATAAGAACAAACGTGCAACTCGCTGGATTTAATACAATTCTCAAGGGCCTGCTAATTACAGTGGTGTTCACCATGTCGGCGTGTGAAACCGCGCCGCCTGTGCAGGAGATGAGTGATGCGCGGCAGGCTATCGAAGTCGCGAAAGAAGCGGGCGCAGCGGAGCGTGCAGCATTTCACCTGAAAGCTGCCGAGGATTATCTCGAGAGCGCCCAGCAGGCGTTGAATGAGCATTCCTACACCGAAGCACGCCGCGACGCGAAGCAGGCGAAAATGAAGGCGCTGGATGCGCTGAAGGCCAGCGAAGAGTCCGACAAGGACCGCTGAGCCCGCAATGACCCCTGAAGCTCGACGATTCACGGTCCACGGCCGTGTGCAGGGTGTCTGGTTTCGTGACAGTACTCGACAAGAGGCGGAGCGCCTCGGCATTGCCGGTCACGCGATTAATCTACCCGATGGCAATGTCGAGGTAATGGCATGGGGTGCGCCTGAAGCGTTGCGCAAGCTGGAGGCCTGGTTGCACCATGGACCGCCGCTGGCGAGGGTCAGTAAGGTGGAGTGTGTGCTGGCCGATGTTGGCGAAGCAGCCGGATTCCGAATCGGCTAGGACTGAAACCACTTGCGGGTCAGTTTATCGATGACCTTGTTCGGGTATTTGCGCTTTCCGAGGCTACCGTTATAGCGGCCAAGTGCACGCCGCAGATCGCCGTTTTCCTTGTCGTAGTAGTGCTTGAGAATCGTGCAGCCGTAGCGCAGGTTGGTGTTGGTGTGCATCAAGTTGTCGCCAGGGCGTCCAATCTCTTCTTTCCAGAAGGGCATGATCTGCATGAGTCCGCGGGCTCCTGCAACGGATATCGCAAAGCGGTCGAAATTGCTCTCCACCTCAATGACCGCGAGGATGAGTTCGGGAGGCAGATCAACCCGCTTCGCCTCCATATGCACCAGCGTCAGGAGTTCGATGCGCTCTTCCGGGTTCTCCACCTGGCGGGCCAGGCGGGCAGACATATCGGTGAGCCAGACTTCGCCGTCGAAGCGGTCCGTAAAGCTGGGGCTATCGCTGGCGGCTTCGCGCAGTGCGTTGCGCAGTTCGGGGTCTGGTGTCGGATCCGTCGCACACGCAAGCGCCGCTGCCAATAGCAGCAGGACTGCGGTCAGGGTGCGGCTCAGCGTCATGCTTCTCATTTATCCAGTATAGATCATAAGAATCATTAGCTTATCGGCTAAACCTTGAGAAGTTCGAGAACTTCCTCACGTTTCAGGTCACGCGATTCGGAGTCCCGGCGGTGGCGATATTCAAGCTCACCCTTGGCCAGACCGCGTTCGCCGATGACGACTCGGTGCGGAATGCCAATCAGCTCGGCGTCAGCGAATTTCACGCCAGGTCGTGCGTCACGGTCATCGAGTAATACCTCGAGACCTGCCTCGCTTAGCTCGGCGTAAAGCGCCTCGGCTGCTTCAAGAACCGCCTCGGAGCGGTGCATGTTGATCGGCACCAATACGACGTCGAAGGGCGCAAGCGGGCCGGGCCAGACGATGCCGTTATCGTCGTGGTTCTGCTCGATGGCAGCACCTACGATGCGCGTGATCCCAATGCCGTAGCAGCCCATTTCCATGACGGCATTGGTGCCGTCCGGAGCCTGGACCGTTGCTTTCATGGCATCCGAGTATTTCGAGCCAAGCTGGAAGATGTGTCCAACCTCGATACCGCGCGCGATGCTGAGCGTGCCTTGCCCGTCCGGCGTCGGGTCGCCGGCAACGACGTTGCGCAGATCAACCGTCTCTGGCTCGTCAAGATCACGCCCGAAGTTGACACCCTTGTAGTGGAAGCCATTTTCGTTGGCGCCGCAGGTGAAATCCGACAATGCGGCCACGGCATGGTCGAAGTAGACGGGCAGTTGCATGCCGACGGGGCCGAGCGAGCCGGGTTCGGCGCCCAGCGCTTTGATGATCGTTCCGGTGTCTGCCATGGTCAGCGGACTGGCGACGCCGTCGAGTTTCTGCGCTTTTACCGCGTTAAGTTCGTGGTCGCCACGGATGACAAGTGCGACGGGGCCGTCGGTACCGTCGACAACGAGGGTCTTAACGGTCTGTGCCGCGGTGACGCCGAGCAGGTCGCAGAGATCCTGAATGGTCTTCACACCCGGGGTCGGGAATTTCTCGAGTTCGGCCGTTGCCGCTGCGCGTTTGCCATCCGGACGCGAGGTCGCAGCAGTCTCGACATTGGAGGCGTAGTTGTCGGCATCGCAATAGGCAATTGCGTCCTCGCCTGAGTCCGCGAGCACGTGAAACTCCTGCGAACGGCTGCCACCGATCTCGCCGCTGTCCGCATCCACAACGCGGAATTTCAGGCCGAGGCGTTCGAAGATCCGGGTGTAGGCGGCGTGCATACGGTCGTAGGATTTCTGCAGCCCTTCCTTGTCGATATCGAAAGAGTAGGCGTCCTTCATGATGAACTCGCGCGAGCGCATTACGCCAAAGCGCGGCCGGATCTCGTCGCGGAACTTCGTCTGAATCTGGTAGTAATTGACAGGCAACTGCTTGTAACTACGCAGCTCGCGGCGAGCGACGTCGGTTATGACCTCTTCGTGCGTCGGTCCAAAGCAGTATTCCCGGTCATGGCGATCACGCATGCGCAGCAGCAGGGGGCCGTACTGGTCCCAGCGACCCGACTCTTCCCAGAGCTCGGAAGGCTGCACGGCGGGCATCAGCAACTCGAGCGCACCGGCGCGATCCATCTCGTCGCGCACCACGGCTTCGACCTTGCGCAGTACGCGCAGGCCCAGCGGCATCCAGGTGAACAGGCCCGATGACAGGCGGCGAATCAGGCCGGCCCGGAGCATGAGTTGGTGGCTGACGATCTCTGCTTCCGCAGGCACTTCCTTGAGCGTCGTCAGCGCAAATTCCGATAATCGCATTGCATCTTGAACCTTGTGTCTTTGAGCCGCGCATTCTAACCATTTATTCGCGTCTTTGTAGGGATATGGGGGGCCTGTATTGACTATCATGGCGAACCAAGGGATCGTCCTTTCTTTTTCGCCGCTCGGGACTCCATTTTGCGAGGTCAACGCAACCCATTCGTCGCTCATGAAGGCCTGCCGCTGCTGGCGTTGGTCGCCGCACTGGTTGTGTTCGTGCTGCGCTACACCGAGCCGTGGCTGGCGCTGTTGCCGTTGGTGGCTTTCGTGCTGTTGTTCCTGCTGTTCAGAGACCCGCAACGCTATGTACCGCCGGTTGCGCTGGGCATCGTCAGCCCTGTCGATGGCGAGATTGTCGAGGTCGATATCACGAATTGCTGCGTCGTCCAGGGCCAGGCTCATCGTGTGCGCATTCGCATCAACCCGTGGGGTACCTATACGGCCCGCAGCCCGATCGAAGGACGCGTCATGGATCTTCACTCGCGCGCGGAAGGTGTCGGGGCCGATTGTCCTGCCAACGCGTTGTGGGTTGAGACCGATGAGGGGGACAGTGTGGTGCTCCAGTTTCATGATTATCGCTTCGGTCTGCCCCCGAAGGCGTTTGTCCGGCTGGGCGATCGTGTCGGGCATGGGACTCGTTGCGCCTATATCCGCCTTGCGCGCTTCGCCGAGCTAACACTGCCCATCGATGGCAAGGTCCACGTCGAGGTAGGCCAGAAGGTAACCGCAGGTACCGATCTCATTGGTGCGGTGCCTCACCCATAGTGGCAAACTAGGATCATGGATCACCCGGAACAGCAACGACGTGCCTACCTTCAGGCCATGGGCATCGATGTCTGGTTGCCGCGCGATGCGGCGGCGCTCGTGGCGGAGGCGGATGCGGAGCCAGTACTTGACCTGGACTGGCCGGAGCTGCGCGACTGCGTAGCCAGCTGTACCCGGTGTGAACTGTCCGCCAGCCGCACCAACACGGTATTCGGCGTTGGTAACCAGCAGGCCGACTGGCTGATCATTGGCGAGGCGCCGGGGGCCGAGGAGGATCGCCGCGGCGAGCCATTCGTCGGCCGGGCGGGGCACTTGCTCGACCAGATGCTGCTCGCGATCGGGCAAAGCCGCGAGAGCGTGTTCATTGCGAATATCCTCAAATGTCGCCCGCCGCACAATCGTGATCCCAAGCCGACAGAGGCGGCGGCCTGTCGCGGCTATCTCGAGCGGCAGATTGAACTGGTCCAGCCGAAAATCATTCTGGCTGTCGGCAAGATTGCTGCGCAGAACCTCCTCGGCAGCGATGATCCGGTAGGCCGTATGCGTGGCCGACCGCACGACCTTGGCGGCATTCCGCTGGTTGTGACCTATCACCCCGCATTCTTATTGCGTAGCCCGTCCCAGAAACACAAGTCGTGGAGTGACCTGTGTCTGGCGAAGCGCCTGGCGAATGAGGTTAGCGCATGATCATGCCGATGGCTCAACCACCGAGCACGGTGCGTGAGATGAAACACGATGATCTCGCGATGGTCTCGGACATCGAGCGGCGCAGCTACGAATTCCCCTGGAGCCATGGCGTCTTTCGCGACTGCCTGCTCGCGGGCTATCAGAATATCGTCCTCATACGTGAAGAACGCGTCGCCGGATACGGCGTATTGTCTGTTGCCGCAGGCGAGGCCCATATTCTCAATATTTGCGTGGACCCGGAATTTCGCTCGCACGGCTACGGCCAAAAGCTGCTCGACGAGATGCTGTTTCGTGCGCGCGCGGCATTAGTGCGGGAAATATTTCTCGAGGTCCGCCCGTCCAATGAAAGGGCCATCCAGCTGTACCAGAAAAAGGGATTCCACCAGGTGGCTAATCGGCCCGCGTACTATCAGGCGAACGAGGGTCGCGAAGATGCGGCCGTGTTCGCCAAGAAACTCGTCATAGAAAATTGACCCTGTCATAGAAGACGGATCCAATGCCAGACATACAAAATGAAGTCCGCAAGCGGCGGACTTTCGCGATCATTTCACATCCGGACGCCGGTAAAACGACGCTGACCGAAAAGCTGCTGTTGTACGGCGGCGCGATCCAGCTCGCAGGGACCGTGAAAGGACGCAAGGCGAGTCGCCATGCGACGTCAGACTGGATGGCGCTCGAGCAGCAGCGCGGTATCTCCGTGACCTCGTCCGTCATGCAGTTTCCGTACAAGGGGCATGTCATCAACCTGCTCGATACCCCCGGTCACGAGGACTTCTCTGAAGATACCTACCGAACGCTGACGGCGGTTGACTCGGCTCTCATGGTAATCGACTGTGCGAAAGGTGTTGAGACACGGACGATCAAACTCATGGATGTCTGTCGCCTGCGCGATACGCCCATCATGACGTTTATCAACAAACTGGATCGCGAGGGTCGTGAGCCGATCGAGTTGCTGGATGAGATCGAGTCAGTGCTCAAGATCGAGTGCTCGCCAATCACCTGGCCTATCGGCATGGGCAGCCGTCTCAAGGGTGTGTATCACCTGCTCCAGGACAAGATTTATCTTTACGAGAAAATCGGTCGCGAAAAAGCGGCGCAGATTCGTTGTGTAGACGGCCTCAGCTCGGATGAGGCAACCGAAGTGCTCGGCGATATGGCCGAGGAGTTCCGTGAAGAAATAGAGCTCGTTAAGGGCGCGTGCCCGGAACTGTCTGTAGAAGATTACCTGGCGGCTAAACAAACGCCTGTATTTTTCGGATCGGCGATTTCGAATTTTGGTGTCAGGGAATTACTTGACGAGTTTGTTACGTATGCGCCGTCGCCATTGCCACGCGAAAGCGAACAGCGCGACGTCGATCCGACGGAAGAGAAGTTGACGGGTTTTATATTCAAGATCCAGGCAAATATGGATCCGGGACATCGCGATCGCATTGCGTTCATGCGAATCTGTTCGGGCGAGTACCAGAAGGGCGTACGCACATTGCACGTTCGCTCGGGCAAAGAGATGAAGATCCCTGAAGCGATTACGTTCCTTGCAGCAGATCGTCAGCATGCGGAATCGGCCTATGCCGGTGACATTATCGGTATTCATAATCACGGTACGATCAACATCGGCGACAGCTTCACGCAAGGTGAAGAAATCCGGTTTACAGGAATCCCGAACTTCGCGCCGGAGATATTCCGTCGTGCAGTGCTGAAGGACCCGCTACGCCTCAAGGCCTTGCAGAAGGGACTGGCGCAGTTGTGTGAGGAAGGTGCAACCCAGTTATTCAAGCCGTTGCGCAACAACGACCTGATTCTCGGCGCGGTCGGCCCCCTGCAGTTTGAGGTTGTCGCACATCGTCTGCGCGACGAGTACAACGTCGAATGCCAGTTTGAAACGGTGAATGTTGCGACAGCCAGGTGGGTTGAGTGTGACGACCCGAAGATGCGCAGCGACTTCGAAAAGAAGGCACATGACAACCTCGCGCTGGATCACGCTGACAGCCTGGTCTACATTGCTCCTACCCGGGTAAATCTGAATTTGACGGAGGAACGCTGGCCGGACGTCGGTTTCCGCAAGACGCGTGAGCATTAACGGCTTAAATCGCAAGACCTTTGCCTGGGCGCTTTACGACTGGGCTAACTCTGCATTTGCGCTCAGTGTTCTGGCGGTGTTGTTTCCGCTGGTGCTCCGCAATCACTGGAGCGCAGTTGACAGTGGGGCCGATGTAACCGCGAGGTTGGCCTGGATCACGTTCGCGGCCAGTGTCGTAGTCTGCATAACCGCGCCGGTGTTTGGCACGATCGCGGACGCTGGCGGCTACCGCAAAAGATTCCTGTTTGTCCTGGCGCTGCTGGGTGCCGTAAGTACGGCTTCGCTCGGTTTTATCGGCGCCGGTAGTTGGCAGTTGGCACTGGGTATGTACCTGTTGGCGTCGGTCGGGTACTACTCATCCACGGTGTTTTACGATTCGCTGCTTATCGACGTGGCCGAGCCGCGCTACTACAGCTTCGTCTCTACACTCGGCTTTTCGCTCGGCTATCTCGGTGGAGCGTTGTTGCTGGCGTTGCATCTGTGGATGCTGAAGTCGCCCGCGACATTCGGCCTCGAAGACACGACAGCCGCATTCAGCATGGCATTCGTGTCCGTCGGTGCATGGTGGCTGATTTTTCTTGTGCCGCTGCTATTTTTCGTTCACGAGCGGCATAGCGCGATAGAGGTTTCGAGTGGCGCAGTCCGTGCCGCGTACCGCGAGTTGCAATCGACGCTGCGTGAAATCAGGAAGTACCGCAACGCGGCGATCTTCCTCGCGAGCTACTGGCTTTACGTCGGCGGCGTGTTCACCATCATCGTAATGGCGGTCGACTACGGCAAGCGTCTGGGCTTTGCCGATCAGGATCTCGTATTCGCGCTACTCGTCACAAACTTCGCCGGGTTCCCGGCAACGTTGCTTTATGGGTTGGCGGCACAGCGTTTTGGTCCCAAGAAGGGAATCTACTTTGCGCTGGCCGTCTACATCGGCGCGTGCATGTGGGGCGTGGTCATGACCACGTTCGAGGAATTCATGATCATGGCGATCATCATTGGCTGCGTGCAGGGTGGTGTGCAGGGCCTGAGTCGTTCGTTGTATGCGTCTCTCATTCCTCCGGACCAGCCGGGAGAGTTTTTCGGCTTTTACAACATGACAACGAAGTTCGCACACGTGCTCGGTCCGGCCATGGTGGCCGTTACCGCCATGCTTTCCGATAATCCCAAGTGGGTGCTGCTGGTTCTGATACCGTTGTTCTTTGCCGGCGCGTTCCTGCTGGCGTTCGTGCGCGAAGAACCCGTCAGGCAATAGCGCCGACGGCCTGTTTCAGGCGCTCAAATGCGGCATCGCCACCCGGACCGTAGCGCGCAACCATATAGGCTTCGGTAATCGTCTCAACGGTCGGCGTAGGCATGCTGCCTGACGCTTGTACACGCAGGGCGAACACGCGCGGGGTTTCGCCGGTCTGCGGATCGAGGCCTGTCTTCTTCACGAATCGCTGGTACTGGATCGCAGCTTCGTCCTTGGCGGGCGGACGGTAGCGAATCATCATCACGGTGCTGATCAACATGATGATGCCAATCACCAGGCCAACCAGCGTTAGCAGCATTTTGCGCCAGCTGGGCTCATTCATGCCCAACCATTGCATGAATGAATTCTGCGTGTCAGGGCCGTAGCCAAGGATCCATTCGTTCCATTTTGTGTTGAGTGCATCCCAGGTCAGCGTCAGCTGATGAAGGAGTCGCGATGGTGCCGTGAGGCCCCAGGTTGCACCGATCCCATCGAAGGCTGCATCGCTTGCGCTCATCTCAATTCGCTCGGGTGCAACGGCCGCGGTCGGATCGACGCGATGCCAGCCGAGCCCCTCAATCCAGATCTCTGTCCAGGCATGGGCATCGGACTGCCGCACAATCAGGTGGCCGCCCATAGGGTTCAGTTCGCCGCCATGGTAACCAAGCACGATGCGTGTCGGGATACCGACGCTGCGCAGCATCACCGAGAAAGCGGACGCGTAGTGTTCGCAAAAGCCGCGCCGTGTTTCAAAGAGAAAGCGATCGACGGGGTTGCTCCCGAGCGGTGGTGGCTCGAGCGTGTAGTAATACTCTTCCTGATTCAGCTTCTCGAGAACCGCATTCACAAACGCGCGATCGGAGCCTGCAGCAGTGTACATTTCTCTGGCAAGTTCTGCCGTCCTGGGATTGCTGCCATCGGGAAGATCCGTGTACCAGATTTGATACTGTCGTGACAGATCAGTTTGAACGCGGTAGTCGGTGTAAGAGGTTGCACTGTAGGAGATGCGTTGATCGATAGGGATACTGCGCGCGAGCTGCTGCTGCGGTCCCATGAACGTCTTGGACAGGGACCACGTGTACGGTATGTCGAGGGCGAAGATCCATTGTTGCTGCGTCGGTTCCAGCGTGACTTCGTAATCGACGCGCTCGCCAATAATCTCTATCTGATCTTGCGCAAAGCGACTAATGCTGGGTTCACGTCCCGACCAGGTCCGTCCATTGAAGCGCGTCAATACGAGGCCACGCCAGTAGCGATCCCGGGGTTCGGGGATGGCGTCGTCAAATGATACGCGGAAGGCCACTTCGTCCGACATGGAGAGTTCACTGATATCGCCCGGACTCATCGTGTCGCTGAGACCGGACATGGCCCGGCTAGTGTCAATGGGTACGGCCCAGAACGGCGTCGAGATGCGCGGGAAAAATACCCACATAACGATGGCCAGTGGCGCCGCGTACATGAGCAGGCGACCGCCCGTCGCGAAGCTTTGCCGTGCGGTCTGGGACTTGCCAGCTGACATTCGTAACCAGGCGGTCATGACAACCAGAATACTCAACAGCATATAAGGCAGAGACCACAGGTACTGCTCGCGCAACAGTGACGACATCACGAGGAATATCGACAGGAACAGCAGGACGAACTGGTCGCGTCGCTTGCGCGTTTCCAGCAGCTTGAGTGCTGCCATGATGGCGAGCAGCGCGGAGCCAGGGCCGACACCACTGATCCCGCCGTAAGTGGCCAAAACACCAAGGAAACAGCCAAGTGCCAGTACCGCGCGAACCCAGGTGCCCGGCAACGCGCGGCGCTGCTTCTCAATCACATAGCGCCAGGCCGCGCAGCCGAGAAACGCCGCAGTAATCCAGATGGGAATGAACGGTACGTGCGGCGCAAGCGAGAACACCAACGCTGTGAGCGTCCAGGGGAGGCTGGAGAGCAGGGAGCCGTCTGTGCCGCGAGGCTTGACCATCAGGTCGTCCCACCGTCAAACAAGGCGAGTGTTTCGAGACATTGGCGCCGATGTCGTTCGCCGTGCGCGGGCGCAAACTCGCCGCCCGGGACTCGCAGACCATAGTCCTCCAGGGTGCGGTCGGCGTCGACGATCCAGCGTGTCAGGATCGAAAGTCGCGTTTCAACGTCGAAGCTGGCGATCTCATTGAAATCGAACCACTGGCTGCTTGTGTCCGCGCCCGCGAATTGCTTCGACAACAGCTGGCCAGTGCGCGCATAGGCTTTCCACGCGACGTGACGTGGCGAATCCCCGTCGTGGTACTTACGCAGGCCCGCGAAGTCTTCTTCGCCCCGGGCATCGTGTTGCCGGTGTCCGTGAGCGACCATCGTTGGCGGCGGCTGCGGTGCATTGTCGGACGGCGCAGGATAGACGAGGCCGTTGATATTCATGTGCAGCCAGGCCCATGAACGAAACAATTCGAACGGGAACAAGGTTCGCACGCCAAAGCGCTGCAGCGATACGCGGCCGCGCTTGTCAGTTGGCACAGGCAGGATAAAGACCTTGCTTTCGCCAGGCCGGAGATCGTGGACATCGCTCTGGGTGTCGGGTGCGTACAGCCGAATGCCGTAGCGCGCACTCTTCGACTGGTTGGTCACAGCGACGCGGAACCGAATGGACTGGCCGGCAAACACCGAATCGGCGCCGGCAAAGGTCAGCTCAAGACCGACCAGGTTGCGCTGGCACTGGTGCATCGCAACGAAGCCCAGTCCAATGAGGAAGAACGTCAGGACAAACGCCAGGTTGTTGTTGTAATTCATCGAACCCAGCAACATGGCGAACACCATGAGGCCGAATATCAGGCCGACACCGGTAGGCAGAATGTAAACGCGTCCAGAACCGAGGGTCGTGGTATCCGGGTCGGTGCCCTGGCGCTTTCGTGCCCAGGTTTGCACACGCGTGTTGGCGCGCGCTTTTACCGAGGAAACCAGCCCTCGCGGACTAGGGAATGGCCACGGAATCGAGGACATGCTGGCATAGCTCGGCCGGGCTGCGAAAACGCGTGCTGCCGGCAGGTTTGAGTCGATGGCCCGCGACGGACGAAAAGACTGCCTGAACATCGTCGGGGTAAACGCCAGAGTGGTTTTCGACAAACGCATACGCGCGTGCTGCCGCTACCAGTGCCTGGGCACCGCGCGGTGACAAGCCGATTTCAATCTCAGCGGACTCGCGAGTGTGACGCACAAGGGCCTGGACGTAGCTGACCAGCGCATCGGTGACGGGTATTTCGCGTACTGCGTGTTGCAGGGCGATGAGCATATCCGGCGCGGTTACGGATTCAATGTCCTTGAGCATTGAGCGACGATCCTCACCCGCGATGAGTTCGCGTTCGCTTTCTTCGTCGGGGTAGCCGATCTCGACGCGCATCAGAAAGCGATCGAGCTGCGATTCGGGTAGTGGGAATGTACCGATCTGGTCGCCGGGGTTCTGCGTGGCGACAACAAAGAACGGTGTGGGTAGCTCAAGGGTACTGCCATCCACGGAAACCTGCTGCTCCTCCATGGCCTCGAGCAGGGCACTTTGCGTCTTGGGCGTGGCGCGGTTTACCTCGTCGGCAAGAATAAGCTGCGAGAAGACCGGGCCCGGCTGGAACTCGAATTCGCCGCTTTCCTGACGGAATATCGATACGCCGATGATATCGGCGGGCAAGAGGTCGCTGGTGAACTGGATACGGCTAAAGCTCAGCCCGAGGACGCGTGCCAGCGCCTGCGCGAGCATGGTCTTGCCGAGGCCGGGCAGATCTTCGATCAGCAGGTGGCCGCGCGCGAGAAGGCATGCGAGCGCGAGTGAGATTTGCTCATCCTTGCCAAGAATGATCGTGCCAAGCGCCTGGCGCGCCCGGCCAACGACCGCGTGCTGTGCACTGCGGCCTGTCGGCAAAGATTCGAGTGTTGTCGGGCGTTGCATACCGTGGTCCCTGAGTTTAGTCCGGCTAGGGCCACCATATCTGTACAGCGTCCCGCGTCAAGCAAGCTCGTCTAGTTTCTGCACTTGCTCACTCAGTTGTGTGAGCGTTTTCTCAAAATCGGCGACGCGCTCGCGCTCCTGTTCGACCACTGCAGGCGGTGCGTTGTTCACAAATTTGTCGTTGCCGAGCTTGCCATTGGCCTTGGCGAGCTCCCCTCGAACCTTGTCCATCTGCTTGTCGAGTCGTGCACGCTCGGCGTCGACGTCAATCAGGCCCTTCATCGGGACCAGCAGTCGCATGTCACCCAGCAGCGCGGTGGCCGCAGCCGGTGGCTCCTCACCGTCCGCCAGCACCGAGATTGTCTCGACTCGACCCACGCGCTGCAGCAACGGTGCGTGCGTTGCCGCGCGCTGCTGATCAGATGCACTCGCGTGCTGCAAGACTACGGGCAAAGCCTTGCCCGGTGAAATATCCATTTCTCCGCGAATCTGCCGGATACCCAGGACGAATTGCTTGACCCACTCGATATCCGCGACTGCCTCGTCGTCGGTGGAATCATCTGACGCCTCAGGGTAGGGGCGCAGCATGATGGTCTCGCCCTCGATACCAGCGCGTTTCGCAACCTGCTCCCAGATCTCTTCCGTCACGAACGGAATCAGCGGATGCAGCAGGCGCAGCAACGTCTCAAGGACGTCGATGAGCGTTCTGCGTGTACCACGCTGCAGTTCAACTGACGATTCATCCGACTGCAGAACCGGTTTCGAGAGTTCGAGGTACCAGTCGCAGAACTCGTGCCACGTAAATTCGTAGATTACCTGCACGGCGAGGTCCAGCCGGTACGTACGGAAATGTTTGTGCATCTCGCGCGTTGTCGCGTCGAGGCGTGCACGAATCCAGCGATCTGCTGCTGTGAACTCGACGTTGCCCGCATCGAGGTCCTCGGTGTTCATGAGCACGTAGCGGGCAGCATTCCAGAGCTTGTTACAAAAGTTCTTGTAGCCCTCGATACGTCCCAGGTCGAAACGAATATCGCGGCCCGTCGTTGCCAGCGCGCCAAATGTCATGCGCAGGGCATCACAACCGTAGGCGTCGATGCCATTCGGGAAATGCTGGCGAGTGGACTTCTCGATCTTCGGCGCGAGATGTGCCTGCATCATGCCGGCGGTCCGCTTATTGACGAGCGCTTCGAGATCGATACCGTCGATCAGGTCGAGCGGGTCGAGAACATTGCCTTTCGATTTCGACATCTTCTGGCCATCCTGATCGCGGATCAGGCCATGAATGTAGACTTCACGGAACGGCACGTCGTCCATGAACTTCATGCCGAACATGATCATGCGTGCGACCCAGAAGAAGATAATGTCGAAGCCCGTGACAAGTACGTTGCCCGGATAGAACTCTTTGACCGCTTCCGTCTTCTCGGGCCAGCCCAGCGTGCTGAACGGCCACAAGGCCGAAGAGAACCAGGTGTCGAGGACATCGTCGTCCTGGCGCAGGGCGATATCGGCGCCAAGCTTGTGTTTCTTGCGAACCGCGTCCTCGTCGTGTCCGACATAGACGTTGCCTTCGTCGTCGTACCAGGCTGGAATCCGGTGTCCCCACCACAGTTGGCGGCTGATGCACCAGTCCTGGATGTTGTACATCCAGTCGAAATACGTCTTCGACCAGTTTTCAGGCACGAACTTGATGCGTCCCGTCTCGACGGCCTCAATGGCCGGCTTCGCCAGCGGTTCGATCTTCACGTACCACTGGTCGGTCAGATAGGGCTCGACAACCGCATGTGAGCGGTCACCACGCGGAATCTTGACAGTGTAGTCCTCGATCTTCTCAAGCAGGTTCAGCGACGCAAACTCAGCGACGATCTTGTCGCGCGCCACAAAGCGATCCAGGCCGCGGTAGCTCTCCGGAACCTCATCGTTGAGTGCCGCGTCATCGGTCAGGATGTTGTATATGGGCAGATCGTGGCGCTTGCCGATGTCGTAGTCATTGAAGTCGTGCGCGGGCGTGATCTTCACGCAACCGGTGCCGAACTCGGGGTCGACGTAGTCGTCCGCGATGATCGGGATGCGACGCCCGACGATCGGCAGGACGATTTCCTGCCCGACAAGCTCCTTGTAACGTTCGTCATCGGGGTGCACGGCCACCGCGCTGTCACCAAGCATGGTTTCCGGTCG
>Ga0224504_10000031_pt1 | contig 48593 bp, 43 predicted proteins | sample SF_Oct11_sed_USG_3_FD_170160 | JGI IMG/M metagenome (GOLD analysis project Ga0224504, IMG submission 170160) | Sediment microbial communities from San Francisco Bay, California, United States - SF_Oct11_sed_USGS_24 | ecosystem: Environmental > Aquatic > Marine > Sediment | place: USA...
GAGTGCGCCGACACGATCTTCCGTCCGGTCCTCGGTGTTCAGGTGGACCTGGCGGCTCGAAAGCTCGAGCGGCTCGGCCGCGCTCGCGGCGCCCGGCGCCAGAAGAGCCAGGACAAGGATGCAGTACCTCAAGGTCATGGCCTCTCTTTAGCCGATTCGCGGCGCGTCCGCAGGCACTTCCTCACGATTGCGTGAGACCCCGTGCCCGGAACGTGCCTTTCCGCGGCATTTGCGGCATAGAAGACCAAAGGTTGAACCGAGGGAGGAAAGCCATGTCGTCGCTTGCCCGCCGCCAGGTCCTGACCGGACTGGCCCAATTGCCCCTGGCCGCCGTGCTCGCCGATCCGCGCCTGGCGCGCGCCGCCGCCGCCGGGCTGGAGAGCGTGTCGATCACCACCAAGGGCGGCCGGAAGGTCGCCGCGGCGCTCGCCCTGCCCAAGGCCGTGCCCGCCCCCGCCGTGCTGCTGGTCCACGAGTGGTGGGGCCTGAACGATCAGATCAAGGCCGTGGCCGCCCAGCTCGCCAAGGAAGGCTACGTGGCGCTGGCGGTCGACCTGTACGACGGCGGGGTGGCCGACACGCCCGACGGCGCGCGCGCCCTGATGCAGCAGGTCGACGGCGACGCGGCGACTGACACCCTGGTCTCGTGGACCGGCTGGCTGCGTGCTCATGATCGGGTCGGCGAGCGGATCGCCACGATCGGCTGGTGCTTCGGCGGCGGCTGGTCGCTGAACGCCTCGATCGCCGCGCCGGTCGAGGCCACGGTGGTCTACTACGGCCGGGTCAACCGCACGGCCGAAGACCTGAAGAACCTAAAGGGTCCCGTGCTCGGTCACTTCGCGACGCGGGACGGGTGGATCAACCAGGAGATGGTCGGTGGCTTCGAGACGGCCATGAAGAAGGCAGGCAAAAGCGTCAAGAACCACTGGTACGAGGCCGACCACGCCTTCGCCAACCCGACCAGCGCGCGTTACGACGAGGCCGACGCCAAGCTGGCCTGGCAGCGCACGCTCGCGTTCTTCAAAGCAAACCTGTAGCCCGCCCGGCGCGCAACCGCCCGGTCATTCCTAAAGGCCACCGAAGAAGGGCGTGAGCAGCACCAGGAAGAAGGGGGCCGAGATCGCGAGGCCCGCCAGGATCGCGAGACCGTCTATTGCGATGACGCCGACTTTTCGCCAGAACACGAGCCTATCTCCCTTCGGCGGCTTCCCTAGCAGCCGCTATCTGCACCTGGGGCGGGTTTCCAGGGGGTCAAGTGACGAGCGTCACACTTGGTGCAGATTTTCTGGATTTCTCTAGGGAAGCTTGTAGCGCCGGCCGTTAAGGCGCCTCGGTCCGCCGGGCGTCGACGTAGGCTTCAAGCTTGTCGCGATCGGATAGATAGAGCACCCGGCCGCGGCGCCGGACCAGGCCGCCGCGGTAGAGCTGGCCGAGCGCGCGGGCGACCGTCTCGCGGGTCGTGCTGACGCGGCTGGCGATCTCGCGCAGCGGCGGCAGCTGGCGCACCACCCAGCGCCCCGGCACCGCCGCGTCGGGTTCGGCCATGCGCAGCAGTTCCGCAAAGACCCGGTGACTCGCCGCCAGCGTGCTGAGCTCCATGATACGCAGGTCGCCCGCGCGCACCATCTGCGTGAGCCGCTGGAGCAGCCTGTACGTGACCCCCGCCCGGTTCTGCAGCAGCTCGACGAAGGCCTCCGAGGGCAGGATCGCCAGAAGCGTGTCTTCGCTGGCGACGACGCCCGCCGAGCGCGGCTTGCTATCGATCGCGGAGAGCTCGCCGAAGCAATCCCCGGGCCCGATGGTCGCGAAGGCGACCTCGCGGCCCGAGAGCGAGACGTTGACGACATTGACGGCGCCCTGGGCGACAAAGAAGACCTCCCGGCTGTCGCTGCCATGGGCGAGAATATGTTCGCCGCTCTTGTACCGCTGCCAGCGGCAGCGCGCTTCGAGACGTCGGCGCTCCGCGTCCTCGAGGTCCTCGAAGATCTCGATGTGCGCTAGGTTTCTGGCGTCGTCAGGCTCCACGACAGCGCCTTCCCCAAGATCAGGGCCGCTGGACTCTGAGCATACCCTAGCGAAACGGCCCGGATCGGGACTCAGCCGATCCTCCGCAGCCACGCGGAGACGGCCCGGCCGATGTCGTCCGGGCTGTCTTCCTGGATGAAGTGGCTGCCCTTGACCGTGACCTCCTCCTGATTCGGCCAGCCGCGGCAGAAGTCGCGCTGCGAGCCGCGCAGAATGGCGCCCGGCTCGGCATTGACGAAGAGCTTCGGCAGGTCGCTCTCGCGGAGCCATTCGCCGTAGCCGCGGACGATCTCGACCACGTCGGCGGGCTCGCCCTCCAGGGGGATCTCGCGCGGCCAGGTCAGGGTCGGCCGCCGGCTCTCGCCGGGCTCGCGGTAGGGCCGCCGGTAGACCGCCATCTCTTCGTCGCTCAAGTCCCGCAACACCGCGCCAGGCAGGATCTGCTCGACGAAGACGTTCTGCTCCAGCACCATATTCTCGCCGGCCGGCGAACGGAAGGCCTGGAACACCTGGCGCACCGGCGGCGGCCAGTCGTCCCAGGTCACGGGCTGGACGATGGCCTCCATGTAGGCGATGCCCTTGACCGCGTCGCGGTGCCGCGCGGCCCAGTCGAAACCCAGCGCCGAGCCCCAGTCGTGGACCACGAAGGTGACGTTCGAGGCCACGCCGAGTTCCGCCAGCAGCCCGTCGAGGTGGGCGCGGTGTTCGACAAAGCGGTAGCGGCCGGGGCCGCTGTCTTCCAGCTTGTCGCTGTCGCCCATGCCGATCAAATCGGGCGCGATCAGCCGGCCCTGCCCCTCGAGATGCGGCATCACGTTGCGCCACAGATAGGACGAGGTCGGGTTGCCGTGGAGGAAGACGATCGGGTCGCCGTTGCCGGCCTCGACATAGGCCATCGACCTGCCCTTCACCGTCACCCGCTGCTTTTCGTATCGTTCCGCCGCTGGAATCATGGCCTGTCCGCTCCCTGCTTTTCCGCTCCCTAGCGCCTCCCGCCGGCCCGACGACGGACGGGGAATTCGTGCGCCGGCTCCTCGTCGAACAGCTCGGTCAGCTTTTCCATCATGGTGCCGCCCAGCTGCTCGGCGTCGATGATGGTGACCGCCCGGCGGTAGTAGCGGGTCACGTCATGGCCGATGCCGATCGCAACCAGCTCGACCGGCGAGCGGGTCTCGATCCAGTCGATCGCCTCGCGCAAATGGCGCTCAAGGTAGTTGCCGGGATTGACCGAGAGCGTCGAGTCGTCGACCGGCGCGCCGTCGGAGATCACCATCAGGATGCGGCGCTGCTCCGGCCGGCCGAGCAGCCGCTGGTGCGCCCACAGCAGCGCCTCGCCGTCGATGTTCTCCTTGAGGATGCCCTCGCGCAGCATCAGGCCCAGGTTCTTGCGCGTGCGCCGCCAGGGCGCGTCGGCCGGCTTGTAGACGATGTGGCGCAGGTCGTTGAGCCGGCCCGGGCCCGCCGGCTTGCCGGCCGCGATCCAGCGCTCGCGCGACTGGCCGCCTTTCCACATGCGCGTCGTGAAGCCCAGGATCTCGACCTTGACGCCGCAGCGTTCCAGCGTGTGGGCCAGGATGTCCGCGCTCATCGCCGCGACGGTGATCGGCCGGCCGCGCATCGAGCCGGAGTTGTCGATCAGCAGCGAGACCACGGTATCGCGGAACTCGGTCTCCTTCTCCTGCTTGAAGGACAGCGAGTGCGCCGGATTGACCACGACCCGGGCGAGGCGGGCGGTGTCCAGCAGGCCTTCCTCCAGGTTGAAGTTCCAGGCCCGGGTCTGCTTGGCCAGCAGGCGGCGCTGCAGACGGTTGGCGAGGCGGGCGATCACCCCGTGCAGATGCGCCAGCTGCTGATCGAGCAACTGGCGCAGACGGCCGAGCTCGTCGGCGTCGCAGAGCTGGTCGGCCTCGACCACCTCGTCGAACTCGGTGCAGAAGGTGCGGTAGGCGTTCTCGCGCTCCGCGTTGCGGCGGTCGTCGAAGTCCGGCGGCCGGCCGGGCTGGCCGGGCTCCTCGTCGCCGGCGCCCGACATCATCTCGCCGTCGACCTCGGCCGCCTGCTCGTCGCTGCCCTCGGCGTCGCCGGCCTCGGCCAGCTCGCCTTCCAGGCTGCTCGGGCTGTCGGAATCGCTCTCGCCGCCCTCGCCCTGGGCTTCGTTCGGATCGGTCTCGGCGTCTTCGCCCTGGCTCTCGCTGTCCTCGTCGCCGAGCGGCTCGTCCTCGGTGCTGCTGTCCATGTCCAGGTGGTCGAGCATCTCGCGGACCGTTTCGGCATAGGCGGCCTGGTCCGCCGCCCGCTCGTTCAGCCGGCCGAGATCCTGCAGCACCCGCGGGTCGAGCGCCGGCCGCCACAGATCGACCATGGCCCTGGCCGCCGCCGGCGGCGCCTGACCGGTCATGGCCTCGCGGGCCAGCACCCTGAGCACTTCGGTGAGCGGCGCCTCCTCGCGGCTGGTGGCCCGGTTGTAACCGCGGCTGCGGTAGCGCTCGTCCCAGGCCGCGTCCAGGTTGGCCGCGACCCCCGCCATGTGTCGCATGCCGAGCGACTCGCAGCGGGCCTGCTCGACCGCGTCGAAGATCTCAGCCGCCGTGGACTCGGCCGGCCGCTGGCGGGCGTGCAAGGTCCCGTCGTGATGGCGCAGCTTCAGCGCCAGAGTGTCGGCCTCGCCGCGCACTTGGGCGATCTCGTCGATCGGAAGGTCGCGCGACGGCAGCGGCAAGCGCGCCTCGGTGCCGACCAGCCCTTGCGGATTGGGCACGAAGGCGGCGGTGACGTCGTCACGCTCGGCGATCGCGCGGATTGCCGCGCCCGTCGCGCGCCTGAATCGCTCCAGCGGCTGTTCGGACTGCGTCACGACCGCCCCCGGGCCCGGTCAGACCAGGGTCGCTTTGACGCCGCTCTCGACCAGCTCCGTACCGAAGCAGCGCTGGTAGTACTCGGCCACCGTGGCGCGCTCCATCTCGTCGCACTTGTTCACGAAGGTGACCCGAAAGGCGAAGGCGATGTCGTCGAAAATCTTCGCGTTCTCGGCCCAGGTGATCACCGTGCGCGGGCTCATGACGGTCGAGATGTCGCCGTTGATGAAGCCGCTGCGTGTCAGGTCGGCGAGCGAGACCATCGCGGCCACCTTGTCGCGCCCTTCCTTGGTGTCGTAGTCCGGGCACTTCGCCAGCACGATGTTGACCTCCTCGCCGTGCGGCAGGTAGTTGAGCGTGGCGACGATGTTCCAGCGGTCCATCTGGCCCTGGTTGATCTGCTGGGTGCCGTGATAGAGGCCCGTGGTATCGCCCAGGCCCACGGTGTTGGCGGTCGCGAAGAGGCGGAAGGCCGGATGCGGCCGGATCACCGTGTTCTGGTCGAGCAGGGTCAGCTTGCCCTCGACCTCGAGCACTCGCTGGATCACGAACATCACATCCGGGCGACCGACATCGTACTCGTCGAACACCAGGGCGGTCGGCCGCCGCAGCGCCCAGGGCAGCAGGCCCTCGCGGAACTCGGTCACCTGCTTGCCGTCCTTGAGAACGATGGCGTCCTTGCCGATCAGGTCGATCCGGCTGATATGGCTGTCCAGGTTGATGCGGATGCAGGGCCAGTTCAGGCGCGCGGCGACCTGCTCGATGTGGGTCGACTTGCCGGTCCCGTGATAGCCCTGAACGATGACACGCCGGTTGTGCGCGAAACCGGCCAGGATTGCGAGCGTCGTGTCGTGGTCGAAGCGATAGGCCTCGTCCAGGTCCGGCACGTAATCGCCCGCGTGGCTGAAGGCCGGGGCCTGCATGTCGCAGTCGATCCCGAAGGACTGCCGCACCGAGACCGTGATGTCGGGCACGTCGTTGTGCGGCTCGGTGCCGCCGTTCGTGTTTGCTGAGACCATCGGGGTTTTCGTTCCTGCTAGGGGTGGTCGAGAGTCCGAAACCCGGACCGTTCGGTCACTGCACGAAGCTGTGCTTCAGGGTCGAATAGGCTTCGTTGACCAGCTTCAGCTGCTCCTCGGCCGCCTTGTCGTTGCCGTTTGCATCCGGATGCAAACGCTTCACCAGTTCTATATAGCGCGCTTTTATCTCAGGAAAAGTGATCGGACGCTTCAATTCGAGCACGGCGAGCGCCCGCTCGTCCCTGCTGTGCTGCCGGGCGGACTTGTGTCCGGCCTTGGCGGAGCCGTTGCCGAATTCCCGCTCCAGGTTCTCTCTGGCCTGCTCCTCGGCCTTGCTGTAGTCGGCGCCCAGCGGCCAGGACGGCCGCTCCCAGACCGTGTCGACGCGCCGCTGCGCTTCGATCTCGTCCTCGCTCATGCCGACGAAATAGTCCCAGGCCTTGTTGTAGTCCCTAACGTGCTCTAGGCAGAACCAGTAGTAGTCGGTCAACTGGTCACGGGATTTGGGTGCCCGGTAGCCCCCCGGCTCGACGCAGTCCGAGTGCTGACAAGGCCGGTGGGACTCGTCGGGGCTGCGGAAGGGCTCGAAAATCGCTTCTGGTGTCGGGCGTGCCATGGCATGAGTATGGTCGTGGCTCCCGGCCCTGGCAAGGCGGGCCGGAGGCCTATTTGACTGCGCAATCGCGCGGCGAACGGCCCAATATATGGGCCCAAAGCTTAATTTTCCGGACCCGTTGATGGTAAACGGGCGAGGTCTTGCCGGGTCCCGAAGGCCGGGGTGGCCGCCTCCGCCCGGGATGCCGCCGTCAATCCCCCGTGTAATGCTCCGGCCACAGGGTCTTGACGGTCTCGCCGTCGCTCTTGAAGGCGTGGCAGGAATCTATCAGGGGAGGTTTGCCGGGGCGCGGGTTTTCCTGGGCCTTCTTGGCCAGCACCGGATAGAGGCTCTGGTAGGCCACGGTCGCCATGGCCAGGAGCATCTCCATCAAGTGTGTGCAGCCTTCGACTCCGCCGAGCTTTTCGCGCACGGTCTGACGCCAGCCGCGGCCGAGCCGCACGCCGATCATGCGCTTGAAATTGGGCGTGATCGCCGGACAGATCGCAAAGGGCCCGGCCGCCGTCGCGGCCTCGATGTCGCGGACCACCAGCTCCTCGTCGATGGTGAGGCGGATCCACATGTCGTGCAGCGCCTCGCCGGGCTGGACCTCGCCGCGGTGCCGGTTCGTGAAGGCGTAGGTCTTGGTGTCCGTCATGTGGCCTTCGATGTCCCAAAGGCCATCGCTGCGTCGGTAGCCGCCGAATTCGTAACGGCGGGTGTGAAGCCGCTCACGCTCGGCGGGCGGAGTGAGCGGCGTGGCGGTGTCGGTGGGTGCGTTGTCGAGCATTGAGTCGATATAGTGCGGCGCGGCAGGCGGTCAACCGATAGCCGGTCTGTCTCCGCCGGATGGTTAGGACGCCGCCTTCAGCCGTCCGAGGCAACCTCGGGCTCGGCGGACTCGGTCGCGGCGTGCGGGGTCACTTTGATCGAGGTGATTTGGTTGCGCTGGCGGCCGAGAATCTCGAAGCGGAAACCGTGAAAGGCGAAGACCTGCCCGACTTCGGGAATCCGCCTAGCCTCGTGCAGCACCAGGCCGGCCACGGTCGAGGCCTCGTCGTCGGGCAGGCGCCATTCGAACATGCGGTTCAGATCGCGGATCGTGACCCGGCCCTCGACCACGCAGGAGCCGTCCGTCAGCTGACCGACGCCCTCCACCTCGACGTCGTGCTCGTCGGCGATCTCGCCGACTATTTCCTCCAGAATATCTTCGAGGGTGACGATGCCGAGCAGCTCGCCGTACTCATCGACAACGATGGCAAAATGCTCATGCCTGTGGCGGAAGGCTCCGAGCTGCGACAACAGGTCGGTCGTCTCCGGTATGAACCAGGGTTCGTTGGCGATCGCGGTCACGTCCAGATCGCCCAGCTCGCCGCCGGCCGTCTGGACGGCACGCAACAGGGCCTTGGCATGCAGCACGCCGACGATGTTGTCCTTGGTGTCGCGCCAAAGGGGCAGGCGGGTGTAGGGGCTATCCAGGACCTCCGTCAAGATCTGGGCCGGTGGCAGCCCGGCGTCGATCGTCACCATGTTGCGCCGGTGGATCATGATTTCCTCGACCGCCACGTCGGCCAGATCGAGGATCGAGCGCAGCATTTGGCGTTCGTGGCGCTCCTCCTCGCCCTCGCCGGCGTGCAGGTCGATGGCCCCGCGCAACTCCTCTTCGCTGTGGCCCGGGCTCAGGCCGGTGCCGCCGCGCACGCCTAACAGCCAGAGCGTGCCACGGGCGACGGCTTGCACGGCCAAGGTCACCGGTCCGAGAACCACGACGATCGGCCGCACGACCGGCGCCACGGCGAGGGCCAGGCGGTCGGCGTTGTGGATCGCGAAGGTCTTGGGCAGCACCTCGGCGAAGATCAACACCAACAGAGTCATCACCAGGGTCGCGTAGGCGACGCCGGCCTCGCCGAACCAGCCGATCAGCAAGCTGGTCGCGAGCGCCGAGGCCAGGATGTTGACCAGGTTGTTACCCAGCAGGATGACACCGATCAGGCGCTCCTTGGTGGCGAAGAGACGGTTGACCAACTGGGCGCGGTGGTCGCCCTGCTGTTCCAGCATGTGCATCCGGTGCCTGGAGGCCGCGGTCAGCGATGTCTCCGAGCCGGAGAAGAAGGCCGAGAGCAGCAGCAGCACCAGGATGGCGCCGACCGAGACGAATATCTCCATTTCCATCTTCGATTTCTTGTCAGGTTGCTGTGATGGACATGTTGCCAGTGCCGGTGGCCGCCGGCCCAAGGTCTCCCGAGCCCGGGCTCACGCGGCAAGGGTGTTGTTGAGCAGCGCTTCCACGTCGGCCAGGTTCACCTCCTGGCTAAGGAAGGCTTGGCCGATGCCGCGGGCCAGTACGAAGGTGATCTTGCCGTCGCGCACCTTCTTGTCGCGGCCCATGTGGTCGAGCAGAGCCTCGGCGCTCAGGACTTGCCCGTCCAGCGCTTCGAGGCCGGTCGGCAGGCCGATCGCGGCCAGGTGGCGCCTGACCCTGGCCGTTTCCTCCGGCGGGCAAAGGCCCAGTCGGGTCGAAAGATCGAAGGCGAGAGACAGTCCGATCGCAACGGCCTCGCCGTGCAGCAGATAGCCGCCATAGCCGAATTCCGCCTCGAGCGCGTGACCGAAGGTGTGACCGAGATTGAGCAGGGCGCGATGACCCGCCTCCCGTTCGTCGTCGGCGACGATGGCGGCCTTGTTGGCGCAACTGGTGAGCACGGCTTGGCGCCGCGCCATCGGGTCACCGTCGATCACGGCCGCGCCGTGGCTCTCCAGCCAGCCGAAGAAGTCCGGATCGTTGATCAGGCCGTACTTCACCACTTCGGCATAACCGGCGAGCAGGTCGCGGGGTGGCAGGGTGGAGAGCGCCTCGGTATCGGCCAGCACCAGACGGGGCTGGTGGAAGCTGCCGACCAGGTTCTTGCCCCGCGCGGTGTTGATCCCGGTCTTGCCGCCGACCGAGCTGTCGACCTGGGCCAGCAGCGTGGTCGGGATCTGGATGAAATTCAGGCCCCTGAGCACGATACTCGCGGCAAAGCCGGTCAGGTCCCCGATGACCCCGCCGCCCAGGGCGACGAGTTGGGTGCCGCGCTCGACCTTGGCTTCCAGTAGGCGGTCCACCAGGTTTTCCAGGTGGGCGAAGTCCTTGGTCTTCTCGCCCGGCGGCAGAACGAGGGCCTCGTACGCGATGCCCGAATTGTCCAGGGAGCGTTCGACGGCCGCCAGGTGGAGCCTCGCGACGTTCTCGTCGGTAACGATCACCACCCGCTTCTGTTCCAGAAGCGGCGCCATCAGCCGCCCGGCCGAGGCAAGCAGCCCCTCGCCGACCAGAATGTCGTAGCTGCGCTCGGCGAGCGCGACGCGCAGGGAGGCGTGGCCGCTCACCGGCCGGGCCCCGCCGCTTGGCTCCGCGGGGCGGCCTGGGGGTCACCCAGGAAGCCGGCGACCGCCCGGTAGACCCGTTCGACGGTCAGCTCGGGTGGTCCGTCCTCGCTGTCCACGACGACATCCGCCTCGGCGTAGACCGGGTAGCGTTCGTCCATCAGTCCGTCGAGTATCTCCCGCGGGTCGCCCCGTTTTAGCAGCGGGCGGTTGTTGCGCCGCGCCGTGCGTTTCAGCAGCAGGTCGAGGTCCGCGCGCAGCCAGACCGAGACGGCCCGCTCGCGAATTGCCGCACGGCTTCTGGGGTCCATGAAAGCGCCGCCGCCGGTTGCCAGGACCTGAGGCGGTTGCGCGAGCAGGCGCTCGATGACACGCCGTTCCCCGTCGCGGAAGGCCGCCTCGCCGTGGCGTGCGAAGATTTCCTCGATGGTGCAGCCGGCGGCGGCCTCGATCTCGGCATCTCCATCGATGAACGGCAGGTTCAACCGAGACGCGAGACGCCGGCCGATGCAGGTCTTACCCGCACCCATGAGTCCGATGAGGACGATCGATCTTGATAACCACTCTGGCCCGGAAGGGGGCATGGATTTCCACTGTCGTCTTGGCTGTATCGGAGCCTGGCCGATCATTGCCAGAGGATCGGCCGGCCGATAGACTGCCGCAAAATCGCCATAGTCGAATCCTACCATAATCGAGGCGGCTTGATGCAAGCATGCGTCCAAAACAGACCCTCGTGCAAGCCGGATGGTCGGACCCCACAAGGGACTGATTCCTCGACCGATACCCGGACCGTAGATGAAAAGCGCCCATGAGCAAAAGAAACATTCTCTTTGTCTTGGCGGTCGCGGGTGGACTGGTCGTGATGGTGGGCGCCGTCTTCGTTACGACCTGGGAGGTCCCTCGGCCCACGGCGCAGATCGAAAAGGTCATTCCCAATGAGCGCTTCGCGCGCTAGCGTCCGCTGGATCTGCCGGCTCTCGAGCGCCGTGGCGGTCCTGGGCTTGGCGGGTGCTCCGCCGATTCCGGCGGTCGCGCAAGAGTCCGGTGATCCGGCCCCGGCGGTGGTCGAGCCCATGCGCCTGGGCCCGCCGACTCTCTTGGCCCCGCGCGGCCGGCCCGCCCCCGGCGAGCCCGGGGTGACAACGGTCCGTCGACGCACGAGTGAAGCTCCATCCCGGTCGGTTCAAGGCATCGAGATCAATCCGCTGGCCGAGATCGACCCGGAATCGATCGGCATCCTCGATTCCCAGAGCGGCGGATTTGGCCGCAATATGTGGCGCGGCAGCAAGCGAGCGGCGATCGAACGGCTGCTGCCGCGGCTGCCGGGAGCGATGACCTCCGCTACCATGCGCTCTCTGGCCCGGCGCCTGCTGCTGACCAACGCACCGCCGCCGCGGCAACGTGCGACCGGCGGTCAGAGAGGCTCGATCAACCTGCTGTCCGTGCGCGTGGATCGCTTGGCGGTGTTGGGTGACATCGAGGGATTGAACGATCTCCTCCGGGTCGTGCCCCAGCGTCACGACGACGAAGCGATCGCCCGCGCCCGGGTCGAGGGCCAGTTGCTCGGCGGCGATCCGTCCGGGGCCTGCCGGAACGTGCGCAGCGAGATCGCCGAGCGCCACGGCACGCCGTATTGGCGAAAGGCGCTGGTTTTCTGTCAGATCCTGTCCGGCGAGGTCGACCAGGCCATGCTTGGGGTCGGCCTGATGCGCGAACAGGGCATCTCGGACGACCCGGCGTTCTTCTCTCTGGTCGATGCTTTTTCCGGAGGCGACGTGGACCAGGTGCCGGTGGCATCGGCGCTTCACTTCGCGATGCTAGACGCGGTCGGCCGTCCCTTCCCTCAGGACCTGCTCGAGGACGCCAGCCCGGGTCTGCTGGTCGCGCTCGCACGGTGGCCGGGCGCGGACCTCGCGCAACGGGCCGCGGCGGGCGAGCGCGCCGTCGCGCTCGGCGTGCTGGAGCCCGAGATGCTGGCCGGCCTTTACGCGGAGCTGGCCTTCACGCCGGAAGAGCTCGGAAACGCCGTCTCGGTGGCCGGCGAGCGGCAGGGGCCGGCAGGTCGGGCGCTGCTCTACCAGGCGGCGGGGCGACAGGAGCTGCACTCGTCGCGGGCGGAGATCCTGCGCGCCGCGCTGGACAGTGCCAGGGGCGACGGCCTCTACCAGATGGCGGCGCGCGTGTTTCTGCCGCTTCTCTCCGCCGTGCCGCCACGCCCGGAGTTGGTCTGGTTCGCGGAAACCGCCGGTCGCGCGCTCTACGCGACCGGCCACTACGAGCAGGCGGGCGAGTGGTTCACCTTGGCGCGTCAGGAGACGATCCTCAATCCGCAGGCCGCCGCCGCGGTCGCCGTGCTGTGGCCCTTCTCACGGCTGGCCGACGTTCCGGCGCTTGCCTGGGAGAGCGACCTGTCGGCGTGGCGCACGGCGCGGCAGGACGACTCGGCCGCCGAACACGACCGTCAGGCGTTGCTGCGAGGCGCGTTCATGGCACTCGGCGAACAGGACTCGCTGAGCTGGATCGACTTGGCCACCGAACCGGCGGGCGCGGCCGATTTCACGGCCGAGCCGGGCATCTCCGCACAACCACTGCCCAATGCCGCGCTGCTCTACGCCCTGAAGGAGGCCAGCGAGATGCGCCGGCTCGGCGAAACCGTGCTGTTGGTGCTGCTGGTCCTGGGCGAGGAGGGGCCGGCGCAAAGCCATCCGATGGCGCTGAACGCGGCGCTCTCGGGACTGATGCAGGCGGGCCTCGAGCGCGAGGCCCGGGCGCTCGCCATCGAGGCGGCGATCGCCAAGGGAATCTGAACGCGCCATGAGTGCCCGGCGGGAACCCCCTGTCCCGCACTGTTCGTCCCGCCATGTCGAGGCCTTTCTCGAGATGCTGGCGGCCGAGCGCGGCGCCTCGGCCAACACCCTGGCGGCCTACCGTCGTGACCTGGACCTCTTCGCGGCCTTCCTGGCCACGCGGGAACGTGGCGTTGAGGCGGCCGGGACGACGGACCTGAGAGGTTTTCTGGCGGCCGAGCACAAGGCCGGCCGGTCGCCGCGCACAGCGGCACGACGGCTTTCGGTCTTGCGCCAGTTCCACCGTTTCCTGTTCCGCGAGGGCCTGCGCGAGGACGACCCGGCGACCGTCATCGAGAGCCCGCGCCAGGGGCGCAGCCTGCCGAAGGTCCTGAGCGAGGCGGAGGTCGAGCGGCTGCTCGCCTTGGCACAGGCCGCGGAGGGTCCCGAGGGGCTGCGGCTCGCCGCGCTGGTCGAGCTGCTCTACGCCACGGGGCTGCGCGTCTCCGAGCTGGTCGGCCTGCCGCTCGCCGCGGTCGCGCGCGACCCCAGGGTTCTGGTCGTGCGCGGCAAGGGCGACAAGGAGCGCATGGTGCCCTTGAGCGAAGCCGCGCGCCAGGCCCTCCGGGACTACCTGGCGGCGCGCCGGGGCTTCGTCCCCGGCCGCGGTGAGTCGAAATGGCTCTTCCCGTCGCGCGGCCAAAGCGGGCATCTGACCCGGCGCCGCATGGGACAGCTGTTGAAGCGGCTGGCCCTGGACGCCGGCCTGGCCCCGGAGAAGGTCTCGCCGCACGTGCTGCGCCACGCCTTCGCCAGCCACCTGCTGGACCACGGCGCCGACCTCAGATCCGTCCAGCAGATGCTCGGCCATGCCGACATTTCGACGACCCAGATCTACACCCACGTGCTGAACGAACGCCTCAAGTCCCTGGTACGCGATCATCACCCGCTGGCGGGTGCGGGGACGGCCGGAAACCCCGGCGCCGGGCGCGGTTGACTCCGCCCGGCCGACCTGTCACTTAGCCGCGTCACGATCCGAAAAGACCAAGACCAGGGGGAGAAGCCATGAGCTTTACCATCGTCGAGCAGGCGCCGGCGCGCCTGAACCGGAGCGAACTCGCGGTGCCGGGCAGCAATCCAAAACTGTTCGAAAAAGCCGCGGCCTCGGACGCGGACGTGGTGTTCCTCGACCTCGAGGACGCGGTCGCGCCCGACGACAAGGAACAGGCGCGCAAGAACGTCATCGAGGCGATCAACGACGTCGACTGGGGCAGCAAGACCCTGTCGTTACGGATCAACGGCCTCGACACGCACTACATGTACCGCGACGTGGTCGACGTGCTCGAGCAGACCAAGGGGCGCCTCGACCTGATCATGGTCCCCAAGGTTGGCACCGCCGCCGACGTCTACGCGGTCGACATGCTGGTGACCCAGATCGAGGACGCCAAGGGCCGCAAGAAGCGCATCGGCTTCGAGCATATCATCGAGACCGCGCTCGGCATGGCCAACGTCGACGAGATCGCCCGGGCCTCGAAGCGCAACGAGAGCCTGCACTTCGGCGTCGCCGACTACGCCGCCTCGACCAAGGCGCGGACCACGGTGATCGGCGGTCCGAACGCCCTTTACGGCGTGCTGACCGACAAGGACGGCGACAAGCCGCGCGACTACCACTGGGGCGACATGTGGCACTATGCCGTGGCGCGCATGGTGGTGGCCTGCCGGGCCACCGGGCTCCGGCCGATCGACGGCCCCTTCGGCGATTTCTCCGACCCCGACGGCTTCGTCGCCCAGGCCAACCGCGCCGCGGTGCTGGGCTGCGAGGGCAAGTGGGCGATCCATCCGAGCCAGATCGCCCTCGCCAACCAGGTCAACAGCCCCTCGGAGGCCGAGGTGACCAAGGCCAAGCGCATCCTCGAGGCCATGGAGCAGGCCCAGAAGGAGGGCAAGGGCGCGGTCGCGCTGGACGGCCGCCTGATCGACATCGCCTCGATCAAGCAAGCCGAAGTGCTGGTCAAGAAGGCCGAGCAGGTCGCTGCGGCGGGCTGACGGCCGCCCTTACGAAGTTGCTGACAACGTGCGAAGGCTCACCCTCGCACCTCGTCCCTCGACAGGCTCGGGATGAGGAAGCTCAGTGTGAGGGCGAGCTTATTCAAGGAGTTGCCCTCATCCTGAGCTTGTCGAAGGACGAGGGCAACGGGCCACGGCGGGCGTTTTCGGCAGCCTGTTACGGCAGTTCCACCGCGTAGCTCTCGACCGGCGGGGTCTTGTCGATCACGCCCTGTTTCAGCAGGAAGCCGGCGAAGGCCTCGTAGCGGCCGCGGTCGAGCGCCGCGGGCCGGAGCGCGAAGCGCGGCAGGGTGTCGCGCCAGGCGCGCCGGTTGAGTTCGTCGTCCAGGCCCTTCTTGTGCCCGGCGAAGAGCCGCCAGGCCTCCTCCGGATGGTTGACCAGGAACTGCACGCCGCGCTCGAGGCCCCTCAGGAAGGGCTTGAGGCGCGGGTCGTCGAGCCGCGCGGAGTTGGCGACGATGATTAGCTCGTCGTAGGGCGGCACGCCGTGCTCCTCGACATAGAAGGCCCGGCCCTTGTGCCCCTCGATGGCCAGCTGGTTGAGCTCGAAGTTGCGGAAGGCGCCGATCACCGCGTCGACTTGGCCCGCGAGCAGCGAGGGGCTCAGCGAGAAGTTGACGTTGACCAGTGTGATGTCGTCGAGCCCGAGCCCGGCCGGGGCCAGCATGGCCTTCAGGGCCGCGTCCTCGAAGCCGCCGACCGAGAAGCCGACCTTGCGGCCCTTGAGGTCGGCGATCTTCTCGATCGGGCCGCCCTCCAGAACCAGCAAGGTGTTGAGCGGCGTGGCGACCAGCGTGCCGATGCGGGTGAGCGGCAGGCCGGCGGCCGCCTGCATGTGCAGCTGCGGCTGGTAGGAGACGGCGAGCGCCGCCTGGCCCGCGGCGACCAGCTTGGGCGGGTCGTTGGGATCCGCCGGCTCGATCAGCTCGACCTCCAGGCCGGCCTCGGCGAAGAAGCCCTTCTCCAGGGCGACCACCAGGGGGCCGTGGTCCGGGTTGATGAACCAGTCGAGCATGACGGTAAGCTTTTCGGCCTTGGCCGGCAGCGGCGCGGCCATCAGGGCGAAGCCGAGCGCCAAGGCGGCGGCTGTGGCTGTGAAGAACGGGAATCGGAGCATGGCGCGGGCATCCTCCTGGCCAAGGGATCCAAACGATCCGGGGCAGGAGGCTCTGGGCGGGGGGACCAAGGAAGGTTCCGTTCCCTGCGCCGGCATGACCCGGATCAGGTTCGAAGGGTCACCGCCGTTGACCGGCGGTCTCTCAGCCCGCGAGGGCTCCCCTAGGAACGTGGCCGACCATGGGCGAGGCCGGGGACCCTGTCAAGCCGGTGAGCGGAAAACCCCGGGTTTTTGCGGCGGACTTTACGCTTCCTTAACCATGAATCGGTTCGCCTAGGCGGCGCCCCTGTGTTAGAGAACCCGCCATGCAGAACTACCTGGATTTCGAAAAGCCGATCGCCGATCTGGAAGGCAAGATCGAGGAGCTGCGCCACCTGTCCGACGACGGCGACATCAACATCGCCGAGGAGGTCGGTCGGCTGCAGTCCAAGGCCGAGCGGCTGTTGCGGCAGACCTATGCCAAGCTGAGCGCCTGGCAGAAGACCCAGGTGGCGCGCCACGCCGACCGGCCGCACTTCAGCGACTACGCGAGCGCGCTGATCGAGGATTTCACGCCGCTTGCCGGCGACCGCAGCTTCGCCGAGGACCGGGCGATCATCGGCGGGATCGGGCGTTTCCGGGGATATACCGCCATGGTACTCGGCCACGAGAAGGGCGGCGACACCTCGGGCCGTGTAGCGCACAACTTCGGCATGGCCCGGCCCGAGGGCTACCGCAAGGCCCAGCGCCTGATGAAGATGGCCGACCGCTTCCGCCTGCCGGTGATCACGCTGGTCGACACGCCGGGCGCCTACCCGGGCATCGGCGCCGAGGAGCGCGGCCAGGCCGAGGCCATCGCGTCCTGCATCGAGACCTGCCTCAGGATCGAGGTGCCGCTGATCTCGGCGATTATCGGCGAGGGCGGCTCGGGCGGAGCGATCGCGCTGGCGGCCGGCGACCGGGTCGTGATGCTCGAGCATTCGGTCTACTCGGTGATCTCGCCCGAGGGCTGCGCCTCGATCCTGTGGCGCAGCCGGGACTATAGCGAGCAGGCGGCCGAGGCGCTCAAGCTGACCGCGCAGGACCTGGTCAAGCTGGGCGTCGTCGACGATGTCGTGGACGAGCCTCTGGGCGGCGCCCATCGCGACAGCAAGGTCACGATAGAGGCCGTGGGCGACAAGCTGGAGCAGGCGCTGCTCGAGCTGCTACCGGCCGGCCCCCACCTGCGCACCAAGCGCCGCGAGAAGTTCCTGGCCATGGGCCAGCAGGGCCTCGCCTGACAGCCTCCGCTCGGCACTTTTCTGCACTGCAATAGCTGCTAAAGTCTCCCCTGCGCCGGACGCTCGTTCGGCCGTGACGGAGGGGAAGGGCATGAGCTTTGAACTGACCGAGGCGCAACGCGATCTGCAGGCGCGCGCGCGGCGGCTCGCCGAGGACGTGATCGCGCCGCGCGCCGCCGGAATCGACCGATCGGAAGAGTACCCCTGGGACAACGTCGCGGCGCTCAAGGACGCCGGCTTCCTCGGCATGGCGATCCCCCGGGCCTACGGCGGCCAGGGCCTCGGCTACCTGGAGGCGGTCCTGGTGATCGAGGAGCTGGCCAAGGCCTGCGGCGTCACCGCCCGGATCGTGGTGGAAACGAACATGGGCGCGCTGGGGGCGATCCTGGCCTACGGCACCGAGGCTCAGAAGCGCCTGGCCGCCGGGCTAGTGCTGGACGGCGACAAGCCGGCGATCTGCATCACCGAGCCGGGGGCCGGCAGCGCCGCCACCGAGATGACGACACGGGCCGACCGCGGGGCGGACGGCGGCTATTTCCTGAACGGCCGCAAGCACTGGATCACCGGCGGCGGGGTGTCGAAGCTGCACCTGATCTTCGCCCGGGTCTTCCACGACGGTGTCGAGCAGGGCATCGGCGGGTTCATCGCGCTGAAGGACGAGGCCCCGGGCCTCGCGATCGGCCGGCGCGAGCCGACCATGGGCCTGCGCGGCATTCCCGAAACGGAGATCCTGATCGAGAACCTGGAGTTGCCCGAGGACCGGCTGCTGATGCCACCCGAGGGCCTCAGGCGCGGCTTTGCCCGCCTGATGACCGCCTACAACGGCCAGCGGATCGGCGCCGCCACGGTGGCGCTCGGCTTGGCGGCGGGCGCCTACGAGCTGGCGCTGGCCTACAGCGGGCGGCGCGAGCAGTTCGGCCGGCCGATCTGCGAGTTCCAGGGCCTGCAGTGGATGCTCGCCGACATGTCGACCCAGCTGGCCGCCGCCCGGGCGCTGGTCCACAAGGCCGCCGCCGTGTCCGGTGCGGACGGCTTTCCCGACGTCACCGAGGCCGCCCAGGCCAAGATCTTCGCCTCCGAGGCGGCGATCAAGGTGACCAACGACGCGCTGCAGGTCTTCGGCGCCGCCGGCTACTCGCGCAACAATCCGCTGGAGCGCATGGCGCGCGACGCGCGCATGTTCACGATCGGCGGCGGCACGGCGCAGATCCTGCGCACCGTGGTCGCCTCGCGGCTCCTCGGGCGCAAGCTGCCGCAGACCCGCGACGGCTACCTCAACCTCACCCGGACGGGCGGATAGAACGATGGCGAACGCCGCCCAGATCGTCGCTCGCCGGCTGTTCCAGGCCGGTTGCCGCCACGCCTTCGGCATCCCCGGCGGCGAGGTGCTGACGGTGATGGACGCGCTGGTCGAGGCCGGCATCCGCTTCGAGCTCTGCAAGCAGGAGAACGCCGGCGGCTTCATGGCCGAGGGGACCTACCACGTCACCGGCGCGCCGGGCATTCTGCTCGCCACCCTCGGGCCGGGCGCGGCCAACGCGGTCAACGTCGTCGCCAACGCCGAGCAGGACCGAGTGCCGCTGGTCTTCATCACCGGCTGCGTCGATCCGGCGAAGGCCGCGGGATACACCCATCAGGTCTTCGACCACGGCGCGGTCCTGAAGCCGATCACCAAGGCGAGCTATATGCTGAGCGACGGTGCCGTGGCGCGCCAGGTCGACAAGGCCCTGGCGATCGCCATGGAGGGCCGGCCCGGGCCCGTCCATCTCGACCTGCCGATCGGCCTCGCCGGCCGGGAGCAGCCCGAGCCGCCGCCCCCCGGGGCGCGGCGCGGCGCGGCCGCGGCCCCGGCCCCCGGCGCGGACCTGGAGGCCGCGCGCCGGGCGCTCGCCGAGTCCGGCCGGCCGCTGCTGATCGCCGGTCTCGAGGTCTTGGCGCAGGGGGCCGATGCGGCCGTCGCCAAGCTGGCGCGGGGCTTCTCGATACCCGTGATCACCACCTATAAGGCGAAAGGGGTCCTGCCCGAAACGGATCCGCTGGCGCTGGGCGGCGCGGGCCTCTCGCCGCTCGCCGATCGGCACCTGATGCCGCTGATCGGGACCGCGGACCTGATCCTGCTGGCGGGCTACGACCCGGTGGAGATGCGCGACGGCTGGTGCGAGCCCTGGGACCCGGAGACGGTGCCCGTCATCGAGTTCTCGGCCGCGCCGAACCACCACGGGGTGCACCGCACCCGCCTGGGCTTTTTCGGCGACATCGCTGCCGGTCTCGAGGTGCTGGCCGCAGACCTCGCGCCCGTCGACACCTGGTCGAACGGCGCGCCGGTCGAGACCCGGAGAGCGCTCGCCGAAGCGTTTCCGGCCGACGAGGCCTGGGGGCCGGCGGCCGTCGTCGACGAGGTGCAGCGGCTCTTGCCGGAGGACGCCATCGCCACGGTGGACACCGGCGCCCACCGGATCCTCCTGAGCCAGGTCTGGCGCTGCCGGCGGCCGCGCAGCCTGTTGCAGTCGACCAGCTTCGGCACCATGGGCTGCGGACTGCCGCTCGGGATCGGCGCCAAGCTCGCGGCGCCCGAGCGGCCCGTCGTCGTCTTCACCGGGGACGCCGGCCTCGAGATGGTGCTGGGCGAGCTGGCCACGCTACGCGATCTGAAATTGCCGCTGGTCATCGTTGTCTTCGTCGACTCGTCGCTGGCGCTGATCGAGCTGAAGCAGCGCGACCGCGGCCTGCCTAACCGGGGAGTGGACTTCGGCGCCACGGATTTTCCCGCGGTCGCCCGGGCGCTCGGCGGCAAGGGTGTCGCCGTGCGCGACCGCGCCGCCCTGGCCGAAGCGCTGCAGGCGGGCCTCGCCGACGAGCGCTTCACCCTGATCGCGGCGGAGATCGGCCCTCGCGCCTACGACGGGCGGTTCTAGCGGGCGGCTGAAAAAGTGCGCGGCGACCCGTTGCCCTCGTCCTTCGACAAGCTCAGGATGAGGGTAACTCCTTGAAAAAGCTCACCCTCACACTGAGCTTGTCGAAGTGCGAGGGTGAGCCTTCGCGCGTTTTCATCAACCTGCCAGGGTCGAGCGACGCCGGCCCGTCGCTCACGCCATCTTGCCGTGGCAGTGCTTGTACTTGCGCCCGGAGGCGCAGGGGCAGGGGGCGTTGCGCGGCACCTTGCCCCAAGTCAAGGCGTCGTTCGGGTCGATCTGGGCCGCGGCACGGCGCACGAAAGGTGCTGCTTTCGGCGGCGGCATCGGGGTCTCGTCGGCGCCGTTGCCCTTGGCCGGCGCGCCGTTGCCGCCCAAGGCAGGGTCCTGACGGGTTTCGCGCAGGTTCTCGGGCAGGCCCCGGGGGACAATCTCCTCCGGCTGGACGGCGCGGATCTCCATATGGGACAGCAGCGCCGTCGTTTCGGCGCGCATCTGGGCCAGCATGGCCTCGAACAGCTCGAAGGCCTCGCGCTTGTACTCGATCAGCGGGTCGCGCTGGGCCAGGCCGCGCCAGATGATGCCCTGGCGCAAGTGGTCGAGCGACAGCAGATGATCCTTCCACTGCTTGTCGAGCACCATGAGCAGAAGCTGCTTTTCCGCCATGCGCATGACCTCGGGGCCGTAGTTGGCCACCTTGGTCGCCATCTTCTTGTCCGAGGCGCTCGCGATCCGCTCGCGGATCTCCTGGTCGGCGATGCCTTCCTCCTTGGCCCAGTCGGCGACCGGCAGGTCGAGCGCGAGCAGGCGCAGGCATTCCTCGTGCAGGCCGGTGACGTCCCACTGCTCGGCATAGGCCTTCTCGGGGATGCAGCGGTCCACCGTGTCATCGATGGTCTGCTGGCGCATCTCGACCACGGTATCGTGCACGTCCTCGCCGCGCATCAGGTCCTTGCGCTGCTCGTAGACCACCTTGCGCTGGTCGTTCATCACGTCGTCGTACTTGAGCACGTACTTGCGCTGCTCGAAGTTCCGCGCCTCCACCTTCTGCTGGGCCTTCTCCAGGGCCTTGTTGATCCACGGGTGGATAATCGCCTCGCCCTCCTGCAGGCCCAGCTTCTGGAGCATACCGTCCATCCGCTCGGAGCCGAAGATGCGCATCAGATCGTCTTCGAGCGACAGATAGAACTTTGACGCGCCGGGGTCGCCCTGGCGTCCGGAGCGGCCGCGCAGCTGGTTGTCGATGCGCCGGCTCTCGTGGCGCTCGGAGGCGACGACGTAGAGCCCGCCAGCCTTCAGGACGACCTCCTTGGCGGCGGCGACCTCCGCGGTGATCTTCTCGATCTTCCTGGCGCGCGCGGCCTCGTCCTCGATGTCCGCGGCCTCCTGGGCGATGCGCATATCGATGTTGCCGCCCAACTGGATGTCCGTGCCGCGCCCAGCCATGTTGGTCGCGATGGTTACGCCCCCAGGCGCCCCGGCCTGGGCGATGATGAGGGCCTCCTGCTCGTGGTAGCGCGCGTTCAGCACGTGGTGCGGCAGCTTGCGCTTCTTGAGCAGGGCCGAGAGGTGCTCGGACTTCTCGATCGAGACCGTGCCCACCAGCATCGGCTGCTGGCGCTCTCGGCACTCTTCGATCAGCTCGATGATGGCGTCGAACTTCTCGGCCGCCGTCCGGTAGACCTCGTCGTCGTTGTCGACCCGCACGAACGGCACGTTGGTCGGGATGTCGATCACTTCCAGCCCGTAGATGTCGAGGAATTCCTCGGCCTCGGTCATGGCCGTACCGGTCATGCCGGCCAGCTTGGGGTACAGCCGGAAGTAGTTCTGGAACGTGATCGAGGCGAGGGTCTGGTTCTCCTGCTGGATGGACACTCTTTCCTTGGCCTCGATCGCCTGGTGCAGGCCCTCGGACAGGCGCCGCCCGTCCATCATGCGGCCGGTGAACTCGTCGATCAGGACGACCTTGTCGTCCTTGACGATGTAGTCGGTGTCGCTCTGGTACAGCTTGTGCGCGCGCAGCCCCTGGTTGACGTGATGCACGAAGTTGACGTTCTGCAGATCGTAAAGCGAGCCCTCGGTGATCAGCCCGTTTTCCTGCAACAGCGCCTCGATTCGCTCGGCGCCCAGCTCGGTCAGGGTGACGGCGCGCTGCTTTTCGTCCTTCTCGTAGTGCTCCTCGTCGAGCAGCGGAATCAACCGGTCGACCTTCGTGTAGAGCTCGGAGGAGTCCTCGGTCGGCCCCGAGATGATCAAGGGGGTGCGCGCCTCGTCGATCAGGATCGAGTCCACCTCGTCGACGATGGCGTAGTTGAATTCGCGCTGGACCATGTCCTCCAGCCGCGACTTCATGTTGTCGCGCAGATAGTCGAAGCCGAATTCGTTGTTGGTCCCGTAGGTGACGTCGCAGCCGTAGGCCCGGCGGCGCTCGTCCTCGGTCAGGCCGTGGACGATGCATCCCGTGGTCAGGCCCAGGAAGCTGTAGATCTCACCCATCCAGGCGGCGTCGCGCTGGGCCAGATAGTCGTTGACCGTCACGACGTGGACGCCCTTGCCGGTCAGGGCGTTCAGGTACACGGCGAGCGTCGCGACCAGGGTCTTGCCCTCGCCGGTCTTCATCTCCGAGATCTGGCCGCGATGCAGAACGATCCCGCCGATCAGCTGGACGTCGAAGTGGCGCTGGCCCAGGGTCCGTTTGGCCGCCTCGCGCACCGTGGCAAAGGCCTCGACCAACAGGTCCTCGACGGTCTCGCCCGCTGCCAGTCGTTGCTTGAACCGTTCCGTGCGGGCCCGCAGCTCCTCGTCGCTCAACGCCTCCAGGTCCGGTTCCAGGGCGTTGATGGAGTCGACGGTGGGGCCAAGGCCGGTGATGTAACGATCGTTGGCGGATCCAAAAACCCGCTTGGCGAGGGCGCCTAACATGAACACCTCACGGATGGCACTAAAGAGCCGCTTGGCAAGCGCTTTGAGCGCTACAAGCATGTAAGCCTCGAAGACGGAGCAAGGCGGCGAAAAACCATAACTTCGGTCTGGTGACAGATAGGGGGCCGGGGGGAGACTGTCAACGATGGCGGCGACACCAGCCGGGGCTCGCCGTGGCGGCGCCTGGCCGTCCTATCCCGTGCCGATGGTAAGGCTTTTGCGCCGGGGACCGAGGTGCTACAACCCCGCGCAAAGTGTCTCCGCATCGCGCACGTGAGCGGATGATCTGCCATGGCAAACGAAACCCAGAGGATTCCGCTCATGACTTTCGCTCCCATCAAGACAGGTGCCTTGATCCTGGCGCTGGCATCGCTGCCGGTGGCCGCCTCGGCACAAGCCGACGACCCGTTGGTCGCCACGGTGAACGGCAAGGAGATCCATCGTTCCGAGGTTCTCGAGGCGGCGCGCAGCCTGCCGCCGCAGTATCAATCCCAGCTCCAGCAGCTCTTCCCGATGCTGGTCGAGCGCGTGGTCGACTTCCACCTGCTTTCCGAGGCCGCCGGGAAGGCCGGCTTCGCGAAGGACAAGGAGGTCAAGCGCCGCCTCGCCAAGCTCCAGGAGGATGTCATACGCGAGGTCTATATCCAGCGCCAGATCGACGAGCGGGTCGACGACGCGGCTGTGCGCAAGCGCTACGACGAATTCTTGGCTACCAATCCGGCGAAGCCCGAATTACATGCCCGCCACATCCTGGTCGAGGACGAGGCCGCGGCCAAGGAGCTGATCAAGAAGCTGGACGGCGGCGCGGATTTCGCCGAGCTGGCGAAGGAGAGCTCGACCGGGCCCTCGGCCTCCCGGGGCGGCGACCTCGGATACTTCACCGCGGATCAGATGGTGCCGGAATTCTCCGAGCAGGCCTTCAAGCTGGAGGACGGCCAGTACAGCAAGGCGCCGGTCAAGACCCAGTTCGGCTGGCACGTCATCAAGGTGGAAGGCCGGCGCGAAAGCGCGCCGCCGGCTTTCGAAGGCATGCAGCAAAAGCTGCGCGAGGAGCTGTCGCGCGAGGCGGTCGGCACCGTGCTGAGCGACCTGCGGGAGGGGGCCAAGGTCGAGATCGTGTCGCCGCTGCCGGCCGCCTTCCCCGAGGGCCAAGTCCCGATGATGCCACCGGGTGGTCTCCCCCAGGGCCACCCCCAGTAGCGCTGCGACGCCTCGGCACGGGGGCGAGATGTCGGGCAAGCGGTCGCCTCTGGCCCCCGAGGCCTTTCCCGACCTTCCGGCCCTCGCGGGGGTCAGGCTGTCGGCCATGGCCTGCGGACTGCGCTATCAGGGCCGCACGGACGCCTGTCTCGTAGAATTGGCCAAGGGCACCAGCGTGGCCGGCGTCTTCACCCGGTCCAAGACCGCCTCGGCACCGGTCGAATGGTGCCGCCGGGCGTTGTCCGGCGGTTCGGCGCGGGCGATCCTGGTCAATTCCGGAAACGCCAACGCCTTCACCGGTGCCGCTGGAATCGCCGCGGTGGAGCGGACGGCCAAGGCCCTGGCCGGGATCATCGGGTGCCCGCGCAGAGAGGTCTTTCTCTCCTCGACCGGCGTCATCGGCGAGCCCCTGCCCGACGAGCGCCTGACCGGCGCGCTGGGTGAGCTCGAGCGGCGGCTTTCGGCCACCGCCTGGCGGGACGCGGCCGAGGCCATCATGACCACCGACACCTTTCCCAAGGGCGCCACCCGCCGGGTCGAAATCGGCGGCACTGCGGTGACCCTGAACGGCATCGCCAAGGGCTCGGGCATGATCGCGCCGGACATGGCGACCATGCTCGCGTTCGTCTTCACCGATGCCCGGATTCCGGCCGATATCCTGCAGAGACTCCTGGTCCGGGCGGCCGAAGATTCATTTAACGCGATTACCGTCGACGGCGACACCTCGACCAGCGACACGCTGCTGCTCTGCGCCACCGGGGCGGCCCGGCATCCCAGGGTCGTCGCCCCGGACGACTCCCTGCTGAAGGGTTTCCGTGCCGCCCTGGGCGAGCTGATGGCCGATCTGGCGCAGCAGGTGGCGCGCGACGGAGAGGGGGCCGAGAAGTTCATCACGATCCGGGTCTCGGGCGCCGCCTCGAAGCGGGCGGCGCGCCGCATCGGCCTGTCGATCGGCAACTCCCCGCTGGTCAAGACCGCGATCGCCGGCGAGGACGCGAACTGGGGCCGCATCGTCATGGCGGTCGGCAAGGCGGGCGAGAAGGCCGACCGGGACCGGCTGTCGATCCGCATCGGCGGGATCGAGGTGGCGCACGACGGCGCGGTCGTGCCCGGATACGAGGAGGCGCTCGTGGCCCGCCACATGAAAGGCCGCGAGATCGAGATCGAGGTCGACATCGGGGTCGGGCGGGGCCGGGCCACCGTCTGGACCTGCGACCTGACCCACGGCTATATCGACATCAACGCCGACTACCGCACCTGACCGGGACGCCGTTCGATAGCGCCATGACCGAGGATCGCAACGACGACGGCTGCTGGGGGAAGGGCGGGACCGGAGACGCCGTCCCGGCCAAGCCGGTCGTGCTGGTTGCGGCCGTGGCGCTGGTCGACACCGACGGGCGGGTGCTGATCGCCCGCCGGCCCGAGGGCAAGCCGATGGCCGGCCTGTGGGAGTTTCCCGGCGGCAAGGTGCGGGACGGCGAAGTGCCGGAGCAGGCCCTCGTCCGCGAACTGCGGGAGGAGCTGGGCATCGATACCAGGGACAGCTGCCTGGCGCCGCTCGCCTTCGCCTCCCACGCCTACGCGGACTTTCACCTGCTGATGCCGCTTTACGTCTGCCGGGTGTGGCGCGGCACGGTATCGCCTCTCGAGGGCCAGGAGCTCGCCTGGGTCCGGCCGCCGCGCCTGGCGGATTATCCCATGCCGCCCGCCGACGTGCCGCTGGTCGCCCTGCTGCGCGATTTTCTTTGAGGGACAGCCGGGCAGTGCGTCACTGCGCGGGCAGCGGGGTCGCCGGCCGGCCCGGCTGATCGAGCTCGACCGAGAAGAGTGAAAGTACGGTGCCGGTCGCGATGATCAGCAGCAGAACGCCGCAAGAGGCGGCGAGCGCCAGCGGATAGTAGAGGGCCGTGCCGAGAACCGCGCGCGTGGCGATTCCTATGGCGAAGCTGACGAGCTCGACCGGCAGCATCACGAGCAGTGCGGCAAGGACAAGGCGCCAGCCGTTGCCCGCGCTCAGGCTCCAAGCACGCCCCAGCGAGCGCCGACGGTCCGTCGCCATTGCCGGCAGGACGAGGGAGAGGCGGGTCGCGAAATAGGACGCCGGCAGGAAGGCGGGCAAGACGGCCATATAAGATAGGGCAAAGAACTGGTCGGTGTTGCCGAGCGCCAAGCTGCTTCCGGCGCCCGCCAGGAGCAACACGAGCTTCAGCACCACCAAGAGCGCGAAGCCGGCGGCGATCACCAAGGCCCAGGCAATCATGAAAAGCACAAGAAAAGCGACACTGAGCCCAAGCCAGGATAGCAGGTAACGCAGCTCTCGCGGCCCGAGATTCACGGCGACGTGACGCCGGCCGCCCTCGTCCAGCAGCACGACCCGGTGCCAGGCGACCAGGATAATGGCCGCGATCAGCGACAGGATCAAAAGATTGATGGCCGCCTCGCCGAGCGCCGGCCCAAGGGCCGCCGGGTCAATGCCATCGAAGTGCAAGTTCAGCGCGAACAAGGCAATCAGCGGCAGCCATCCGACCCGCACCAGGTCGCGCGGATGGGACAGCACGAAACGGTAGCTCTCGGCCACCATCTCCCAGACCCGGATTCTTCCGGCGCCGTCCATATGAACCCCTTGAAATTGCGCGGTTGTCTCGCTCCGAACATTGTCATGCGCAGGTCATAAATAATCGCTAAACGTTTATTGCAGGCGCCGACCACCCAACGCCGCGTTCTAAAACCATAAGAAAATTATGGTTAATCGACGCTTGATTTATGGCACCGCTACTTTAGGTTGCTTGAACGCGAAGTTTGCCGAGCTTACCGAGAAATGCCGATGTTTCGGCCCGCAGGGCGGCTTGAGCTTTAGGTGTTATTTACGAGCGCCGTGCAATCCTGACTCGCATTGCTTCAATAGTGGCTGTGCGAAATGACCACGCTGCACAACCGTAATATCTACCTGAACGGCCAGCGCACCAGCTTGCGCCTAGAACCGGCCATGTGGGAGGCGCTGGAGGAGATCTGCTGCCGCGAAGGGCGGTCCCTCAACGATATCTGCACCTTCATAGAAGCACAGCGCGGCCGCTCGTCCCGGACGGCCGCCGTCCGCGTCTTCATACTGCGGTATTTCCGCGCCGCGGCGACCGAAAGCGGACACAGTGCGGCCGGCCATGGTCATCCCCGCCGGCCCGGGGCGCGCGGCGACATGGGGGAGCTGGATTAGACGTGCTCCTCCGGCGGCCTACTCGGGCCGCGCCTTTTCGCCGGCCGGTATCTCCTCGGTATCCAGGGCCTCGGCCAGGCGGCTGTGGGCGCTGCCGGGTCTGAGCGCCCGCGGCTGTGACGTGTCGGGTGCCCAGGCGGTCAGGTAGATGATCTCGAACGTGGCCGGCACGTCGCCCCGGTCCCGGGCGAAGGTCTCCTGGTAGATCTCGGCGGCGCGCAGCATCGTGGCCCGTCGGCTCGCCGTGCGCCGGCGCGCGTGTACGGCGTTGCTTTCGCCCATGCCGCGTAACGCGGCCATGAGCGCAAAGGCGTTTGGGTAGGTCGCCGTTATGACGTCCCTGTCGACGACCGGCAGGCCGAAGCCCGCGCGCTGAAGCAGGGCGCCGGCGTCGCGCAGGTCGGCAAAGGGCGAAACCCGGGGACTTGCGCCATGCTCCTCGGCGATCTCCGCCTGCATCAGGGCCGTTCGCAGTTCGTGCAGGGTCTCGCCGCCCAGCATGGCGCCGAGGAAGAGCCCGTCGTCCTTCAGCGCCCGGCGGATCTGAATGAGCGCCCCGGGCAGGTCGTTCACCCAATGCAGGCTGAGCACGCTCATGATCAGATCGAAGCTGCCGGGAGCGAAGGGCAGCCACTCCTCGTCGGCGGCCAGAACGGGCCGTCCGCCGGCCGCGGCCGCCCCGGCCATGGCCGGCGACAGGTCGCACTGCACGAGGAGGTCTATGCCGCCGCGCCGACCGACGATCCTCGCCAGGGCACCGTCGTGGCAGCCCAGGTCGAGCGCCCTGGGGAAGCTGCGCTTGACGTCGTCCAGCCGGTCGGCGACCCGCTCGCCCACCTCCCGGTACAGGAAGTCGTGCCGGGCCAAGCCGCCGGCCGCCCGGTCCCGGTGCCGCCGCACCAGCCGCCGGTCGAAGACGTTGATCGCCTCGCTCATGACCGTACTATGGCTTGGCGGCCCCTGCCGTCAAAGCTTCCTTTACCCCGGTGGCGGCGACCGGAGAACAGGTTGACTTGCGAGGAGCCGGCGCCGAGACTTTACGCCATGGCGCGCCCCGGCACCCTCGCCCGCGGGTTCGGCGGGCTGTCGAAGCTGGCCCTCGATGCCCTGCTTCCGCCGCGCTGCCTGGCCTGCGGCGGTCCGGTCGATCGATCGGGCGCGCTCTGCGCCGGCTGCTGGGAGCGCATCGACTTCGTCGCGCCGCCCTACTGCGCCTGCTGCGGTTTTCCCTTCGCCTTCGACCTCGGGCCCGGGACGCTGTGCGGGGCTTGCACCCGCGATCCGCCGGCCTTCGAGCGCGCGCGCTTCGTCATGCGCTATGACGAGGCGAGCAAGGGCCTCGTGCTCGGGTTCAAGCACGGCGACCGGACCGAGGGCGCGCCGACCTTCGCCGCCTGGCTGGCACGGGCCGGTAGGGATCTCCTTGCCGAGGCCGATCTGCTGATCCCCGTCCCCCTGCACCGGTTCCGCCTGTTTGCCCGGCGTTACAACCAAGCGGCCCTGCTGTGCCGGGCGCTCGGCCGCTCGACGGGGCTGCAGGTCGTGCCGGACCTCTTGACGCGCCGCCGCAATACGCCGCCGCAGGGGCGGCTCAGCCCCGCCGCCCGGCGCCGCAACGTCGCCGGCGCCTTCGCGGTCGCCCCGGCCCGGCGCGGCGCGCTCCAGGGCCGTCGGGTGCTGCTGGTCGACGACGTGATGACGACCGGCGCGACGATTTCCGCCTGTGCCCGTGTGCTGCTGCGCGCAGGGGCCGCGGCGGTCGACGTGCTGGTGCTGACCCGCGTTGTGCGGGCCGGCTATGGGAATTGACGGCGTGAGCGGACTGGACCCTGTAAATACCGGCGCGATCTCCTACATGTTCGGGGTCGGCCGGCGATCGGCGTGGCGCGAGGAAACGGATATGGCCCGGGTCGAGATCTACTCCGCCATGTTTTGCCCGTTCTGCTCCCGGGCGAAGCAACTGCTTCAGGCCAAGGGTGCCGACGTCGACGAGATCGATGTCACCATGAGCCCCGGGCGCCGGCGCGAGATGATGGAGCGGGCCGCCGGCCAATACAGCGTGCCGCAAATCTTCATCGACGATGCCCATATCGGCGGCTGCGACGACCTTTACGCCCTGGAGGCCGCGGGTAAGCTCGACCGGCTGCTGAACGGCGCGACATGAGCGGGCGCTTCACCGTCGGCTGTGTGCAGATGACCTCCGGGCGCGAGCCCGAGGCCAACATAGCCGCCGCGGAGGCGCTGATCCGCCAGGCGCGGGAGGCCGGCGCCGAGCTGATCATGACCCCCGAGACCACGGACATGATCGAGCCGCGCGGCAGCCTGACATTCGAGAAAGCCCAGCCCGAGGCCGAGCACGACGCCCTTGCGGCGTTCCGGGACCTGGCCGCCGAACTGGGCATCTGGCTGCTGGCCGGGTCCTTCGTCGTCCGGCTTGCCGCCGACCGGCTGGCCAACCGGTCGTTCCTGATCGGCCCCGGCGGCGAAATCGCGAGCCGCTACGACAAGATCCACATGTTCGACGTCGAGATCCCCGACGGACAGAGTTACCGCGAATCGCGCGCCTACCAGCCGGGCGGCCAGGCGGTGACCGCCGATCTGCCGTGGGGGCGGCTCGGCCTCACGGTCTGCTACGACCTGCGCTTTCCCCAGCTCTATCGGGCCCTGGCCAAGGGCGGCGCCGATTTCATCTCCGTGCCCGCGGCCTTCACCAGGTTCACCGGCAAGGCGCACTGGCACGTCCTGCTGCGCGCCCGGGCCATCGAGACCGGCTGCTTCGTCTTCGCGCCGGCGCAGTGCGGCACCCATGCCGAGGGCAGGAAGACCTTCGGCCACGCGCTGATCGTCGCGCCCTGGGGCGAGGTGCTGGCCGACGGGGGCGAAGAGCCCGGCGTGGTCACGGCCGAGATCGACCTGGCCGAGATCGAGAAAGCCCGCGCCATGGTGCCGTCGCTCACCCACGACCGGCCCTTCGGCGGCCCCGTCCCGGACGCCAGCTTGCGCGAGGCGGGCGAGTAGTCAGGACCGCCCGGGGTCTTCCCGCAGAGCGCAGATGCGCTGGACGGCGGCCGGTTTTGGCCGCTCGACGTCGAGGTCCTCGTAGGCGAGAATCCGCAAGGATCCCCGCACCGCCTCGAGCAGTTCGCCCGCCTCCAGCAGATGGTCCGGGTTCGACGGCCGGCCGAAGCGCTCGTTGCCGCGGGCAAAGGTTTCGTAAATCAAGACCCCGTCCGGCGCCACGGACTCGATCAGGGCCGGGAGATGCGGCCGATACAGGTAGTTGGTGACCACCACGCCGGCGAAGCGCTGTCCGGCGAGTGGGAAGGGCCGGCCGTCCTCCAGGTCCACCTCCAGGGATTCCAGATCGGGGCGGCCGGCGAGATCGGCGATCCACGCGATATCCCGGTCCATGGCCAGGACCGGGTGGCCGAGCTCCAGGAACAGGCGGGTATGACGCCCGCCGCCGCAGGCGAGGTCGAGGACCCGGCCGCCGGCCGGCACCCGCCCGGCAAAGCGGCGCACCCAGGGCGACGGGTCGCGAAGCCCCAGGTGCCGGGTCCGGGACCGCTTCTTTTCCGCCCGATCGTTCGACATAAGCCTCTTGCGAAGTGTTCCGCGAAACGTCACTTTTTATGGTAGCGTCATCGTATCATAACGCTTTGGAGGATCGCCGCCAGGCGACAGTCGGATGATCGTCTACGACCTGAAATGCCGCGACGGGCACCAGTTCGAGGCCTGGTTCCGCGACAGCGGCGCCTACGACGCCCAGGTCGAGGCGGGCGAGGTGCGGTGCCCGGTGTGCGGCTGCACCAACGTGCAGAAGGCCCTGATGGCGCCCAACCTGTCCCGCGGCGAGGCCAGCGCCCCGGCCGCTCAGGAAGACCAGGGGGCGGCTGAGGCGCGCCGGGCACTGCTCGAGCTGCGCCGCCAGGTCGAGTCGAACTGCGATTACGTCGGCGCGCGCTTTCCCGAGGAGGCACGGCGGATTCATTACGGCGAGAGCGACCGGCGCGGCATCTACGGCGAGACCACGTCGGAGGAGGCCGAGGCGCTCAAGGAGGAGGGCGTCGAGGTCCAGCGCATTCCCTGGCTGCCGCCCGAGAACGCCTGAGCGCGACCCGGCTCACCCCTTGACCGCGAAGACCATGTAGTTGACGGCGGTGTCGCGCGCCAGGCGCCAGCCGTCGGTCAGCGGGTTGTAGGCCATGCCGGCGATCTCCGTGACCGTCAGGCCGCCGGCGGCGAGCTCCCGGGCCAGCTCCGACGGCCGCACGAAACGGCGCCAGTCGTGGGTCCCGGGCGGCAGCCAGCGCAGCAGGTATTCGGCGCCCACTATGCCCAACAGGAAGGCCTTCGGCGTCCGGTTGAGGGTTGCCACGACCATGGCGCCGCCGGGTTTCACCAGGGTCCCGGAGGCCGCCAGGAAGGCGCCCAGGTCCGCGACGTGCTCGACCACCTCCATGTTGAGCACCGCGTCGAAGCGTGCTCCCGCGCCGGCCAGGTCTTCGGCCGCGGCGTGCCGGTAGTCGATGGCCAGGCCGCTTTCGGCGGCGTGCAGTGCGGCCACCTTGATGTTGCGCTCGGCGGCGTCGATGCCGGTGACCTCGGCGCCCAGCCGGCAGAGCGGCTCCGCCAGCAGGCCGCCGCCACAGCCGATATCCAGCAGCGACAGGCCGGCCAGGGGCCGGTCAGCCAGGGGATCACGTTCGAAATGGCCCGCAATCCGGTCGCGCACGAAGGCCAGACGCGTCGGGTTAAGCTTGTGCAGCGGCCGGAACTTGCCGGCCGGGTCCCACCATTCCTCCGCCATGGCCGAGAACTTGGCGATTTCCGCCGGGTCGACGCTGCCTCCGGCGTCGGGCCCGGGTCCGGCTTTGGCCTCGGTCATGGTCGGGGGGACTCCCTTCGGTTCTCGGGCCGGCGCTTGTTCGGGCGGCCCGTAGAGAGTATGGATAGCCCCCGCCGTCCGGGCAATGGGGGATCCGGGCGGATGGATGGCACACCCGCAGACCGGGGACCGCGATGGCCCGAATCGTCATGAAATTCGGCGGCACTTCGGTGGCCGACATCGAGCGCATCCGCAAGGTCGCCGAGCGGGTCAAGGCCCAGGCCGACAAGGGTGACGAGGTGGCCGTGGCCGTCTCGGCCATGGCCGGCGAGACCGATCGGCTGGTCGCCAAGGTGGACCAGGTCGGCCAGCTCTATGATCTGCGCGAATACGACGTCGTGGTCTCCTCGGGCGAGCAGGTGACCGTCGGGCTCCTGGCCATAGCCTTGCAGGACCTCGGCGTGGCGGCCCGGTCCTGGCTCGGCTGGCAGATCCCGATCCGCACCGATTCCGCCCATGGCAGCGCGCGCATCGAGCGGATCGAGATCGACGAGATCGTCCGCCGCTTCGCGGAGGGGCAGGTGGCGGTGGTCGCCGGCTTCCAGGGGCTCGACCCACAGGAACGCATCACGACGCTGGGCCGTGGCGGCTCGGACACCTCCGCCGTGGCCCTTGCGGCGGCCTTGGGTGCCGACCGCTGCGACATCTACACCGATGTCGACGGGGTCTATACCTCCGACCCCAGAATCGTCGCCCGGGCCCGCAAGCTGGAGCGGGTGACCTACGAGGAAATGCTCGAGATGGCCTCGCAGGGGGCCAAGGTATTGCAGACCCGTTCGGTCGAGATGGCCATGAAGCATCGCGTGCGCGTCCAGGTGCGGTCCAGTTTCCAGGACGGCCCGGGCACGCTCGTCGTGGACGAGGACGAAATCGTGGAACAGGCAGTCGTCAGTGGAATCGCCTACAGCCGGGACGAGGCGAAGATCACCCTACTCAAGGTCCCGGACCGCCCCGGCGTGGCAGCCAAGATATTCGGCCCTCTGGCCGACGCGGCGATCAACGTCGATATGATCGTCCAGAACGTGTCCCCCGAGGGCGACCAGACGGACCTGACCTTTACCGTGGGCAAGGCCGACCTGGACCGGGCCGTGCAGGTCATTAAGGAAAAATGCACGGATCTGGGGTATGCCGACATCCTGGCCGATGCCAACGTGGTCAAGGTCTCGGTCATCGGCGTTGGGATGCGCAGCCATGCAGGGGTCGCTCAGCAGATGTTCAACGCGCTCGCGGACAAAGGCATCAATATCCAGGTCATATCGACCTCGGAGATCAAGGTGAGCGTGCTGATCGCGGAGGACTACACCGAGTTGGCCTTGCGCAGCCTTCACACGGCCTACGGACTCGATGCGGCCGAGGCCTAGGCGGATGTTGCCGATTGCCGGGTCGGGGGTGAATCTGGTAAAAGGCCGATGTTTGGGGATCTAGGGGTCGGGCGTAGGTGCGGGGCGATTCCACGCAGGTCCCCGCGGGAGGATTCGCAAACGGACGGCGGTCTTCCGATAGCGCCTGCGTTGAACTGCTGGTGAAGCGAAGGCACTAGAACCCGCCATGGCGGAACAGATACCACACCCAGATCCCGACGCACCCCGGCTCGAGGCCGACGAATTCCAGCCGGCCGCGAAGGCGCAGGCGGAAACGATGCCTCATGGCGTTGCCGCGACGTTGAAGGAAGCGCGCGAGCGGCACGACCGCAGTCTTCGCGACGTCGCGGCCGTGTTAAAGATCCGCTATGTCTACCTGCAGGCGATCGAGGACGGCGAGTTCAACAAGCTGCCGGGCAACGCCTATGCCATTGGGTTCCTGCGCAGCTATGCCGAATACCTCGGGCTCGACAGCGATGACCTGGTCACCCGCTTCAAGGCCGAGGCTGCCCTGCTCGGCAGTCAGACGCAGCTCGTGTTCCCCGCCCCGGTGCCCGAAGGAAAGGTGCCGGGCGCGGCATTGATTCTCGTCTCGGTACTGTTCTTCGGCCTCGCCTACGGCGCCTGGTCGTTCTTCTCGAAGGAGGAAGGGCAGGTCGCCGATCTCGTTCCCACGGTACCGGAGCGCCTGCAGGATTTGCTTGCCGACGAGCAGGCGGGGGCGAGCGTTGCGCCCGCGGAGTCCGTGTCGGACGCCGAGGCCGGTGCCGCCGCTGAGCTCGAACCCGGCGGCGGGGTGGATCCGGCGGCGCCGGAGGAAATCGCGCGCACCGGGGTCCCGTCGGGCGGAACGAAAGCGGCCGCGCCGTCGTCGTTGGCGACGACCCCATTCGAGACGGCCCCGATCGAATCGGATGCCGTGCCCGCCGGTTCGAACGGCACGGAGCCCGCGGCCACCGGCGGCGCGACGGCTTCGGGCGAGCCCGCGCAGCCGGCCGAGGCGACCGCTTCCACGGTGTCTTCGGGCGATATCCCGGTTGCCGCCTCTACACCGGAGGCCGGCCCGGCGCAGCCGGTTCCGGCCACGCCCCCGCTGGAAACGTCGCCTACGACGATCGCGACGGCGCCGGAGCCCCAGGCCATCCCGGCCGCGCCCTCCACCGGCGAAACGGCCGCAGCAGGGCCCTTGGTGGCTCAAGTCTACGGCCGAGGGAACATCGGTACCCGTGTCGTCCTGCGCGCCACGCAGGACAGCTGGGTGCAGGTGCGCGACCGCAACGAAGATCTGCTGTTTACACGGGTTCTGCGTGCCGGCGACAGCTATCAGGTACCGAACCAGTCCGGCCTGACCCTGCTGACCGGCAACGCCGGTGGCCTCGAAATCGAAGTGGACGGGACCGTCCTGGGGGCACTTGGGCCGGTCGGAACGGTGCGCCGCAACGTGGCCCTGGAGCCCGCGGGCCTGCTGGACGGCTCCACCCTCGCGCAGTGAGGCGCTCCCGGCTCGGGCCTGCGGGCTTGAAGTTGCTCCGGTCTCGGCGCATGTTGTGGCCGGTCGGGGCCAATCCGGGTCCCGAAGCATTAGGTCACGACTTGAGAGCCTGTCCATGAGCGTCCGTCCCTATCGCGACATAAACCGCCGCCGGTCGCGGCGGATCCAGGTCGGCGCGGTGGCGGTGGGCGGCGATGCGCCGATCAGCGTTCAGTCGATGACCAACACGCTGACCACGGACGTCGAGGCTACCATCGGCCAGATCCGCCAGCTCGAGCTGGCCGGCGCGGACATTGTCCGGGTCTCCTGTCCGGACCGGGACTCGACCGAGGCCCTGTCGAAGATCGTGCCGGAAGTGACCGTCCCGATCGTGGCGGACATCCACTTCCATTACAAAAGGGCGATCGAGGCGGCCGAAGCGGGGGCCGCCTGCCTGCGCATCAATCCGGGCAATATCGGTGCCCGCGAGCGGGTCCGCGAGGTCGTCCGGGCCGCGCGCGATCACGGCTGCTCCATGCGAATCGGGGTCAACGCGGGCTCGCTGGAGCGCGACCTTCTGGAGAAGTACGGCGAGCCCTGTCCGGAAGCGATGGTCGAAAGTGCGCTCAACCACGCCAGAATGCTCGAGGACGAGGGCTTTTTCGAGTTCAAGATTTCGTGCAAGGCCTCGGACGTCTTCCTTGCCGTGGCCGCCTATGTGGGGTTGGCCGAGGCCTGCGACTATCCGCTGCACATCGGGGTCACCGAGGCCGGCGGCCTGCGCAGCGGCACGATCAAGTCGTCGATCGGCCTCGGCAACCTGTTGTGGTCCGGGATCGGCGACACGCTGCGCGTATCGCTCTCGGCCGATCCCGTCGAGGAGGTCAAGGTCGGCTTCGACATGCTGAAGGCCTTGGGCCTGCGTCACCGCGGCGTGAACGTCGTCTCCTGCCCCTCCTGCGCCCGCCAGCAGTTCGAGGTGATCAAGACGGTGGAGCTGCTCGAGCCGCGTTTGGCGCACATAACGACGCCGTTGACGGTTTCGGTCATCGGCTGCGTGGTCAACGGACCCGGGGAGGCGCGCGAGACCGATATCGGCTTCACCGGCGGCGGTAACGGGACCCATCAGGTCTATATTGCCGGTTTGCCGAACCATCGCCTCAAGGACCGGGACATCGTCGATCACTTGGTCACGCTGATCGAGAAGAAGGCGGCCGAGGTCGACGCGGCCCGCACGACCGAGGCGCCCGGCGACGAATTGCCGCTCGTTGCCCCCGCCGCGTCTTAGACCGGTCGGAGACGCGCCTTGTCCACGCTGCAGCCGGTTCGCGGCACCCGCGACATTCTGCCCGACGAGATGCGCCGCCACCGCGTCGTCATCGACACCGCCCGGGCCCTGGCCGAGCAATACGGCTATCTGGAGATGTCGACCCCGGTGTTCGAGTTCACCGAGGTCTTCAAGCGAAGCCTCGGCGACACCTCGGACGTGGTCACCAAGGAGATGTACACCTTCTCCATGAAGGAGAGCGAAGAGCTCACGCTTCGGCCCGAGGCCACCGCCGGGATCGCGCGAGCCTTCATCTCCGGAGGCCTGGCCCAGCAATTGCCCCTCAAGTACTTCTACTGCGGGCCGATGTTTCGTCACGAGCGTCCGCAGAAAGGCCGTCAGCGCCAGTTCCATCAGATCGACGTGGAGCTGCTCGGCGTGGCGGAACCCCTCGGGGATGTCGAGGTCATTGCGATCGGCGCCCATGTGCTGGACGCGCTGGGTGTCCTCGAGAAGACGGCATTGGAGCTCAACACCTTGGGCGATCCGGAGAGCCGTAGAGCCTATCGCGCCGCGCTGGTCGAGTACTTTCAAGATCACCGGGCGCAGCTCTCCGCGGACAGCCTCGATCGCTTGGATCGGAACCCCTTGAGGATCCTGGATTCAAAGAACGAAGGTGATCGCCGGGTGATCGCCGATGCACCGTTGTTCGGCGACTACCTGAACCAGGAGAGCCGCGACTTCTTCGACACCGTCAAGGCCGGCCTCGAAGTGCTCGACATTCCCTATCAGCTGAATCCCCGGCTGGTTCGCGGGCTTGATTACTACACGCACACGGCCTTCGAGTTCACGACCCGCGAGCTGGGCGCACAGGGCGCCGTCCTGGCCGGCGGCCGTTACGACGGCTTGATCGAGACGATCGGCGGGCCGTCGACCCCGGGAATCGGCTGGGCGGCCGGGGTCGAGCGCCTCTCCATGCTGCTCGGACGGGCGCCGGTGGCGCCGCGCCCGGTCGTCGTCGTGCCGGTGGGCGGCGGCGCGGAGGAGGCGGCGCTCACGCTGACCCAGCGTCTGCGCCAGGCCGGCCTCTCCATAGAGCTCGGTTTCAGCGGCAACCTCAAGAAACGGATGAAGCGGGCGGATCGGCTGAATGCGCGGGCCGCCGTCATTCTGGGCGAGGACGAGCTGGCCCGGAACAGCGCGACGGTCCGCGACCTCGATACCGGCGAGCAGGAGCTCGTGTCTCTCGACGTATTGAGCGACCGGCTCGCCCGCTTCGGATAGCGGAGGCACCATGGCCGTGAACGGCGATCCGGCCCGTCGACTCCTCGTGTTCGGTGTCAACCACCGCTCGGCGACCGCCGCGCTGCGCGACCGCCTTATGGTAGAGGAATTCAATCAACCGGCTCTGCTCGCGGAGGTCGGCGCGGCCGGCCTGGACCAAGCCCTGTTGTTGGCCACCTGCGATCGACTCGAGGTGGTGACTCTGCACGAGGACCCGGAGGCGGCGATCGCGCCGCTGCTTGAGATCTTCGCCGAGTGGGCACAGGTCTCGAAGGACGAGTTGCAGGGCCAAAGCTATCGCCATCTGGACGAAGCGGCCTTGCGGCATGTCTTCGCCGTCGCCGCATCGCTGGACAGCCAGGTGGTCGGCGAGCCGCAGGTGCTCGGCCAAGTGAAGGAGAGTCACCGGCTGGCGACCGCCGCGGGCATCCTGGGACCGGGGCTCGAGGCAATCTTGCAGGCCGCTTACGTCGCGGCCAAGCGGGTGCGCAACGAAACTCCGGTGGCCGAGCGGCCGGTTTCGATGACCGCGTCCGCGTTGATGGTCGCGCGAAACCTCCACGGCGATGTGGCGCAGTGCAGCGCGCTGGTGATCGGCCTTGGCGAGATGGGCGAGATGATGGCCCTCGAGCTCAAGGACGCGGGCATCGGCGAGCTGACCCTCACACATGGATCCGCGGCCAGGGCCGAAGCCGCGGCGCATCGCCTGCGCTGTCACTTCCGGCTTTGGGAAGAACTTGCGGAGGCGTTGGCCAGCGCCGATATAGTGATAACCGCCTTGGGTTCGGGGCGTTACACGGTGACCGCGCCCCTGGCCGAGGCGGCGCTCAAGCAACGCCGGCGGCGGCCGATCCTGTTCATCGATTCCGCCGTGCCGGGCGACGTCGAGCCGGCGGTCCAGGATCTGGACGGCGCCTTCGTCTATGACCTCGACGACCTTGAGAACGTCGCACGCGATGGCAAGGAGACCCGCGAGGCTACGGCACTGGCGGCCTGGCGGGTGATCGAGGAAGAGCTGGCGGTTTTCCGGCGCAGGCGCGCGGAACGGGCGGCCGTGCCGGCGGTAGCGGCGCTCCGGCAGCACTTCGAGGCGGTACGCAAAGAGGTGCTGAGCCAGAGCGGACTCGATGCCGAAGTGGCGACCCGCCTGCTGGTCAAGCGGTTGCTGCACACGCCCAGTGCAGCCCTGCGCGCTGCCGCGGCGGGCGATCCGGAGGCGGGGCGCGAACTGGAACGAGCCGCCGAACGCCTGTTCCGGATGGACGAGTCGACGCCGGAGTCCGACGTGGACACCGGCGGGGAGAAGTAAGGAGTGAACCTGGAGGAAAAGCTGGAACGGGTCGCGGCGCGGCTCGCGGAACTGAGCAGCCTGGTCGCTGAGCACCCAGACCCGGCATCGAGCGGCTATAGCGATATGCTCAAGGAGCTCGCGGAGCTCACGCCCGTGGTCGAGCGCATCGAGGACCTGCGCCGCGTTCGCGGCGAGCTGAGCGACGTGGAGAGCCTGCTCGGAGATCCCGAGTCGGATACGGAGATGCGCGCCCTCGCCACATCAGAGCGGCGGAGCCTGGAAGCGCGGATTCCCGAGTTGGAGCAGGAGCTGAAACTGCTCCTGCTGCCGAAGGATGAGGCCGACGAACGCAACGCCATCCTCGAGGTTCGGGCCGGCACCGGTGGCGAGGAAGCCGCGCTCTTCGCGGCCGAGCTGTTCCGCATGTATCAGCGCTACGCCGAGCAGCATGGCTGGCGCTTCGAGCCGCTCAATATCTCGGAGACCGGTATCGGCGGTTACAAGGAAGCGAGCGCGACGATCGCCGGCAAGGAGGTTTTCGCACGGCTCAAGTTCGAATCCGGGCCGCATCGCGTGCAACGGGTGCCTGCCACCGAGTCGGGCGGTCGTATCCACACCTCCGCGGCGACCGTTGCCGTGCTGCCCGAAGCCGAGGAGGTCGACGTGCAGATCGACGAGAAGGATCTGCGCATCGACACGTTTCGTGCCCAAGGCGCCGGCGGGCAGCACGTCAACAAGACCGACAGCGCGGTGCGCATAACCCATCTGCCCAGCGGTATCGTGGTCGGTTGCCAGGACGAGAAATCCCAGCACAAGAACCGGGCCAAGGCGATGAAGGTTCTGCGCGCCCGGCTCTACGAACAGCAGCGTGAGGAGATGGACGCGGCGCGCGCCGCGACGCGCCGCTCCCAGGTCGGCAGCGGGGACCGGTCCGAAAAGATCCGCACCTACAACTTTCCGCAGGGCCGCGTCACCGACCACCGCATCAATCTCACGCTCTACAAGCTGGACAGGGTTCTGGCGGGCGAGGCCTTGGACGAGCTGATCGAGACCTTGATTGCCGAGGACCAGGCGGCGCGCCTGGCGGCCCTTCAATGAACGCGCCGATACGTGGCTGTCAGACCACTATCGGCACGGCCCTGGACCGGGCCGCCGAAAGCCTCGGGGCCGCCGGGGTCGAGCAGCCGCGCCGCGACGCGCGCTTGCTGTTGGCCGAGGCGCTGGGCGGCGGCGCGGCACTGATCACCGGCTATCCCGAGCGGCAGCTCGACGCCGCCGAAGTCGATCGTTTCGCGGCCCTGATCCGGCGCCGTTCGGCCCGCGAACCGGTCTCGCGAATCCTCGGCCGCCGGGATTTCTGGAGCTTGACCCTGCGCGTGACCCCCCACGTGCTGGACCCGCGGCCGGACAGCGAGACCCTCGTCGAAGCGGTCTTGGCGCGGATCGGAGATCGTGATGCCGCGTTGCAGGTGCTCGATCTCGGCACGGGCAGCGGCTGCCTGTTGCTGGCGCTCCTGTCCGAGTTGCCGCGGGCGCGGGGGCTCGGCGTCGATATCAGTCCTTCGGCCCTCTCCACCGCGCGGGAAAACGCCCGCGTCCTCGACCTTTCGTCGCGCGCCGAATTCCGCCGGGGCGACTGGGCGCGGGAGCTTGTCGGATCCTGGCAAGTTATTGTTAGTAATCCGCCCTATATAATAGAGAGTGCTATTGCCGACTTGGCGCCCGAGGTCGCTCGCTACGATCCGAACATGGCGTTGTCGGGTGGCGCCGACGGGCTGGTGGCGTACCGAAGCTTGGTGCCTCAGGCAGCTCGGCTTCTGGCCCCGGGAGGAATCCTGGCCCTCGAAGTTGGCGCCGGACAAGCGGACGAGGTCGAACAACTGCTCGGCGGGGCTGGCTTGCTAGGCCTTTGCCGCGCACGCGATCTCACGGGAACAGACCGCTGCGTGCTGGCGACGAACAAGGCGGGAATAAGCGAAAATACGATCGGTTGATTGAAAAAAACAGTTGGAAAGTGGCGCATTCAGGACTAGGTTTGAGGGGTGAGCCCAAGGCTCCTGCGTCCCAGAGGGACGTCCCACGACCCCCAAATTGAGTGCGTGGAAGAATAGCTCGCAAGATCGCCCAAAGGCGGTGCACGAGGAGATGCGAGTGAATGACGTCCGTTTAGGACTAACAGATCTAAAGTAACGGAGCTATGAGACCAGGAAACAACACACGGCGACCTCGCGGTCGGCCGAACCGTAAGCAGCATGGGACGCCTCGGGCGCACTCCTATGACAGTCACGGTCCCGATGTCCGAATCCGCGGTAACGCGCCGCAGGTTTACGACAAATACATAACGCTTGCGCGGGACGCCACGGCCTCCGGCGACCGGATCGCGGCCGAGAGCTATTATCAGTTCGCGGAGCACTATTTCCGGATCATGAACGATTCGACCGATCCGCGGCGACCCTCGCAGCAACCTCCGCGAAACGCTCAGGAACAGCCGATACTGGACCAGGAGCAGCCGCTACTGGACCAGGAGCAGCCGCAGGTCGATTGGCCCGTTCAGTCGGATGGCGCCATTGGCGACGCGGGCAAGGTGCCCGAGCAGACTGAAGAGAAGGCGGCTGAAGACAAGGCCGCCGAAGAGCCCGCGCCGCCTGAGGAAGAGGCGCCGCGCCGGGCGGCCAAGGGCCGGCCACGCGGCCGGCGTCGGACCACCAACGGCGCAAAGGATCCTTCGGAAAAACCTGCCGCCGAGGTCAAGCGATCAACTAAAGGGGCAACCGTCGACGCGAGCGAATCGGCTGAGCCGGACCAGGGTCCCGACGACAGCGAAAGCGCCACTCCGTAATAGGAAGGCCGCGTTGCGCCGGATTTAGCGGCCGCCGACGGCAAGACGGGCTATCATACCAAAGGTATCAGATTTGCCCTTCGGCCAAGCGTGCCGCGTGACTTCGCGGGAACAGGCTCGATTCCAGGGTGGCGGCTGAACCGGTGCCGATCCTGCCGGAGTTCTCCAGGAGCCAGTCTTCCGCGGTGGATCGCCCGATGTCGCGCAAACGGGCGAGGAAGGACCAGTCGACGTTCAGCTTGCTGGACGTTTCGAACTGCGTCATGTCCTCGGGCGGCAGGATGTGGTGCAGCGCGAGGCCGCGAAGCCGACGGCCGAACTTCGAGTCGGGGTCGGCCAGGGTCCTGAGATCGGCGATCGTCTGTATCTCCCGGAGCAGCGGCGCGTTGGTCATGATCCGCTCGAGCCGGTTGGAGATCTCGTGCCCCGTGACCGGCAGCCCGGGGTGGCCCTGCGTGTCGATGTGGACGGTTACGATGTCCGCGCAATCTGCATGCCGAATCAGGGGAAAGATCGCCGGGTTGGCGGTGAATCCTCCGTCCCAGTAATACGCGCCGTCGATCTCCACGGCGCGGTGCATGCTGGGCAGGCAGGACGAAGCCAGCAGCACGTCGCTCGACAGCTCGCGGTTGGCGAATAGCCGGGGGCTGCCGGTGTGGACATTAGTCGCGGAGACGAAGAGCCGGATCCTGCGATTGCGGCGAAGCCGGTCGAAGTCCACCAGCTCCTCCATGAGACCGCGCAGCGGATTGAGGTCGAGCGGGTTGAGCTGATAAGGCGAAGCCAGGCGCGTCAAGAACTGGAGACCGCTGCCCGATAGCCAGTCGCCGATCTCGCCGCCGAGCAGATGGGCGAGGGGGTTGCTGCCGTGGGGCGCGAGGCGCCCGATCTCGGCGACGCTCTGCCAGAGCTTGGCCAGGGCCGCTTTCGCTGCCTCCGGGCCGCCTTCCAGGTAGCCGCTGGCCAGCACCACGGCGTTCATGGCGCCGGCGCTGGCGCCGCTGATCGCCTCGATTTTCAAGCCGTCTTCCTCGAGCAGACGATCGAGCACGCCCCAGGTGAAGGCGCCGTGTGACCCTCCGCCCTGCAGGGCCAGGGCGATCGTCTTCGACTCGGCGCCGGTCCGGGAGCTGCGCCGTTGCCCGGAGGGGGCCGTGGCCCGGTTCAGAAAGGCGAGGAGAGATCCGGCCAAGCTCCGAAATCGCCCGACCTTGCCTGGCCGCCGTCCCTGCATTCGTAACTCCTCCCACCCCTTTGCGCCGGTCTCCGGCGCTATATTGCACCGCAGCATGATCGCGGCGTTGTGTTAAGGAAGTACGAAGAGTGACCTTCGGTATCAGTCCGGCAGGGTCAGGTCGTCGCCCTTGGCGATCTCGCCGGCGGCTCGGACCGTGGCATAGACGCCCATGTTGACGTGATTGAAGCCGCGCTGCAGGGCGAGCGGAATGTTGAGATCGCGCTGCGCCGTATCGGGGTTAACGTTGGTGGCGGCACAGCGGTCGATTGGTCCGACGATCTCCAGCTCCGCGCCGCCGAGACGAAGCCCTTTTCCGGTCCAGTCGAACTCACTCCAGGCCGGCGCGCCGTCGATATAGACGTTGGCCCGGAACCGCTGCGGATGCACCGTCTGGCGCACCACGCGCTCGAGGTCCCGGACGCTCGACAGGTTGACGATCGAGACGAACTTTCCACGCGCGTCCCAGAAGCTATGCCCAGGGGCCTCGAGCAGCCGGGGCGCACCCGGCCTCGAACCGGCCATGAAGCCGGCGAAGAACTGGCCGATCACGGTGCGGCCCAGGGCTTCGGTCGCCCGGGCGTGCACCACCGGCCGGCCGTCGCGCTCGATCGTCAGCTCCCCGCTGTCCGGCTCGAAACGGGCCTTGAGCTGCGCCAGCTTCTCGTCGCGCATCAGCATCAGGAAGTTGGTCTTGGGCAGCCACTTCGGGCTCCGCGAATCGAACTTCGTGGCGCCGTGGGCGAGGGCGAAGCGCCGGTCGTGCGGCAGGCCCTGGCCGGGCTCGAGCGCAACCTGGTCGAGGTGCTCGGCCGACAGCCCCTTGACCGGATAGCGGCAGATGTCGACGACCGTGATCGCCATGGGATCCTCGAAAGTTGCGGGCTGAGGCGAGCTAAGCGCGCCCCGCTCTATCCTGTCAATGTGGCGGAGGCGGCCGGCGTCGCTCGCGAAATCTGCACCCCCTCTTGTGTCATTTATGCCACAGGCCCATATGCAGATTGCGGGTGACCGAGGTCAACGCGACCTTCGCTGCGGGCCGCTAGTCCGGACGCGGGGGAGACGTGAGCAATAGGGCATCATCGATCGCATGCCGCGCGAGAGCGGGTGTGGACGAAGAGGGCTAGAACATGGACTTCGAAAAGTACACCGAGCGTTCGCGCGGTTTCGTCCAGGCGGCTCAGGGCCTGGCATTGCGCAGCAATCACCAGCGCTTCACCCCTGAACACCTGCTCAAGACCCTGCTCGACGACAAGGAAGGTCTGGCGGCCAACCTGATCGGCGCCGCGGATGGCGATCCGGCCAAGGCTCTCGCGGCCGTCGAGGCGGCGCTCGCCGAGGTGCCCAAGGTCGAAGGTGCCGGGGCCGGCCAGCTTTACCTGGCTCCGGAAACGGCGCGCTTGTTCGAACAGGCCGAAACGCTCGCCGAAAAGGCCGGCGACAGCTACGTCACGGCCGAACGCCTGCTGCTCGCGCTCGCAATGGCGACCGGCACGCCTTCGGCCAAGGCGCTGTCCGAGGCCGGCGTGACGCCGCAGACGCTGAACGCGGCGGTCAACGAGATCCGCAAAGGGCGTACGGCCCAGAGTGCCACGGCCGAGGAGGGCTACGACGCACTCAAGAAATACGCCCGCGACCTGACCGCCGTGGCGCGCGAGGGCAAGCTCGACCCGGTGATCGGCCGTGACGAGGAGATCCGCCGCACGGTCCAGGTGCTCTCGCGCCGCACCAAGAACAATCCGGTGCTGATCGGCGAGCCGGGGGTCGGCAAGACCGCCGTCGTCGAGGGTCTGGCCCAGCGTATCGTCAACGGCGACGTGCCCGAGACGCTCAAGGAAAAGCGGCTGATGGCGCTCGACCTCGGTGCCATGGTGGCCGGCGCCAAGTTCCGTGGCGAGTTCGAGGAGCGCCTGAAGGCGGTGCTGCAGGAGATCGCCGCCGCCGAGGGCGAGATCGTCGTGTTCATCGACGAGCTGCACACCCTGGTCGGCGCCGGCAAGGCCGAAGGCGCGATGGACGCCTCCAATATGCTGAAGCCGGCCCTGGCGCGCGGCGACCTGCATTGCGTCGGCGCGACCACTCTCGACGAGTACCGCAAGCACGTCGAGAAGGACGCGGCCTTGGCACGACGCTTCCAGCCGATCTTCGTGGCCGAGCCTTCGGTCGAGGAAACCATCTCGATCCTGCGTGGCCTCAAGGAGAAGTACGAGCTGCACCACGGCGTGCGCATCACCGACTCGGCCATCGTCGCGGCGGCCACACTGGCCAACCGCTACATCAGCGACCGCTTCCTGCCGGACAAGGCGATCGACCTGGTCGACGAGTCGGGCAGCCGACTGCGCATGGAGGTCGACTCCAAGCCCGAGCAGATCGACGAGCTCGACCGCAGGCTGATCCAGCTCAAGATCGAGGAAGCGGCGCTCAAGAAGGAGAGCGACAAGGCCTCGAAGGAGCGCCTTCGGAAGCTCGACAAGGAGATCGCCGAGCTGGCGCAGACGTCGGCCGAGCTGACCGCCCAGTGGCAGGGCGAAAAGGATAAATTGGCTGGCGCGCACAAGCTCAAGGAGGCGCTCGACCGGGCGCGCGGCGAGCTCGAGATCGCCCAGCGCGAGGGCCGGCTCGAACGGGCCGGCGAGCTGGCCTACGGCGTGATTCCCGGCCTCGAGAAACAGCTCGCCGAGGTCGATGCGGCCGCCGAGCACCGCATGCTGAACGAGGAGGTGACCGAGGCCGACATCGCCGCCGTGGTGTCGCGCTGGACCGGCATCCCCGTGGACAGGATGCTGGAGGGCGAGCGCGACAAGCTGCTGCACATGGAGGACAGTCTGCGGACCCGCGTGATCGGCCAGGAGGAGGCCATCACGGCCATCTCCAACGCGGTGCGGCGCGCCCGCGCCGGCCTGCAGGATCCGAACCGGCCGATCGGCTCGTTCCTGTTCCTCGGGCCGACCGGAGTGGGCAAGACCGAGCTGACCAAGGCGCTCGCCTGGTTCCTGTTCGACGACGAGGCCGCCATGGTTCGCCTCGACATGTCGGAGTACATGGAAAAGCACGCGGTCGCGCGCATGATCGGCGCGCCGCCCGGCTACGTTGGCTACGAGGAGGGCGGCGCCCTGACCGAGGCGGTGCGCCGGCGGCCTTATCAGATCGTCCTGTTCGACGAGATCGAGAAGGCCCACCCCGACACGTTCAACGTGCTGCTCCAGGTGCTCGACGACGGGCGCCTGACCGACGGCCAGGGCCGGACGGTCGATTTCCGCAACACGCTGATCGTGATGACCTCGAACCTGGGCTCCGAGGTGCTCGCCAATCAGCAGGCGGGCCAGGACAGCGACGCCGTGCGCGACCAGGTTATGGATGCGGTCAAGGCCGCCTTCCGGCCCGAGTTCCTGAACCGGCTGGACGAGATGCTGCTGTTCCACCGGTTGAACATCGAGCACATGGCCGGCATCGTCGATATCCAGCTGGCGCGGCTGACGGCCATGCTGGCCGAGCGCAAGATCGCACTCGAGCTGGACGAAGCGGCCAAGGCCTGGTTGGCCGAGAAGGGCTACGATCCGGTCTACGGCGCGCGACCGCTCAAGCGGGTGATCCAGCGCGAGTTGCAGAACCCCCTGGCCGAGCGGCTGCTTGCGGGCGACGTCGCCGAGGGCGACCGGGTCGCGGTCACGGCCGGTCCGGACGGGCTGGCGATCAACGGTCGGACGGTCTCGATCGCGGCGGCGTAACCGACCGACCGCCGCCTAGCGGCTAAAGCCGAAGGATGTTGATCCGGACCCATTTGATGGGGCCGGATCGTATCAGCAGGTGGCGTCCGCCGCCGGGCTTGCGTCCGACCCGGCCGCGGAGAGGTCCGCCCCGGTGCCGGGAGATGTCTCGACGCAGGCCGCACGCGCGATCTGGCCCACCGGCAGGACCTCCAGGCGGAGCCGGTCGATCTCGGCCCGTGCGGCCTGGAACGCGCCCAGGTCCTCGCCCTTGAGCTTTTCTCCGCTCGGCAGCCTGATCTTGAGCGGGTTGGCCTGCCGGCCGTTCACCATGACCTCGTAGTGCAGGTGCGGCCCGGTCACGCGGCCGGTCGAGCCGACGTAGCCGATCACCTGCCCCTGCTTGACGCGCCGGCCCCGCTTGGTCTTCTTGGCGTAGCCGTTCAGGTGCGCGTAGGCCGTCTTGTAGGTGCTGTTGTGGCGGATGCGAATGTACTTTCCATAGCCGTTCTTGCGCCCGGCCAGCTCGATCACGCCGTCGCCGGCGGCAAAGACCGGCGTTCCCCTGGGTGCGGCGAAATCGGTGCCGCGATGCATCTTGGTGTAGCCCAGTATCGGGTGCTTGCGCCGGCCGTAGCCCGAGGTGATCCGTGCCCCGTCGATCGGGGTGCGCATCAGGGTCTTGCGCGCCGACTGGCCTGAGGCGTCGAAGTAGTCGGTGCGGCCGCTCTTCGGGGTGAATCGGTAGAGCTCGAGGCGCGTGCCGCGCAGAACGAGCGCGGCATAGATGATATCGCCCGTCTTGGCCAGGGCGCCGGCGCGATCGTAGTAGGTCTCGTAGACGAGTTCGAAGCCGTCTCCGGGCCGGATCTCACGCTGGAAGTCGACGTCGAAGCTGTAGGCGCGGATCAGGTCGATCATGATCGGGACCGGGATATCGGCCTCCTGCCCGGCGACGAACAGGCTGCTCTCGATTCCCCCGCGGCGGCCCGTCACGTTGCGGGTCAGCGGCCGCTCGACGGCCATGGCCACGAAGCCGTCCTCGGCGGAGGCCCGCACGACCTGTATGTCCTGCTCCGGACTGGCTTGCAGGCGCAGGGACACCAGCTCCTGGGGCGGCCGGTCTTCGCCGCCGGTCTGAATTGCGGCCCCGTCCCGGGTGCTGAAGGAGAGATGGACCGACTGGCCCGGCTTCAGTTTGCGGGGGCTGTAGAGCTTCTGCATCGCGGTGATGGCCCGGTGCGCATCCCGCCGGTCGGCGCCGGCGTCGACCAGGAGCGCCATCAGCGTGTCGCCCCGGCGCACCTCGACCGTCCGGCCGATGGCCGCCGGCGCGGCTTCCGCCTCGAGCGCCGCAAAGGACGCCGCGCTGGCGCTCGCCGGACCGCGCTGCCGCGAGTCGGCCTCGAGGTCGATCAGCGCCGGTGCCTTGGGGCCCGCCGCGGCCCACCACGAGAGGCCGAGCACGGCCAGGACGGGGATCGACAGAACGGGGGCGGTCAGAAGCGACCTGTAGGACCTTGCGGATGTGTGTTCGATGGGACGGCGAGACGTCAACGGACCGTGTACTCCCTCTTGGCCAACAATCAGAACGGCGCCTCGGAAGAGGCCGCGCCGCCCAGGCCCATGAATCCGTTGCCCCCCGCAACAGCAAAATGCTTACCATACAATGGTTTGTCAACTCTTAACCCCACCCCGGCGCAAGGCGGATATGGCGGAGGGCGGGGCCTGAGTCCGGCCCAACAAAGGGTTTGACAGAAGCGGCGGGGCGGCGTACAACCCCGCTCCGCAGCACGGCAGGGGACGGCTGTCCCGCCGTGCTGTGTCTTTGTTGAGCGTTTTTTGACATTGTAGTTTTGAATGGAAGGGATACGCGGGCGGCTGTTTGCCTGGTTGGTAAGACTTGGCCTTGGGCGC
>Ga0224504_10000032_pt1 | contig 48311 bp, 42 predicted proteins | sample SF_Oct11_sed_USG_3_FD_170160 | JGI IMG/M metagenome (GOLD analysis project Ga0224504, IMG submission 170160) | Sediment microbial communities from San Francisco Bay, California, United States - SF_Oct11_sed_USGS_24 | ecosystem: Environmental > Aquatic > Marine > Sediment | place: USA...
TTTGAGGATAATAAAAAACCTTGTTGGTTTGGGGTTAGAATTACGGAGTTTTTAGATCCAGACATTGTTACTTTTCCTTCAACCAACGTTGTTGATATTTTTGAATCTTCAATATAGGCTGAAACATTAAATTCAGTTCCTAAAACAGTTATGTCTATTCCATTTGTTTTTACAATAAATTCCTTTGAACTTTTTGTAACATCAAAATAGGCTTCACCACTTAAAGTAACAACTCTTTGTTCTCCTGTAAATCTGGTTGGAAATGTAATTGTAGAAGCCGAATTTAACCAAACCGAAGTTCCATCGGTTAATTTAACTGAAAACATACCTCCAACAGGAACATTTAGAGTGTTATATTCTGTTGTTTTGCCTTCAGCTATAGCCTCCGTAATTTCATTGGTGTTGGTTGTAGGGGTGTAAATCAGTCCTTTATTTGTGTTTTTAATTTGAAGTGTGCTTGTAGTTGCAATGGTTTTGTTTAATTGCTCTTCTAAATTTACTTCGGTGCCATTAGATAAAATAAGCGTAGCTTTTTCATAACCAGGTTTAATGTTTTTTACAGCTTTTTTTGTAATAAATTTTTTATCGAAACTGGTTTTATAAATATAATTTCCAGCCATAATCAAAATTAAAATAGAAGCGGCGTACTTGAAAATCTTTAAATATTTTTTTCTGATACTTTTTTGCTTTTCTTTTAAATGAATTTTTTTCTGAATTTTTATAAAAACTTTTTCCTTGTCAGATTGGCTGTATAATTCTATTTTATTTTTAATAGATTTAGTTTGAATTATTTTGTTATATAATTCTCTATTTCCATCAATTTTCAACCATTGGTTAAGTTTTTCCTTCTCTTTGCTTTTAATAGTCTGACTTATAGCTTTGTATATGAGTTTTGAAATGCTGTACTTGTTTAATTCTTCAGTCATTTTTTTGTCAAATATTGAAATTTATCGCCTTTTGTTTATTGTATGACTAGATAAAAATGAAAAAGGGTGTAATGAAATTAATATTTATTACAAAAGATTGAGAAAAAACAAATGTGATGGAGAGTGCTTTAGATGTTCTTTAAGTAAGTGTATGGCTCTTAACCTTTGAGATTTTACAGTATTAACGCTAATATTTAAATCATCTGCTATATCTTTGTATTTCAGCCCTTCTATGCAGCATAATTCAAAAATATTTCGACATTTTTCGGGTAAAATTTCTAATGCTTTAATTAAGATGGAATGTGTTTCTTCTTCAATTACATATTTATCAAAATAGCTAATAGAGTCATATAAATTAGTGTCCAAGGGAATTATTTTCTTTTTAGCTTTTAAAAAATCAATTGAAGCATTGTAAACCATTTTATATAAATATGGTTTTAGTTCTTTTATAGTGCAAATTTGCGCCCTTTTCTCCCAAATTAAGAGCATTGTATTTTCAACAACTTCTTCAGCCGCATAATTATCTTTAACGTATTTGTATGAAAAGGCATAGAGTCTATCATAAAAAGCGTCAAAAATTTCTTTAAATGCCAACTGATCGCCTTCTTGAAGCTTCATTTTTGTATTTTCAAAAATATCACCCATATACTAACTATTTCAGAGCGAATATAATATAATTCAACATTTAATAATAAAAACATACGTTTTTTTTAAGATTATACAAATGATTACCTCTTTTTAGAATTTAACAACATCTAAGTACTTATAGAAGGCAATAGATGAATTATAAAGTTTTGAAACTAGAAAGGATATTATAGGTGCTAAAATAAGGGGTATAGCCTACTAATGTACAAAATTAGTTTATAAATTTTTTACAACAATTATCAAAAAGAAGTATGGATAATTAGCTAAAAAAAAATGATTTTAAAATAAAAATACAATATATTTAAACAATGGGTAATTCCCTTTTTAGAAAAGGTAACTGTCTTTATTTAAAGGTGTTTATATAAAATAAGAAATATGAATTTTAAACAAATTATTCAAGAAATTTATCAAAAAGTAGGGCGTATTAATGATCCTGGAGAATTGGCATCTTACATTCCCGAATTGGCAACGATTGATTCAACAAAATTTGGAGTTCACATTTCAACAATTGATGGTTTTAATTTTGGTGTTGGAAATTGTCACGATAAATTTTCCATTCAAAGTATAGCAAAAGTGTTATCACTATGTTTGGCGTACCAAGTTCTTGGTGAAAAAATATGGCTTAGGCTAGGGGTAGAACCTTCAGGAACAGCCTTTAATTCTCTTGTTCAACTAGAAGCAGATAGTGGTATACCTAGGAATCCATTTATAAATGCAGGTGCAATTGTGATTTCGGATATTCTGCTTAGCAACTTAGAAAATCCAAAAGAAGATTTTTTAGCTTTTGTTAGAAATATTTCTAACAATCCAAAATTAAATTATTCTAATAAAATAGCCTCATCAGAAAAAGCCATCGGGTTCAGAAATGCAGCCTTATGTAATTTAATTAAATCTTTTGGAAATATTAAAAATGAGCCTTCTGCTGTTCTTGATTTCTATTTTGATCTTTGCTCTCTTGAAATGAATTGTAAGGAGCTTTCAGAACTATTTTTGTTTTTAGCAAACAATGGTCGCAATATATTTGATAACGATACCGTATTATCTAAAAGTCAGTCTAAAAGAATAAATGCGCTCATGCAAACATGTGGATTTTATGATGAATCAGGAGAATTTGCTTTTAAAGTTGGACTGCCAGGTAAAAGTGGTGTTGGAGGCGGTATAATTGCAATACATCCAAATCAATATGCAATTGCGGTTTGGAGTCCAAAGCTAAATGAAAAAGGAAATTCATATAAAGGAATGAGGTTTCTTGAAGAGTTTACTACTAAAACGCAGTTATCAATATTTTAATACGGAAATGAAAGTTTTTGTATATGTTTTAGTAGCGTATATAAAAGCTGGTTTTTATGCTATTGCTTGTTTACCATACATTCATAATTGTTTTTATTAACTAAATATTTAATTTAAATCTGTACTGAATTGTACAAATTAAGAGTTATAAAAGTAAAGGATGTTATAGAAGTAGTTTACAGTTTCTATGCTAGAATGAATCAAAATTCTGTATAATGTTCTTTCCTGATCTATAAAAAAAGCAGCAGATATTGTGATCTTATGCAGTTTGTATTTTACTTTTAATTATTGGATTTACTTGATTTTCAGTGTGATGGTTTTATGAGGTGAAAGAATTTAATTTTGGTTAATCGGATTTAATTTCTAAATTAGTAATATAAAATGTGAAAATTGTATGTGACAATAAAACAAAGTCCAATTCAGTTGGCACAAATATTAGGCATTTTGTAACTAAAAAAATTAATTTCAAGCTTTAATTTAGGTGGATTGGACAAGAAAAAAATTATGAATACAACTTATTACTTTAAATCCAGCTTCGGTTTTCGTGCCTTGCTTGTAGCGGTTGCTATATGTGTCACAAACTCCTTGTACTCACAAAATGATAACGATATTGTAGAAGATAGTTTATTTGATGTTTCAAAATCAAAAGTACACTGGGATATGGCTTTCAGCTTTAAAACCCAAAATTATTTTAGAGGTTTATTACCTTCAGGATCTCCAGCATTTTCTACAAACGCAGGGGTAATTTGGAAAAGCTGGATATTGGGAATGTATGGAGGTGTAGGACTTGATGGTAAATATCAAGAAACGGATTTTATTCTAATTTTTAAAAAACCTAGGTTCAATCTTCATCTTGAGTATTTTTACAATTTTACCCAAGGAATTTCAGACATTCCAGATGCTAGTGGATTATTTGATTTTAAAAGGGCAACAACAAGGGGGTTACTTGACTTTTTAGTGAATATAGATTTTGATAAAGAGGGGCATTGGAAATTATTTTCTTCTACTTTTCTATTTGGTCGCGATACTGATATTAAAGAAGTATTTGAGCCGGGAAATTCAATTCCAAGCCTAGAAAGAACTGATCAAAGGTATACCCAATATTTAGAATTGTCTTATGCATGGTATAACAAAAAATATAAAGTGAAGGCTCATGTTGGAGGTGCTTTTAGTTGGCATGACCCATCGGGTCCACAATATTACGGCGATAGACCTGGCTTTAACAATATAGGGATTAATATTACAAGGAAATTTAAAATCCATAAAGATGTTAAAATTCCAGTAAAAGCTAGTATGTATATGAATACCATAGCACAGAAATCATATTTAATATTGTCAATAAACCTTATCCAACTTAGTGAAATATAATAGCAATTAAAAGTGTAGCCATAAGAATAATAGGTTTTTAAATTGATACTCACCAATTGGTTTAATAAAAATTAATGTGAGATCAAATAAATAATTGAAAATTAATAATCCAATATTTTTTCTTCTGAGTATGAATTTAATGATGCTTTTATTCAAAAGCATCATTAAATAGTGCTTTAGTTTGAAATTTTAAAAAGGCGTCAAATTAGGTTTTGAGTGTTTTTTTAAAATTATACTAAATTCCATACCCTATTGCAATACCATACCCTAAGGATTCTGTATTTCCAAAATCAAAGTTAATTTCAGGATCTATCGAAAAATGATTAACATGAAATGCATAGCTAATACCAAGTCTTCCTAATAAATGTGCTTCTTTTTCAGTTTTATGAACTTCATGGTCATGAGACGTTTTTTCGTGATGTTCTTCGCTGTAAACTAATAAGGGTGCAGCAAGAAAACGAAATCCTTTATAAGGGTGAAATGCCATTGGTATTCCCACTAAAAATTCATCAGCTTTTGACGTGATGTACTCTCCAATAATTCCTAGGCCAATTAAATTTGAAAATCTATATTCATAAGTTGTACCAATTGAATATGATGTAATGTGTTGTTTTAAAATATTTGTAAAGCCATTAAATATGTCTATATGATGTTTGTCGTAGTGTTCACTTTTGTTATTGGAAGTGTTGCTTTGGTGATGTTGCGCATCACAAATAGTAGTATTAAACATTATAAAAGCTGCGGATACAACAATTGCAAGTGTTTTGAATTTCATAAATATGGTTTTGAGTTTGATAATTGAATGGAGGTTAAAGGTTTTATTTTTAGCTTTTTTTAGCGTTGCAATAGTAGCCTATTGTTACGGCATGTTATATGATTTATGTCAACTTAATAATATTAGTAGAAAAATTATTTTTAATATGTGAAAAGAGTGTTTGTGCTTTTTAAGAATGCTTGACAAATTTAGAGAGTTATTAGGTTTGAACAGTTACTTTGATGATTGGGTAAGTGAAAACTTGTGCAGAATTTATTGGTTTCAAATTTGGGTCTAAAACCCTGCAATTTCATTGCAGTACTTTAGTAATCTGAAAAATTATATCTTTACTATATGAGAGACTACCAAAGAGAAGGTTCTCATACAGTAAGTTGAATAAGTTGCCACATTGTTTGGTCTACCAAGTATAGATATAAAGTATTGAAGGGAGATGTTCAAACCAGATGTCGAGAATTACTGATTCAGATTTGCGATGCAGAAATATAAAAAGGGGTAGTAAATTCAGACCATATTCATGTACACAATGAATATTCTCCAAAACAGAGTATTAGTTTTTTAGTAAAACAGATGAAAGGAAGAACCTCACGAAAGTTACAACAAGAATTTCCGGTTTTAAGAAAAACACACTAAGTAAAATGCGTATGGTTAGCAGGTTAGGGGCTTGTAGTGCCTGAAATAAAACAGGTCAAATAGTTAATGAGTATTTAGAACATCATCGAAAATTAAATTCGGATAACTCTAATTTTATATTAGAGTTATCTAGGGACTTTCAGTCCCTAGAAAAAAAACTCTGCACTTTAGTGCAGAGTTTTTTATTTTGTAATTATAATTACTCCTTAGTTCAATTCATTCTTATACACCTTATTTAACGATTTCTTTTCTAATTGCCTTACCAGGGTATACATCCTTCAGTACCTTAGAGTTCTTAACCATTATTGTTCCATTAACAAGTACGTATGGAATACCTGTAGTTGGTAAACCACCGAACTCTGGGGTTGCATTATCTTTAACTGTTTTCGGATCAAAAATAGTAATGTCAGCATCCATCCCTTCCTGCATACGTCCTTTTTTAGTCATTTGTTCAATACCGTTGTCTTGCAGAAATTTGGCAGGCATATACGTCATCTTTGCAATGGCCAAGTTAATTGGCATAAGATTTTCTTCACGTACCAATCGAAGAATCCGTCCTCTAGTACCTGCGCCTCTTGGGTGACCGTTTACAGAGTTATAAGGGGTGTCGAAAGCCTCTTTTAATTTTCCGTCCTTTTTACCCATGAAAACGAAGGCATCGCTTCCTATGATGCTGGTTGGGTGTGCAAGTGCCTTGAACAAATCTTCTTTAGTTGCGTTCTCAAAAGTAATGGGGGCGTTAGGTGTTTCTTTGACTAACTTTGCGAAACTTTCCTCGGTCTGCGGCTTCAATGTAGTAAGGTCAACAATATCGCAAAAGTCTCTATTCATATTTCGTTTATATTTGTCACCTTGTAGATATGGTGCTCCGGCTATAGTACTCCCATATGTATAAGCATATACCTCGCCCACCACTTGATGGCCTTTCGAATAGGCATCATCTATCATTTCTTGGCAAAGGCCTGACAGATCAAGACATTGAGCCGTCATATGACAAACAATCAGAGCTCCACCGTGGGCTGCCAAAGCGGCCATTGCTTCTGAAGTCCCCAACATACCGCTATTTGGTGGTACCTGGCTGGAATACCTACCATGCAAGCTCATAACACCTCCGTATTTAGCTACCAGCTTCATAGATCTTTCAATTTCAGTTGTAGTTAACCCATCAGGCATATAACCAGCGGTAGCGCCTACACCCAACGCGCCTTCCTTCAGGCCTGTTTCGTAAGCGGCAATAAGCTCATCTATTTGCTCTTTGGTAGCCACGTCTGTGGACCACTTAGTAGTAATATTTGGATCGCTTATTAAGTCACGTGCTGTGTAACCATCCTTAGAAATGTATTTAGGGTTAAAGATGCTTTCACGGGCCCCCATGAAGCTAACTGTTGCACCATAATTAGTCATTGATTTTCCTTCCATAGAGTCATAAAATTTTCCGACCGGATAAACGCCACCTTCCATTGTCATGGGTGTGGTTACGCCATCACGCAAGTGCATCTTTTGACCCAACATAAAGCCTACATTGTGACTGTGTGTGTCTATAAAGCCAGGGGAAACTATGTGATCAGTGGCATCGATGGTTTCTTTTCCTGTAATCTTTTCGGTAGTGATAATGGCAATTTTACCATCTTTGACGCCGACATTTCTCACATCATCAAACCTAGTTTCTGGGTCAATCACCCGGCCGTTGAGGATTACAACATCATAATCTTGGGCTTGAATTTCAAATGTGAAACAGACCAATGCAATAAGTAATAAAATTTTTGTTTTCATAATAAATTAATTGTTTTTATATTAAAGTTGTTAATAAATTGAGATGGCTGCCCATTTCTTTAAATTACTTCAAATACAAAAATAGCGTAAAATACAACTTCATATAAATACCCAAAAGTGGAAAAAAAGTAGAAAAAAAAGTGGAAATAGAGGAGGAACTGATGAGTCAAGTGTATATTGGCCTGATAGTTTTTGAGATAAGAACTTGAAAACATGAAATTTTAAAGTGATTTTTTTAAAAAAAAAATAAGCAAGCTATACCTAAAATTTCTTAGGTATCTAAAGTATAGTTGGTGTTGAACCAAAATATAGGCCCTAACTATTTATTAAAATTTAACTATTGAGGTTGCAATTGTAATACTAGATAATTTAAAAAAAAATGGGTATATTAACATAGTGCTTTGGTGCTGGTAAAAGTGGAAGGTATTAGGTGTTAAGAAGTTTAAGAAAAATATTTACAATTGTGATAGCAATTTATTTTTATTATGTTTGTGAATAAGCTACAATATTTACGACCTTATTTTCTTTAATAAAAAGTATTCATTAACGAATAATATATAATTATGAAAAAAACAATCTCAACACTGATTTTAATATTTTTTTCAGTACTTGTTCTTCAAGCACAACGAAAAGATTCAGTAGCAATTTATATTTTGGACCAAATGACCCAAGTCATGGGTGATTTAAACAGTTTTTCTGTAAATATTGAAACAGCTTATGACATTCCTGCTGGGAAGCTTGGGTTGGTGAAAAAAACAAACTCACATGAGGTAACGGTGAAGGGTAACAAAATGCTAAATTTATGGTCGGAAGGAGATAAAGGTAGAAAAGGTTTTTGGTATAACAATAATGTATTACATTATTATTCTGCTGACAAAGGTTACTATGGTCATATTGAAGCTCCTGCTACCATTATAGAAATGATTGACTTGGCAAATGAAAAATACGGATTTGATTTTCCTGGGGTTGATTTTTGGTATTCAAGTTTTTTAGAAGATTTAATGGAGGAGTTTTCAAATATCCATTATCTTGGGTTAACTAATGTTGATGGAATAGAGTGTTTTCATATTATAGCAAGTGATGGCATATTAAGTGCGCAAATTTGGATTGAGAAATCGATATACTTTTTACCAAAAAAACTGGTTTTAAATTATTTGAAGCAGGAGCACTCACCTCAATATGAAGCTTTGTATTTAAATTGGGAATTAAATAAAACATTTCCTGATGCCATATTTAATTTTACGCCACCTCCAAATTCAAAAAAAATATTAATTAAAGAAAAAACTGAGTATTATGAAAAATAATGATACATCTAATATGTTTTGGGTTTTAGTGTTTTCAATGGTTCTTTTTTTAGTGCCTATTGATTTATTTGCCCAACGATTAATTCATAGCGGAGGGGGAAGATCAACAGGTAGATCTGGGACTTTTAATAGGTCGGCTAGACCAGCTCCTAGACCTATGACGCGTCCTACGATGCCTTCTTCTAGACCATCAACAAGACCATCAACAAGACCTTCAACAAGACCTTCAACAAGGCCAAGTATGCCTGCTACAAAGCCCGTACAGCCATATAATCCTAGTACAAGGCCTTATGATCCAAATAAAAAGCCACCAGGGACTCGACCACCAAGTAATAATAGACCTCCCGCAACACGACCACCAGGTAATAATAGACCCCCGGGGAATAATAGACCTCCAGGGCATAATAGACCTCCAAATTATCATAAGCCTCCACATTATCATAGGCCTCCTATTCATCATGGTGGTTTTTATGGTTGGCATGGATATCATTACCATCCTTACAGACCATATTTTTGGGGACCTTATTGGCACCCTATTGGATTTTTTGTTAGAACAATGTGGGCCACAGCAGTTATAATAGAAGTTAATAGCCGACCTTATTATTACAATTCGGGTGTTTTTTATATAGAGGGTTCAGGTGGTTACAATGTTGTTCCAGCACCAGCCGGCGCTGTAGTTGTATCGTTGCCGGAAGGATTTGTTAAAGTTGTAGTTCAAGATTCACCTTATTATTACTACGGAGGAACTTTTTATGTGCAAACTTCAGGATCTTATGAAGTAGTTTCACCGCCAATTGGAGCGGTGGTTACGCAGCTTCCTGATGGCTCTAAAGAAGTTGACGTGGATGGAGAAAAATATGTTGTTTATAACGATACGTACTATAGGCCTATTTCGCAAAATGGGATTGATTCTTATGAGGTTGTGGAACAGGAAAATTAGTTAAAAGAAATAGTATTTTACTTATTAAAAAAAAGAGTTTCTATTATATGGAAACTCTTTTTTTATTGTTATTTATTCTGATTTCAACGATCAATATTATTGCTTTATTCAATTACTCTTTAAACATGGTAACTTGCAAGTAGTAGTTGTTAATAAAACGGCAAATATTTAAGTGCTATTTCGAATAAAATTATTTACATTATTAGGTCATTTAAGTGTACATTTGATATGTTAAATTTAAAAATAAATAAAAATGAAAAGTATATTTTACATATTTGTTGTTTCTCTAATTTTATTAGCCTGCGGCAATACTAAACCAAAGGTTGATTACACAATTGTTTCAGGAACAATTACAAATCCAAATCAAGAAGAAATTAGGTTTAATGGAGTGAAGGATGGGAAACCATTTTCAAGAAAAATTAAAGTAGCTAAAGATGGTACTTTTAGAGATACATTACAGATTGATGAGGGGACATGTTCTATGTATGCACAGGGGCATAAAGTTTCTAAAATGAGAATTGTGGGAGGTGCTTCTCAGAATGAAATTTTCGGATTTAAGTTATACTTAAAAAAAGGAGATGTAGTTACTATAAATTTTGATGCAAAGGATTTTTACAAGACATTTAAAGTAACAGGTGATGGTGCTGGGTATGCTAATTATAAAAATGAGAAAAAAAATATTGAAAATACCGTTTTTGGAAATGGTATAGAAGCTTATGCACAAGATGAAGATGCGTTTAAACAAAAGGTAACTGAGTTAAAATCTAAGCATGAAAATTTACTTAATAATGCTGCTATTGATATTGATAACTATAAATTGGAACAATTAAGAGAATTAAACTATGAATATTTATTAAGAATTAATTCCTATCAAACGAGGCATGGTTACCTATTAAAAAATAAAGATTTTAAAGTCTCTGATGAGTTTCTAAATGAGTTAGATGAGCTTGCCTATAACAACGAATATGATTATAAAAATTCTAATTCCTATAGGATGTTGTTTTCCGCTAGATTAGAAAAATTAGCAATTGAATTAAGTGAAAAAGAAGGTACTTCTAAATTAATAGCAAAGTTAAAAGTTATTTCCAATTCAGAAATAGAGTCAATAAAAAATGAGCTTTTAAAAAATCATGCAAGAAGCTATATTATTGTGACAGACGATATTGATGCGTTTTACAATGAATTTATGAAGTATTCAACCAATGAAAGCAACAATAGCATGATAACTGAGATGTACACCAAAACAAAGAAATTGGCAAAAGGATCGGCTTCACCAAAATTTAAAGATTATGAAAATTATGCGGGTGGAACAACTTCTTTAGATGACCTTAAAGGAAAATATGTATATATAGATGTTTGGGCAACATGGTGCGGGCCGTGTAAAGCTGAAATACCTTTTTTAGCTAAAGTGGAGAAAGAATACCATGGTAAAAATATCCATTTTGTAAGTATTTCTATTGATAAGAAAAAAGATTATGACGTATGGAGAAAAATGATAGCAGATAAAGAATTATCTGGAATTCAATTGTTGGCCGATAATGATGTAAAATCTGAATTTTATCAACAATATGGAATTAAAGGGATTCCTAGATTTATACTTATAGATCCTATTGGAAATATTGTTAGTTCAAATGCTCCAAGACCTTCTAATCCAAAATTAATAGAGCTATTAAATCAATTGGATATTTAAACAATATAATTATTTTGAAAACAATATTGGTATATGTTACATTTATTTATCAAAGGGGCATAGCGTAGTAGGTAAGTTAAACCTTTTAATGTGTGTAGTTGATAAGTTATAAGCTTTATAAAAATTAAAGCAGAATGAAAAATAGCAAAATAAAGTATTGTTTATTTATCTTTTTTTTGGTCGCATCAGGTAATGTTATTTTTGCGCAAAGTACATTAATTTCTGACATGGATACATTGAGTTGGGAGGAAGTAATGCCAGGAATTTGGAAAGCTTGTTTTGGTGAGTAACATGGCCTCAATCCTCTTGATTATGCCTATCCCACCTAAGGTGGAGGCAATTAATAAACTTAACAATGCTCCGCTTCCTTTTTATCCAGATTCAACTTTTAGCCTTCGTACAAAAGAAAGAGCAGTTGTTAGGTTGCCTTTAAACCCATCCGAAAAATTATATGGGCTTGGTTTGGAATTTAAAGGATTAAATAGAAGAAAAAATGTATATACGCTAAAAGTTGACCACTATGGAGGTGTGCAAGGTTACACCCAAGCTCCCATTCCATTTTACTTATCTAGTGAAGGTTATGGGGTACTTATTAATTCTGCAATGTTTGACCTTTCCTGACTTAATTCAACAGCTTTTCGTTTAAAAACTGCATCATAAATTTTTCTTGATTGTTTGATAAAGTAAAATTAAGTTTTTATGCTTAACTCCAACTGTAAGCTAAATTAGTACATCCACATCCTATTTATTCAATTTCAGTTATGCCAAAATGAATAGGGCTACAAAAATCAAAATAGGTTTAAATAAAAAACAATAATTTAGACATTAACCCAAACCTTGAACTAGGGTAGATAAATACACATGTAAATGATATTTAATTTGTTGAAATCTAAAAATAAAAAACCTCCAGAATTTAAAATTCTGGAGGTTTTTTATGAATTTTTATTATTTTAAAACAATAAGTTTACTCAACTTTTTGTTCTAATAAATCAAAAAACTGGTCTAATTTAGGCATTAAAACAATTCTTGTACGTCTGTTTCTTGCTCTGCCTTCTACAGTGTCATTGCTTTCTAAAGGAGTATATTCACTTCTTCCTGCAGCAACTAAACGAGCTGGCTCAATGTTAAAGTCTTTTTGAAGAACTCTAATAACAGATGTAGCACGGTTAACACTTAAGTCCCAGTTGTCTTTAATACTTGAGTTTGCAATTACCTGCTTGTTGTCAGTATATCCTTCAACCATCACTTCTAAGTCAGGTTGTGCACCAATAACCTCTGCAACTTTTCCTAATACAGTTTTGGCTTTTGAAGAAATTGTAGAACTTCCGCTTTTAAATAATAATTTGTCAGCAATAGAAATGTAAACTACTGTTTTTTCAACATTCACTTGAATGTCTTCATCGCTAAATCCATCAGCTAACACGCTTTTTAATTTAAATCCAAGCGCTAAATTGATAGAGTCTTTTTTTGTAACAGCTCTTTGAATATATTGAATATACTCATCCTTTTTTCCCATTTGAGCCAAAGTTTCTTTAATGTTGTCTGAAGCTGATTTAGACAATACAGTTAAATTGTCAACATATTCTAAGGTTTTTTCCTTGTCTTTGTTTAAGTCAACAATTCTTTGTTCAAGAGATGCAATTTTACTTTCATTCTCAACTTGGCATTTCATTAAATCAGCCTTTGTATCAACCAATTCTTGATTTTTTTTGCTGAAATTATTTTCTAACTCAGCGTATTTCTTGTTAGAAACACATGAACTTAACACCAAAGATGCAAGAACCACTACAACTAATAATTTTTTCATAATATATAATAATCTTTAAAACGTAGCAAAGTTATGAAAAAGTCCGAATGTATTTACATGTAAAAATAAATTTTAAGATATAATTAAGTATTATCTTTGTAACTTGTTTTTTTGATAATTTTTATATCTAATGTTTAATGAAAAAGTATTTATTTGCAATTTTAGTGTTGTGTTTAGTTTCTTGTAAGAAGGAAGAAAGTAACTTAAAAATAATTCAAGGAAATGCAATTGGAACTACCTTTTCAATTCGTTATTTAGATAGTAGTAAAATTGATTTTACGCATCAAGTAGATAATTTAATTAAGGCTATTAATAAATCTACCTCAACGTACCTGCCTACTTCTGATATTTCGAGAATTAATAAAGGAGATACTACGGTGGTTGTTGATGCTTTTTTTGAAGAGGTGTTTAATAAATCTAATAAAATTTATAATGAAACCAATGGTGATTTTGACCCAACAGTTGGTGTTTTGGTAAATGCCTGGGGTTTTGGACCTGAAGAAGCTGTTGAAAACTTGAATGAAGATAAAATAAATGAGTTGTTGAAATTTGTTGGCTTTGATAAAGTGAGTTTAAAAAATGGGAAGGTTGAAAAATTATACCCTGAAATTTATTTCGATTTCAATGCCATTGGAAAAGGATATTTGGTTGATGTTATTGGGCGACTTTTTGAACAAAATAAGATTAAAAATTACATGGTTGAAATTGGTGGTGAGATTAGAGCTCGTGGTGTAAACCAAGATGGTAATGCCTGGAAAATAGCCATTGAAAACCCCAATGAAGATGGGTCGAGATCTTTAGCTACTATAATTCAACTTCATAACGAATCTATTGCTACATCTGGAAATTACAGAAAATATAGAACTACCGTTGATGGCAAAAAATATGTGCACACCATAAATACAAAAACAGGTTATGCTTCTGAAAGTAATTTGTTAAGCGCTTCAGTTATTTCAAAAGTAGATTGTGCCAATTTAGATGGTTATGCAACAGCCTTTATGGCTATGGGGTTAGAAAAAACCAAACTGTTTTTAGAAAATCACATTGAATTAAAAGTTTTTTTAATCTATGTCAATGAAAATGGAGAAATGAAAACCTATACTTCAGCGAATTTAGAAGTGGAGTCTATTTAGTACATACGGGTAAAATTTCTCCCTTTACCAAGCAGTATTTAGTAATTTCTTCAGTTGAAATTGTTTTTGAATAATCAACTTCGTTTACCTTGAAGCCAACAGCTCTTAGTCGGTCAAAATAATCTCTTCCATAAATCCTTACATGGTCGTACTGGCCAAAATGTTTTTTGCGATCTTCTTTTGATGTGATTGAAAAATCTTCGTAGGTGTTCGCTAAATTCAACTCTTGAGGAATTTGAAAAATGCCCATTCCACCTGGTTTTAAAACACGGTACAATTCGCCCATTGCTTTTTTATCGTCTTCAATATGTTCTAATACATGATTGCAAAAAACAATATCAAATGAAGCGTCGTTAAAAGGTAGATCGCAAATGTCAGCTTTAACATCTGCTATGGGTGAGTATAAATCGGCACTGGTATATGATAAGTTCTTTTGATTTTTAAACAACTTTAAAAAACATTGTTCAGGAGCAATGTGCAATACTTTTTTTTGGGTAGAAAAAAAATCGGTTTTATTTTTTAAATACAACCAAAGCAATCTGTGGCGTTCTAAAGAAAGGGTGCTTGGCGATAAAGCATTTGGTCTTTGTTTGCCATAACCATATGGTAAAAATGTTTTGAAACTTTTCCCGTCAATTGGATCTGTATAGGTTGTTCCTTTTAAATAAAGAGAAATAATTGGACGTACCCAATAACTTATTTTTATTAAAATAGGACGTGGAACAGTATTTAGTATGGTGTTAAAAATGGACATTAAAGTGCTTGCCTGAACTCATTCTCTTCATCGCTTTCTATGCCTAACGCTTCATATATATATTTAAAGGTTGAGAGCAATTCAGGTTTTCCGTTAACAATAGCAATATCATGCTCAAAATGGGCGCTAGGTTTCCCGTCTTTTGTTAAAATAGTCCAGCCATCCTTTAATTGATTTATTTGGTGTGTACCCAAATTTACCATAGGCTCTATTGCAACCACCATACCTTCAACAAACTTTTTACCTCTACCTCTACGACCATAATTTGGCATCTCAGGATCTTCGTGCATTTCTTTTCCTAATCCGTGACCAACCAATTCACGAACAATTCCATAACCATGTTTTTCACAATAATTTTGTATAGCAAACCCAACATCTCCCACCCGGTTTCCTATTTTAAATTCGCGAATTCCTACGTATAAACTCTCTCTTGTGATTTGTAATAACTTTTTTGTTTCAGTAGCAACCTCACCAACTTCAAAAGTATAAGCATGGTCACCATAAAATCCGTTTTTTAAAGCACCGCAATCAATTGAAATAATGTCACCTTCTAATAACGGTTTGTTATTTGGTATGCCATGTACTACCTGTGCATTTGGACTCATACATAGCGTGTTTGGGAAATCATATAAACCTAAAAATCCCGGTACTGCTCCTTGATCTCTTATAAACTCTTCTGCTAATTTATCTAATTGTAAGGTGGTAGCTCCAGGTTTCACTTCTTTAGCTAATATTCCTAAAGTTTGAGACACTATTAATGCGCTTTCACGTATTAACTCAATTTCTTCTAAGGTTTTAATTTTTATCATGTCAGTATAAGTTGATTTTGCAAAGTTACTTTAAAAAAAATAATTTATTTTAAGGTGTCTAAATTTATCTAAAATAAATAAAGTGTAAAAAAGATGTTAAATACGAGGTGTTTTTTGTGAATATCCTATATATTATGTAGTTTTATAGCATATTACGAAAATAAATATTAGATATGTATAAATCAGTAACGGCAGAACAAGCCGTAAAAGTCATAAAATCAAACGACAGAGTTTATATTCAGGCGGCCGCTGCTGCACCTCAAGCGTTAATGAGCGCCATGTCTGATAGGCATGAGGAACTTCGAGGTGTTGAAGTTTGTCATTTACATGTTGAAGGTGAAGTAAAGTATGCCGACCCAAAGTATAAAGATAGTTTTCACGTAAACTCACTTTTTATTGGTAAAAATGTCCGTCATACCTTGAAGGCAGGAAATGGTTCATATACGCCTGTATTTTTAAGTGAGGTTCCTAACTTGTTTAAGCGAAATGTTTTGCCAGTTGATGTGGCTTTAATTCAGGTTTCTACACCTGATAAACATGGGTATTGCTCATTAGGTGTTTCCGTTGAAGCTATTTTATCAGTTATAGCCAATGCAAAGCATGTTATTGGACAAATTAATGATCAAATGCCTAGGGTACACGGAGAGGGGCTTATACATGTTTCTGAGTTGGATACGTTTGTTGAATTTAGCGAGCCTATACATAATTTTGAAACGCCTGAACCTTCTAAGATTGAAAGTACAATTGGTGACCATGTTGCTCAATTAATTGATGATAGAAGTACCTTGCAAATGGGAATTGGATCTATTCCGAATGCTGTATTATCTAGATTGGGAAATCATAAAGACCTTGGTTTACATACCGAAATGTTTTCTGATGGTGTAATAGATTTAATTTTAAAGGATGTGATCAATGGAAATTATAAAGGTATCAATGCTGGAAGAGCTTTGACAACTTTTTTAGGTGGGTCAAAACGTTTATATGATTATGTAGATGACAACCCATTTGTTGAAATGCGCTCTTGTGATTACACTAATAATGTGGCAAATATTAGACAAAACCCTAAAATGGTAGCTATTAATTCGGCTATTCAAGTAGATGCAACTGGGCAAATTTGTGCGGACTCTATTGGTGCTGATTTGTTTTCAGGTGTTGGAGGTCAGATGGACTTTATACGTGGGGCAAGTTTAAGTGAAGGAGGAAAGGCAATTATTGCGCTACCATCACAAACGAACAAAGGAGTTAGCCGCATTGTTCCTTTTTTAAATACAGGGGCAGGTGTTGTTACAACCAGAGCTCATGTACAATATGTTGTTACGGAATATGGTGTTGCCGATTTATACGGAAAAACCATTGAGCAGAGAGTTAAAGCACTTGTAAATATTGCGCATCCAGACCATAGAGAAACTATTGATAAATCTTATTTTGAGAGAACATTAATATAGTTTATAATTTTAAAGCAATACTAAAGCCAGTAATGATTACCTTAATTTCTGGCTTTATTTTTTTGTTGATTTGTCTAAATGTCAAAACTTCATTTTAAATGTTAGAAGGAATAAAAAAGGAGGTTGTGAAAACAACCTCCTTTTTTATTATATTAATTAAATGAGCTATTTTACTCGTACGAATGTTTGTATGGTGCACCACTTACAATTTTCAGCATATCAGCTTCAACACTTTCTCTTGGATATTCAACAAACCGTCCTATTTCAATTCCTTTTTTGTAAAATATAAAAGTAGGAACTCGTTCAATATTATATCCTTTTTGAAGGTTATCAGGTGTTTTTTTAGCCTCGTTTACCGTAACTAATTCCAAATTTTTATAATCAAATTTGGTAGAGTCAAGCACTTTGTAAAAAATAGGTATTTGCTCTTGACTGTCACCACACCAGGTACCCATAAAGCCTTTGATTGTAATATTATTTAATAAAGGTTTTAACTGCTTAATAATTGCTTCGTCAACAGTGTAATTGTCATAGTTGTATATGAACCAATCATTAAAAGGTGGTACTAAAAAACTGTTTTTAGTGGCAATGCCAACTAAATTTTCATTTTGATCTAACACAGCTGTTGCTTGCTTTTTTTGAGCATAACAGCTAAACGTGATTAGAACCATAAAGCTCCATAACATTCTTTTCATTGTTTACATTTTAATACTGTTAAATGTACAAAATTATATTAACGAATGTCTTGTCATTGCTGCTGGTTGTTCTATGCCCATTAATTTTAAAATTGTTGGAGCAATATCTCCTAAAACACCATCATTAATGGTTTTTAAATCTTTATCAATTAAAATAAAAGGAACCGGGTTTGTTGTGTGAGCTGTATGAGGAGATCCATCAGGATTTTTCATAGTTTCACAGTTTCCGTGGTCAGCAATTATTAAAGTTGTATAATCATTTTCATTAGCAGCAGTTACTACATCTTTTACACATTCGTCAACGGCTTCACACGCTTTAATGGCGGCTTCCATAACACCAGTATGACCAACCATATCGCCATTGGCAAAGTTTAAACATACAAAATCAACATCTCCTTCTTGTAATTCAGGGATAATGGCGTTACGGATATCATAAGCACTCATTTCTGGTTGTAAATCATAGGTTGCAACTTTTGGAGATGGGCATAACAATCTACGTTCTCCTTCAAATTCATCTTCTCTTCCTCCTGAAAAGAAAAATGTTACGTGTGGATATTTTTCAGTTTCAGCAATTCTAATTTGTTTTTTACCTGCTTTTTCTATTACCTCACCTAAACTATCTTCTAAATTAGCAGTGTTATAAATAACTTTAACATTCTTAAAATTATCATCATAACTTGTCATGGTTACATAGTATAATGGGATAGCTTTCATATCAAAGGCAGGGAAATCTTTTTGAGAAAGAACTTCTGTTAACTCACGACCTCTATCGGTTCTATAATTAAAGAATATAACTACGTCATCTTCTTTAATTTGTGCTTTAGGCGTTCCGTTTTCATCTGTCATAATAATTGGACTGATAAATTCGTCTGTAATTCCTTCAGAATAACTTTTTTCAATACTGTTTAATGCATGTGTAGATTTTTCACCAGTTGCATTTACCAAAGCATCATAAGCTTTTTTTACACGTTCCCAGCGGTTGTCTCTATCCATTGCGTAATAACGACCGGTAATTGAAGCCAATTCTCCAGTAGTTTTAGCCATATGCTCTTCTACCTCGTTGATAAAATAAGCTCCAGATTTAGGATCACAATCTCTACCATCAGTAAAAGCGTGTAAATATAAGTTTTCTACATTGTGTTCTGCGGCTACGTCTAATAGTCCTTTCAAATGATCAACATGTGAATGTATTCCACCATTAGAAACCAATCCTAATAAATGAATATTTTTATTATTTGCTTTTGCGTAATGAACAGCATCTAGTAATACTTTTTCTTGGCCTAAAGTATTATTTTCAACAGCCATGTTAATTCTAACTAGGTTTTGGTATACAATTCTACCAGCGCCTAAATTCATATGTCCAACCTCACTATTTCCCATTTGTCCTTTAGGAAGTCCAACATGTTCACCGTCAGTTCGTAAACTGGCATTTGCGTATTTGTTGTATAAACTATCTATATAGGAGGTTTTTGCATTAAAAATAGCCGAAACTTCGGGATCTTGAGTAATGCCCCATCCGTCTAAAATCATTAAAATTACTTTCTTATTCATTCTAAAATTGTATTTATTTTTTAATTGTCAAATATACGAAGTATTCACCTTAAGAGGTTAATAGTTAGGTCTTAAATTCATGTAAAAATTACTAAAACGATTGAGAGTGTGTTGTTGGTTAACGGTTTAGCTTTGGTTATTTTACGTTGCTTAAGGTTATATAGTTGAATTAAAACAATAAAAAACACGATAAAAATTATTTAATTGTAATTAATTTAACAAATTAATGATAATTGTGTTTTTTTTAAAATAAATATGGTTTTTTTAAAATTAAAATTTACATTTGTGTTTTAAAATTAGGGAATGAAAACAATTAACATTTTTAGTAGCTTCTATTTTTACTTTTATTTTAGCAATAAGAGATGAGGCTTTGTATGTGTTAATTAAACTAAATATAATTTAAAAGTCTCGAAATTTTTCGGGACTTTTTTTTTGATAAATAATAAAATGAAAGTAGCAATACAAGGAATTAGAGGTTCGTTTCACCATATAGTGGCAGAACAATTTTTTGGTGAAAACATTCAAATAATAGAGTGTTTGTCGTTTTCAGAAATGCCAGAATTGCTTTACAAGAAAAAAGCTGATGTGTTAATTATGGCCATAGAAAATACTATTGCAGGAGCAATATTGCCTAATTACGCTTTGATTGATGATCAGGAATTGTCAATATGTGGAGAGTATCATTTGCCAATTCAGCATAATTTAATGGTGTTGAATGGTCAAAAAATTGAAGAAATTAAAGAAGTTTATTCTCACCCTATGGCCTTATTACAATGTCATAAATATTTTAAACAATACCCACATATTAAATTAATTGAAGATAAAGATACAGCCTCGGTAGCGAAACGAATTCATGATAAACAATTAAAAGGAGTGGGCGCAATTGCTAGTGAATTGGCTGCAAAAACATACGATTTAACAATCTTGGCCGCTGAAATTCAAACCATAAAAGAGAATGCAACTCGGTTTTTTATTTTAACAAATGCAGAGGAAAAGAACGCTGTTTCAGCTAATAAAGCCTCGATAAAATTTATTACTAGTGATAATACAGGTAGTTTGGCTAGTGTATTAACGGTTTTAGCAAAACACAATTTAAATTTGACTAAAATACAGTCAATGCCAGTAATTGAAACACCTTGGAAATATGCCTTTTTTGCCGATTTTATTTTTAAAAGCTATGCAGATTATTTTAATGCCATGAATGAAATAAATGACAAAGTAGAAATGTTAAAAGTATTGGGAGAATACAACAAAAATAAAAGATAATGATACAAAAATCAGATAGGTTAAGTGATGTTCAGGAATACTATTTCTCTAAAAAGTTGAGGGAAGTTGCTGTTTTGAAAAGTGAAGGAAAACCGGTGATTAATATAGCCATTGGAAGTCCAGATTTACCACCTTCAGAAAAAGTAATAGAAGCCATTCAAAGGGCGGTTGAATTGCCAAATGCGCATCAATATCAAAGTTATCAAGGGATTCCCGAATTAAGAGAGGGAATGTGTGATTTTTATAAAAACAATTATAATGTTACTTTAAATGCCAATACTGAAATTTTGCCTCTAATGGGGTCGAAAGAAGGAATTATGCATATTTCAATGGCCTTTTTAAATAAAGGAGATAAGGTTTTAATTCCAAATCCTGGGTACCCAACCTATGCGTCTGTAACAAAATTGGTAGAAGCCCAACCTGTTTTATATAATTTAACAGAAGCCAATAATTGGTTGCCTAATTTTGAGGAATTAGAAAAAGAAGATTTAGAAAATGTGAAAATAATGTGGGTTAATTATCCGCATATGCCAACTGGAGCCATAGCTTCAAAAGCAAATTTTGAGCAATTGATTGCGTTTGCTAAAAAACACAATATATTAATTGTGAACGATAACCCGTATAGCTTTATTTTAAATAAGAACCCACAAAGTATTTTAAATATTAAAGGGGCAAAAGAAATAGCAATTGAATTAAATTCATTAAGTAAAACATATAATATGGCCGGCTGGCGCGTGGGAATGGTTGTTGGTGATGCTGAAATTATTAAAACCATTTTACAAGTGAAAAGCAATATGGATTCTGGGATGTTTTTAGGAATTCAAAAAGGAGCAGTTGAAGCTTTAAAATTATCTACTGAATGGTTTGAAAGTTTGGACGAAATCTATTTAAAAAGAAGGAAAGTAGTTTGGGAAATTTTTGATGCTTTGGGTTGCACATATGACAAAAATATAGGAGGTTTGTTTGTTTGGGCTAAGATACCCGAAGGTATTAACTCAGAAGCTATAACTGATAAGTTATTGTATGAAAAAGATGTATTTATAACGCCGGGAACTGTTTTTGGTTCTAATGGAGAAGGTTTTATTAGGGCATCATTATGTGTTACTGAGGAGGTTTTAAATGAAGTATTAAACCGATTAACAAATAATAAAAATTAAGTATATGGAAAAATTAGTTGTTATTGGTTTGGGCTTAATTGGCGGTTCATTGGCGTTAGATTTAAAGCTTCGAATGAAATTTAAAGTGTATGGAATAGACCAAAATAAAGAACACATAAAAAAAGCATTGGAACTTGGTATAATTGACTCAGAAGGCAGTTTTGATGAATTGTCTGATGCAGATGTTGTTATTATTGCAGTTCCTGTGAATGTAATTCCTAAGGTAGCGCTGCAAGTATTAGATTTGATAAATACAGACACCTTGGTTTTTGATGTGGGTTCTGTGAAAAATGAAATTTGTAAAACAATTCACAACCATAAAAACCGTAAAAATTATGTGGCTGCACACCCTTTAGCTGGAACTGAGTTTTCAGGCCCTGAAGCTGCAATTTTAGATTTATTTGACAATAAAGTAAATATTATTTGTGAGGCTGATAAAACAGATTGGAGAATTTTAGATAGGGCTATCAGTTTGTTTAAACAATTGAATATGCGCATAAAAATGATGAACCCAGTGGAGCACGACAGGCATATTGCCTACGTTTCACATTTGTCACATGTTAGTTCATTTATGTTGGGGAAAACGGTGTTGGAAATTGAAAAAAATGAGGAAGCAATTTTTGATATGGCAAGTACAGGTTTTGCTTCAACGGTGCGTTTGGCAAAAAGTTCAGCAAATACTTGGACACCAATATTTTTAGAAAATAAAGATAATTTAATTAATTCCTTAGATGAGTATATTAAAAATCTAAAAGAGTTTAAAGAAATGATTCAAAATAATGATGCCAATGCATTAAATGAAACCATGGATAGTACCAATTATATTAAATCTATTTTAAACGGAATTAATTAAGAAAACAAGATAAAAACATAAAATACAACTATAAAAAAATGGAAATCACAAAAGAGAACAGAAAATGGTTGGATAACATGGGGTTAGAACACCCACTTGTTATTGCAGGGCCTTGTAGTGCCGAAACAGAAGAACAGGTTTTAAAAACAGCTCATTTATTAAAAAATACGGATACTACTGTGTTCAGAGCGGGTATTTGGAAACCAAGAACACGTCCAGGAGGTTTTGAAGGTGTAGGAGCACTTGGTTTACCATGGTTAGAAAGAGTTCGTGAAGAAACTGGATTGAAAATTACAACTGAAGTGGGTAATGCAAGCCATGTAGAACTAGCCTTAAAGGCCGATGTTGATATTTTATGGATTGGAGCAAGAACCACTGTAAACCCTTTTGCAGTTCAAGAAATTGCCGATGCACTAAAAGGTGTTGACAAGCCTGTGTTAGTGAAAAACCCGGTAAACCCAGATTTGGCTTTATGGCTAGGTGGTGTTGAGCGTTTTCAGGCCAATGGAATTTCTCAATTAGGAGTTATTCACCGTGGATTTTCAGCATACAACACTGGGCATTATAGAAATAAACCGAAATGGCATATTGCTATTGAGTTGAAGAAAGAATTTCCAGATTTACCTTTAATCCTAGATCCTTCACATATTTGTGGTCGTAGAGATACTATTTTAGATGTTTCTCAAACGGCATTGGATTTAAATTATGATGGATTTATAATTGAAACACATGTAGATCCAGACAATGCTTGGAGTGATGCGGCACAACAAATTACACCAGCACAATTAGATCAAATTACAAAGGATTTGAAAATTCGTCAAAAAAGTAGTTCAAAAGAAAGTTTTCAAAGTAAATTGAATTTATATCGTAAAGAGTTGGATTTAATTGATGGTAATATTGTTGATATTTTGAGTGATAGAATGGTGGTTGCTGAAAATATTGGAAAATTAAAACATCAAGAAAATGTAGCTATTTTACAGAGTGGTCGTTGGGCTGATATTTTGGATGCAATGGTTGCAACAGGTGTAAGTAAAGGCTTAAGCAAGGAGTTTGTAGAGGAGGTATTTAGAGCAATACATGTGGAGTCTATTAATATTCAACACAATGTAAAATAAATAAAAAGATTTTTTTAAGACTTTTTTAAAGCCTAGCATTTTTTTGTTAGGCTTTATTTTTTTATGGGTTCAATGAATTTGGTTATTTTTTAAAAAGTAGTAAATTCGAGGGGTGTAATTAAGCATTCATTATTTTTTTTATAAGTTAAAATGAAACAAGAAAAGACGGTTCTGTTTTTAGTAATTTTAGCAATGGTCACAAGTTTTATGTGTAGTGCTCAGCGGGGGGTAAAAACGGCTGTTTACAATATTCATGCTATGGGAATGGATGTTGGGACAATTACCGTAAATCAGGAAGTTAAAGATGATGAAATATTTGTTGAAGCTATTAGTGAAGTAGAAGTTCGAATTATTTTTAAAATAAAGGTTAAATATGTTCAAACAAGTATTTATAGTAACGGGGTAATGAAGGAGTCTTTGTTAGAGATTTATAAAAAAGGTAAAGTAAATTCAACAACTCGATTAACAAAAAACGGTAAGGGTTACACCTTAAATAAGAATGGTAAAGTTTCTTATATTAACGATGTTATTAAATATAGTGGTAGCTTGTTATGGTTTCATGAACCAAAAGAAGGAATGGACATGTTTTTTGAAATTAGTGGAGAGAAAACAGTGGTAGAACCCATTTCGGCCCATGAATATTCAATTACTGATCCACACAATGGCAATAAAAATGAATACAACTTTAAGAATGGTGTTTTACAAAAAGCGATTATAAAACATACCATGGCCAATGTATATTTGAAGTTAAAAGGCGCTGTAACTAAAGGGGCAGGAGCAAAATAAATAATCATAATAAAATATATTAGAGGCTATTTAGGTAATAATATAATACTGTATTTTTGCGAGCAGTAAAAGAAAAAAATTACGACTATATTTAAACTTTTCTTATCCTAAATTAAATTCAAACATATATCCAAAAAATTATTAATGTATGAAAAATGTGTGCTTATTATTTGCTTTATTACTTGTTTCAATAAGTTTTAAGGCCCAGTCTAATGTAGATTTACCAGCGTATTTATCAAATTTTGATTTAAAGTGGAATCAAGTCCCTGAAAAATGGAGTGAGGGTGCTTTCCTGGGTAATGGCCGTTTAGGCACCATGATTTGGCATGACCCAACAGGAGGTATACGTTTTGATATTGGAGATACTCAAGTATACAATGGGCAAAGTAGAGCGCCTATAGGTAAATTTGTATTAAAACCTTCTGGAAAAACATCGTCCTTTAGTATGACACAATCTTTGCCGCGCTCGGAGGTAAAAGGAGCTGTAACAACTAATAAAGGGGGGTATACATTTGAAACCTTTATTGATGCAAATGCAGATATTGTTAGAATTCGTTACCAAACAAATGATGCAGAGGAATTGTATATGGAGCATATACCGCTTCCAGGGGTAAGATCAGATGAGCTAATAAAAGAGCTTAAACAATATGCAAATGAAGAAGGAATAAGCCCCATTGTTGATTTTACAAATGCAGCATTGTATAAATATATCTATAATTTGCCTTTGGTACAAAACCTACCAAGTGAAGAGGTAGGTTTTGAAGATGAGATACATTACAGAAAGGTTCCTTTTAATTCTACATCTGGTTATATTTTACTATGGAATTTTCAAAAAGATAAAAAAAGTAACGAGACCGTATTTTGCTATACCACATGTTATTATAATAAAAAAGAAGATGGTAATTTAAAGGAGGTAATGGCTAAATTTGCTTTAATGTTAAAAACCCCTTATGAAGATGCTACTGAGGGGCATTATGCATTTTGGGAAGATTATTTTAATGAATCCTTTATTTCCATTCCCGATAAAAAAGTTGAAGCCAATTATTGGATACAGCTATATAAAATGAGAGCGGCAACCAGAGAGGGAGAGCTGCCAATTGACCTTTTGGGCCCTTGGTTTAGAGCTACGCCTTGGCCTAGGATATGGTCAAACTTAAACATTCAAATTACCTACCCTGCCATGAATCAGGCAAATAAATTTTTTGTGGCCAAGACTTTATTTGATTTTATGGATGTTAATAAGCGACAGTTTATTGAAGCGGTAAAAGAGCCATTTCAAAACAACGGAGCATCAATTGGGAGAGGTTGGGCTCCTTATGATGGTACTAGCTTTTGGGGAGAATATGGCAACTACCTTTGGTTGCTCTATAATTACAGCCAGTTTTTAGAATATTATCCAGATGATATTAGAAGGCAGGAGCAGTATTATCCAATGCTAAAAAGAGGATTGAATTTTGTGATTAGAAATCTTACTAAAGATGATAATGGGATGTATCATGTGCCAAAAGATATATCTCCAGAATACAAAATAAATGGTAAAATACCAGAGGTTGAAGATAATAGTTATAATATTGGTTTAATGAAATGGGCCTTAAAGGAGGCTTTGTATTTAGCTGAAAAATACAATGATAAAACTCCTGAAGTAAAAAAATATCAGACTGTTCAAAAAAAATTAACCCCGCTTGTGGTAGATGAAGAAACGGGTATAATGATTGGGAAAGATGTTAAAATGGAGGTATGTCATCGTCACTTTTCACATTTAATTGCATTTTACCCATTGGCAGTGTTAGATGTAAATAAAATTGAAGAAGAGAAGTTAGCTCGAAAATCGGTTCACCATTGGCTCTCTAGACCACCATCAGGTTGGGGCTTTAAAGGGTATACTTATACAGCTGCAACTGCCATGTATGCTAGATTGGGTGATGCCAAAAACGCATGGACGAGTATTCATACTTATTTAGATAAATTTGCGACACCTAATACATTTTACATAGAAACAGGTCCAGTAATAGAAACGCCAATGCATTCTGCCTCGGTAACGTTAGAACTCTTGCTTCAATCGTTTTCTAATAATCCTGAAATTGATGAAATACGTATATGTACAGCTGTACCAAAAGAATGGGAAAATGTTAGTTTTTCTAAATTAAGAGCCGAAGGAGGTTATGTAGTTAGTGCTACCATGAAAAATAATAAGTTTGATGGGGCATTTATTGAAAGTTTAAAAGAACGAAAGGTTCGTGTTGTACTACCTTCAATCTCAAATGTTACCTATAAAACTAGTTTAAAATCAAAAATAACACAATCTAATTTAGATGGTTTTATAGTGCTAGAAGGTATTCTTAAAAAAGGTGAATCCTTGCAAATAGGGAGCTCAAAATCACATGAGGAGCATCAACAAAACGTAACTGGAAATCAATCTAATCAATTTAATTTTGGAATAAATTAATTGGTTGTGCTAATTAATTATAATACTCAAAAAACATCGATTTAACTTAGTCTCCGTTTTGTCGGCTATATTCGTTTTAATGCCTATAGTTTGGAAGACGTGTATTTGAATTTTCAAGAAAAAACTTGTTAAATTAGAATACTAAATAATATAAAATCAATAATTAAAAATGAAATAGAAAGGTAGATTTGCGCTTCTTTTTTTTTGGATATCGTAATAATCCCTCCAAAATGAAACAAATAAAAAATTTTATAAACGGTGTAAATTAATTTGAAAATACTTTCAATAGCTGATTTAAATTGAAGTTTTATAATTAAATACTGGAAATAATCCATAAGAAGTGTGTTTTTATTGATTATTGTTTAATTTTTATTCTTTTTTAAGCTTGAAAAATAGAATATGAGTAATTTTCTGAGTTTATTAAATATTTGCTTTAAATTGAAAAGATAATTGCTAAATATTAAAAAAAAGTAAATTTAAGAATGGTTTGTTGAAGAGAACCGTATAGGTATGAAATGAAAACCTGTTTGGGTATCGTATAAGATTTAGAATCAAATTGGCAGGGAGGCATCTTTTTTTAATTTTGCTACAATTATTTCAACCACTAACTTTTTACGTGGTTGCAAAAAATAAAGACAACATAAAACATTATAAATGAGTACTACATTATTTGACAAAGTTTGGGATTCACACGTGGTTAGATCTGTTAAAGACGGACCAGATGTGCTATTTATTGATAGACATTTGATACATGAAGTTACAAGTCCAGTAGCTTTTTTAGGGTTAAAAAGCAGAAATAATTCAGTGTTATTTCCTGAGAAAACTTTTGCTACAGCTGACCACAATACACCAACTATAAACCAACATTTACCAGTTGAAGATCCGTTATCGGCAAACCAATTAAAAGCCTTAGAGGAAAATTCAGCCGAATGGGGGATTTCACACTGGGGATTGGGGCACCAACAAAATGGAATTGTACACGTTGTAGGTCCAGAATATGGAATTACATTGCCAGGAGCAACTATTGTATGTGGTGATTCGCATACATCAACACACGGTGCATTTGGCGCCATTGCTTTTGGAATTGGAACTTCTGAAGTAGAAATGGTGCTTTCATCGCAATGTATTATGCAGCCAAAACCTAAAAAAATGCGCATCAATGTAAATGGTACATTAGGATTTGGAGTAACTCCAAAAGATGTTGCATTATTTATTATATCAAAATTAACCACTTCTGGCGCAACTGGTTATTTTGTTGAATATGCTGGTGATGTGTTTAAAAATATGACCATGGAAGGCCGAATGACCGTTTGTAATTTAAGTATTGAAATGGGTGCTCGTGGTGGAATGATTGCTCCAGACGAGCAAACTTTTGAATACATAAAAGGCCGACAATTTACGCCAAAAGGAGCTGACTGGGATAAAGCAATGGATTATTGGAAAACACTTTTTACTGATGAAGATGCTGTTTTTGATCAAGAATTGTCTTTTAACGCAAGTGAAATTGAACCCATGATTACTTATGGTACAAACCCAGGAATGGGAACAGGTATTTCGCAAAATATTCCAAAAGCTGAAGAGGTTGAAGGTGACGTTGAAACGTATAAAAAATCTTTAGAATATATGGGTTTTTCAGAAGAGGAAACCATGATTGGAAAACCAGTTGATTATGTTTTTATTGGAAGTTGTACCAATGGACGAATAGAAGATTTTAGAGCGTTTGCATCTATTGTAAAGGGAAGAAAAAAAGCAGATAATATTACCGCCTGGTTGGTTCCAGGATCTCATATTGTTGAAGCTAAAATTAAAGAAGAAGGCTTGTTAGATATTTTTACAGAAGCAGGATTTGTATTGCGTGAACCGGGATGTTCTGCCTGTTTGGCAATGAATGACGATAAGGTACCTGCAGGAAAAGTAGCTGTTAGTACTTCAAATAGAAATTTTGAAGGTCGTCAAGGTCCAAATTCAAAAACAATGTTGGCCAGTCCGCTTGTCGCAGCGGCAACAGCAGTTACAGGTGTTGTAACTGATCCTAGAACGTTATTATTATAAATTAAAAAATTAAAGGTTTTGTTGAAGGGATATAAAACCAACAACTATCAACCAAAAACCAACAACTATCATGGCATACGATAAATTTGAAATATTAAAAAGTACAGCAGTACCATTACCAATAGAAAATGTAGATACCGATCAAATTATTCCAGCTCGTTTCTTAAAAGCAACAGAGCGTAAAGGTTTTGGAGACAATCTTTTTAGAGATTGGAGATTCAATCCAGACAACACCCCTAAAGAACATTTTGTGTTTAACAATCCAATTTATAAAGGAAAAATATTAGTTGGAGGTAGAAATTTCGGGTCTGGTTCATCAAGAGAACATGCCGCATGGGCTGTATATGATTACGGATTTAGATGCGTGGTTTCTAGTTTTTTTGCAGATATTTTTAGAGGGAATTGTTTAAATATTGGGGTGCTTCCGGTACAAGTAAGTGCAGCCTTTTTAGATAAAATATTTAAAGCTGTTGAAGCGAATCCAGCTTGTGAAATTGAAATTGATTTACCAAAACAAACCATTACAATTTTGGAAAGTGGTGATCAAGAATCATTCGAGATTAATGCTTATAAAAAAGACAATATGATTAATGGTTTTGACGATATTGACTATTTGACCGATATGAGAGATGAAATCAAGGCGTTTGCCGAAACAAGACCATTTTAATAAATAAATGCAGCGCTAACCTGAAAAGTAAATAAAAAAAGTGAATTAAACAGAGCTTTTTTAAGTTGTTTTGAATAATCAATAGCTTATAAAATTTTACAAGTTTAATATGAAATTTCACTTTTAAATAACCAAAATTAACCAACTATATTCCTTCTAAAATAGGAATTACAACTTCTTTTAATATGCAAAAAAGAAAAATTGAAATCATGGATACCACACTTCGAGATGGTGAACAAACCTCAGGAGTGTCCTTTCCCTCATCTGAAAAATTAACAATAGCAAAATTATTGCTTGAAGAGTTAAAGGTAGATAGAATAGAGGTTGCTTCCGCAAGAGTCTCTAAAGGCGAGTTTCAGGGAGTTAAAGGAATTACAGATTGGGCCAGTAAAAATGGTTATATTGATAAAGTTGAAATTCTTACTTTTGTTGATGGAGGAAAATCACTAGATTGGATGGTTAATGCCGGCGCTGAAGTTCAAAATTTATTAACAAAAGGGTCGTTAAATCATTTAACCCATCAACTTAAAAAAACACCAGAACAGCATTTTTCTGAGATAAAAAATGTTGTTGAATTGGCTCAAAAACTAGGGATTGCAACCAACGTTTATTTAGAAGATTGGAGCAATGGAATGCGAAATTCACCTGAATATGTGTTTCAATTTTTAGATTTTTTAGTTCAACAACCGGTAAAAAGAATTTTATTGCCAGATACTTTGGGGGTTTTAACCCATGGAGAATCTTATGATTATTTTAAACAAGTAACAGAAAGATACCCTGATATTCATTTTGATTTTCATGCACATAACGATTACGATTTAGGAGTTGCTAATGTAATGGAAGCTATTAAGGCAGGTGCTAAAGGAATTCACTTAACGGTTAACGGAATGGGTGAACGTGCAGGTAATGCACCTTTAGCCAGTGTGGTGGCAGTAATTAATGACTTTTTTAAAGATGAGATTCAAATTCAAGTGAATGAATCTTCATTATATTCTGTAAGTAAATTAATAGAAACATTCTCAGGGGTAAGAATTCCTGCGAATAAACCTGTTGTGGGCGACAATGTGTTTACACAAACAGCTGGTATTCATGCAGATGGTGATAATAAAAACAATCTGTATTTCAACGATTTAATGCCAGAACGCTTTGGTAGAAAACGAAAATACGCTTTAGGTAAAACTTCAGGGAAAGCAAATATTGAGAAAAATTTACAGGAATTAGGCCTTAAGTTAAACAACGAAGATTTAGTAAAAGTAACCCAACGTATTATTGAATTAGGTGATAAAAAAGAGTTGGTAACCAAGGAGGATTTACCTTATATAATTTCTGATGTTTTAGATAGTAGTGAATACGAGGAGAAAGTAGTGATTGAATCATATGTACTAACACATTCTAAAGGTTTAAAACCTTCAACAACGGTAGCAATAAGAATTGAAGGAGAATTGTTTGAAGAGCATGCACAAGGCGATGGGCAGTTTGATGCTTTTATGAATGCCATTGGCAAATTGTATAAAGGGAAGAAAAAGCAATTGCCAAAATTGGTTGATTACGCTGTGCGAATCCCGCCAGGAAGTACTTCAGATGCCTTGTGTGAAACTATTATTACATGGGAGGCAGCTGATAAAAGATTTATTACTAGAGGTTTGGATTCAGATCAAACAGTGTCAGCCATTAAGGCAACTGAAAAAATGTTAAATATTTAGACTCAAAATTAAAACTAAATAAAATGTAACTTTTACAGTAGTTACTTATTAAATAAATACAAAATTAAACAATAAAAATATGAAATTAAATATTGCTCTTTTAGCTGGTGATGGAATTGGTCCTGAAGTTATTGACCAGGCCGTGAAGGTTTGTGATGCGGTTGCAACTAAATTTAAACATGAAATTAATTGGACACCAGCCTTAACAGGAGCGGCTGCTATTGATGCTTGTGGAGAGCCTTACCCTGATGAAACACACGAAATTTGTTTAAATGCAGATGCTGTTTTATTTGGCGCTATTGGTCATCCAAAATATGACAATAATCCGTCGGCAAAAGTACGCCCAGAGCAAGGTTTGTTAAAAATGAGAAAGAAATTAGGCTTGTTTGCCAATGTACGTCCAACATTTACCTTTCCTTCTTTAATTGAGAAATCTCCGTTAAAAAGAGAGCGTATTGAAGGAACTGATTTGGTTTTTCTACGTGAATTAACTGGTGGAATTTACTTTGGTGAAAAAGGAAGAAGAGACGGTGGAGAAACTGCTTTTGACAACTGTGTTTATACAAGGGCTGAAGTTCAACGTTTGGCAAAAAAAGGTTTTGAACTGGCTATGACACGTTCTAAAAAATTATGTTGTGTTGATAAAGCCAATGTATTAGAAACATCTCGTTTATGGAGAGAAACTGTACAAGCAATGGAAAAAGATTATCCAGAAGTTGAAGTTTCTTATGAATTTGTAGATGCTGTGGCTATGCGTTTGGTTCAATGGCCAAATTCATACGATGTGCTAATTACTGAAAACTTATTTGGTGATATTTTAACCGATGAGGCTTCTGTAATTTCGGGTTCTATGGGGTTAATGCCAAGTGCTTCGGTAGGAGAAAAAACTTCACTATACGAGCCAATACACGGGTCGTATCCGCAAGCAACAGGCTTGGATATTGCCAATCCGTTGGCAACTATTTTATCTGCAGCAATGATGTTTGAAGATGCTTTTGGTTTAAAAGAAGAAGCGGAGGCAATTAAAAATATTGTAAATAAATCATTGGCTGAAGGGATTGTTACTGAAGATTTAGCGGGTGATAAAAAAGCTTATAAATCAAGTGAAGTAGGAAATTGGTTGGCTGAAAACATTTAGGATGATTTTAAAAACATCATAAAAAAGGTTCATATTTATAAATATGAACCTTTTTTATTTTGGTAATGTTTTGTTCATATTTCAATTTGTAATTAGCTATAAGTTAGGTTTAAATCGTTGTTTTTAAGATTTATTTATTATTTTTGAGAAAATGGTTTTAATAAATTTGCTGTAAAAAATAATTAACCCCCAATTCAAAACTTGTGAACAAGTACACCCTAAATATATTTATTTATTTATTTGTAGGTCTGTTTTATACTTATGGACAATCTGATTGTTCTACGGCATTACCAGTATGTACCAACGCAAATGCGGCAGGAGGGGTAGTGAATGGTTATGGAACAGATGACTTTAATGGACGAACAAGTATTGGATGTTTGGCATTAAAAGGTGGTTCAACAACTATTGAAGTGAATTCTTATTGGTTTAAAGTGAAATTGGCTGAGGATGGAGAATTTGGATTCAATATAATTCCTAATAGCACAACTGAAGATTGGGATTTTGCTGTTTTTGGACCAGATGCTACTTGTGGGGCTTTAGGAGCTCCAATTGCTTGTAATTTTAGAAAAAATAATGGGGCTACAGGTGTTGGAGATCCACCAAGCGGAGCCAATGCAGCGGCATATAATACATGGATGAATGTTAAAGCTGATGAAGAATATCTTGTATTTGTTAATCAATATGATGGTACTAATGCGGGGTTCGAAATTGAATGGACGGGAGCTGTTATGAGTATGCCAGACCCATTAAATTGTGATATATTGGTGAATTTAGGTCCAGATAGAAATTTTTGTATAGGTGATCCAGGAACTGTTTTAAATGCCACAACATTTGGCGGTACTTATACTTATAAATGGTACGTAGAAAATCAAAGTACGGGTAATTTTGAATTACTGCCTTTAGAGGTGGCCTCTACGCTTTATGTTACCAGTACAGGTAATTATAAAGTTGAAGTTACAGATACGGCTACCAATGAAGTGAAGGATGATGACATTGTAGTTACTTTTTATCCGGTACCAATTGCATACCAAGTAGGAAATCTTGCTACTTGCGATGCCGATAATGATGGCGTTGAATCATTTAATTTAGAACTTCAAACACCTGGTATTTTAAATGGTCAATCTGGGATGAAGGTGACCTATCATAATTCATCTGTTTTCGCATCTGCTGGTGCTTCGCCACAAACAAGTCCATTTAATTCGGGAAATGCCACCATTTGGGCACGTATAGAAAATTTAGGGAGTGAAAAATGTTATGATATTACTTCTTTTGACTTAACTGTATCTCAATCATTAAATCTTGCTGAACCAGATGATTTGGTTGAATGTGATGACGATGGTAACGGGTATTATATTTTTAATTTAGAATCGCAAACACCTATTATATTGAATGGAGAAACGGGTGTTGTAACCTATTATGTAGATGAGCTAACAGCTGAAGATTGCAAGGGTTGGATTCCAAACCCAGATTTATATAATTCTAAAACAAGAACTATTTGGTATAGAGCCGAACCAAATCTAAGATCAGATTGTGAAACAATAGGATATTTTGAAATAGAAGTGTTGGATTTTGCAATAGCAAATAAGCCTGCAGATATTTTACAATGCGATGATAATAATGATGGCTTGTATCAATTTGATTTTAATACTTTAAAAGATGCAGAAATTTTAGGAAATCAAGATCCTGCAAATTTTGAAATCAATTATTATGCAACACAGGCAGATGCTGATAACAATGTGAATGTTTTACCAAACCCATATACCAATATAACACGGTATGCAATTGAAACCATATATGCAAGAATTCAAAGTTCTCAGGTATCTTATTGTTTTAATACTACTAGTTTTACTTTGCAAGTATTTGATTCTGCTAAACCACCGCTAGCAGGTGATATTCCAGATTTAGAATTTTGTGATGATTCTGCTGATGGCGACGATACCAATGGTCTTTATGAATTTAATTTAAGAGATAGAGAATCTGCTATTTTAAACGGTCAATCATCATATGTATTTGACATTGATTATTATGAAGATCCTCAATATTCAATACAAATATCAAACCCAACTACATATGTGAATAAAAATGTAAATCAAAAAATATATGTACGAGTCACAAATAACAATCCACTAAATGTTTCTTGTTATACTGATACATATTTCACTATAAAAGTAAATCCTTTGCCAAAAGCGTTGACCTCCGTGTTTGAGTTTGTACAATGCGATGAAGATGGGGTGAGTGATGGTATTGTAGATTTTAACCTTGAAGAAGCGGATACGTTTATTTCCTTAGGAGATTTGTCCCTAAAAATCACTTATCATTTATCACCCATTGATGCAGCATCAGGAATTAATATTCAGAATAAATATCCATTCTCAAATAGAACAAGTACAACGTTATTCGCTAGAGTTGAATCGGAAATTGGATGCTATAGAATTGTACAGGTAAATTTAATTGTTTCCGTAAATTCTTTTCCGCCAAATTATATGAAAGAACTGTCCGAATGTGATGATGATACCCTGAATGATGGTTTACATGTATTCGATTTGTCTCAAACAACTTCAGAAATATTGGCGTTGTTTTTACCAGCACAAAATTTACGTATTTCTTTTTATCGCAATTCGGATGATGCGCTTTCAGAAGCAAATAAAATTGATCCGGATTATGCATATTTAAGTGAAAAGCCATACAATCAAACCGTTTGGGTGCGGATAGAAAGCTCTGTAAATGGAGGTTGTTTTGGTATTGCACCAGTTATTCAACTTAAAGTAAATCCAGTGCCAGAATTTGAATTGGATGAAACCGGGGCCATTTGTTTAAACAATTTACCAAAAACATTTTCAATCTATAACCCCAAAGGGATTTACACATACGAATGGTTTGATGAAACAGGTAATGTTGTGAGTCAACAGCCAACTGCTGATATTTTTTATGAAAATGTATATACTGTTATTGCAACTGCAACTTCAGATTTAGGCTGTGAATCTTTTCTAAAGAAAATAAACATTACAGAATTTAATATCGCAGATATTGGTCCAGAAGACGTTCAGGTTACCGATAATTCTGATAACAATACCTTAACAATAATAACAGCAAATGAAAATTTAGGGATTGGAGAATATGAGTTTTCATTAGATGAACCTACGGGGCCTTTTCAAGATAGCCCAATATTTACAGGTGTTTCACCTGGCGAGCATACGATATTTGTTCAAGAAAAAAATAACTGTGGAATAAAACCAACAAGAGTATTTGTATTTGGTTTTCCAAATTTCTTTACCCCCAATGGAGATGGTAAAAATGATACTTGGAACGTAAAGGGAGTTGACCCAGCTCTTTTTCCAGAATCTAATATTTATATTTATGATCGTTATGGAAAAATGCTGGTGAATTTTACGGCCAACAACATTGGTTGGAATGGATTTTATAATAACATTGAAGCGCTATCATCAGATTATTGGTATATGGCTAAAATTACAGATACAAACGGCACATCAAGAGAATTTAAAGGGCATTTTAGTTTAATAAGAAGATAAATAAAAATTTATTATTGATGTTAAACACCATCAGGTATGTCTGTTAAAATAAGGGGGGATGAGGTAATAAATCAGATTGTTTTTTAATGATTTGAAATGTGAATTGGAGCTTATTTAGACCGTTGCTTTGTTCCCTGTTTGTAAAAATAAAAGGGTAGCTGTTAAAGAGTTACCATTGTTTATTTAGGTAAGTTATTTTATTGTTTTTAAATAAATTAATAACCTAAAATAATCTATATTTGGTAATTAATTATAAGATTAAGTTATTGAAATCATTTATTGTTTATTTGTTATTATTGACTTCCTTTTTAATTAAAGCCCAAGAGACATTGCCTGTTTATTCAGATTACTTGTCTGATAATGTGTTTTTAGTGCATCCATCAGCTGCGGGTATAGGAAATTGTAGTAAAATAAGATTAACTGCCAGAAACCAATGGAGTGGTATGAAAGATGCACCAGGATTGCAAACCTTAACCGGGCATGGTAGGGTTGGACAGAATGTGGGCGTTGGGGCGATTTTATATAACGACAAAAATGGTTTTCATTCACAACAAGGAATTGAAGCTGTTTTTGCATACCACATTAATTTAGTTGATCCAGAAATTGCAAATCAGTTATCTTTTGCGCTTGGTTTTGTTGGAGTATTGAATAAAATTGACCAAAGTTCTTTTAACCCTAATGGAGATCCAGCGATTTCAGGAATTATTGAAAGTGGAGGTTATTTTAATGCCGATTTTAGTATGGCCTATCACTATGAAGGTTTTTCTTCTTACTTTACTGCGAAAAATATTATGATGAATGCACGTAATTTATATGGAGAAGAGGAATCTTTAAATTTAAGAAGGTATTTACTTTCCTTAGGTTATTATTTTGGAGAAGAGGATGGTTTTCAATTTGAACCCTCCATAATGGGGCAAATTATTGAACGTACTGGTGAAAAATTTGTAGACTTTAATATTAAGGCATATAAAAATGTTCAAAACGCTCAAATTTGGGCTGCATTTTCTTACCGACAAGGATTTGATAATATAATTGATGGGCAAGAGCTGCAATACTTTACACCTATAATTGGTGTTAATTTTAAAAACTTTATGTTTTCTTATACTTATACCAAGCAAACGGGTGAAATTTTATTTGATGATGCGGGCTACAACCAAATTACATTAGGTTTTAATTTTGGTTGTAAAAAACCAAGAAACAGTGGTTGTCCAAATATGAACTATTCTTTTTAAATTTTTTTACAATTTCGTTTATTTAAATTAAAACATATATTTTAATGATTATTAGAGAGTTAAATGGGAAAAAGCCAATTTTTGGTGACGATTGTTTTATTGCTGAAAATGCTGTAATTATTGGTGAAGTTGAAATGGGAAACCAATGTAGTATATGGTACAATGCGGTTATTAGGGGGGATGTACATTATATAAAAATGGGTGATAAAGTAAACGTTCAAGATGGTGCTGTAATTCATGCTACTTATAAAAAACATCCCACCAATATTGGTAATAACGTGTCTATAGGCCACAATGCATTGGTGCATGGTTGTACCATTCACGACAATGTTTTGGTTGGAATGGGGGCTATTATTATGGATGATTGTGTAGTTGAAAGCAACTCAATTATTGCGGCCGGTGCTGTAATTACAAAAGGAACTCATGTGGAGTCGGGAAGCATCTATGCCGGTGTTCCAGCTAAAAAAGTGAAAGATATAAGTGAAGAATTGATTTCAGGAGAAATTGATAGAATTGCCAATAGCTATATTAAATATGCCGGTTGGTATAAAGAATAAATTATAGACGGTTTTATGGTGTGGTCAATATTATTTTAAAATGTTAGTTTGCTTACATTTTAAAATAATATTGCTGCAGGCCTGATCGAAATGAGATTTTAAAAATTGATTTTTTCAACTTCAAAATTTAACAATATAGGCTGTAATATACGCTCTAAAACAGTTTTATTAGAATTGGTGTAAAATATATATGGAGAGTTAGTTTTTGAAGTGGACAATAGCTGGTGGTTTTTAAGAACTACTTTTGTTTGCCTTGCAACTGCCTCTCCTGAATCAATAATGTTTACATGTTTACCAACTATATTTTTAATTAGTGGAATTAAAAATGGGTAATGAGTGCATCCTAAAACCAAATGATCTATATTAAATTGGAGCATAGGTTTTAAATACTGTTCTAATAATAATTTGACTTCATTAGAGTTTAATTTTCCAGCTTCAATAAGTGGTACCAAACCGTCACCATCTTGTTCAATTATGGTTATATTTTTAGTGTATTCATTGGCTGTTTTTTCAAAAAGCTTACTTGTAAGGGTCCCTTTTGTTGCTAATATACCTATGGCTTCAGTTTTACTAAGAAGTGCCGCAGGTTTTATAGCAGGTTCTATGCCTATAATAGGAATTGAGTAGTTTGAACGTAAATAATCTATGGCATTTGTTGTTGCGGTATTACAAGCAACAATAATAATTTTGCAGCCTTTTGAGATTAAAAATTCTGTGTTTTTTTTACTCAATGCAATAATTTCGCTACCTGTTTTTTGTCCGTACGGTGCATTTTTACTGTCGGCTAAATAGATAGTTTTTTCATAGGGCATAAGTTTTATTACTTCTTCCCAAATGGAAACACCTCCAATACCAGAGTCAAATATACCAATAGGTTTTTGTGTCATTTATTATTATAATTCAGTAACTAATTACTACCATTGAATATTTGAAGTGAATTGATATTTCATAAAAATTTCAACAGATGTTATTAGAATAAAAGTAAAAAAAAATCCCGCTACTGCGAGATTTTTTTTAATGTATTTGTGTTTTTTATTGAATACCTAACTTAGCTTTTACTTGAGGTAACAAGTCTGTACCATTAGCTACAATTAAAGTAGAAGCTTCTAATACGTACGTATAGCCTCCTTCATTAGCAACTTCTTCAATGGCTTTTTTAGCTTTATCTAAAATTGGTTGTAATTTTTCATTTCTCATTTTAGTAAGATCTTCTCTTGCAACCTGAGATGCTTGTTGAAGGTTTTGTTGATCGTTTTGTACTTCAGCCATTCTTTGTTGGTTCACCTCATTTGTTTGTGAAGCAGCTTCAGCATCATATCTTTTTAACTTAGCTTCTAATTTATCGTTTTCAGATTTTAATTCCGTTTCGTATGTTTTAGATTTTTTTTCTAATTCAGCATTTAAAACGGTTGTTTCTGGCATTAGACTAATTAATAAATCAGTGCTAATATGAGCAATTTTCGTTTGGGCATTAACGGTGTTAAATCCTAAGGCAATTACTGCGATAAATAATAACGTTTTGAATTGTTTCATTGTTTTTCTACTTATTTAAAATTAATTATTTTGATTTTCCTGACTCTCAGTTTCTTTTGCTGCTTTTTCTTTTTTGGCAGCTTCAATTTCTTTTATTCTTTGTTGCTTCTTAGCTTCATTGGCTTTTAAAAGTGCTTCTCTTTTTTTAAGTTGTTCAGCTCTTTTTAGTTCAATACTTTTTTGTAAATCTAATCTTTTTTGTTCTTTTTCGCTAAATTTTTGTTGTGCTTCTTCATTTACAATCTTAGCGGGCTGTGGCGCATTTGGTGTTTTCTTAGTATTGTTTGATCTAGCGTTTCTTTTTTCATTTATGGCCTCCGTCTTTTTGGCTCTTGAGATATTGGTAATTACCATATCGCTAATGTCAAATTGTTTATTTGAATAAAGCATAATTAAGTCGGTTGATTTGTCAAAAACAAAATCGTACTTTCTTTTAGTAGCAATATCTTGCACGGCATTATATACTAGATCTTGAATTGGTTTAACCAATTGTCTTCTTAAAAAAAACAAATCTCCATGACTGCCAAAATATGCATTTTTTAATTTTTTTAATTCCAGTTCTTTAATTATAATATCTTCTTCCTTATCTTCAATTAATTCTTTTGTTAGCAACGCTTTTTCATTACTTAAATCAAGCTTTAAAGCATCAATTTCATTTTGTTTGTCATCAATGTTATTTTGCCACGATCTTGCTTTTGCGTTAATTTTAGCTTCCGATTCAACATATTCAGGAAGGTTCTCTAAAATGTATTCCATATCAACATATCCAAACCTTTGCGCTTTTTGAGCCTTTATAGTTAGGGTTAAAACTAAAAACGAAAATAAAATAACTTTTTTAATCATTGCAATTAGATGTTTAGAAAAAATCGTGCCACTTTAATACATATACAAATATAACTGATTTTGTTTAAAATTGTTGTCCTATTACAAAATGTGTTTGCCAACCTGATGGTTGCAACTGATGTGGCAATGCATTAGGTGGTGCATATGCTGGGTCAAATCCATATGCGAAGTCTATTCCTAATAAACCAAATGCAGGCATAAATACCCTAAGCCCCATACCAGCAGATCTTTTTAAGTTGAAAGGATTTAATTCGTCAAAACCATTATAAGCATTACCTGCTTCTAAAAATGTTAGTGCATATATAGATGCAGATGGTTTTAACGTAATTGGGTAACGCAATTCCATTTGGAATTTGTTATAAATAGTTCCTCCGTCAACAGATGATATTTGTCCGTTTTCATAACCTCTCAAGGCAACGGTAGTTCTTCCGTCTAATTGGAAATTTGCCATTCCATCTCCTCCAACAAAGAAACGTTCAAAAGGAGAGTAGCCAATTTTTGTATTATACCTGCCTAAAAAACCAAATTCAGCATTGGTCATTAAAACCAAATCTTTGGTAATGGTAGTATACCATTTTCCTAAAAAACTCGCCTTGTAATATTCTAACCATTTGAATTTTTCCTGGTCATCCATTTTACTGTAATCTTTATTGTTAAATAAAGAATATGGAAGGGTGAATTTACCTACAATTGAAAACTCGGAACCCGATTTTGGAAAAATTGGATTTGGACCAGCTGATTTTCTTGAAAAGGTAATATTGTACGCTAAGTTATTAGAGGTTCCTGTTTCGAAGCTAAAAGAAGGAATCATATAATTTTTTAAATCGTATAATTGATAACTTACACTTTGCATTAAAGAGAAGTTGTCATCAGGCCATTTTAAACGTTTACCAAGACCTACAGAGGCACCAATGATATTTAATCGTTGGTCTTTATCAACATCTCTGGAATTCCAATTATATCTAAATTGTTTTGAATAATAAACAGAAACTGAAAGAGATTGTGGTTTTTTACCACCTAACCAAGGCTCCGTAAATGAAAAACTTCCAGTAGTATAATACCTACTTTTTTGCAATCTAAGTGAAAGTACTTGTCCGTCACCCATTGGTAATGGGGTGTACGCATCCTTGTTTAAAATATTTCTAATTGAGAAGTTGTTAAACGATAAACCTATGGTACCAATAAAAGAACCACCTCCATAACCACCTTGTAGTTCTATTTGACTAGATCCTTTTTCGGCAATTGTATAATCAATATCTACGGTTTTATCAGTAAAATTCGGCTTTATGTCGGGAGTAATGGTTTCGGCATCAAAGAACCCTAATTGTCCAATTTCACGAATGGTTCTTATAATTTGACTTTTGCTGTATAAATAACCAGGCCTGGTTCTTATTTCTCTATAAACAACATGGTCATTGGTTTTATCGTTACCATTAATAGTAACGCCGCTTATTCTGGTAGGCTCATCTTCATAAATTCTAATTTCAATGTTTATAGAGTCATTGCTAATTTTAGTTTCAACAGGCATTACTCTTGAAAATAGGTATCCATTATCTTGGTATAATGTTGAAATGTCTTCTGAATCAGGCGAGCCATCACCTGAAACTCTTTCTTTTAATAATTTACCGTTATAGGTGTCACCTTTTTGAATTTGCAACATACCTTGAAGTTGTTGATCGGTATATTTACTGTTTCCTAAAAATTTAATATCTCCTAAATAGTATTTATTTCCTTCTTCAACTTTTAAATTTACATTGATGGTTTTGTCATCATTCCAAGCTATGGAGTGTTCTAGTACGCGGGCATCTCTATAGCCGTTTTCACTATAAGTAGAAATCAAACGTGTTAAGTCTTCGTCGAAATCTGCATCAATATATTTTGAGGTTTTCCAAAGACGGCCTATCAGTTTTTCTTTTGTGTTTTTCAATGAAGCTTTTATTTTTTTATCAGGAAAGGCTTCATTTCCTATAAGATTGATGTTTTTTATTTTTATTTTAGATCCTTTGTCAACAACAATTAACATGTTAACCGTATTCACATTTGACGTGTCAGGTTTGGTGTTTAAGGTAACTTTGGTATTTAAATAACCTTTGTCTTGATAGGTTTTTTTAATGTAGTTTTTTGTGGTAATAATAAGGTTATCAGTTACCATCATACCTACTTTTAGTTCCGTATCTTTTTGTAACTCTTTTGCTTTACTGGATTTGATACCTCGAAAGGTAATGTTGTTTAATTGCGGCAATTCGCGTACATCAAATTCCAAATATGCGGTGTTTCCATCAATTTTAGAAATGTAAACATCAATATTGCTAAACTGATTTGTTTCGTACAATTTTTTAATAGCACTGGTTAATTTATCTCCAGGTAATGTTATTTTTTGACCAACTTTTAAGCCTGTAAATACTTTAACGGTTTGTTCTTCGAATTTTTTAAGTCCGGTTACTGAAATGCCACCAATTTCATATTTATTGTTAGCTATAAAATTAACAGGCTCCAATTTTATTGGAGCTATAGTATCTTTAGCTACAATTGATTCTGTTTCTATCTGAGTTTCTTTTATTTCATTTGTACTAACTTCTTGAGCATTCGAAAAGTTGATGGTACTAACGGATAAAAGTAGGAGGGCTATTTTGAATTTAGTCATTGATGTTTTCAATTTGTTCGCTGGTTTTTCCAAATCGTCGTTCTCTTTTTTGGTAATCAATTATTGCATTAAACAGGTTTTCTTCTTTAAAGTCAGGCCAAAGAGTATCTGTAAAGTACAATTCTGCATACGCGATTTGCCACAATAAAAAATTGCTGATTCTTTTTTCGCCACTTGTACGAATCATTAAATCAACATCCGGCAAAGAAAACGTATATAAATGATTATTAATAATTTTTTCATTAATTTCTTTAATCATTAACTCATTTTTAACAACTTTTGCTGATATATTTTTTAGAGCCGTAACAATTTCTTCTCTAGAACCATAGTTTAAAGCGAGTGTAAGGGTTAATCTATTGTTATTTTTTGTTTTTTTTATCACATCAGCGAGTTCAATTTGAGCCTTTTCAGGTAAATATTCTAAATTGCCAATGGTATTTAGTTTGATATTGTTTTTTTGAAGTGTTTTTAATTCTTTTTTTAAAGAGGAAACCAATAAAGACATAAGGGTTTTAACTTCTAATTTAGGCCTATTCCAGTTTTCAGTTGAAAAGGCGTATAATGTTAAGTAGTTTACACCAATACTAGCACAAGCTTCAATGGATTTTCTAACGGCTGCTACTCCATTTTTATGCCCAAAAACACGTGGTTTGTTTTTTTGTTTGGCCCAACGGCCGTTTCCATCCATAATTATTGCAATATGGTTTGGTAAGCGCGTTTTATCTATTTTAGCTATGTCTGTGTACTCTTCCATTAATAAGGTGTTGCGTAACAAGGAGGTCTGCCAAATGCGTATACAAATGAAATGCCTGTAAACACATACCAATCGTTACTGTTTGGGTTTCCAAATTCTAATTCAGGTATTCTATCCCCATTTTCACCATAGAAATTATAATCAATTTCATCAGTAAAAGTATAGGTGGCCCTAACTTCAATGGCCATGGCCAAACTTCTTGCTATTTTAAATTTATAACCAATCCCAAAAGGAATGGCTAAACTGGTTTTTGAGCCATATTCATATTCTTGGGGTGCAACATATTTACTAACCACATTGTAGTTAAATGCAGCAAGTTCAACCAAAATGTAAGGTGTATGTGTTTGATGGTGTGTGTCTGTATTAAAATCAAAGTAGTTGTATTCTAGGCCTACGGCTAATTCTTTTACCGAATTGGTAAAACGAAGACCTCTTTGTTGCCTTGCATTATTGGTGGCATTTTCATCATCAGCTGACAGTTGGGCGTATGTAAAAGTTCCTCTTAAGGCCATTCTTGTATTAAAATTATATTTATAAATAATGCCACCCATAAAATTATTCGGATTAATATAGTACTCAGAGCCTATATCTCCAATATAATTACTACCTCCAGCAAAAACGCCAATCTCATTTTTTTGAGCCTTAGAAGTAATTGTAATACAGATGAATAAAATAAAAAATATTAATTTTTTCATATAAAATTTGCGTGCAAATATAGAAAAATCTATTCGCTTTTAGCCGTTTAACGTCCTCTTTTTTGATTAACTGAATTTAATTGAAAAAATTGTTGGGAATAAGGATTATTATAAACATAGAGGGTGATTTAATTTTAGTTACGAGTGTCTTGTCCCCAAAGCAGTTTTTCTCGAAGTGTTTTAATAAATGTTTGCTGATTAATTTCAACCATTCTTAAATTAAAATTTGATTTCTTAATTGAAATTTGGGTGCCACTTTGTATGGTTGTAATGCGAGAATCTAATGAGAGAAAAAAATTATCTTCTCTACCGCTTACGGTACATTTAATGTCGGTATTGTCAGGAATTACCAATGGGCGGGCATTTAGGTTGTGAGGGGCAATGGGTGTTAATACAAAGCTTTTTGAAGGAGGTGTTATTATAGGGCCGCCACAACTTAAAGAGTAGCCTGTAGAGCCTGTAGGGGTTGCAATAATTAGTCCGTCAGCCCAATAAGATGTTAAATATTCGTTGTCCAAATACGTTTCAATGGTAATCATTGAAGCAGTGTTTTTCCTGCTAACTGAAACTTCATTTAAAGCAAAGTTTACAGACGATAAGCTTTCAACTTTAGGTAAGGTTGTTACGCTTAATAAAGTGCGTTTTTTTATTAGGTACTCTTTTTTTAACAACATTTCAATAGCAAAAGAAATTTGTTCTTTTTGAACGGTGGCTAAAAAGCCCAGTCGGCCAGTATTTATACCTACAATTGGAATTTTAGAATTTCTAACAAAAGTAACAGCTCTTAAAATAGTACCATCACCTCCAATGGTAAACATAAAATCAAAGGAGTTATCTAATTCGGTATGTGTTGAAAAGGTTTGTAAAGTGCCAAAATCTATATGTTTTTTTAAACCGCAGTAATATTGGTTCTCAACAAAAAAAACAATATTGTTTTTTTGTAATAAGTGAAATAATTCCTTCACATACAATTCGTCTTCAGGTTTGTAGTATTGACCGTAAATAGCAACTTTCATACCTAAATATTTAAATATTTTTGTAAGTATTTTGAACGGTTTTTTAAGTCTTCCAAATAAAAATCTTCTATATGTTTTGAATTAATTTGATATTTATAGCGTCTGAAAGATTGCAATATCTCATTTACATTTTGAGCACTGAATTTAAGGGTAATGTTAACCATGGAGCTGGTGCTTTCAGAAATAAAAAGACCGTGAATGTGACCTTTATTAGATTCAACAATCTGACAAATTTCGCTAAATGAAAAAGCGCCAATTTCTTTTTCTAAATGCAATGAAATTCCTTCGCTTTTTAAAAAAGGCGTTTCGTTTAAAACGTGTAAAACATCCATTAAGTCGTAGTAACCAATATAGTCCTTATTGGCATCTATTAAAGGAACTATATTAACCTCGTTGGCAGCAAAAATTGCCAAAAGTTCTAATATATTATTGTTTTCTTCGGCATTGAAAAAAATCAACAAATATTGAAAATAACCAATTTCTTTTTTGTTTTCATCAATGCTTTCAATATCCGTTTTTGAAATGAGACCAACCAGCTTATTTTTCGAAACCACAGGGAAATGACTAAAAGATGTTTCCTTAAAAAATAATTTTATCTCGGAAATGGTAGTTTCAAGCGAAAAAGGCTCAAATTCTTTTAATATATACGGCGTTGTTTCCATATGGTTTATAATTGTGCTACAAATTAATCAAAAATAAAACCAAAAACATATTCTTAGTTCGTAAATTTGTAATTCATTTTAAAATAAAAACTATTAGCAATGACAAAATTGAGTGTAAATGTTAATAAAATAGCAACTTTGCGTAATTCACGAGGAGGTGATTTTCCAAATGTTGTAAAGGTATCTGCAGATATTGAACGATTCGGTGCTGAAGGAATTACCATTCATCCAAGGCCTGATGAACGACATATTCGTTATCAAGACGCATACGATTTAAAGAAAACTGTAACTACTGAATTTAATATTGAGGGAAATCCAATTCCTAAATTTATAGAAATGGTGTTGGCAATTTGTCCAACACAGGTTACTTTAGTGCCTGATGGTATTGATGCTGTAACTTCAAATGCAGGATGGGATACTATTAAAAATCAGTCTTTTTTAAAAGAGGTGATCGCTGAATTTAAATTAAAAGGTATTAGAACTTCAATTTTTATAGATCCAGATATAAAATTAATTGAAGCAGCAGCAACAACCGGGACAGATAGAATTGAGTTGTATACAGAAGCCTATGCTAGCCAATATGCCTTAGGAAATAAAGCAGCCATTAAACCATATACCGAGTGTGCTATTTTGGCAAATAAATTAAATTTAGGAATTAATGCAGGTCATGATTTAAGTCTTGATAATATTCAGTTTTTTGCTGAGAATATTCCGAACTTATTAGAGGTTTCCATAGGTCATGCACTAATTTCAGAGTCTTTATATTTGGGGTTAGAAAATGTAGTGAATATGTATAAATATAAGTTAAAAGGTGAAATTTAGAAAAATCACAATATATATAGCCTAGGCTGACTTAGTTAAAGTTTAAAATAAAATAATTATGAAATCGATTTTAGTAACAGGAGCCGCTGGGTTTATAGGTTCAAATTTGACGGAATATTTAATAGCGAACTATCCAAATTATAAAATAGTTGTGATAGATGCTTTGACATATGCTGGAGATTTAGAAAATTTGAAAGCTGTAAAAAACGATAAAAACTTTACATTTGTTCATGGTAATATTTGTGATAGAAGTTTAATTCAGCGCATATTTCAACACTATTATATTCACGATGTGATTCATTTAGCTGCAGAATCTCATGTTGATAATTCAATTAGCAATCCTGATGTGTTTATTGAAACCAATGTAAAAGGTACCTTTACCTTAATTGATGTTGCTTATAAATATTGGATGGATAAACCATTTGTTTTTAAAAACGGTTTTGAGGAAAGTCGGTTTTTACATGTTTCAACCGATGAGGTTTATGGAACTTTAGGTGAAACAGGTTTATTTACTGAAAAAACTCCCTATGCCCCCAATTCGCCTTATAGCGCTTCAAAAGCAAGTAGCGATTTAATTGTAAGAAGCTATCATCATACCTATGGGATGAATACAGTAATTACAAATTGTTCAAATAACTACGGACCTAAGCAGCACGATGAAAAATTAATTCCAACAGTTATTAGAAAAGCATTGGCAGGTGAAAGCATTCCAATTTATGGAGATGGAAAAAACATAAGAGATTGGCTGTATGTAGCAGATCATTGCAAAGGAATTGATTTGGCTTTTCAGAAAGGAAACTCAGGAGAAGTCTATAATATTGGGGGAAATAATGAGCGAAATAATAACTATATTGCGAACAAAATTTGTGAAGTATTAGATGATGTTATTCCTCTTAAAAATAAAAGTTATAAATCGCTTATTTCATATGTAGAAGATAGGGCAGGTCATGATTATAGGTACGCTATTGATGCTTCTAAAATCGAAAAAAATCTAGCCTGGAAAGCTAATGAAAATTTTGAAACAGGAATATTGAAAACCGTAAAATGGTATTTGGAAAAATATAATAACTAAGACAGAGACAAAGACTAAAGTGTTGAATGAAGTGGAAAACAAGTCTTCGCCTTCGTCAAGGTCATTGTCAAATTCTTCGTTTAGGTCTAAGTTAAAAATTAATGAAAGAAAAAATAAAAATCGCAATTATTGGTTTAGGATATGTAGGTCTGCCATTAGCGCGTTTGTTTGCTGTTAAATATCCAGTAGTGGGATTTGATATTCATAAAAACAGGGTTGCTGAATTAAAAAAA
>Ga0224504_10000033_pt1 | contig 48136 bp, 37 predicted proteins | sample SF_Oct11_sed_USG_3_FD_170160 | JGI IMG/M metagenome (GOLD analysis project Ga0224504, IMG submission 170160) | Sediment microbial communities from San Francisco Bay, California, United States - SF_Oct11_sed_USGS_24 | ecosystem: Environmental > Aquatic > Marine > Sediment | place: USA...
GAAGAGCAAAAGTTACCGCATAAAACATTAAAATATACATGAACCAAATAAAAATAGTATGAAAAATAAATTGCCATTTCTTTTTCATTTGCAGAATACTTTTTACCCCGTCCAACAAACCATTTACAAATAAAATTACTTTATTTATAAATTTATTTTTAGATTTTTTTAATCTGCGAAACAACAAATATCCTATCAAGGGTAATATCACCAAAAAGATTACTTTTGATAAAAATGTACTTTCTGCATTATCTTTAAAAACGTAACTCCCAATTAAATCAGCTTGCAATAAAAATGCGACCCCAATAACAGATAATAACATTATTGCATCAGATACTCTTTCAGCTACAATTGTTCCAAATGCCTTATCAAAAGGTATTTTATCGTACTTTTTAATACTTGCAGCTCTGGCAAATTCGCCAGAACGCGGAATAAACAAATTCAATAAATAAGCAATTAGCACCGCCATCACACTATTTGCAAATTTTGGCTTATACCCTAAGGGCTCCAATAAAAACTGCCATCGATAAGCACGCGAAAAATGACTTAAAATACCGAAAACCAATGATAACACTACCCACCAATAATTGGCTGTTTTAAACGATGTTTTTATAGCTTGAATATCGGAAGGAGATAATTTAGAAATTGAGTACCAAATTAAAAATACCCCCAACAAAACTGGAAGTATTATAAAACTTATTTTTTTTACTCTCTTAATCAAATTATACTAACGAGTTGTCTGTTTCATTAGGAAAAATAAGCGAAGGTTTAAATAATTTTGCTTCTTCAAAGTCTAATAAACCGTATGAAATTATTATTATTATATCACCTTTGGCAACTTTTCGGGCGGCAGGACCATTTAAAGTAATTTCGCCACTATTTCTTGGGCCAGCAATTGCGTAAGTCTCAAGTCGTTCCCCATTGTTTATATTCACAATTTGAACTTTCTCCCCTTCAATAATATTGGCAGCATCCATTAAGTCTTCATCAATAGTTACACTTCCTATATATTGTAAATCAGCGCCTGTAACTTTAACCCTATGAATTTTAGATTTTACTACTTGTATTTGCATGGTGCAAAATTAATATTTTTATGTTAATGTACTCGTATTTATAAACTTATATTATCTATCAGTCTAATATCCCCTGCAAAAACAGCTATAAACCCCCTGTGATTTTGCAGGTTGTTTTTATTTTCAATTGACAAAAGTGTATCTTCATCTGCAATTTCAAAATACTCTAATCTCAATAATGGCTGCTTTCTAAACTCATTTTCAACCCAATTAATTACTTCTAAGGCATTTTTTGTACCAAACTCAATTTTAGCTTGTTTTATTGTTTTATAAATAAATGGCGCAACCATTCTATGCTCTTTTGTCAACCTTTCATTTCTTGAACTCATAGCCAAACCATCATCTTCCCTATAAATTGGACAAGCAATTATTTTAACAGGCATATGATTCTTTTGAACCATTTTTTTAATAATTTGCAACTGTTGAAAATCTTTTTCTCCAAAATAAGCTTTGGTTGGCTTTACAATTTCAAACAAACGCTTTACAATAGTTCCAACACCGTCAAAATGGCCATCTCTACATTTTCCTTCCATTTGATGCTCTAACCCATCAAAATTAAACCCACTTGACTGAATATTATTAGCATAAATTTCCTCTGTGCTTGGGGTAAAAACCAAATCACAAAACACTGTTTTTAAGAGACGTAAATCTGCATCAATAGTTTTAGGGTAATTAATCAAATCCTCCTTCTTATCAAACTGAGTTGGATTTACAAAAATACTAACAACAACAATGTCATTCTCCTTCTTAGCCTGTTCAATTAATGACAAATGCCCCTTATGAAGCGCTCCCATTGTAGGTACAAAACCAATAGTAGTTCCTTTTTTTAAGGCCTTTATTTTTTGTTGTACCGATTTTATTTTAGCAAAAACTAACATCTTTTTTGTAAATAAACATTAAAACCGTGCAAACTTACATTATTAAAGCTAAATTCTATATAAATTTTTGTAATTTTGCAGAATCTTTAAAATTAAGAGTTAGGATTATGAAAGATAAGAGAATATTGATTGTTTCTTCTGAAGTTGTACCGTATTTACCTGAAAATGAACTATCCACTTCTTCTTTTGAAGTTGCAAAAATGATTCATGGCAAAGGTGGTCAAACCCGTATTTTTATGCCAAGATATGGTTTAATTAATGAGCGAAGACATCAATTACACGAGGTAATTCGACTATCTGGAATGAACTTAGTTATTAATGATATGGATATGCCATTGATTATAAAAGTAGCCTCAATTCCTAAAGAAAGAATGCAGGTTTATTTTATTGATAACGACGAGTATTTTAAACGAAAAGCTTTATTTACAGATGAAGACAATAATTTATTTCCTGACAACGATGAAAGGGCCATATTTTTTGCCAAAGGAGTTGTTGAAACTGTAAAAAAATTAAACTGGTCACCTGATGTAATTCATGTACATGGATGGATGGCTTCTCTTTTACCTTTATACATTAAGGAATACTACAAAAACGACCCGTTATTTGCTGACAGTAAAATAATTACATCATTATACAACAACAGTTTTAAAGGGGATTTAGATAGTGAATTCGCTAATAAAATTAAGTTTGATAATATAAGTGAAGAAAAAACACAACCAATATCAACACCAAACCACACAAATATATTAATTAATGCAATTAAAAATTCTGATGCAGTTATTAAAGGAAGTGAAGAACTTCCTGATGATTTGACAGCATTTTTAGATGCAAGTGAAAAACCTGTTTTAGATTATTTTCCAGTTGAAGAATATGAAAATGCCTATACAGAGTTTTACTTAACTAAAGTTTTATCATAAAAAAGCAAAAATTACATATGACAACAAAAGTTCTAACTATTTTAAAATATGTTGGACTGTTTACCTTCGTGTTTTTCACAATAATTTCATGTGAGAAAGAAATTGAAGGTATAGGAGTAGACATTATTGATAATAATAAATTTGACACAGACGCCATTACTTCTGAAGTTGAAACTGGAAATGAGAATATTGAAAAAATTCCAGCTAATAAACTTCAACAATATTTATTAGGTGTTTATGCCGACAACGAATTTGGATCTTTAAAAGGGTCAATAGTATCTCAATTACTACTACCAAAAGTTGGTGACAAATATGATTATGGAACAAATGCAGCCATAGATTCCGTGATCATTTTTATTCCTTATCAAAGCACTAAACAAGAGAATTCTGATGACGGAAAACCTTTATTTAAAATAGATTCTGTAATAGGAAATAAGGATGTTGATTTTAAACTAAGCGTTTACGAATTAGAAACCTTTTTAAATACTTTAGACCCTAGTGACCCGTCTAAAGATATGATCTACTATTCAGATAAAGTATTTGAAAAAGCATCAACACCTTTCTATTCAGATAACTTTAAAATAAACGCTAACGATACTGTTGCCTATATTAAAAGATATATGCCTGATGGCATTACAGTTTACGACATAGATACTCTAAAATATACCAACGTAAGTCCTTCCATCAAATTACCATTGAATGAAGCAATGATTCAGCAAATATTTATTGATAACGCTTCAGGCCCAGAATTTGCTTCTATTGATGCTTTTACCCATTATTTTAGAGGGTTTTATATTGAAGCAACTGAACTTACTTCAAAAAAATCTCACCTAATATCATTAAATATGAGTAATCCTAAAATGGCTATTTATTATTCAAATGATCAGGATGAAGACGAGGAACAAGATTTGAATGGGAACGGCATAAAAGGAGAAAAAGGAGTAAGAATGAAAGAAACTTATGAGTTTCTTTTTGGTCAAAATAAGTCAAACGTATTAGAAAGAGATTACACTATTTCTAAAGAGAGTGGTTTAGAAAGGCTTTATGTACAAGGAGCTGCAGGAGAAATTGCTACTGTTGATTTGTTTTCAGATTTATCTGATGATGAAATAGACGTTTTAAGAGACAATAAATGGTTAATAACTAACGCAACTTTAACTTTTTATGTAGATCAAAATGCATCAAGTCACATTATACCTGAACAATTGTTTATTTATAATTATGAAGAAAACATACAAATTATAGAAATGATGACCAAAGGATTAGCTGGTATTGGGGGTAGCCTAAAAAGAGATGAAGATGGAAATCCTTATAAATATGTTTTTAATATCTCAAGACACATCTCTAAGTTGTTAAATTTCACTGAACCTAAAGATTTGGTTACTTTAGGTATTAAAGTGTATAACCCATCAGACACTCCCCAAACACCAATAGATACAACCATAAAAGACTATAGTTGGATTGCGCAAGGTGTTGTTCTTTTTGATCAAAGTGAAAGTGCTGGAGATAAAAAAATACAACTTGAAATTAAATATTCAGAAATTAAATAATTAAACCCCTTATGCTATGTGTGGAATTGTAGGTTATTTAGGTTTTAGAGAAGCTTATCCAATTGTTATGAACGGATTACAACGTTTAGAATATAGAGGCTACGATAGTGCAGGAATTGCTTTAGCCAATGGAGACACTCCAGGAAAGATTTATAAAACAAAAGGTAAAGTTGCTGATTTGAGAACAATTTCAGAAAGCAATAATACAAGTGGAGCTTTGGGCCTAGGACATACCAGATGGGCTACCCATGGAGTTCCTAACAATGTAAATTCACATCCACACCAATCAAATAACGGAAAATTAGTAATTGTTCATAATGGTATTATTGAAAATTACGACACTCTTAAACAAGAATTAATTACCCGAGGGTACACCTTCAAAAGTGATACAGATACTGAAGTATTAATTAATTTAATTGAAGAAGTACAAAAAACAAACAATTGCAAATTAGGATATGCCGTACAATTGGCATTACAAAATGTTATTGGCGCTTATGCTATTGCTGTTTTTGACATTTCAAAACCCGATGAAATAATTGTTGCTCGCTTAGGAAGTCCAATAGCCATTGGTATAGGAGAAAATAATAAAGAATTTTTTATTGCTTCAGATGCTTCTCCTTTTATTGAATATACGAAAGATGCTATTTATTTAGAAGACGAAGAGCTGGCAATAATTAAATTAGAAAGAGAAATTAGAGTTCGTAAAATACAAGATAATTTAATAGTAGAACCAAATATTCAGGAACTACAATTGAATTTAGAACAAATTGAAAAAGGTGGCTATAACCACTTTATGCTGAAAGAAATTCATGAACAACCTGAGGCTATTATAGATACTTATAGAGGTCGTTTATTACCTGAAAAAGACTTTATAAAAATGGGTAGTGTTGATAACAACATCACCAAATTTTTAAATGCAAAACGTATTATAATTGTAGCTTGCGGAACTTCTTGGCATGCAGGTTTAGTTGGAGAATATTTATTTGAAGACTTGGCTCGTATACCTGTTGAAGTTGAATATGCTTCGGAATTCAGATATAGAAATCCAATTATTAATAAAGACGATATTGTGATTGCAATTTCGCAATCTGGAGAAACAGCTGATACACTGGCAGCCATAAAATTAGCAAAGTCTAAAGGGGCATTTGTATTTGGCGTTTGCAATGTTGTTGGTTCTTCCATAGCAAGAGAAACAGATTCAGGTGCCTATACACACGCCGGCCCTGAAATAGGGGTGGCTTCAACAAAAGCATTTACAACACAAATAACGGTGCTTTCTTTAATTGCTTTAAAATTAGGTCACTTAAAAGGGGAACTTTCAATTTCTGAATATCATAATTATATTCAAGAAATGAGTACAATTCCTGCAAAAGTGGAAGAATTACTAAAAGTTAGCCATAAAGTTGAAGAAATTGCTGCCATTTATAAAAACGCTCCAAATTGCTTGTATTTAGGAAGAGGATATAATTTTCCAGTAGCATTAGAAGGGGCTTTAAAACTTAAAGAAATTTCGTACATCCACGCTGAAGGATATCCTGCGGCAGAAATGAAACATGGACCCATAGCCTTAATTGATGAGTCAATGCCTGTAGTGGTAATTGCCACTAAAAAAGGACACTATGAAAAGGTTGTAAGTAATATTCAAGAAATAAAATCGCGAAAAGGTAAAATAATTGCAATTGTAACAAAGGGAGATACACAGGTGAGAGATATTGCCGATCACGTTATTGAAATACCAGAAACTTCAGAGGCATTCGCTCCGCTTTTAACTACAATTCCGTTACAATTATTATCATACTATATTGCGGTCATGCGCGGTTGTAATGTTGATCAACCTAGAAATTTAGCAAAATCGGTAACGGTGGAGTAATTTTATAAAAATAATTTATATGCAAAAGAGGCTTCAAATTGAAGCCTCTTTTATGTTTAATGCATATCTACTTATTTAAATGCCGAAATCCCCGTAATATCCATGCCCGTAATTAACAAATGAATATCATGAGTGCCTTCATAAGTTACAACACTTTCTAAATTCATCATATGCCTCATAATTGAATATTCTCCACTAATTCCCATGGCCCCCAAAACCTGCCGTGCCTCTCTTGCTATTTTCAAAGCCATATCTACGTTGTTTCTTTTCGCCATTGAAATTTGTGATGTAGTTGCTCTATTTTCATTTTTTAATACCCCCAAACGCCAAGTTAGTAGCTGTGCCTTGGTGATCTCGGTAATCATTTCTGCTAATTTCTTTTGTTGCAGTTGGGTTCCTGCAATAGGTTTTCCAAACTGAATACGTTGTTTTGAATAACGCAAAGCAGTATCGTAACAATCCATTGCCGCTCCTATAGCACCCCATGCAATACCATAACGAGCTGAATCTAAACATCCAAGTGGCGCACCTAAACCATCCTTATTTGGTAATATGTTTTCTTTTGGAATCTTAACATTGTCAAAGATTAATTCTCCAGTTGCGGAAGTTCTTAAACTCCATTTATTATGTGTTTCGGGTGTCGTAAAACCATTCATTCCACGGTCAACAATTAAACCTTTTATACGTCCTTCTTCATTTTTTGCCCAAACTACGGCTATATCAGCAATAGGCGCATTCGAAATCCACATTTTCGCTCCATTCAATAAAAAATGATCACCCATATCTTTAATATTGGTAACCAGGCCACCAGGGTTCGAACCGTAATCAGGTTCTGTTAATCCGAAACACCCCAATAATTCACCACTTGCCAATTTTGGTAAATATTTTTTTTGCTGCTCCTCGCTTCCGTATTTATAAATTGGATACATCACCAAGGATGACTGCACAGATGCTGTTGATCGAACACCCGAATCTCCACGTTCAATTTCTTGCATAATTAATCCATACGAAATTTGGTCTAAACCAGCACCCCCAAATTCTTCCGGAATATACGGTCCAAAAGCTCCAATTTGAGCCAAACCCGCCACAATTGAAGTGGGGAATTTTGCCTGCTGGGCTGCAGTTTCAATAATTGGAGAAACTTCACGCTTAACCCATTCTCGAGCAGTATCACGCACTAATAAATGTTCTTCAGTAAGCAATTCATCCAACTGATAGTAATCTGGCGCTTGAAATAAATCTTGTGACATGAGTATATAAATATTGGTTTCTAACAAAGTTAATAATTAAAGTCTTTTCAATTTGAATTATTAAAATCTTTTATTTCTTACATTTGTAATAATGAAATACACTTTAGGAAAAGGGGAAAAATTAAAAAGTAAAATTTTAATAGAGCAATTGTTTGCTGGAGGAAAACACGTAAAATCTTTTCCGTTACGCTTAATTTATTTACAAAAAAACCACGAATCAGAGTTCCCAATTCAAGTTGGGTTTTCAGTACCAAAACGTAATGTGAAACTTGCGGTAAATAGAATTCGCATAAAACGACTAATGCGTGAAGCCTATAGAAAAAACAAACATTTAATTACTGAAAGCGTAAATAGGCAATATTTATTTATGTTTATTTACATGGCAAAAGAGGAAATAAACTATACCGATCTAGCAATAACAATTGAAAAAATTTTCACTAAATTTTCAAATAAAATTAAAGACCATGAGCAAAATTAAAAAATGGATATTTGGTGTTTTTGTAGCTGTTTCAATTGCTTTGTCAGCCGCATTTCAATCAGATTTTTTTGAAATAGCCAAACAAATAGATATTTACACTACCTTATTTAAAAAGTTAAATATGTATTATATAGATGAAGTAAACCCTGCAAAACTGACTAATAAAGCAGTCAATCATATGCTTTCAAATTTAGATCCTTACACTCGATATTATAACGAGCAAGGCGTAGAAGATGCAAGAATTAGATCTACTGGAGACTATGGAGGTATTGGTGCTATTTCTAAATTTAAAAATAATAAATTAACCATTAGAGAAATTTTAAAAAACTCTCCTGCTGAAAAAGCAGGGATAAAACCGGGTGATAAAATTTTAAAAGTTGATGACGTTTTGGCAAAAGACTTTGATGAAGAAGGTATTTCAACATTGTTAAATGGTTTACCAAACACATCGGTAAATCTACAAATTGAACGTCAGAATAAAATACTGAATATTAAAGTTACTCGTAAAAAAATTGAAATAAATCCCGTTCCTTTTTACACCATGATTGATACCAATGTTGGCTATATTTCATTTACAACATTTAACGAAAAAGCATCCTCTCAAGTAAAAGAAGCCTTTCTAGAGCTAGAAGAAGATGGAATGAAAAAACTAATTATTGATGTAAGAAGCAATCCAGGTGGCCTGTTGAACGAAGCAGTACAAATAGCTAATTTTTTTATTCCAAAAGACAAAGTTATCGTAACCACAAAAGCTAAGATTGACAAATGGAGCGATACTTTTAAAACAAAGGGGGCACCTTTGGATTTAGAAATACCAATCATTATTTTAATTAATTCACGCTCAGCCTCAGCTTCAGAAATTTTAGCTGGTTCATTACAAGATTACGATCGCGCCGTAATTATGGGGGAACGATCATTTGGGAAAGGACTTGTGCAGCGTTATTTACCATTATCTTATGGTACTCAAATGAAAATAACCATCTCAAAATATTACACACCAAGCGGTAGATGTATTCAAGAATTAGATTATACCAACAGAGATGATGAAGGCAATATCCCGACATTTTCAGACCACGGAAGAACCACCTATAAAACCCAAAAAGGGCGTACTGTTTATGGTGGAGGTGGTATTTTACCCGATATTGAAATTGAAAAACCAGCAACTACCGAGTCTACAAAAACTTTATTAAAATCTGATGCCTTTTTTAATTATGTAACCAGCTATTATTATAACAATGAAACCATTGCCGCACCTTCAAAATTTAATTTAAATAACACCGACTACAACAATTTAAGAGCCTATTTAAGTGAACATCAGTCCGATTTCGAAACCAACACCGAAACTGCTTTTAACACAGCAAATGAAAAAGCAACTGAAGATAATTTATCAAGTAACTTAGCTAAAGATTACGAAAGACTTTTGAGTACAATTCATTCAGAAAAATTAAAAGAACTGGATCAAAACAAAGTTGAAATTTTAAACAAATTAACAGAAGAAATTGTTAAACGCTATAACTATGAGGAAGGCGTTTACCAACAAAAAACAATTTTTGATACTACAATTTTAAAAGCAGTATCAATATTAAACAACTCCAAAGATTACGATAAACTTTTGAATAATTAGAATTAATAACACAAATTACACTTTAAATATAAGTTTTAATATGTATAAGTAATTTAGTCAAAAACACTATTATACAACTGAACAATTAATCATCCATAAATTTAAACATTATATCTGTATATTTGTTTTTCAAAACCAAACTATGCAACAGTCAAAAATAAAAGGCAGAACTCGCGCACAAGAATCATCAAATGCCATTGAGCGCTTATATATTTCAATGCGCCATTTATTTAGCAGGGGGTTTTATAAACCTATGGGAATTTCAGGTGAAACTTTACGCCAATCGCTACTATTACTTCGTCCAGAAATTTATGGTTCAATTGCAGAAGAAAAAGTTGAACTTAACGGTTTAATTTATGTAATTGAACGCCTTCCTATTGGAATTGAAGAATGTAGTTTTGTGAATTTAACCGCCGATGAAGGATATTCAAATTCGCATTTTAAAACTATAGTTCCTTCAAAACGAAGAAGAAATTGCTATAGGATAGACAAAGACCAAATGAATATTGAAGTAACCAGAGGTCGATCTGAAATTTATGACATTTTAACCCATTTAACATTTTTATTTATTGAATCTCATAAAATTGCCAATAAAGTTCTAATAAACGAAGATAAAAATACTGTTAGAGAGTGGAAAAAACTAGAAGAAGTTGTTTTACACAATAAGAAAATTTCAAATGATGAACGCGACATTATGTTTGCTCACGTTGCAAGTATTTTAGGGCGTACTTTTGAAGAAATTAAAAATGTACATGACTCTTTAAGCATAGAAGACAACCCTGATCGTTTTTTCCAAATTATTTTTTGGCTAGGATATTTGGCTATTGATGAAAAAGTGAATGATTTAAAAAGAACCATTACTTTTAGTCCGGTTTTACGCGAGCGAATTGGACATCATATTTATGGTGAAATATGGGCCAATAACATTAAAAAAACATTAAGCGAAAAAAATTTATTAGCACGTCCAATTCATATTATAAGTGCAAATATGCATAGTGTAATGAACTCCATTTACGCTCCAGTTGTGCTACCTAAACAAATAGATGAAAATAATATTTTTTCATTATTTGAATTGTTAAGTAAAGATGATAATGAAGATTTACGAAAACAAGTAATAAATTACGCTACAAAAAATGGATTAACATATATTAAGGATACTTCAGGAACCAATATCAATGTTCAAATAATTGATACTGAAAAAATTGATATAAATAAAACAAAATATAATATTGTAAACAGTGCTGAAAACAAAGAAAGACCAGTAATTATAGTAATGGACTATGCTTTTGGAGAACAAGCTTACGAAACCATGGACGAATTATTAAAACCATATTCATCTACAAAAGAAAAAATTCAACATTTAAATGTTGAATCTATTTCAATTATGGGAAAAGCAGGGATTTTGGAAGGAAAAAAAGGAGATATTATGATTCCAACCTCACATGTTTTTGAAGGAACAGCTGATAACTATCCTTTTAAAAATCAATTAAAGAAAAAAATGTTTCAAAATTGCGGAGTTGGTGTTTCTTCGGGTGCAATGGTAACCGTTTTAGGTACATCTCTTCAAAATAAAAATATTTTAAATTTCTTTCACAACTCAACATGGAAAGTCATAGGTATAGAAATGGAAGGAGCCCATTATCAAAAAGCTATTCAATCAGCTTCAAAAATTAGAGGTAATATATCAAACAAAGTTAAGGTACGTTATGCCTACTATGCGTCTGATAATCCATTACAAACAGGAAGCACCTTAGCTTCCGGCGGATTAGGTACTACTGGGGTACTTCCAACATATATTATTACTCAAAAAATTATTGAACAAATATTTTAACGTATTTAATTTGTATAAAAAACGGTACATTTTTCCAAAGAGAATTTTTGATGTATTTTTTTCAATTATTGTAATTCTTACAATATTAAGCTGGTTAACACCTTTATTAGCCATTATAATTTTTTTAGAATCAGGTGATAAAACATTCTTTAAACAAATTCGAATTGGCAAAAATGAAAAACCTTTTAATATATATAAATTTAAAAGCATGACAGGGAAACCTCCTGTAAACGACCCTTTATTATCTCAAAGTGAGTCGGCAAGAATTACAAAAACCGGGAGAATTATTCGAAAATATAGAATTGATGAATTTCCACAATTTATAAATGTGTTAATTGGTGAAATGAGCATTGTAGGGCCAAGACCTGAGCGACAGTTTTTTTTAAATGATATAACAGCAAATATTCCAAAATATAAAAATTTGTTTAACTTAAAACCAGGAATCACCTCATTAGGTCAAATTAAATATGGTTACGCAGATAATTTAGACCAAATGTTAAATCGAGCTCGATATGATTTAATATATTTGGATAATTTAAATTTTTGGACAGATATTAAAGTAATTTTGAGTACAATTCTAGTCGTATTTCAAGGTAAAGGAAGATAAAAAAGAATAATTATGAATGTATTAATTTTAGGATCAGGAGGAAGAGAGCATGCGTTGGCCTGGAAAATAGCCCAAAGCAATTTATTAAATCAATTATTTATAGCTCCAGGAAATGCAGGAACCAAAGAAGTTGGAACTAATTTAGCATTGGATCTAACAGATTTTGAGGCTGTAAAAAAAATTGTTTTAGAATATAAAATAGAAATGGTAATTATTGGCCCAGAAGATCCATTGGTAAAAGGCATTCACGATTTCTTTTTGCATGATAATGAATTGAAACATGTTCCTGTAATTGGGCCTCAGAAATATGCTGCACAATTAGAAGGAAGCAAAGAATTTGCAAAAGAATTTATGGTTAGACATAACATTCCTACAGCAGCTTATGAAAGTTTTACTTCTGAAAATTTAATGGCTGGTCATCAGTTTTTAGAATCCTTATCACCTCCTTATGTTTTAAAAGCCGATGGATTGGCTGCTGGTAAAGGGGTAGTGATTTTAAACGATTTGCAGGCGGCAAAAGATGAGTTGACTGACATGTTAGCGAATCAAAAATTTGGAGCTGCGAGTAGCAAAGTAGTAATTGAAGAATTCTTGGATGGAATTGAGTTAAGCTGTTTTTTGTTAACTGATGGCAATAGCTATGTAACCTTGCCTAGTGCTAAGGACTATAAAAGAATTAATGAAGGAGATAAAGGATTAAATACAGGTGGTATGGGAGCGGTTTCCCCGGTACCATTTGCTACCGATGAATTAATGAAACGCATTGACAAACAAGTTATAAAACCTACCGTTGATGGCTTACAAAAGGATAACATACCATATGTTGGTTTTATTTTCGTTGGACTTATATTAGTGAAAAATGAAATTAAAGTTATTGAATACAATTGTAGAATGGGTGATCCAGAAACTGAAGTTGTAATCCCACTAATTAAAAGTGACTTTTTAGAATTATTAATTGCAACTGGAAAAAAAGAGCTACACACCAAAAGTATTGAAATTAAAAATGAAAGTGCATGTACAGTTATGCTGGTTTCCGGAGGGTATCCTGAAGCTTATGAAAACGGAAAAGAAATTTTAGGTGTTAATACTGTTGAACAATCCATTCCTTTCCATGCAGGAACGAAAATTATTGATGGTAAACTAGTAACTAATGGGGGTAGAGTAATTGCAATTACATCGTTTGGAAAGAATTTTAAGGAAGCTTTAAAAACATCGTACAAAAGTATTGAAAAAATTTCCTTTAACGGTATGAATTTCAGATCTGATATTGGTTTTGACTTGTAAAAAAAAATTCTTGTTGCCCCATTAAACTGGGGATTGGGTCATGCAACACGTTGTATACCTATAATTAAGGCTTTAATAAAAGTTGGTTTTGAACCTATTTTGGCAAGTGATGGAAATGCCTTAAAATTACTTCAAAAAGAATTTCCTTTTATAAAATATTACACACTTCCAACTTATAATATACAGTACTCCAAAAGCAGTAAAAATTTAAAATTTAAACTGCTTTTGAGAGTTCCTTCTATACTTTTTGCTGTTAAAAAAGAAAAAAAAATAGTAGCTCAAATAATTAAAAAAGAAAATATAAGCGGCCTCATTTCCGACAATAGATTTGGAGTATATTCAAAAGAAATACCATCTGTTTATATTACCCATCAATTAAATGTTTTATCTGGTAACTCAACCATTCTCACATCAAAAATACATCAATATATTATTGCTAAATACAATGAATGCTGGGTACCCGACACTAGGTATGAACCCAATTTTTCAGGTGTTCTTGGTCATATAGAAAACAACTTATTCAACTTAAAATATTTGGGAATTTTGAGTCGGTTAAAACCTTATAAAACCAAAATTAAATACAATTTATTAGTTTTACTATCGGGCCCGGAACCTCAAAGAACAGCGCTAGAAAATAAGCTACTAATTGAATTAAAAAGCTATAATGGTAAAATTTTATTTGTAAGAGGGGTGTTAAACAATTCAAAAGCAATTAAAGAATCTATTAATTTTAAAGTAGTGAATTATTTAACTACTGAAGCACTAGAAAAAGCCTTTAATGAAAGTGATTTAATAATCGCTCGTTCTGGATATTCAACCATTATGGATTTGGCTGTTTTAGGTAAAAAGGCTTTTTTTATACCAACACAAGGTCAGTTTGAACAGGAATACTTGGCAGAAATTTTACATAAAAAAAGAATTTCGCCATTTTCAAGTCAGCAAAATTTTACAATTAAAAGCTTAGATAAGTTAGAAAATTATAAGGGGTTTATTCCTTCTAAAATGAATTTAAATCTAAAAATCTTTGACCTTTTCAAGTGTGAATGAAAATGTTGACCCCATCAAATATTTACTTTTCACAAAAATTTGTTGACCGTGAGCCTCCATTATATGTTTTGCAATAGAGAGCCCTAATCCAGACCCTCCCTGATCTCTTGAACGGCTTTGATCTACCCTATAAAAGCGTTCAAAAATACGCGACTGAAATTCTTCCTTTATACCTTCTCCGTTATCAGCTACCTTTACTAAAACTTTATTGTTTTCTGAAAACCCTATACTTACGGTTGTAACACCATTAATTTTTCCATATTTAATAGAATTCACAATTAAATTAGTAAGTACCTGCCCAATGCGCTCTTCATCACCTAAAACCCAAATAGGGCCGTTATAATGCTTCTCTAGAACCATTGAAATATTTCTCTTTCCGGCTTCCATTTCAAATAAATCAAAGGTTCCTTTGACCAATTCAACAATATTAAATGTTTGTAAGTTTAAATTTAAGTCGGCCGATTCAAGCTTCGAAATTAAATCTAAATCCTTCACAATTGAAATTAATCGCTCTACACCTTTATTAGCTCTTTCTATAAATTTTTTACGTATTTTTTTATCGCTAATAGCACCATCTTGAAGTGTTAATAAGTACCCTTGAACGGTAAACAAAGGTGTTTTTAACTCATGTGAAATATTACCTAAATACTCACGTCGATAATTCTCTTGTAAAGTTAGTTTTTTGATTTGTTGTTGCTTAATATTTACGATTTTTTTAACCTCCATTGAAAGTTCATCAAAATTAGTAGAAATTGCTGTTTTTTCAGGGTTCGAAGTATTTAGTAGAGTAACGCTTTCTAATATCTTTTTAATACGGGGATAAATAAATTTTTTAATTTGATATAACGTAATAATAAAAGTAACTGTAAAAACAATTACACAAAACAGCATCATATAGAGGTATAAAAGCCAATTACTTAATAATAATGCAACACTAAAATAAAAAATTACGGCAGATAAAAGTGTTATATACACCGAAGTCCAAAATGCAAAAAGGTATGTTTTTTTAATCTTCATTAAGCACAAATTTATACCCCACTCCTTTTATTGTTTTAAAAAAATCATTCCCTATTTTCTCTCGTAATTTTCTAATATGAACATCAATAGTTCTACCACCAACAATTACTTCGTTTCCCCAAACTTGATCTAAAATATCTTCTCTTTTAAACACTTTGTCTGGTTTCGAAGCTAATAAAGCAAACAATTCAAATTCTTTTTTGGGTAATGAAATTTTTACTTTATTCTTAATAATCACATATTCCTCTCTATCAACTATAATATCTCCTACATTTATTTGCTCACCAATATTAACATCAGAAGTTTCCTTAGTTGTTTTTACCCTTCGTAACAAGGCTTTTATTTTACTAATTAAAACTTTTGGTTTTATTGGCTTGGTAATATAGTCATCTGCACCAACATTAAAACCTGCTACCTGAGAATAATCCTCTCCCCTAGCCGTAAAAAAGGTGATTAATACATTTTCCAAATTTTTAGTAGCTCTAATTTTTTCACAAGCCTCAATACCATCCATTTCAGGCATCATAATGTCTAAAATAATTAAATGTGGAATTGTTTTTTTTGCAATTTCAACCGCTTCAACGCCATTTTTGGCTGTACTAATTTGATATCCTTCATTTTTTAAATTGTAACTAACAATCTCTAAAATGTCTTGTTCATCATCTACAAGAAGAATTTTAATATCTGTGTTTTTCATTTTTTACATACAATTCTATCCAAATATAAACATAATTTGGATTTGATAAACAACATCTTAAAAGTATAACATTAAGCTAACATTAAACATGCATTTAAGTAATTTTATTGAAAAAACATTAAACCGCTTCTAAACCAAATAACAACTAAACTAGCTCCATTTGATTTTTAATAAGTTATGCTTTATTGTTAAATAAAAAAATAAATATAAACCGTATATAATAATTAAACTGCCTTTGATCACTGTAAATAAACCATTTACATATTTAGACAACCCAAAGCAATTCAACATTTATATGTTTTGTATTTTTAATGAAAATTAATTTTTATGAAAAAACTTTACATTTTATTTATTGCATTCTTTAGTAGCGTTTCAACTTTTGGGCAACTTTCAATTAATGAAATATATATGGGTGATGGACTTACAAATGTCAATCAATTTATCGAAATAAGCGGTCCAGCCAATTACTCACTCATTGGCTGGCAACTCGAATTTTATAGTGTATTAGGCGACTTTGTTTCTTCCATTGCACTTACAGATCAGTATACTAATATGGGTCCTGAAATTCAAGATGGTAAATCATTAATAAGTATCGTCTCTTCTAATTTAAGTATCATCGGAGGCGGTATAGCATTGATTAGTCCAACAAATGAGGTCGCTCAATTTTTCAATATTAGTTTAATTGGTACTGGGACCTTGATCCCTGACCCCCTTGGACCCGGTATTGCCGCTGGTTCAGAATCTATCAATATTGGTTCAATAACCTTAGATTCAACATCTAAACAATTAACTGATTCTGGATGGATTGCTGCGACACCTAATGAAGGAGTCATAAATATTGATCAAACACTCACCATTACAAAAAACCAAATAGCTGGTTTTGCTATGTACCCAAACCCAGTAACAAATGGTGAATTTTCAATTTCATCAAGTAGTGGTAGTCAAAAAAATATAGAAATCTTTTCTATTAACGGAAATAGAGTATATAAAAACAGTGTTAAGACAAGAGAAAATATTGATATTTCAAATTTAACGCCAGGTATTTATATGGTACGTGTTGAAGAAGAAGGAATTCTTGTAATACGCAAATTAGCAGTAAACTAGCTATTTTAATATAGAACATATTTTAAAAAGCACCTCAAATATGAGGTACTTTTTTGTTATATTTATCTAAAAATTAGCTATGAACACTAAACTTAATTTTGAGAATATCCTTTTCTTAGATATTGAAACAGTTCCTGAATGTGAAAATTTCACAGATTTAACCAAAGAAAAACAAGAATTATTCGCTACAAAAACACAATACCAACGTAAAGAAACATTTACGCCAGAAGATTTTTACGACCGTGCCGGTATTTGGGCAGAATTTGGAAAAATTGTGTGTATTTCGGTTGGATATTTTACACATTTCAAATCGGAAGATAGAACGTTTAGAATCACCTCTTTTTATGGAGAGGAAGTTAAATTACTGGAAGATTTCAAAAGCTTATTAAACAAACATTTTAACAAGTCCGAACATGTACTTTGCGCCCACAATGGAAAGGAGTTTGACTTTCCATACATGGCTCGAAGAATGATTATCAATCAAATTTCATTACCTGAAAAACTAAATTTATTCGGTAAAAAACCTTGGGAAATAGCCCATTTAGACACCATGGACTTATGGCGTTTTGGCGACTATAAACATTACACATCTCTTAAATTATTAACTTCCATTTTAGGTATTCCATCCCCAAAAGATGATATAACTGGTGGTGAAGTTGGCACCGTTTTTTATAAAGAAAAAAATATAAAACGCATTGTAACTTACTGTGAAAAAGACACGATTGCCATTGCGCAATTATTATTGAGATATAACAATGAACCGCTTATTGAAGAATCAAATATTGTACATGTATAAAAGCTAAAAAACAGCAACCTCTTAGCCAAGGTTTTCATCGTAGATAGTTTCTGTAGAGATATTGATCTATTTTAAAACCTCCCCTTCTAACTTTGAAGAAAGTTCAAACCAACGCTCTTCTTTACTACCTATTTGATTGCTTATTTCTTGAAGTTTTATCGATAATTCTTTTATTTCCTCCCCTGATAGCGAGCTATCTAAAAACATAGATTCAATCTTTGATTTTTGGATACCTAATTTTTCAATTTCACCTTCAATAGCATTAAACTCTTTTTTTTCTTTATATGTTAAAGTGGCCTTTACAGTTGTTAAAGCTGCCTTAACTTCAGTTTTTTTAATTTCAAGAGCTACTTCCTTGGGTTTTGAATCTTCATAGGCTCTATAATCAGAATAATTTCCTGGAAAATCCTCTACTTCACCTTCACCTCTAAATACAAATAAATGATCGACAATTTTATCCATAAAGTAACGATCGTGAGAAACCACTAACAAACACCCTGGAAAATCTAACAAAAAGTTTTCCAACACATTTAAGGTTATAATATCCAAATCATTGGTAGGCTCATCTAATATTAAAAAGTTTGGATTCTGAATTAAAACGGTACATAAATATAATCGTTTACGCTCACCACCACTAAGCTTCTCTACAAAATCGTACTGCCTCTTTCTACTAAATAAAAAGCGCTCGAGCAATTGTGCAGCTGAAATGCTACGTCCCTTTGTTAATGGAATTTGTTCTCCGTATTCTTTAATAACTTCTATAACTTTTTGCCCGGGTTTTGGATTGATTCCATCTTGGGTATAATATCCAATTTTTATGGTTTCACCAATCACAACTTTACCACTGTCAACAGGAATTTTTCCAGTTAAAATATTTAAAAATGATGATTTTCCCGTACCATTTTTTCCAATAATTCCAATACGTTCACCTCGTAAAAAGTTATATTCAAATTTGTCTAATATTTTTAAATCTCCAAAAGACTTTGACACTTTATGAAACTCAATAATTTTAGAACCCATTCTGGCCATGTTTATTTCCAACTGCACTTGATGATCGTTTCTACGCTTATGTGCTGCTTCTTTAATTACATAAAAATCATCAATTCTACTTTTGCTTTTAGTAGTTCTTGCTTTTGGTTGCCTACGCATCCAGTCCAATTCTTTTTTAAACAAGTTCTTAGCCTTGTCAACAGTAGCTTGTTCTTGTTCAATTCTAGCCTCTTTTTTTTCTAAATAATTAGAATAATTTCCTTTGTAAGTATAAAAACCACCATTGTCTAACTCTACAATTTCATTACAAACACGCTCTAAGAAAAAACGGTCGTGGGTAACCATAAATAGCGTTATTTTTTCTTTTTTAAAGTATTCCTCCAGCCACTCAATCATTTCTAAATCAAGATGATTGGTAGGTTCATCTAAAATTAACAAATCAGGTTTATGAATTAAAATTACTGCCAACGATAAGCGTTTTCTTTGCCCACCTGAAAGCGAACTTATTTTTTGAGATAAATCTTCTAATTTTAATTTGAATAATATTTGTTTGTATTGTGTTTCAAAATCCCAAGCATTGATTTGATCCATTTTCTCAAAAGCAATTTGATATGCTTTCTCATCCTCGGGGTGGCTCAAGGCATATTCGTATTCCTCAATAATTTTAAGGGTTTCATTGTCTGAATCAAAAATAGTTTCCTCAATTGTCAATGCTGGATTCAATGTTTCTTCCTGAGATAAATATTCTATCTTTAATCCTTTCCGTGAAATTACTTGACCTGTATCAGAACTATCGAGCCCTGCAATAATATTCAACATGGATGTTTTTCCAGTTCCATTCTTAGCTATAAAAGCTATTTTTTGATCTTTATTTATTCCAAAAGAAATATTACTAAAAAGCGATAACTCTCCAAAAGATTTTGATATATTCTCAACCGACAAGTAATTCATTCACTATAAATTTTAAGGCAAAATTACGCAAAATTAACACTCTAATTACATTTAAATCAATTTGAATGCCCCCTTATAAATAGAGTTGTGATTATTCAATTATTATACCTGTCTAATAAACAAAACCAATAACCAAAAATTAACTTGTTTTAACTCCAATGGAAATGCTTAAAACAACGTATAAATGTATTTACCACTTTAAACTTGTAAAATTTAATATCTCAAATTTAAGCTGTATTTTTATCAAATAATATTCAGCAATGTTAAGCATTCAAAATTTATCTATTTCTTTTAATTCTAACAATGAACATAATCCGGTTGTTGATCGTATTTCATTTGATTTAGACTCTCAACAAATTTTAGGAATTGTTGGTGAATCGGGAAGTGGAAAATCGGTAACTTCATTGGCAATTTTAAAATTACTTTCAAAAAATGCCAAAGTATCAGGCAACATATTTTTTAATAATTTAGATTTAAAAACACTCACAGAATCAGCATTTAGAAAAATTAGGGGAAATCAGATCTCCATGATTTTTCAAGAACCTATGAGTTCATTAAACCCAAGTTTAACTTGTGGATTTCAAGTACTTGAAATTTTACTTCAACATAAAAAAATATCAAAATTTGAGGCTAAAAAACAAGTAATTGAATTGTTTAATAAAGTAAAGTTACCTAGGGCTAATGTGATTTTTAACCAATATCCACATCAAATTTCAGGCGGTCAAAAACAAAGAGTTATGATTGCCATGGCTATTGCCTGTAAACCTCAAATATTAATTGCCGATGAACCCACAACAGCATTAGATGTTACGGTTCAAAAAGAAATTATTGAATTGTTGAAAGAACTTCAGCAAGAAACCAAAATGAGTATTATTTTTATTACCCATGATTTGGCTTTGGTATCTGAAATTGCCGATACCATTTTAGTAATGTACAAAGGCAAAATAGTTGAACAAGGGAGTGTGAATAAAGTTTTTAAGTTTCCCGTTCATAATTATACAAAGGCGCTTATAAATTCAAAACCCAGCTTAACTAAACGTTTAAAAAAGCTTCCAACAGTTAAAGATTTTATAGAAAAAACAGCACAAAACATAGTTTACACCACCAAAGAACGTATTGACTTTCATAAAAATATTTACAGCAATAAACCGTTGTTAGAAATAAAGAATTTATCCACCTATTTTAATTCAGACAATAGCTTCTTTTTTGGATCAAAAAACACAATTAAAGCTGTTGATAATGTTTCCTTTAAACTCTACCAAGGCGAAACTTTAGGTTTAGTAGGTGAGTCTGGTTGTGGAAAAACCACTCTGGGTCGTACTATTTTACATCTAGAAAAAGCTACTAAGGGTGAAATTTTTTACAATCAAAAAGACGTAACTACGATCTCAAAGAAAGACTTAAAAAACTTCAGAAAAGAAGTTCAAATTATTTTTCAAGACCCATTTTCTTCTTTAAACCCAAGAATTCCAGTAGGAAAATCTATTATAGAACCCATGAAAGTACATGGGATTTTAAATAACTCAACAGATAGAAAAAAATATGTCTTTGATATTTTAAAACGTGTTGGTTTAACCGAAGATCATTTTTATCGTTATCCACATGAATTTTCTGGAGGTCAGCGTCAGCGAATTGGTATTGCTAGGACCATTGCTTTAAAACCAAAACTTATTATTTGCGACGAATCTGTTTCAGCTCTAGATGTTTCCGTTCAGGCGCAAGTATTAAATTTACTTAATGAATTGAAACTAGAATTTGGTTTTACCTACATTTTTATTTCCCATGATTTGGCCGTTGTAAAATATATGGCTGATCAATTAATTGTTATGAATAGAGGAAAAATTGAAGAAATTGGAGATGCTGATGCCATTTATAAATCACCAAAAACTACTTATACCCAAAAATTAATTGATGCCATTCCAAAAGGAATTTAACTTCAATAAATTGTATATTGCACCACAATTATGAAGAGCACTTTTTTATATGGAATATTATGCATTGGAATTATCATAATTTCGCAGGTTTCTTATGCTCAAGAAAAAAGTCTTCAAGAAATTATTACGGGTAAAAAAGACACCTCAATAGAGGAAAAACAACTTCAGTTTCAATCCTTTTTTTTTGAAGCATTAAAACAAAAAGCAATTAATAATTTTAGCATCGCAATTGAAAATTTGGAACAATGTTATCAAATTGATTCAACTAATGTAGCGGTTGAATTTGAATTTTCAAAAAATTATTTATCACTTAATAATTATTTTGAGGCAGAAATATTTATTAATAAAGCTCTGGAAAAAGAGCCTAAAAACACCTATTTACTAAAACACAAAATACAGGTTTACAAGTCTCAAAAAAACTTCTCAGAGGCTATAAAGTTTCAAAAATTACTTATCGAGATAAATCCAAGCTATACGGAAGAATTGATTGTATTATATATTCAAAATAAAGAATATGAAAACGCAAAAAAATTAATAATTAAAGTTGAAGAAAACGCCCTTTCTTCTACAAAAATAAACAGTTACAAGAAATATTTAAAAAATAGAGAATTAGCTAAAAACAATCTAAACACTCCCAAAAAGGCGCGTATCAACAGTACCAATTTAAACAGTTTAAAAAAGCAATTTGGGGAGACAAAATCCTATAAAACCTTACAAGAAATATTAAACTATGAAGCTGAAAAAGCTCTTTTTGATTTGTTAAATACTGATAGTAAATATGGACTAACGCTATTCCCTTCACAACCTTTTTTATACATAATGAATGGATTGGCCTTAAATAAATTAAAAAAATATAAGGCTGCAATTGCCATTCTAAAAATTGGTATTGATTTTGTTATAGATAATAATAATTTGGAAGCTGGTTTTTACGAGCAGCTATCTATAAGTTATGAAGGTTTAAATAACAAAAAAGAAGCTTTAAAATACAAACAAAAAGCAACACAATTAAGACTTAAAAAATAAATGAGATATAGATTTAAATTAATAATATTATCTTTTTTGGCGATTACATCGTGTAAATCCAAAAAAAATGTAGTTGAACACAATACAATAGAAGTTGTTTCAGCCAAAAAACTCATTAATAAGCACTATAATTTAAGCTTTAATCAACAAACTATTGACGCCAGGCTAAATGCAAAGTATAAAAGCAAAAACACTTCGGTTTCTATTAGCATTAAAATGCGCTTAGAAAAGGACAAAACTATTTGGATGAGTGCAACCAAACTTAATATTCCTGTGGCTAAAATATTAATAACTCCCACAAGCGTTCAGTATTATGAAAAATTGGACAAAACATATTTTGAAGGCGATTTTTCGTTGTTAAGTAAATGGTTGGGTGCCGAATTAGATTTTAAAAAAATTCAAAACCTATTACTGGGAGAAGCCGTTTTAAATTTAAAAAAAGGTAAATATAACATTCAAATAATTAACAACTCCTATGAAATTACACCAAAAGATAGCCAAAATTTATTCGGAATTTTATTTTTTATAAATCCTGAAAATTATAAATTAGACAAACAAGAAATAAGCAACCCTTTAAAAGAACAATTAATGGCTGTTTCATATCCAAATTATAGCGAAATAGTGGGGCAACAATTCCCTAAAAAAATTAACATTCAGGTTCTTGACAAGAAAAAATTAACTTTAATAAATATGGAATATAAGTCGGTTGAATTTAATAAAGAATTATCTTTTCCATTTAATATTCCATCAGGATATAAAAAAATTAGTTTAAAATAATGCAATTTAAATTTAAGTATTCTCTTCTTTTTATAGCACTACTCTTTAGCGTAAATTTATTGGCTCAAACATCACGTAAAGCATTAGAGGCTCGTAGAATTCAGCTTCAAAAAGATAAAATTTATATAAACGCACTACTTTCAAATACCAAAAGAGCTGAAAAAAACTTGTTAGATGAATTAATAGATTTAAATAAAAAAATATCTACCAGTGAACTATTAATCAATGCCATAAACAGAGAAGCAAAAGAATTTGAAAATGAAATTTACAGAAATCAACTTGAAATAAACCAATATAAGCGTGACTTAGTAGTTCTAAAAAAGGATTATGCAGATATGATATACAAATCATATAAAAGCAAATCTCAAAATAGCAGAATTATGTTTTTACTCTCTTCAGATAATTTTTTTCAGGCTTATAAGCGATTTCAATATATGAAGCAATACACTTCTTATAGGAAATTACAAGGTGAAGAAATTAAATTAAAGACCGTTGAATTAGAAGATTTAACAGATTCTTTAAAAATGAAAAAGAAACAAAAAGAAGCTCTTTTAAATGACAAAAAAAATGAACAGTCAAAAATTAAAAAAGAGAAAAAAGAGCAACAAATTGTACTGAATAAAGTAAAGCAAAAGGAAAACAAATACGAAAGACAAATTAAAGATTTTTTAAAAGAGGAAAAGCGCATTGATGCTAAAATTGACAAAATAATTAGGGATGCAATTGCCGCTTCGAACAAAAAATCTAAAAGTAAAAATACAACCGCTGCTACTTTTACCTTAACAGCAGAAGCAAAAGAACTTGCTAAACAATTTACTGCGAACAAGGGAAAATTACCTTGGCCTGTTGAAAAAGGTTATGTTTCATTATATTACGGAAAACAAAGACATCCTATTGTTAGAACAGCCACCATTCAAAGTAACGGTGTTAGAATAACAACCAATAAAGGAAGTAAAGCCAGGGCTGTTTTTAACGGAACTGTATTGGGGGTTCAGGTAATGTCTGGAAATAAAAAAGCCGTTCTAATTCAACACGGTAACTACATCTCGGTATATAAAAATTTGGAAAATGTAAATGTTAATACAGGAGACAAACTAAAAACAAAACAAATTATAGGTACTATATTTACCGATAAACTTACCGGTAAAACAATATTAGGTTTCGTACTTTCAAAAAATACAACAACAGAAAACCCTGCTTCATGGATTTATAAAATGTAAACCATAACAATAATTACCATGGCTTTTTAAAAATTTAAAGAAATTTTGTGTTTTTTATTTAAAACCCTAAAAGAGGTTTAGTTAAATTTATTGCTTATTTTAACACTTAAAATTAATATTAATGTCTTTACTTATATTTTACGCTATAGTTTCTATTTTTTTTTCGTTTCTATGCTCAATATTAGAGGCTGTTTTACTAAGTATTCCGTCAACATTTATTACGATAAAAAAACAAGAAGGAAAAAAATTCGCTACAACACTTGAAAGCTTAAAAAAGGATGTTGACAAACCGTTAATTGCAATATTAACTGTTAACACAATTGCCCATACCGTGGGTGCCATTTTGGTAGGTGTACAAGCCGAAAATTTAGATTTTAAAGTAAACATATTAGGTGTTAATATTGTAGGGATAGTTTCAACTATTATGACTTTTTTAATTTTAGTAGTTTCTGAAATTATTCCAAAAACCATTGGTGCAACTTACTGGAAACAATTGGCAAATTTCACTTCAAAAACTTTAGTTTTATTAATTTTCCCATTAAAGTGGACAGGCATTTTATGGTTGCTTCAATTAACAACAAAATTAATTGGTGGAAAAAAAGTTCACGGATCCATTCTTAGCCGAGAGGATTTTCATGCAATGACAGATATTGCTCAAGAAGAAGGTGTTTTTAAAAAAAATGAAAGCGCTATCATAAAAAATTTACTCTCTTTTAAAGATGTACAAGCTAAAGATATTATGACTCCAAGGACCGTAATGGTTACAGCTTCAGAAAACACAACAATTAAAACCTTTTTTAACGAACATCCGAAGCTTCATTTTTCAAGAATTCCAATATACAAAGATAATTCAGATAATATAACAGGCGTAATTTTAAAAACTGAAATGATGGAAGAAATTATAACAGGAAAAGGGAATCAATTACTTTCATCTATTAAACGAGAAATACTAGTAACCAATCGTAATTTACCAATCCCAGATTTATTCGATAAATTTATTGCCCAACGAGAACACATTGCTTTAGTTGTTGATGAATATGGCACAACCAGTGGTATTGTTACGATGGAAGATGTAATTGAAACCCTATTAGGCCTAGAAATTATGGACGAAAGCGACAATGTTGCTGATTTGCAATTAATGGCACGTAAAAACTGGAAATTACGCGCTAAAAAACTTGGGCTTATTCAAGAAAAAAAGATTGATGAAAATATCTAATTTTACTTTTACATTCTTTTTACTCCCTAAAACCTCAACAAATAGAGTCCATACTTCTAAACTTATTGTTTAATTATTTTTGAAACAAATGTTTTCTTATTAGAAATAACTTCAATAAAATAAAGCCCCTGAGGAACATTTAATTCTAGTTGAATTTTACCTCTATTGAAGTAATTATTTTCTTTTAATAACACACCACTAACACTTCTAATATTGATTTTAATATTTTCTAAATAATTACCAAAATCTATATTAATAATATTACTTGTTGGATTAGGGTATACCTTAATTTCATTATTAAAATCAATATCATCGTTACTCAAAGTGGAAATATTATAACAGGCTGATGTTACAGAACAATCATTGTTTGAAATTTCAACCCCATAATTTCCGTTTTCACTAAAAATAAATGATTGGTTTGTTTCTCCCTCAATTACTTCATTACTATTACAATCAAACCATTGGTAGCTAACGCCTTCTGCATCTGCTATTAAGCTAATATCGGTTTGTGTAACACTATTGTCTAGGTAAGTAATAGTTAAATTTAAGATTGCATTTGAACCACAATTAATTGATGAAATATACGTACCACTTGTAGTATAGGTAAGCCCATTCTCCGACCACGTATATTCATTACAAGCAATAATGTCTTCAGTAGTATCATCAATAGTTGCTTCATAAATAGATGTTGGTATACCTTCTAGTTGATCGCCTAAATCACACCAAGAATTTGCTAAGTCAGTACCATCATTTTCAAAACCATTTCGTAAATACAAATGATTATCCTTAAAGGTCATTGTAGACAAGGGAACATCATTTAATTGATCTAAAATTCCATTATCATCTCGAAGTATTAAACCATCGGTATTTTGATTCAGATACATACCAGATAATTCATAATCAGGAATGAATCCATAAATACTCTCAAAAGAATCATTATTTCTAGAAACAATTACATATTCTTTAGGACCTAAGACCCCTGAAAACTGAATAGATTTATTTGGGTTGTTTTCTTCATTTCTATAGTGCTCTAGAACTACTTGATCAAGTATAACCCTCTCATTTGTTGGATTGTATATTTGAACCCAAGAAGCTAGGTTGTTTTCATGACTCTTCACCTTATTAATAATTAAATCTCCCTTTTTTGGCGTTATTAATAGACTATAACTATCTAAACAACTAAGCATAAAAAACAAGGTGCTATTCACAGGAACCACCCCCTCAGTTACTTGATACTTACTAAAATTCTGCGTAAATGTTGTTCCGTCATTGGTAAAACCAGGTAAAAATGACCCGATACCATCTTCGTAAGATCTTTTAAAATAATTAGCAGAAGGTGTAATATTACTATCTCCAATACCTACAATATAGGAAGTAGCAAAAGGATTATATCCAGTAATAAAGTTGAACGCAGATAATGCAGAGTTGTAGGCTTCAGAACTGTCAGTATAATTAGCAATTGCCAACATGCTATATGCATACCTCGCTACTTGAACAACATTCCCAAAAGCTGTCATTCTATCAAGTGGGTGTTGTGGAAACCCAAATGGACTCACCTCTTTATTAAGCCAAAAATCTGTAAAATCATCTAGTACTAGTTTAACCCTGGTTTTTACAACATCTGTACGCGCTATATCTAAATACCTGCACAAAAAAGGAATGGAGCCCACGTCTAAGGAAGCATAAATATTATTTGTTTCAAAAGGAAAAGAACCCGATTCTTTATAAAAATAACCTTTTGTAAAGCGAGCTTCATTAAACATCTCATCTGCTTTTTCAAAATATGCTGTTTCCTCCGTGGCTCGTGCCATTTCAATTGCGGCTGTTAAAATATCAACAGTTGCCCCTTTCCAACTACCAGATAAATTTTCATCAACTAAGGTCTCGTTATCAACTACAAATTGCCAGGCCTTTTGTGCTGCTGTCAATAAACTGGCCGCAAATTCAGAATCTGTTTCCTTAAATATTTGATTAGCTATAGCATAAGCCTTAACTGTTCTTGCCGTTGTATTAACATCAACATTTGTGGTCCAATAATAATAAGTTCTTGGCGGGTTCGGCTCTCTAATTCTTCCAGCCGGACAACTTCCATCAGCATTTTGTGTTAATAACAATTGCTGTAATCCATAACGTATTTCAGTTTCCAAAGTCAAACGATCGGAACTATTAGAAACGAATTGATGTGCTAAACACATATCTGATATCGCTTTTGCTGTCCTTCCCAGTTTAGAGTCACGTGAATGCGCATCAAACCATCCGTAAGGCTCAACATCAAATGTACCATTCTCTGTAAAAACGTCCTCTCCATCAACCAATTCAAGCGATGCTTTTGGTAGTGTCTGTGTTTCGGAATAAAAACCATTGTATTTCCAGAAACCGTTAAAATAATCGCTAAATGTTAATGTGCCCCCTTTATTATATTTGGGGTTTCTAAAAATATCATTATCAATGGTTATGCTAGTGGTAAACCCATTCGCTTGGATTTTATACGTTCCCGGATTTGACAAGGCTGTTAAATCGGCCTTATAATAAAATTGATCCCAAGTAGAAGTTGCCTCCCATAATTGCATATTTCCCGCTAAAATCACTTGGTCATCTTTATTTAACACCTCAAAAATTGGCGTGCCCAAATCTGAATTTGATATTAACAAGGCTTCTTTTTTATGAATTGGTTTCCACCCTAACTGAGGCACCACCAATGCTTCCTCTCTACTATGTTTTATTGGAGCTATATGAAATTGCTGCTTTTTTTCAAAAGTATCTGATTTTTGAACTCCTTTACCAATAGATGAATAAGAGTTGAAATATGCAACATCTGGGTTGTTGTCTTCAATAATTGGCAGTTCATCCATGGCGGTTAATACCAATCCAGATTTTACATTTTTAATAGAGTAAAAATAATCACTTGCGGAAATATACCACTTTTGACTGTCAGTATTTAACCAATCTTCTGTTGACAATTTTGCATCTTCTAGGGTAGAGGCATTTTCAACAGCCAATACCTCATTAGAATCACTATTTTTTATCTGGTAAGTTGTGTCCCCATTATCAATTAAAAACCACTCACTTTTAGCACCACTATATTCAAATGTGATTTCGTTACTTGTTTTAGCCCTTAAAAAGCGCCCAGTACTACGACTTTCAATACTGTATACTCTTCCTTCTTCAAACTGTGCAAAAATGCTAGTGAAGCTAAATACAGATAAAAATACTGCGTAAAATATATTTCTCATTATTAAAAAACATCTAATTTATAACTCCTAACATCTTTTTTTTAATGCTACAACACCCCTATTTTTTGACCTTCAATTTACTCAGTCTGTTCTGTTCTTTTTTGAAAGTGTCATACTCTAATTGCCCTTTATAAGCCTTATTAAATTGTTCCTCTCCATATGCCTCTTTATAGAGTTCATGGAAAGGTTTATGAGTTTTTGGAGCCTTAATTGTATCGTTAATCATATAGTTTTTGGAATCTTTCCAAAACGCGTTGTATTGGGCTAATAGTTCTTGATAAATTTTAGGGTGTTCATTTTTCACATCTTTTTTTTCGCTTAAATCAGCATCTAAATCATATAGGTTTTTTTCTCCTTTTGCAGTGAAATACAATTTAAACCTGTTGTTTTGAATAGAAGCTTCTGCGTATTTATGATCTTCTGGAACGCCTTTTTTCCATCTAGATCTATGAGCTACAAAATAGCGATTATTTATATCAGTACTTTCAGCATTTTCAAGTAATGGCAATATATTTTTACCATCCCAAGGTTTGTTTTTATCAAAAGTTCTAGTATCTCCGGCAAATGCTGCCAATGTTTTAAATAAATCTATATGCCCTGTTAACTGGTCTATTTCCTTCCCCGAATTTTCTATTTTACCTTTCCAATAAAAAACTGCAGGCACCAAAACTCCGCCTTCACTAGCACTTCCTTTTCCACCTCTTAATCCTTTAACTTTACCTCCCTTAGCACCATTATCGGTAAAATAAATAACCAATGTATTTTCACTCAACTTTTCAGTATCTAAAAATTGCATCAATTTCCCAACATTGTCATCTAAATTTTCAATAATACTTTCTTTTCCTTCTTTTCCTTTTGGCGGTTCATGCGGTCCGTGAACGGTGTTTGTTGGTAAATAAACAAAGAAAGGATCTTTAGATTTTTTTTGCTTTTTTATCCAATTTATAGCATAATCAAAAAAGATATCTGTACAATAACCTTTTTCTTCAATCACCTTTTCATTGTATAATAACACAGGATCGTTGTAGTGGTTATTTGGGAAATCTGCAGAATGATCATAGTTCTGAGTAATTCCACCTCCACCATGCTGTAAAACTTCGTCAAAACCACGTTGTTTTGGTCTATACATTTCTCCATCTCCCAAATGCCATTTCCCAAACATTGCCGTGTTATAACCATTCTCCTTCAAAATTTCAGGAAGAATTACTTGATCCAAAGCCATTTGATCCCTCATAAAAATAGTATGTGTAATTCCACTATAGAACTCATGCCTTCCTGTTAATAAAGAGGCACGTGTTGGCGCACAAGTTGGAGACACATGAAAATTAGAAAAACGTTGCCCTTTTTCTAATAAATCATCTACGTGAGGGGTTTGAGCAATATCTCCATAATAACTATGCTCACCAAATGAAATGTCATCAGGCATTACAATAATAATATTTGGTCGTGTGCCTTGTAACTCTTGGGCGTAATTAGCTGAAAAAATCAGAAATAACAGGGGTAAAAAGAGGTTTTTCATTTTTCCTATAAATATTAATTAATCATTTTGCTCAATTGCACCAGAGTGACCTGTATATAGATCTATTGGTTCATCAAATTCTAATTTTACAACACGACCGTATCCAATTTCAATATCATCCGGAAATGACAAGAATCTTGTTGGAGGAATTTTTAACCATGGAGCTCCACCTGCATTTTTAAAAGTCAATTCACGTTGTTTTGTATCGCCTAAAATAGTAATACTTGTAGCTTTGTTTCTTAAGCCTTTCAATAACAACCCGTTTACTGGTTTTTGATGCACTATTAAATAGAGTGTTTTTTTATCTTTAGCTAAAGTGTTTGGCCCTGCGTAATGGTTTTTATGAATACCTGCAGTACTTCCGTAAATAGCTTCACCATTCACTTTTAACCAGGAACCAATAGCTCTTAAATTGTCTTGCTGCCACATAGGAATTTCACCATTTGGCATTGGACTAATATTCAGTAATAAATTACCTCCCATTGTAGAACATTCGGTCAACAACTGAACCAATTGTGGCACTTCAATATGAGTGTGTTGGTTTTTTTGAACCTGCTCACTATATCCCCAACCCGGACTCATAGTCATACATAATTCCCAAGGATTTTTAATTTCACTAAATGGAATACCTTGCTCTGGGGTTTCATAATCTCCGTAGTTTCCCATTCTATTATTAATAACAACTCCTGGATTCCACAGATCTAGTTTGGCTCTCATTTCTTCAAACCTCCATGCTTCATCGCTTATTCCCCAGTCACCATCAAACCATAACAGATCTGGATCAAAACCTGATATTTCCTTTAATTGTGCGGTATTAAAATCTAAAAACCGTTGCCAAGCTTCAGGATTAGATGGTTCTTTTTTAGAATTATCCGTTTTACGCATTTTTCCTAAAGAACCATAATCTTTATGAGACCAATCTAACCAAGAAAAATACAATCCAAGTTTTAGCCCCTCTTCTTTTATTGCTTCCGAATAAGCTTTTACTATATCGGTTTTCGAAGGTGTTTTTTTCACAACACTTAAATCGGATGCTTTTGTATCCCACAAGGCAACACCATCATGGTGTTTTGTAGTAAATACTGTATATTTTGCTCCTGATTCTTTTACTAAAGAAGCCCATTCTTTTGCATCAAATTTCTCTCCAGTAAACCCATCTAATTGTTTCATATAGTCTTCTTCAGAAATTTTTCCGTTGAAAACAGGCCAAGAAGCCCCATTACCTTGTACTCCGTAAATTCCTTGACAAACAAAAATTCCGAATTTTGCATCTTTAAACCAATCTGGAACATTTCCAGAAACTTCAGGATTACGTTGAGAAAACCCTGAAAATGTTGTCAAGAATAAAACTATTAAAAAGCTTTTTTTTAACATATTAATCATTTTGTTCAATTGCACCAGAGTGACCTGTATATAGATCTATTGGTTCATCAAATTCTAATTTTACAACACGACCGTATCCAATTTCAATATCATCTGGAAACGACAAGAATCTTGTTGGAGGAATTTTTAACCAAGGTGCTCCACCTGCATTTTTAAAAGTCAATTCACGTTGTTCTGTATCGCCTAAAATAGTAATACTTGTAGCTTTATTTCTTAAGCCTTTTACTAACAACCCGTTTACTGGTTTTTGATGCACTATTAAATAGAGTGTTTTTTTATCTTTAGATAAGGTGTTTGGCCCTGCGTAATGGTTTTTATGAATACCTGCAGTACTTCCGTAAATAGCTTCACCATTCACTTTTAACCACGAACCAATAGCTCTTAAATTGTCTTGTTGCCACATAGGAATTTCACCATTTGGCATTGGACTAACGTTCAGTAATAAATTACCGCCCATTGTAGAACATTCTGTCAACAATTGAACCAATTGTGGTGCTTCAATATGAGTGTGTTGGTTTTTTTGAACCTGCTCACTATACCCCCAACCTGGACTCATAGTCATACATAATTCCCAAGGGTTTTTAATTTCACTAAATGGAATACCTTGTTCTGGAGTTTCGTAATCTCCGAAATTCCCCATTCTATTATTAATAACAACTCCTGGATTCCAAAGATCTAATTTAGCTCTCATTTCTTCCATTTTCCATTGCTCATCTTCAATTCCCCAATCTCCATCAAACCATAACAAATCTGGCTTAAATGATGATATTTCTTTTAATTGTGCGGTATTAAAATCTAAAAATCGCTGCCAAGCTTTAGGGTTAGATGGTACTTTTTTATGCTTATCAGTTTTCTTCAATTTACCTAAAGCACCATAATCTTCATTAGACCAATCTAACCAAGAAAAATAAAATCCAAGTTTAAGACCTTCTCCTTTTATTGCCTCGGCATATTCGGCCACCAAATCTCTTTTAGCAGGCGTTTGTTTTACCACATTTCTTTTGGAAGCTTTGGTATCCCATAAAGCAACACCATCGTGGTGTTTTGTAGTTAAAACTGAATATTTAGCCCCAGATTCTTTAAATAAAGTTGCCCATTCTTTTGCATCAAAATTTTCAGCGTTAAATCCTTTTAATTGACTGTCATATTCTGCTTGCGTAACTTTTCCATTAAAAACAGGCCAAGAAGCTCCGTTTCCATCTACACCATAAATTCCCCAGTGAATGAATATTCCAAATTTAGCATCGCTAAACCAATCAGGAACATCACCTGTAACATCTGGATGGCGTTGTGCAAATAAGGAGTTACTTATAAATAACAATAGTATTATAGTTCTTTTTAACATCATAAATTATCTTTAAAATTTGTTGAACAATTTTAAGACAACATAAAAGTTATTAAGGGGAAATATGACTTTAAAATAGGGTTAAATGAATTTTACTAAAGTTTTAAATTACAATAACAAAACTAGCTCACCCCCTATTCAGCCTCATACTCATCATACAAAAAGTCGTTATATGGAAAACGAGTAATGTGAATTTTCTTTACTTCTTCAAAAACTTTAGCTCTAAACTCTTCTAGATTTTCTTTATTTAGAGCTGAAATAAAAATACAATTACTATCGAGTTGGTTCATCCAGGTTTTTTCCCAATCAGAAAGCGTGTAATGAACCTTTGTTTTTTCTGTAACCAAATCATCATCATCAATAGTTTCATGTTGATATGCATCAATTTTATTAAAAACCATCAGCGTTGGTTTATCAACACTTTTAATTTCTCCTAAAATTTTATTTACGGAAGCTATATGATCTTCAAAATTGGGGTGTGAAATATCTACAACATGCAATAATAAATCTGCTTCTCGAACCTCATCTAAGGTTGATTTGAATGATTCTACTAACTGGGTTGGTAATTTTCGAATAAAACCTACGGTATCAGTTAATAAAAATGGTATATTTTTAATTACAACTTTTCTAACCGTCGTGTCCAGTGTTGCAAATAATTTGTTTTCGGCAAACACATCGCTCTTACTTACTACATTCATCAAAGTAGATTTCCCAACATTTGTATATCCAACAAGCGCAACACGAACCATTTTTCCGCGGTTTTTACGTTGAACAGCCATTTGCTTATCAATTACCGTTAATTTCTTCTTAAGTAAAGTAATTTTATCTCGAATGATACGTCTATCAGTTTCAATTTCTGTTTCACCCGGTCCGCGCATTCCAATCCCACCTTTTTGACGCTCAAGATGGGTCCAAAGTCGGGTTAAACGAGGTAATAAATACTGGCATTGTGCTAATTCAACCTGCGTTCTTGCATAACTTGTTTGTGCTCTTTTTGCAAAAATATCCAAAATTAAATTGGTTCTATCAAGTACTTTACAATCTAATACTTTTTCAATATTACGCAATTGAGACGAAGAAAGCTCATCATCAAAAATAGCCGTCTCAATGCAATGTGCATCCATATAGGCCCTAACATCTTCTAATTTTCCAGACCCAATATAGGTTTTGGGATTTGGATTGTCTAGCTTCTGGGTAAAACGCATTACTGCCTCACCTCCAGCGGTAAGCGTTAAAAACTCCAATTCATCTAAATATTCATTTGATTGTTGTTCATCTTGATGTTGGGTAACAACACCAATTATAACCGCTTTTTCAGATGATACTTTTCTTTCTTCAATCATATTGCAAATAGCTTTTGCTAATTTTATTTTGTTTATTCCCTAAAACAATGATTTAACTTTCATCAAATAATTTCAACAAAGGTACGAATACCATCTCTAATTCTAATTTGGTAACTCTGGGTATTTTAAAAATTTTAAATGAAATCATTTATTCAAAAAATAAACAGACCGCTAAAAATATTGAAGTTTTTAATAAGCAATGTTTAACGGTGTGAAAATGTAAATTAAAAAGAAATGAGATTATAACTTATATTGAAACATAGCAACTAGTAGAGATTAGCAATCACGCTGCTATTTTATCCATATTTAAATAAAAATCAACCATAAAAAAACTCAAACCTAAAAAGTTTGAGTTTTTCAAAATTTTAAAATAATCATCATCCTGCAATTAATGTTAATGGAACACTATACATTTTATCTCTTTCTCCTGGAGAATTAAATTTTTTATAATTTAAATTTTCACGGATATAATCAACAATTTCTCTGTCTTTACAGCCTGCACATATCACAACAATTTCCCCCTCTGAGTTAAATGTAAATTTCAATATAACAGTTCTATCGTACTCAATTTCAAAATCTGGTGATTGTAATAATTTTACAATTTCATTTCTAATTTCTTTTGTTGGATTCTCAGGTTTATCAATATTAAGGGCAAATAAACTTGCGGTACCAATTACGAAGGCCAACGCCAATAATTTAAATTTTCTCATAATAAATAGGTTTTCTGGTTTAACATTTTTTTACTATATCAAAGTTAGACCTAAAACGCATTGAAAACACTTAAAATCAATCGATTAACATTTGTTTAACCAAGCCATACCTTGTTACAAACCAAAACTTATAAAGCCCTTTTTTAAAAACACCCAACCCCATTGACTTTCTTACAGTTAAAGCATAAACCAATGGTTTTACATATCTTTAATTCGTTTATTCATTAACTTAATTTATGTTAAATTAATTTTTTAATTACAATTAAGACCTGAAATAAGCACCTTTTAAAATTACACAACAATCATTATTAGCTTTATAAATTAACAAGCACTCATAGGCTAGGCTATTAATTATAAGGTAACCAACGTATTTATAAAAAAAACATAAAAAAACTCAAACCTCTTAAGTTTGAGTTTTTTACTTGCTTAAATATGTTATCATTTTACTGCAATTGTTAAAGGAAACGAATATATTTTATCTCTTTCACCTGGCATATCAATTACTTTTCCATTTATATTTTTACGCACATAATTTAAAACATCTTTGTTTCTTGAGTCAACACTTAACACTACTATTTCAGCTTCTGAATTAAAAGTAAAACTAATGGCAACATTCATATCATCCTCAATCACAAAATCTGGAACACCTAATAATTCAACAATTTGATTTCTAATTACATTTGAAGGCACATCTTCTATATATTCTACATTTGTTGCGAATAAACTTGCACTTCCAAGTACCAAGGCCAAAGCCAATAATTTAAATTTTCTCATAATAAATAGATTTTTAGTTAAAAGTTTTATTTGTTAGTACAAATTTATCTCTAAAAATTGCGCAATAGTATTTATTAAAGTCGATTAACATTTGTTTAACCGCGTAAATGAAAAATATTTTAACAAGAAGATTTACAAAAAAATAAAATCAACCTTACATTATTGATTTACAATGCTTTAGTTTTCGCTAAAAAGGATTAATACCTCTTAATATTAAAATACAATTAACTTAAATTATGTTAAAATGATTATTTTGGTGCTTGTTCGATCTGTATTTTACTAAAAGCAATATCATCTCAAAAAGTAAATGACTTAAAACTATACAGGTGTTGAGCTATTATAATTTGGAACGTTAATATTAAAAGCCTCATAAATTTGCACATATTAAATCACCTATCAAAGTAAGTTAAAAATAAGCTCAATTTCAATTCTAATAATTATTGAATAATTCACAGCAAAAAAAACTCGAACTTTAAAGTTTGAGTTTTTTTAATGTTTAGAATATAGTTATGTAGCGGTTTTGAAACACAAATACTTCAACTTACACAAATCTATATGCAATGCTAAAATAAACATTTTCGGCACTTTATTAGCCTTAAACTACATACATTGTAACCAACTATTGTTTATTATATATACAAATACAGCTGCATTAAAATGCAACTGTATTTGTATTTTATTAAAAATTAGAGTTATCTGGGAAATTAGTTTCGTTAGCTAATGCTTTATATAAATCTTTCATTTCTGAAGAAGTCATATCAAATTCACCCCCCATTGAGGATCCAAGTTGCCCGTATTTAACTTTGTGCTGTACTTCATATGCTTTTGAACGAGTAAATTCACCAACAGTTTTTCCATCCATAATTATGGCTGAACCATCTGCTCCATGACATAATGCACAATTCCTATCTGTATATAACTTATTACCGTTCGCCTCATCTCCATTTGTGCCTATATTTGAAAAGTCAAAACTTCCGTTAGGGTAGGCTCCAGTATAATCTGCATCATATAACTCAGTAACATCAAACATACCTTCCTTCATGAATTTTACAATATTCCAAATTTGGGCATCCGTAAGCAGTTCACTATAATTTGGCATCTTATCTCCTTCACCTCGAGTAGCTGGGTTCGCTGGATCGTAAGTAGATAAATCTGTATCAATGTCTCGTCTGCCATTTGTTGCTTTCATAGCGTCAAATAATTCTTTAGACGTTTTAGTTTGTGCCAACTCGTAAAGATTCAAACTATGTACGTTTGGCCTTGTAGTTTTTGGACTTCTGTTAATATAAGCACCTTCACTTCCTAAACCATCCCAACCGTGACATTGTTTACATCTGAAAAAATCCTTATATTCATTTAACGTTGCAATATTGGGATCGGTTTGGTCATAACCTGATTCTTTACTCCAAAATTTGTCATACATTATTCCACCTTCTGAAATTTCTGCTTTGTCATATGCCTCTCTATCAGGATCTACTTCTGATTCTTCCGATTCGCAACTTGTAAAAAAAGTAGTAATTATCATGGCTACTACAAAAAATGAACTAAATTTTTTCATAAAATTTAAGTTTTAAAATTAATAATAATATTTGTTTGTTTATAATCTCTTAAAAAATTATCTCTCAAAAGTAAATACTGCAAACCCGCCTTTACACGACATGACGTGTCGCATTACTTCTCTAATTAAGATAAAGATTTGTGTGTATGGGTTTTAAATTTAATTCAAAGATTAAATATTTACTCTATAGTAATAGGCATTGTAAAATATTTATTAGCTCTTCCCGGGTTTTCAAGTTTTTTACTATTTAAACTCTTGCGAACAAAGCTTAATACTTGCTTATCTTTTGAATCTACTTTTAAAACAACTATCTCACCTTCAGAACTAAAAGTAAAAGTTATATTTACTGTTACTGCGTCATCAATTGAAATGTTCGAGCTTTCAACTAATTCTACAATTTGCTTTCTTACCTCGCTTGCTTTAACTTCTGGGTTTGCTATTGTATTTGCAAATAAACTTGTTGCACTGAATACGAAGGCTATTGCCAATAATCTAAATTTATTCATTTTAATTAACGTTTAATAATATTTATTTTTTCACAACAAAATTAATACTGAACACTCGTTTTTTGCACGACATCGCATGTCGTATTACTTCTAGAATTAAGATAAAGATTTGTGTGTGTGTGTGTGTGTGTTAAATTTAATTCAAAGATTAAATATTTACTCTATAGTAATAGGCATTGTAAAATATTTATTAGCTCCTCCTAGTTTTTCAAGTTTCTTCCTATTTAAATTCTTGCGAACAAAGCTTAATACTTGCTTATCTTTTGAATCTACTTTTAAAACAACTATTTCACCTTAATAACTAAAAGTAAACGTTATATATACTGTTACCGCTTCATCAATTGAAATGTTCGAGCTTTCAACTTATTCTACAATTTGCTTTCTTACCTCACCTTTTAACTTCAGGGTTTGCTATTGTATTTGCAAATAAACTTGTTGTCCCTAACACGAAGGCTATTGCCAATAATCTAAATTTATTCATTTTAATTAACGTTTAATAATATTTATTTTTTCACTGCAAATTCAATACTATCTCACCTTAAATTTCATCTTTCACAAATTTTTGTGCGTTTTTGATGTTTTTTCACCTTATTACCTTATTCGTAGTTTTTTAATGCATTTATTATTTATATTGTATTTTTTTCACGGCTTTATGATAGTCACAACTACATTATCTGTAATTTGGATTGTAATCACCAGGGGCATTTTTCGGCGTATTTGGGTTGTTAATCAATAAATTTGTTGCTCCTGAACTAACTATCCATTCACTTATTGTGAACACATTATTTGGATTAATAATATCTAAATCTCTAAAAACCCTTCCGTCTAAATATTCCCAATTTGTACCATTTCCATCTTCTCCAACAACACCAAAAACGTCTATAACTACCCCTAAATTATCCACCAACTCATAAACATCATCGCCATTTCCAGAAATATAAGCAGAAGTTACTGTTGGAGTTTCACTGAACACTAATTCATATCCAGTATTTGCAATTACAACAAATCCACCAACCGGAATTGTAATTCCATTTAATTCAATTGGAGAACCAGAAACCGAATTTGCCCCATTAATATATTTATTCAATTTCCAACCTGTTAAATCAATTTCAGTTGTACCTGCATTGAACAATTCAACAAACCGTGATGACACACTATTTTTAGGGTCTGCAATTTCGGTAATCATTATTTTTGGCACTACTACTGGACAAATTTCAAAACCCTCTGTAAATTGTATATCTTCAATGTTTCTTATTTCAATATTAGAACTTAAAACACCTACAACTGAACCATGTCCTTGTGGAAATAAATCATTTGCAAATACTGATTTTCCATTGGTAAAAACGGCTAATTTTTGAGTTTCATCGCAAGTTTCTATAGTTCGTGAAGCACTATTTTCACCACTAAAAAAAGTAAATGCCGATCCCAATTCATTTTCAACCAGTTGCACATCTATAACTTTTACCAAAGTACTTTCATAATTGCTATTTAAAGTTTCTGAAATTGCAATCTCACGAGGTATTATTTCTGAGGTTTCTCCTATATTATAAACGTAGTCCCCCACTACCGCTTCTTCAATTTCAACAATTTTAGTTCCATTAGGAAAACCAACAGATAAAACACCTTTATTTTCATTCATATATAACTTATTCAAATTAACAAGTACTTTATCCCCTAGATTGTATTGTTCAAAAACACTTTCCTTTTCAATTAAAATTTGAATACCTGCAATTGGATCTTCAACAGCATCTTGGATTACTAATTTATTTTCAAAATTTCCTTGTTCATCACTTGAAATTACATAAGCTTCAACTATGTAATTTGTTGTTACGCCAAATTCAACCATGTTACCCTCATACATTTTCCTTACTTCAGCTAAAGAAATTGTAGGACTTATATCCGAATAATCGCAACGATCTTTATCTAAAACCACATCATCTGTATCACGAATATAAAGCTGAAAATCTTCATAATAATTACTAAAAACACCTGTGATACTCCCCCTGCCTTCCGGTAGTAATTCGTTTTTAAAATCAGCATAGCCACTATTTCTTAAAATAATATCACCTGCCAAATCACAACTACCACTGAAACCATTTAACAACCTATCAACAGTTAAATTATTATCTAAATTTCCATAGGTCATTCCCAATTCTTCTGTATTAAGTTGTACGTTTTCAATTTTAACCAACATTTCTAACATTGTTTCATTTAGATCTTCAACTTTAACGGTTTTGGGTATTATTTCAACAACTTCACAGGAGCGCAAAACGTAATTATTAATTTCAGTTGAAGCAATCCTATCCAATTCTCTACCTGATGCTTTCCCTATTTGAAAGCTTCCATAACTGTAGCCTAAAGCCAGGCCTTTTAACTTGATAAATATTTTTCTTCCAACATTATACTTGGAATATAAATCGGTTTGGTCTATTGCAATTTTTATAGCGGCTGTTGCATTTTCAGGTTTGTCTTGAATAGAAATGGTTTTATAAATATTTCCAGATTCATCACTTGAAACAACATAACCTTCAATAACAACATCGGTTTCAATAACTGTAGCGCCACCAAACTTATACATTTCTTTTACTTGTTGAATGGTGTTTGTAACCGTAATCACAGGCTCAATGCATTCAACCGTTGGCGTGGAAAAATCTGAATCTTTTATACACGCCGAAAAAAACATGCACAGTGTAATCATTTTTAGAAGTCTAACTTTTTCCATAACTGAAATTTTAAAGTCTAACATATAGGTTTATATAATAGGATGCACCGTTGCCATACCAATATTTTGGTCCAAATATAGGCTTGGGTATTTGCTTGTCTTGTTTTAATTCGGGGTAATTTGCGTTTCTTGGTTGTTCGTAACCACCTGTTTTAAACAACTCCCCAAATACATTGTTAATTGCGATAAAAAAACCATAGTACTTTCTATCCTTAAACCACGATTTTCCTCCCACAATATTCACTAAAAAAGCATCATCAAACTTTTCCTGACTTAGTAGCGCATCAACTTGATTCTGTGTCACTTGCACACCTGTATCATCATCCACAAAAGGAATCCCATCGGCATCTAAATAAAAATTATCGGTTCTCAATAAGGGTGAAATATCTAAATAATTATTGGTCATTAAATTGCCTGTTATTTGAACCCACCAATATTTTGGGTCTCTATATTCAAAACCCAACGAATAGGCCTGCTGCGGCGTTCCGGCAACCTTATAATTTTTCAAATACGAAGTTCCAAAATCACCATTGGCGCCCACAAAAACATCAGATTCTAAATACAAGTGCGGGTTGTTATTATACGTAAACTGGCCAAATGAACCACCTGCCAAAATATTTATAGTTGCTGTTGCATTGTAAATAGCACTTAACTCAATGCCCATATGAAGTTTCTCAATACCGGTAACAATTTCGTTTACAAAGTCGGCTTCATCGCCTTGTAAACCTTCTGCAAAAAGAAAAGAGGTTTCAATAGCATTGCTAAATTTTGTGTAAAAACCGGTGAGTCTTCCCTGAAATTTTGGTGCACGATAAAAATAAGTTAAATCGGCAGTTAAAATTTGTTCACTGGCTAAATCAGGTGTAATATTGTTATTGACTCTTGAATTTGAAAATGAATTTCTAATTGTTGGCGCAGTGTTTAAATAACCACCATTTATAGTTGCCAAATGCCTTCCTGTAAATTTATATGTAAAGCCGCCTTTTGCACTTATATTTGAAAATGTTTGTTTTTCACCTTTTCCAAAGGAATTATTAGGATAGGTACCGTTTTTATAAAATCCTTCTCGTTGATAACTACTATTTTTAAAATTGATGGCTGCAAAATATTCCAATTTCCTCCCCGCATATTGTATTTGCGAAAAAGCTCCAAAAACAGCCGCATTCATGGTATAGTTGTATTGAAATTTATCATCAACACCAACCACCCTATTTGGATTGTTCAAATCGTTTTGCTGCGCCTCTCCTTGTGCATATTGATCCAAATCTACAAAACCATTTCCGTCCAATAAATCGAGCATATTTCCATAGTTTTCTGAAGTTAAATTACGATAGGTTAATCCTGCATTTAAATTGTAATTGTCATTTATATTGCTGTTTAAAATAGAGTTAAACGAAAATTGAGTATCATCAACTCGGTCTTCATATAAATAATACAATGCATTACCTTTATTTGTATTTACCTCGTACAAGTTTTTCCAATCTACTTGCCCATCATTTATAAATTCTTGTTCCGCTAAATATGCATTTTCAAAATCTAAATTGTCTTCAAATCGCAAATAATTACTTGGTAAATATTTCCAGTATGTAGGATCGGGGTTGGGCGCGTTAAAATACCCTAAACGACTATTTCCTATATACCCAAATTGATAGGCCAAAGTTGTAATTACAGAGGTTTTTTGATTGTAAAAATAATGGCTCAACATCACCACCGGCTCAAAAATTTCTTTCATTCTTGAATTTCGCTTGTCACCCTCCTGATTTCCCCAATAAGAATTGTATCGGTAGCCTTTTAAATCATAAACTTCTTGCGTATTTGCCGAAGATTTTCCTCTTTTATTTGAAGCAACAAAAGCGGTAAGGTTTAAACTATGCTGATGATTTAGTTTTTTCTCTGCCGCAAAATATCCAGACCAAGAATTGTACGTTGTTCCTTCAAAATAACCGTTTTGGGCAAACCTGTAGGACGCTGAACCAACAAAAGCCCAGTTCTTATTCGTTAAACCAGTTGCATAAGTTCCCATAACCCTACCTCTATAACTTTTATTAGCCGAAGAAACTGACACTTTTCCACCCCTTTGATGGTCAGATGCCCGAACACTAAAATTGGTTGTTCCTAAAACACCTCCAAAAGCATAAGCTGCAGGAGCAATACCTGAAGTAAATTGCTGATTTCTTAAAGCGTCATTCATACCTCCCCAATTACTCCATTGCGGCCGCCCGTCATACAATTTGTTCATCTCAACCCCATTAATTAAAATGGTTCCCTGACTCGAATCGTATCCACGTACTTTATACCAAGCCTGACTAAAATTATACGCTGCCGCTTTTAAGTAAACATCTTTTGAAGATCTAAATACCCCGGAAACATAACCGGAAATTCTATCTCCATCGTCAGATAAATCATCATCAGACAATAAAATAACACTGGTATCTGTCAATTCAGGAATAGAAACATCCAAATAAATAGTTCCCAAATCATATTCCTTCTTTTCAAAAATAGCAATTGGAATATGTTGCGATTGATAGCCTTCAAAAGTAATTTGAAGCAAGTGACTACCTGCAGCCACATTTTCAACAATAAAGAGCCCTTCAGCGTTCGTTTTAAAAATTAAATTTGTGTTTTTAATTTTAACAAAAACCCCAGCTAACGGCTTTTCAAAATCTGAGGATACTATTTTTCCTTTCACAGAAACAACCGATTGTGCCAAAATATTAGGCATACAGCACAAACAGAAAATAGTAGTAAAAACTAAAATTTTCATATACAATTTTTACTAAATATAATATTTTTTGTTTAATTATGAAAAAGGAATTTTAATTTTTAACGGATTTAAATCTTTGTTACTACTTTAGCAACTCCTAAATTTCCTTTTAAATGAAACAATTACTGACATTCCTTTTGGTTATTTTTTTGATTCCAAACACCCTTTTTTCTCAAAAAAAATATGAAATTAGAACTGCTGCTTTTTATAATTTAGAAAATCTTTTTGATACAGAAAATGATACACTTATCAACGATGAGGCGAGTCCAATTATGGAGATTAAGGAGAACAGAGAGGTTATATACCAGCAAAAGGTAAACAATATGGCCAAAGTAATTTCTGAAATTGGTTTGGCTGAATCTAATAATAGTCCGGTAATATTAGGCGTTGCTGAAGTTGAAAACAGAAAAGTTTTAGAAGACTTGGTACAAACCGACTTCTTAAAAGATAAGAATTATAGCATTATTCATTATGATTCACCTGATTTAAGAGGAATTGATGTTGGTTTTTTATATCAACCTGCCTTTTTTAAACCAACTCACCATGAAACTTTTGAACTCCGTTTATGGGATGAAAAAAGTATTAGAATTTATACACGAGACCAATTATTGGTTTCAGGTTATTTAAATGATGAATTGGTGCATATTATTGTAAATCACTGGCCATCGAGAAGAGGCGGTGAAGAAGCCAGCAGAAATAAAAGAGAGAAAGCCGCATATTTAAACACCCAAATTATTGAAAAAATTCGTGAAAATGAACCAAATGCTAAAATTATTATTATGGGCGATTTTAACGATGACCCCACCAACGCAAGCCTAAAACAAGTGTTAAAAACAAAAGCTTCCAAAACAGCTGTTTTAGAAGGTGATATTTACAACCCAACAGAAGAAATGTTTAAACAAGGACAAAATACATTGGCTTATCGAGACAATTTAAACCTGTTTGATCAAATCTTGATTACTGCATCATTGGTAGCTAAAAAGAACGATTATTCTACTTTTAAAATGTATAAAACAATGGTTTTTAACCCAAATTATTTAACCACCCAAACTGGTAATTACAAAGGATATCCATTTAGAAGTTTTTCAAGAACTGGTTTTACTGGTGGCTATAGCGATCACTACCCTATTTATATGTATTTGATAAGAGAAAAGAAAGATTAATCTTCCTGTAAATCTTTTAACAATAATTGTAATGAAGTATTACCATTCCAATGATTTTCATCAATATTAAAAACAGCTTTAAAAGCATTTTTATGCTGAACCAATTCATATTTATCGCCCATCCCAAAACCAATAGCATTGTAGGTTAATTTATTAGCACCTTCAATAATACTTAATTTTAAATGTGTTTGATCTTCACCAACTTTTTTACCATAGCCATTATCTCGCAACCCAGTAGCCATAAAAGCTGGTCTCATATTTTGAGGTCCAAATGGCGCTAATTGATTCATTATTCTGAAAAACTTAGGTGTAATTTCACTTAAATGAATCTCGGCATCAATGGTAATTTCAGGCGTTCGTAATTCTTCTGGCAAGGTTTCTTTCACAACCTCTTCAAACTTAGCTTTAAATTTTGGATAGTCCTCTTCCCTCAAGGTTAATCCTGCAGCATACTTATGCCCACCAAACTGCTCAATAAAATCTGAGCATTGTTCTAAGGCGTTATAAACATCAAACCCTTTTACCGAACGCGCCGAAGCAGCCAGTTTATGACCGCTTTTTGTAAAAACCAAGGTTGGTCTATAATAAGTTTCTATCAATCTTGAAGCCACAATACCAATAACACCCTTATGCCAAGTTTCAGCATAAACAACTGTTGAATAATTTTGCTGCTCATTATTATCTTCAATTTGTTGTAGCGCATCTTTGGTAATGGCTTTATCTAAATCTTTCCGATCGTTGTTATTTTTTTCAATTTCTGAAGCCAATTTTACAGCTGAATCAAAATCTAATTCGGTTAATAATTCTACCGCGTAGTTTCCGTGCTTAATTCTTCCAGCCGCATTAATTCTTGGCGCAATAGTAAACACCACATCGGTAATGGTTAATTCCTTTTTATCTATTTGATGAATCATAGCCTTAATACCATTTCTAGGATTGGCATTGATTACCTGCAAGCCAAAATAAGCTAAAACTCTATTTTCACCAGTTATTGGAACAATATCTGCTGCAATTGCCGTGGCAACCAAATCTAAATAAGGCGTTAAATCGTCAATGGTTTCTCCTCTTTTTTGGGCCAAAGCTTGAATTAGCTTAAACCCAACACCGCAACCACATAATTCTTTATATGGATACTCGCAATCTTTACGCTTTGGATCTAATACCGCAGCTGCATTTGGAATTTCACTGCCCGGTCTATGATGATCGCAAATAATAAAATCAATACCTTTTTTATTGGCATATTCAACTTTATCAATGGCTTTTATACCACAATCTAAAGCAATAATCAACGTAATACCATTGTCTTCGGCATAATCAATTCCTTGAAACGAAATACCATATCCCTCTGCATAGCGATCGGGAATATAAGTTGCAATATTTGGGTGAATTGTTTTTAAATAAGATGACATTAATGAAACCGACGTTGTACCGTCAACATCATAATCGCCGTACACCAATATATTTTCGTTGCTGGCAATGGCTTGATCAATTCTGGCAACTGCCAACGCCATATCTTTCATTAAATACGGATTGTGTAAATCGCTCAAATTTGGACGAAAAAAAGCCTTTGCCTGTTCAAAAGACTCTATTCCGCGCTGCACCAACAATTTAGCCAATGTAGTATCAACACCCAATTCAGTTGCAAGATTTGAAGTTATTTGAGGGTTTGTTTCCCGTTTTAATTTCCATCGCATAGCATTGCTTTTTCTTAAAAGTAATCAAAAAAATTATTGTTCTATGTAGATAATTTCAGTAGTTACCTCAGCAAACTTGCGAAACATTTCCATTACGCCACAATACTGATCTACCGAAAGCTTTACCGCTTTTTCAATTTTATCTTTTTTAAAATCACCTCCATAAAACTTATATGTTACATGCACTTTATCGTAAAACTTAGGGTGATCCTCAGTTAAATGTGCCTCAACATCAATTTTAAAATCAGCAACCTCGGCACGCATTTTTTTTAATAACGACGCTATATCCATTCCCGAACAACCAGCCAAAGAACTCAACATCATTGCCTTTGGACGAAGCCCTTTTCCTTGCCCACCCAATTCTTCTCCAGCCTCAATCAATACATTTCCTTCAGGAGCAACTGACTCAAATAACATTTGTCCTTTCCAATTTAATTCAATTTTACTTGTCATAATTTTCCGATTTTAAAATGTAAATTTAATTGTTTTTAAATGCTTTTCGAATAACATTGATTACAAAAAAACTTATTTCTTTTTAACAGATTATTTTTTTCTATAAAACCACAAATTTAACGACCGATTCATCTTATTTCATTTTAAGATTTAGTATATTCGATAACTTCTTTAATAATTGTTAATTATGATAGAATTTTTTGATGGAATGTCTACCCTAGAACAAACCTACTGGATAATTGCCTTAATTGGGTCTGCAGTATTTTTAGTCATTTTTATACTCACCTTTATTGGTGGTGGTGATACCGATATGGAAGCCGATGCCAGTGATTTTGAAGCCGACGATGGAGGTGTTGGATTTCAATTTTTCACTTTTAAAGGAATCGTAGCTTTTTTCACCATTTTTGGTTGGAGCGGTGTTACTTGTATTGACAATGAATTACCTATTGGAATAACATTGATTATTTCAATTGTTGCTGGATTTTTAATGATGGTTTTAACATCGTCATTATTTTATTGGATGCATAAATTGGCTGAATCTGGCACTTTAAAAATGAGAAATGCTGTAGGTGTAATTGGTGAAGTGTATTTACCTATTGGCGCAAATCGTTCAAAAATGGGTAAAGTACAAATTAAAGTACAAGGTAGTTTACGTGAACTAGAAGCTATTACCGATGAAGAAGAAGGCTTAAAAACAGGCACCATGGTGAAAGTTACTGAAATTGTGAGTGCCGAATTATTACTTGTTGAAAAAATTTCTAAATAAAAAACAATATGAATTTATTATCCCTTTTACTACAATTACAATCAGGTCCAACTGGCCTTTATTTAACTG
>Ga0224504_10000034_pt1 | contig 47775 bp, 40 predicted proteins | sample SF_Oct11_sed_USG_3_FD_170160 | JGI IMG/M metagenome (GOLD analysis project Ga0224504, IMG submission 170160) | Sediment microbial communities from San Francisco Bay, California, United States - SF_Oct11_sed_USGS_24 | ecosystem: Environmental > Aquatic > Marine > Sediment | place: USA...
TTCCATCTCTGAGCATCATATTCAGAATCGTCAAACCGATCACACCGCTTCTACACCAGGGTAGTTTAGCGCTACCGGAATCTGGTGGAATGACATACCGCAAGTTCGCGTCAGATTGCTCTGCATGTCCAACATTTGTGTTAACTTGGATATTCTTAAGCTATTTTTAAACCCTTTCCGCTGGTTAACATCTAAATGTACATGGGAGGAATGCAAGCGGTGACATCGTGGCAGCACGACAAGACAGATTTGTTGGCTACCGAAAAGCGTTGGGTCGATAAGGCCCAGGCCGGAGACCGGCTTGCATTTGAGAAGCTTTACCGAGGTCACTGCGACAGGATTTTTGGTCTTTGCTGGCGTATGTGTGGTGGCGACAATGCACTGGCGGAAGACATGGTACAGGAAGCTTTTGTCAGAGCATGGAACAAGCTTCACCTCTTTAAAGGTGAAAGTAAGTTTGGTACCTGGTTGCATCGTTTGGCGGTAAATGTAGTTTTGAGTGATCGCCGTATCCGGGTCAAACGAGTACAGCGTGAACAGGAATTCAGCGAAGACATTGAGCGTGTTCAGGTGGGTGACCGTGACGTATTTGCGGGTTTGAGGAAAGATCTTGAAGCCGCCATCTCCGGATTACCGGAGAGAGCGAGAACGGTACTGGTTTTATATGACATTGAAGGTTACAAGCACGATGAGATCGCAAAAATGACTGGAATGGCGGTCGGTTCTTCCAAGGCACAGTTACACCGTGCAAGGAAGTTGGTACGGGAAGTACTGAAAGACTCTGAGAATATCTGAAGGATGTTGAGAAAGAGATGAAAGAATCAGAATTACAAAACGCGATCGGGTCATTACCCCGTAGTATGAAACCACCGCGTGATTTATGGCCTGGCATTGATGAACGGCTTGAGGCGGTTGCACGGGAGACTGTCGAGCAGTACAAAGCACCGTTTTGGCGTAAACCGGCAATGGCCGCAGCTGTTTTAATGGCACTGGCAACCGGTATTTTCATAGGCCGCGGAATGGATCTGGCCCCTGCCGGTCAGATGTCGGAGACCGTGAAGGAATATGCTTTTCTAGGTACCGTGAAAGCTACCGAACTGGAGTATCAGGCAGCTTTCAGTGAACTGGTACCACTGGATTATTCCGGTTTGCGCCTCGAAGGTGAAGAGCCGGATGCATTGAGGGGCAGCTGGGAGGCACTGCTACAGGCAGAGACAGCACTGCTTGCTGCTTTGCAGCAATACCCCTCAGATATTTATTTGAATGGAAAGTTGCTGGATTTAAGATCACAACAATTACAATTCGTTAAACAACTGGCGTTATTGGAACAAAATAACTGGAGAAGGACATGAAAGTGCGTTACCTGAAGATAATGGCGGTTTTAATGATGCTCGCATCTGTTTCCGCTTTTGCCGGGAAATCAGTGGATGAAAGCTGGGACATCGATTCGGATGCAACGGTATTTATCGAAAACATTGCCGGGATTATTGAAATACGGGGATGGGACAAGAACGAAGCGCACCTGACTGGTGAACTCGGCAGTAGCGCGGATGAACTGGAGATCAGTGCGAGTGGTTCCAGTCTGCAAATCTCGGTGATCAACCGCAGTGAACGAAATGTTGATGAATCGGTGCTGAAGCTAATCATCCCTAAAGGAGCCAGCGTTGATGCAACAGCAGTCAGTGCCGATATCATGATTAAGGGCCTCGATAATGAAAAACTGACGGCGTCTTCTGTCAGCGGCAACGTGGAAGTGAATGCAACAAGCCGACGCGTTTCGATTGAGTCTGTTAGTGGTGACGTTGAATTTAGCGGTTACACGATAAGAATTACCGCAGAGTCAGTATCGGGGGACATTGATTTATCCGGGATCTCGGGAGAAGTCTCGGCAACAACAGTTTCCGGCGATATGGAGTTAATGGCGGGTCAAATTGAAAGCGGGAAGTTTGAAACAGTTTCAGGTGATATGACCATGGTTGCTGAGCTATCAGACAATGGACGAATAGGTTCTGAGAGCATGAGTGGTGATGTGACCATCGTATTGCCGGCTTCCCAATCCGGCGTGTTCAAGGCACAGAGTTTTAGCGGCCGGATCAGCACGGATTTCGGCTCAGTCGATCGGGCAAAACATGGCCCGGGCAGTCATCTGAAGTATGTGGCCGGTGACGGTGGTGCGGAAGTCCGGGTTGAGAGCTTCAGTGGTAATATCAAATTGAAGAGCGACTAAACAATCCTGGTCTGAACGGTGCAGGCTTCTAAGGTCTGAAAAACTAGAATTCCCAGAACCCGGGTCCTGTACGGCCCGGGTTTTTAATGGCTTGCATGATGTATTAACCACCAGGGTGGGCCGTCTTCAATAGTTGTAATCCCCGTCATGGTGTATCCTTTCGGTTTTGAAATCCAGCTAGCCTGAGAAACTCGAATGCCCGATAAAGCACTGTTTGTAAATAAAGCGCTGTCACAAGCCAAATCTATGGAGCAGGCTGGAAACTTCGCCCAGGCTGAGCATATCTATCGAAAAATACTGGAACAATATCCCAAGCATAAACTTACAAGAAAGCGACTCGACTCAGTGCGGCAAATGGGGACAGGGCAGGCACATTCAGGCGCTGCTCCTCAATCTCTTCAGGCGGGGATAGAATCGCTGGTCAGGCTATTCAAACAGGGGCAGCTATCCGAAGCGCTGACGCAGGGAAAGGCATTGTCCAGCCGTTACCCCAGAGACCCGACCGTTCATAACATCCTGGGTGTCATCAATGCCCGCATCGGGCAAGCGGAGATAGCGCTGGCCTGCTATGACCGGGCCCTGGCAATAAAGCCTGATTTTGCAGAGGTGCATAACAACCGGGGGAATCTTCTTAATCGCCTGGGTCAGAATGCTGCAGCAATCACAAGTTTTCGTCAGGCTTTGCAGATCAAACCACAATATGCTGAAGCGCATAATAATCTTGGTGTTGCACTATATGATGCAGGTGAGCTTGACGAAGCAACTGCCAGTTACCGGGAGGCCCTTAGGGTCAGGCCTTCATATGCAGAGGCGCAGAACAACCTCGGCAACGCGCTCGCAGACCTGGGTCAGCCTGAGGTTGCGCTGGCTAGTTTCAGTGCGGCTCTGCAATTGAACCCACGCTACTCTCAGGCGTATTACAACAAAGGCAATATCCTCAGATCCATGGGTAGACACGATGAGGCCATCGACAGCTTTAACAGCGCCATTGGGCTCAGGCCTGACTATGCCGAGGCCTTCAATAGTCTTGGCAATACGCTGAATGAGCAGGGAAAACACCAGCAGGCCATAGAAAACCTGAACCGTGCCATTCAACTCAGACCCGACTATAGCGAGGCGCACTGCAATCTTGGTAATGTCTTGAGTGATTCAGGACGGCCTGATGAAGCCCTGCCCAGTTATCGCACTGCTTTGCAGATAAGTCCCGAGTTCGCCGAGGCCCAGTGCTGCCTGGGCAATGTCCTCAGTTACCTTGGCAGACAGGAGGAGGCAATGGACTCTTTCAACCGCGCGCTGGAGCTGAAGTCAGACCATGCTGCTGTGTTTAATAACCTGAGTCAGATCAAGACCTTTGAGCGTGACGACCCCCAAATAGACCAGATGCAAGAACTGCTTGAGAATCCGGACATTGCCGAGACTGACGTCATGCATCTTGGTTTCGCACTGGGTAAAGCCCATGATGATCTGGGCGACGTCGATCAGGCTTTCAAGTACTACCAGGAGGGCAACCGCCTGAAAAAGAAAGCCCTGGGCTATGACATCAGTTCGGATGAGACCCGGTTCAAACAGATCAAATCGCTTTTCAGCTCTTACACCCAGAAGCCGCACCCGGGTATCGAATCAGGCAGTGATTTCAAGAAGCAGCCCATCTTTATTGTGGGAATGCCGCGCTCGGGAACAACTCTTGTAGAACAGATACTCGCCAGTCATTCCCAGGTTTTCGGTGCGGGGGAGTTGGAAACCCTGAGCCGGATAATGAATCCTTTGTTAAGAGAGAAAACATTGACCGGGCAATCTGAACCCGGTGAGGCTGACCTTGTAAACCTGAGGAATAGCTACCTTGAAAAAATCAATGAGTTAGGTGGGTCTAGGCCATTCATTACCGACAAAATGCCGATTAATTTCAGATGGATCGGGTTTTTGCTGCTGGCGATGCCCGGCGTAAAAATTATCAATCTACGGCGTGATCCTGCAGCGGTTTGTTGGTCAATTTTCAAGCACCATATCGGCGGCGAGGGAAATGGCTACTCCTACGATGTCCTTGATGTTGCCGGGTATTACAATCTCTACGCTGATCTGATGGAGTTCTGGCGACAGGCCTTTCCGGGTCAGATTTATGATCTCGATTATGAGTCACTGACGGAAAACCAGGAACAGGAGACACGTCGCTTACTTGAGCACTGTGATCTGCATTGGGAAGACCAGTGCCTCGATTTTCATAAAACCCGGCGTAGTGTACAAACATTGAGTACCGGGCAAGTCCGAAAGGCGATGTATACCGGTAGTTCCCGGGAGTGGCGTAAGTATGAGACCCATCTTCAGCCTATGCTTAAAGCGCTGGGTATTGAACATGGTGTTCCTGATGCATCCCAGGGATGAGCCGATATCAATGCCCTTGGCTTAATTGAGATAAAATACGGTATCAGCAATGCGTACCATCAAGTATGCGCGAGCGAGTTAAACAGGTAATCTCCAAATGAAAAATATTGAAAACAATCTCCTGCAGTCTGAAACTGCGGAAGAACACTTTTCCGCGATTAAGGCGCTCGAGAAGCTCGTTGCCGCTGAACCGGACAATCTGGATCACCGGTTCAAGCTGGGGCTGAACTGCCTGCAGGTCGGGCAGGTGGAGCGGGCAGAATTATTGTTTCGCTCATGTATTGAGTCCGGTTTTGACACTCCTAAGTTGCAGCTGAATTTGGGCCATGCTCTGAAAGCACTGGGTCGAACAGAGGAGGCGGTAGCTTGTTACAAGGGACTGATCGAGGGCCAGGATGACGCCAGGGCTGCTGTTGCCTACTGGAGCCTGGCGAATATGAAGAACTATCGTTTCTCTGATGAAGAGATAGTCTTTTTGCGTGGTCGAGTTCAGACCACCGACGCCAAGCCGGGATATCGCGGTTTAATGCTGTTTACCCTTGCGTATGCCCGCGAACAACAAGGTCTTTATCACGAGGCTTTTATGTCGATGTGTGAGGCAAATTTGATTTTATCCATGCATCGGCCATTCCAGGGTGAGCAATATGGTTTGCTGGTGAAAGCCTTGTTGAAAAGTGGCCGTAATCTTATACCAACACCGGAAAGGGATGGCCCGACACCGATCTTTGTGGTGGGCATGCCACGCTCCGGTACGACACTTGTAGAGCAAATACTGGCAAGCCATTCCAACGTTGAGGCAACTGATGAACTGCCCTTCCTGGAGCGCCTGGCTATCGACCTGGACAAGAGTGGCGCATACGCAAGATCGTTGGCTACTCTAGGCACAGAAGAGAAACAGAACTATGCCAATCGCTACCTGGAGAAGGTTGAGCCCTACAGGCAGGGTAAGCTCGATTATTTTATTGATAAAAACCCGGCAAACTTCTTACATATTGGTTTGATCAAGGTATTGTTTCCCGAAGCAAAGATCATCAATGTCGTCAGAGATCCACTGGATAATGCGATGGCTGTCTTCAAGCAGTACTTCAACCGCGGCAATGAGTACAGTTATAGTCTTGAGGGGATCGTCTTTTACTGGCAGGGGTATTTGACCCTGATGAAACATTGGGAAGAACTCTATCCGGGAGAAATATTACATCTTGGTTACGAGGACCTGGTAAATGATCCCGAGGGGAAGATCACCGAAATTCTGGAATACTGTGGTTTACCCGTGGAGCCGGAGTGCTTCCGGTTTTATGAATCAGACCGGCCGGTATTAACACCGAGCGCCAGCCAGGTGCGCAACCCTATTTCCAACCGGGCGGTGGATAGCGGTAAAAAGTATGAAAAACACATCAAGGTGGTAATACCCGCACTGGCAGAGATCAAGCGAAAGTGCCGGGAAGTGCTTGGTGTTTGACCGGAATCAAAAACTAAAGCAAGAATTGATCAATGTCAGCTGAAGAAAATAGACTAATTGAAGCAGGCCGGATGGCCATGCAGAAAAATGACTGGCGCACGGTTCACACAAGTGCCCTGGAACTGATCAGAAGAAATGAATCGAATCCTGAAGGTTTTTTTCTTCTCGGTCTGGCACTTAGAGCCGCCCGCCAGACGTTGAAATCAATCGATGCATTTGAGAAGTGCCTGGCTCTGGACGAGCATCGTTTTGATGCAGGAATCGAACTGGCAAACCAATATCACGTATCACTCAGAAACGATGAGGCGATAGGGTTATTGGAAAAATATGAAGGAATGCTGGAGGTGAGTCCCTGGCATCTTGATATGTCAGGCTCTCTGCTCGTCACCATGGGGAAGCCGCTGCGGGCCATCCCATTGTTTGAGAAGGCTGTAAAACTGCAACCGGAGGCTCTTTTTTTCCTGACTCATCTAGCCTCTGCTTATGTTTTCGTCGGGGAGATAGAAAAGGCGAAGACGATCTATAAGAAGCTGTTATTGAAAAACCCAAGTCACCAACGTAATCACTTTTATCTGGCAAGACTCGAAACAGCCAGCGATATAAATCATGTGGAGGAGATGAAAGCGGTTCTTAAGCGGGAGAGAAAGCCGGACTCAGGAAACGTGTTCATGCACTATGCACTGGGTAAAGAACTGGAAGACCTGGAGGATTGGGACGAAGCATTTGATTTCTACCGGAAAGCCGGAAACGGGGTAAAGATGGTATTGAATTACTCGGTTGAGCAGGATGAAGCTTTGATCGAACAGATCATTCGCACTTGCGATGAAAAGTGGTACCAATCGAAACTTGCTTCAACACAGGATAGTCCTGGTGATAAAAAGCCAATACTCCTGGTAGGCTTGCCCAGAACAGGGACAACCCTGGCGGAACAGATTTTAGCAGGCCACTCCAGGATAGAAAGTATTGGCGAGACGCAGTATTTTGAGTTGGTACTAAGGGCAAATAGTGATATTCAAGGTCCGGGTAAAATCACACCCGATGTAATTTCCTCACTACTCAACCTGGATATGAGCAAACTGGCTACCGAGTATCTGGACAAAACCCGATACCTCTGGGGGGACAAGGAGGTTTTTATTGACAAGTTGCCCCACAATTACCTGTACCTTGGTTTTTTTGCGGCAGCATTTCCTGATTCACCCATCGTTTGGATCAGGCGAAACCCGATGGATGCCTGCCTTGCGATGTACAAGCAGTTGTTCACAGGTGTCTACGAGTTCACTTACGATTTTGATGATTTAGCCAGATTCTATGTCATGTACGACAAGCTATACCGACACTGGAAGAGTCTGCTGGGAGACAGAATTGTTGAAATTGATTACGAAGATCTTGTCACGGATACTGCTGAAACGACTGCAGCAGCTTTCAATGGTTTAAAGCTGGAGTATGAGCCGGATTGTATTGATTTTAATAAGAATATTACAGCAAGCTCCACGGCCAGTTCAGTACAGATCAGGGAAAAAATTCACTCAAGATCGGTGATGAAATGGAAGCGTTTTGAAAAACACCTTGAACCATTGAAATCAAAGCTGGAGGCTGCTGGCATCGAGCTTTGATGACGGGTGATGTTCCCGCCTTTAACCCGGCAGGCAGGTAGAACAATGTTCTGAGTTCGTGTTCAGGCTGATGGTTTCCGAGCGTTAAGTTCCCAAGCCAGTATGTCATCTTTCGAATAAATGACGGAGACTGTGGTTTGCTTGAAACCCAGTTCATCCAGTTTTGACTTCAGGGTCTCGATCGCAGCATCGTCAAAAGCAACGGAGACCATCTGTTTAAAACGCTCATGTGACGCCTTGTGTTCTTCCGCCAGTGATGAAATAAACAGACGTCTGTCCTGGGCTGGTGTGCCCATCATCTTGAAGAACTTCAGCGCATCGGTCATAAACTCAAACATCGTGGCATTTGCCGTATTAATGTCGGTGTTTGTCAGGTATTTGTCCGCCATCCGGTTAATGGTTTTGCGGCCTTTCTCGGCCTTTGGGTTTGAACCCAGATCAGCCAAAGAAGGTGTATTGTCCCTTTCGGTGCTGATAATACTGATGGCATTGATAACCCCTTCGAGATCGTCTTTATTGTATTCAGAGATTGCCCGGCGGGACATCGAGGTAACCACTGAATCAGTATGATGCAATAAGGCACAAAACTGACCTCCAGGCTCCAATAACCGGTGAATCTCCGGGAGACTCTTGTCAGTATCTGAATATTCAATGCCGAATACCGAGGTGGCCAACCCAACAGAGGCATCAGCCTCCGGGACTTTCTCAGCCGGGGTTTCAGAATGCAAAACGACTTTTATTCCGCTTTCCGGAAGCCCCTGTTCAGATACCGAACTAAGCCTGATACTGGCAAGATCGACACCGATATATGTGCCTTTGACACCTGACTTAACCATCGCAGGTAAAAGTGAGCAATTTCCACAGCCAACTTCCAATACCACCGGTTCAGTGGGCAATGTAGCCAATTTTGCTTGCCACCAATCATCGACGGCGCCCGTATAACCTTGTTTGAAATAGTCGCCAAAGGTTGTGCTGTGCCCTTGCCGCCAGAATAAAGACCATGGATTCATATGCTTTCCTTATGCCCAAAAAAAAGGCCTGCTTGCGCAGGCCTTAATTTTATACACTAACGGTTTACAGGTCGACAGAGTATCTGATGAACCAAACACGCCCGATATTCGGGTATTGGTTTTCGTCAACGTTGCCTGACTGATCAATAATGGGCTTCTTGTTGAATGCATTATTTGCACCAACAGTGAAGGTTCCATATTTCTCAAAGCTGTAACCGGCCTGGATATTGAACTGAGACCATGAATCCCATTTCACATCGCTGATTATAGACTTCTGAGAACCGATGAAGTCCCAGTTGATGCTGGCAAACCAGTCACCCATGCTCCATGGCAGAAGCAAGTTGGCACGCCACTCTGGAATACCCAGGGAACCGGCTGCATCATAGAGATCGCCTGTGCCATAGGATACTTCTGCATCATAGTTCAGGTAGTAGGTTGCATGTGCCTGTACACCGAAGTCACCCCAACCCGTTTCAAAACCACCGCTCATTGCCCAGTCAAGTGCCTGGTAATTAAACGTGGTCGCACCGTTCTGGAAACCAGCATCGATACGGGTTACACCACCATTGGCGTTACGTTGGACATTGGGGTTGTTTCCCTGTGTCTGGAAATCAACATCCAACTGATCCTGTGCGGAGGTGTAATTGATAGGATCTTTGATATCAAGGCTGAACCACTGAAGACTGGTCATCCAGCGATCAGCAAAGCGCCATTCGACGCCAGCAGACCAGGTGCTGGATTTTTCAGCATCGAGATTCGGGTTAGAGCCGATATAGGTATCAAACTGACGGGATGTACATGGATTCTGTCCAGACAGTGCACAGCCCCAGTTATCAGTCGCTGATTCTGCAGAGAACGCAGTTGCGCCGTACAGATCGGACAGGTTAGGAGCACGGAAACCCTGTCCCCATGATACCTTGAATGTCAAAGGCTCAAAGCTAGGAATATTGATGATGGCACCAATACGAGGAGACCACGCAGAACCGAAGTCTGAGTAGTTATCGTAACGGAGCGCTGCGTCCATTTCCAACCAATCGGTGATCGGGAAGATAGCTTCAGCTGCGAGAGCTGTTACATCACGGAAACCTTCAGCTGAATTACCTGCAGAACCACCGACGAGGCCAGCTTCTGACTGCGCGTCAACGAGAGCAGCATAATCGATCTCGAAGTACTCAGCAGATACATAGGCTGAGGCTGTACCACCACTCATTTCGAACATATCAAACTGCATACCACCGAATACTTTCCACAGTTCCTGACTGTCGTTGTTAATCGTGGTGTGCTTCAGGTTGTTAACGAAGGTATCGAAATCGTCGATATCATAAGCGATGTTGTACGCAAGACCCGCATAGTTCAGGTAGAAACTACCCACTGATGAAGACTTGTACTCTGAGTAAGTGTAGTAAACATCCCAGGAGATAGAACCATCTGTATCGCCTTTAAGACCAACATTGATGTCAATCAGGTTATCGTCAACAGTGTTATCACGTGTACCGATATCAGTCCAACGGAAATAACCGAATGTTGCGCCGATGTCATTACGAGGATCACCAGGAATGGTGGGTCCAGATGCCGCAGGAGGAGCATAACGGCCAAATGATTCGTTACTGGCAAATATTGCATCTGCATACAGATCAATATTGTCAGTCAGTTCATAGGTACCACTAACCCAGTTATTGATACGTTCGAGGCCAGCACGGTTGGCTGAAACCAGCGCGTATGCATAACCACAGTAAAAACCGGAGTCCGGACCAAATACTGCAGAAGCTTCCATCTCACCCTGGAAACCGTTCTCTGTAGAACAATTCGCACCAGGTGTTACATACCATGTGCTTCTGTCATTTGGATCGTATGCTACGTCTGGATCATAATCCGGGTTGACCAGGGTATAAGCGTAAAACGAAATACCTGTCGTTTCGGCATAACCGGTGATAATTCCGTCACCGTCGAGATCTTCCTTACTGGCTTTTGTCCAATCACGGTCAGCATCGAAGATAGGATCGCGTTTATCATATTCCAAAGCGTATGTGATGCTGGCGCGGTCATTGCTGGCGCCCATCAGGACACTAGCACTGAACTCTGTGCCGTCATCTTCACTACGATCACCATAACGGGTAGTAATTGTCATGCCGTCGTAATTCTTCTGCAGGATGACGTTTACAACACCGGCAATCGCGTCAGAACCATAAACAGCAGAGGCGCCATCAGCGATGACCTCAATGCGATCGACAGCTGCGAAAGGAATCATATTCAGGTTGAAAGTACCGCCACCACCAAGTGATGGAGAACCAACAGCACGGCGGCCGTTTAACAGGATGAGAGTACGGCTTGAACCAACACCACGAAGGTTAAGGGTAGCGTTAGACTGTGCGCTACTACCAGAAGACTCACGGAATGAACCGATTGAGTTCATGGTAGAAGACCGCAGGGCGTCAGTAACACTGACCTGACCGGCGAGGTTCATGTCTTCAGCTGTAAAGGTGATGATTTCTTGAGAGTTAGTGTCCATGGTACGCGCGATACGCGAACCGGTTACAACTACCTCTTCCAACAATGCTTCGTCATCTGCCTGATCGGCGTCATCGGCAGCATATACAGAATTTGCCAGCATGCTTCCTGCTGAGAAAACTCCGAGTGCCGTGGCCATGGCTAGAGACAATGGCTTGCGTTTATACATATTTATTCTCCAAAAAATTTAGACTGTATCGTGTCGAACACTTCAACTTTGCATTTCCTTGGAATTTAGAGAAAACTAAAACCCCAAGAAAATAAACAACTTACATAACTAGTTTGCAAAAATTTAACAATGTCCGAATGATTATATAACAAAAATTGTTCCCGATACCAATATAGTTTTAGATATTCATAGCTTGCGCGGCATATATGACAGAAGTAATGGGTCCATATATGTAAAAATCTGGCGCAAAATCCTGTCTGCCGTTAGCGACAGTCATGATCAGGGAGACCCGTTATTGATATAATTCCCCGTCTTTTGTGGTTGTGGATTGTTTGTCATCAATTAGAGTTTTTCTGCCGGTTTCCATTTCCGGTACTTGGCTTCAGAATCATCATCGGAGGGTGTAAATGGGTAACCTGCTTTGGATTGCTTCCTATCCTAAATCCGGTAATACCTGGGTAAGGGCATTTATCGAGAACTACTTGCGTGGTCAGAACAAGCCTGTAGACATTAATACACTGTTCCGGATCAACCAGGCTGAAGAGAAAGCCTTCCGCTATGCACATTATATAGAGGGCGGTGACACGATGAGTCTTAGTGTTGAGGAGATCTGCGCGCTTCGCTCACGTGTGCAGGCCGATATTGCCGCCGAGGCCACGGGTACGGTTTTTCTCAAAACGCATAATATCCTTGGTGATTTCGGTGGTTACCCTCTACAAAACTCTGCGGTGACCTCAGGCGCCATATATATTGTCAGAAATCCACTTGATGTCGTCATTTCCGTGGCCAGGTACTTTGATTTTGGAATCGATGAGGCAATTGACTACATGGCCGAGAAAGAAACCGGCACACCCAACGAGATCGAAAATGTACCCCAGGTGATTTCGTCATGGTCCGTTAACGTTCAGAGTTGGACGCAGGAACCCAGGCCCGAGATACTTGTATTACGTTATGAGGATATGCTCGACAATCCGGTAAAAGTATTCAGGAAGCTAGTGTCCTTTCTGCGTCAGCCCAAAGACCCTCAACGTTTGAAAAAAGCGATCAGGTTCTCTTCATTTGATCAGCTGAAGCTGCAGGAAAGAAAATCAGGCTTCATTGAGAAGCACGAGAATGCCAATGCCTTTTTTCGCCAGGGTAGAAAAAACCAGTGGCGTAACAAGTTGACTGACGAACAGGTCAGGAAGGTGATCGACAATCATAGGGAGCAGATGGCGCGATTCAAATACCTGCCCCCGGGATTTTCATAACATCACACCCGATTAACCTTCAGCCGGTATTGCCGTGTTGAAACAGAGCTATTTTTCGTAAGCAAAACTCTCAACGAATGGTTCAAGGGTTGGAAGGATTGGTGTCAGATCCTGTTCATAACGGCGCCAGCGCGCCAGGGCGCGGTCATTAACCGGTGCCGTGACATCCCTATAGCTCGGTGTCGTAATAACCCGTTGCCTGGCTGCCTGCCGGTAGTCGTTGATATCCTCGTGCCAGCCAACGCCAATAAAGTCGAGTATTCCGGAAACCGTATCATCGAAGTTTTCAACGAGGTTTTCATAACGATACTCCAGCCATGAACCTTCAAAGCCGGCACGGTACTGCAGCCACAGGCCCATGACGGCTTCATAGGTTTGTCCCGTTGCTTGCAGGTCAAGAAAATTAGCCATTGCATGATTAATCTCAAACTTTTGCATGAAACAACTGAGACAGGCATCACGCGGGTCTCTTAAAGCAACGAGAATCTTCGCTTTTGGGAAAAGCAATTTGGCCAAACCCAAATGGACAATATTCAACGGCAGCTTATCAACCAGTTGCTTTCCCTCGAGGTCATCCAGATTGTCCCAGCAAAACGCACGGAAAGTCTGTCTGAGCCGGATCAGGTCATCAGGGTCTATATTGTTTAGCCCATGGGGATATCCACCGGGAAGGTTGCGTATTTCCTGAATTACCGCAGAAAGAGGCGATCGCTCGTCAGTGGTGACCAATTCTGGATGGGCTTTTAGTACCTGTTCCAATAATGTTGTACCAGAGCGGGGAAACCCGACGAAAAAAACAGGTCTGAAACTATCGTCGGTTTCAAGTTTTTCACCGAGCGCTTCAGATGTCTCTTTTGTAAAAAAGTTCTTTATCTCCGCGATCTCGCGAAGATAGCCTGATCCGTCGGCTTTTCGTTCTCCCACATACCGGGTCATGACCTTATTGGATTGCTCGAATGCGGCAAACGCATCCTTTGCGTTACCCAGTGCGTCCAGCGTCAGACCAAGTTGATTAAAGGCCTCAACCTCTTCCTTCTCTGAAAGGCCTCGTTCGATAGCCTCCTTCAGGTGTTTTTCGGCAACATCAAATTGATCCTGTCGCCTGGCGATCAGTCCTGTGAGCATCGATACACGTGCAATTCCGGGTTTGATCTTTTCAACCTGTTCAATCGTCTCAAATGCCTCATCAAGCTGGTTTACCAGTTCCAGTGCACTGGCCAGCTGAATCAGTGAACCAATATCATGGGGCTTAATTTCCAGGGCCTCACGTAATACCTTGATTGCTTCATGCGTATCACGTTCTTCGATGAGTGCAGCGGCGAGGTTGAGCCGGGCATTGGTGTCTTCAGGCACGATTTCGAGTATTCGCAAGCAATACGGTTTGGCTTCACTGGCGCGGTCCATGGACAACAACGCCGTTGACACATTGCTCAGTGCGGTTAAATTTTGAGGGTCGAGGTTCAGTGCTTGTTTAAAGCATTGATAAGCCTCTTCCGTACGGTTTTGCGCACCTAACACGTTACCCAGGTTTGAATGGAAAGGTGCTTGTTTGTCATCGAGTTCGATGGCTTGCCGTAGATGCTGTTCAGCCTCTGTCAACTGGCCACGTTGCAGGCACACCACTCCGACGAGATGCCGGGCTTCTGCGTTTTCCGGGTCATTTTTTAAAACATCCAGGTAAACGGATTCTGCCTCGACAATTTTTCCTTCCCTGTGCTGCTGTTTGGCGGCCAGGATCCGTTCATCATTTTCAGTATTTTGCGCTTCGCTTACCTGGTCCGCACCTGAATCAGCGGCAGATTGGCCTTCATTGCCCGTAACATCCTGTGTTCCGGTCTTTTTACGCCTGAACAGATCTTTCCAACTCATAGGAATCCAGTCTTCTAATCAGTGATATTGAGCGCAGGGTAAAAGAAAGCACCTGCCACTGCAATGCAGTGGGACAAATTATGGGATGAGTTTGCCTCATGGCTTAAGCGCTCTCACGGATGCAAGCGGTCGGACTTGTTTGAACGCACCATTGATCAGGTCGTGATGATTATTTTTCCGTCACGGTGTCTCTTTTGAGCTGGTTCATGATTTCTGCACGTGCTGATATGAGAATTGAATCGCGATCCAGGGAATCCAGTATCTCTTTAATGGTGTCCTTGGGGCCCTCAGAGCCCCATGACTTACCCTTGGCGAACCACGTTTCAGCGGCATTGCCCGTGACATAGGTTGCATACCATGCAAGGGATCCCTGGGCACCGGCAGTTATTACGGTAGACATACCGGCACTCATGGTTTTCATTGCAGCGGATACCATGTTGACACCCCAGTAGGCACCCATTAGCAACAGTAGTTGTGCGGAAATGGTCAATAATAATTTGCTGGCCTCTCTTCTGGACAATTGAAACCCGTAGATATTGCCAAGGTGAACCACCATCGCAACATCGGTTCCCGCGGCAGCCAGTAAATCAGCCACAGGTACAGGGTTCACCGCGACCACCAGACCCTTGGCAAGGCAGTAATTATGGATGACTTTTTTCGCGACGGTCTTCCGGGCGAGCACGATCTTGCCGGCTATCCGGCTATCGAGATCGCTGGTAAACAGCGCGGCATTTAATGCAGCCAGTGTTTTTCCGTCCTTTTCCAGGATGCTCCAGAGTCGTGCTTTCAATTCGTTGATATCAGGCTTGCGTGGGCGTTCAGCGGGATGTTCCTGACCTGACTCATCAATACGGATGATCTGCTCAGGCCGGGGGTCAGCGCTGGCAGTCAGAATATTACCGGGTTCAATAAGCTGCTCGCATCGAAGCCGCAGATGGCTCAATAAAGAATCGAGTTCTGCCGCTTCATAACGGTCGGACTTGTTCAATACCAATAACAGCGGTCGTTGACGTCCGGCGAGATCCTGAACAGCGTTGAATTCCGTCTCTGTCAGGTCGCCTTCACACACCATCATGACGATATCGGAAATCCGGGCCACCGACCTGGCAAGTTCCTCACGGGCTTCGCCTTCCAATTCATCAATGCCGGGTGTATCAATCAATACGACATGATCCGTATTGACAGAGTCCCACTGGCTTCGCTGCTGTATGCGGGTTTCACCATGCAAAGGGCTGGTTGAGAAAACCTTGCGGCCAAGCAGTGCATTTAATATTGACGATTTTCCCGTACCGACACGGCCGAATGCAGCGATGTGAATTTCACCCTGTTGCAGTTTCTCCGAAATGGTTTCGATCTCGGCGAACTCCTGGAACAACTCCTGTCGGACCGCGGAAGGTATACTGCTATCGGTCAGTAAGGTCTGAATTTGCTGGTTGGCATTAACCAGGTGTTGTTCAGGTGCCTTGGTCTTTGCCTTTTTCAGCCAGGGCAAGTTTCGCAAAACGGACTGCACCTGCTTCAAGATTGTCATTCAGTATCTCCTCAAAGGCTTTCGCTGCGGGGTAGGGTCGTAACTCACCCCGGCTGGCGAGAGTTTCTGCGGCGGCACGGCCAAGACTATCGAAAATCATGCCATAAGCGACGGCGTGTACAAGGCCGCCGGTGAGTGTTCCAAGCCCCGGGAAGGCCTTGAGCGCGTTACCCGTGATGGCGAGTGTAAGTGCGGTCATTTTTTTGACCTTGCCACCGGCCAGGCGAAGAAATGACTCTATTTCCACTTCTTTCACAGAAACATCATATAGCTTGCACAGAGACTGAATCAGGCGCGTGGCCAGCACCCCCTGGATAATGATGTCCGACCCCGGTGCAACTGCGGCAAGGGCACCGACAACGGCACGTTTGGAGTAAGTTTGTACCAGTTCACTGGCCTGTTGCTCGCGGTGGCTGTCGCGGGCTTTTTCAAGTTTTTCCGCCGCCAGCAACAATATTGCAGTATCGCGAAGTTGTTCCATCAGTTCTGCGTTGTTATCCAGCTTGCTTTGCAGGATTTTACGTAGCGGCTCAATCTCATTGCTGCGATCCCGGCTAATGGTTTCTTCACTGCCGTCACTCAGAATTTTAATAACCTCTTGACGACCACCCGTTTGGATAAAGACGACATCATCCCGGTCGATGCCCATCTGTTGTGAAATGTTGTCGGCGATGGAGCGGGCCTCTGAACCCGAAAACCTGTCAACTTTATTGAGTGCTACCACCAGCGGTTTTCCCATTTCCAGCAATACCTTCAGCTGCTCCATCTGGCTTCGTGTTATATCGCTGTCACAGAGGAAAACCACGAGGTGCGCGCGTCGGGCTTCTTCGATTATTTCAGGGTTGCTATCAAGGTTGAAACCAGGCAGGTCGGCGATGATGATGGCGTCACCCGAGTCGGCCTGCCAGCGATAATGGCTGACCTGTTGTGTTGTGCCGCCCCTCGGGTCACTTTCAAGCCCGGCGCTGGGAAGCAGGGCTTTTACAAGGCTGCTCTTACCCGTGCTGATCTCGCCAAAAATGGCTATGAACACCTCACCATTTTGTTTGCGCCGTTGTTGCTCCCTGATCTCCTCAACTGCAGCGCTGACGTCAATACCCGCATCCGCTGATTCAACCAGTTCCTCCTGCAGAGAATCAGGGTCCAGTACGCGTTGCTCTTCCGCGGCTTTTTTGTCGGCCGGTTTCAACCAACGCCAGGACAGCCAGAGCGTGGCGGAGGAAATCAGCAGTAATACCAGGGAGTAGCCCACTTGTAACCACAAGGGGGCTTCACGCAGGCGCTGCCATACCGACATAGCAGTATCCGTGGCCAGCAACAATAAAAACAGTGTCACAACGGCCACCAGCAGAATACTTATGAATAACAGAAGTCGCACACGCATCAGGATCTCCCGGACCAGCTCTATTTTAAAAGCTACCAATCTGGTCAGCCAGTGACTAAAGTATGGATAAGGTAACTAAAGATATTTCAGTTCATCATGGATCAAGAAGAGAAAGACGCCGGTACGATTTCTGCCCTGATGCTCAGAATGACGGAAACCCGCCTGCCCAGGGCGCAGCGGTTGCTGGACAAGGTCAACGATGGCAATACACTCAGCGATAATGACATCCGCTTTCTGAAAAGGGTGTTTAGAGACAGCAGGAGTAATCAGTCATTGTTCAAACGCAACCCCGAACTTATCGATCTCGTGTCCCGTTTCATCGACCTGTATGCTGAAATCGTTGAAAAGGCACTCGAGAACGAAAAATTCAGATAGTTTTTAAGCCGGCCGCCCGATATTAGCAGGGCGCCTTCAATCCTTATGCCATGACATGCTGTGTTCACGAACGCTTTGGGTAAGAACCGTCATGTGGTGAGGATCAACTTCTGGCGTTATGCCGTGTCCGAGGTTAAATACATGACCGCTGCCTTTTCCAAAACTGGCCAGGGTTTCTATAACCTGTGACTCAATGATCTCCGGATTTGTCAGCATGATGGCCGGGTCAAGATTGCCCTGCAGGGACACACGCTCACCCACCCGGCTCCTGGCCTCGGCAAGCGTTATTGTCCAGTCCACACCCACTCCATCGCAACCGGTATCGGCAATCGCTTCGAGGTGTGAATTGCAGCCCTTGCAGAACAATACTACCGGGATGGTCTTGCCATCGTAGCTACGGTGCAGGCCATTGACGATTTTTTCCAGGTACTGCAAAGAAAAAGACCGGAACATTTCAGGTGACAGCGCACCACCCCAGGTGTCAAAAATTTGTACGGCCTGTGCACCACTTTCAATTTGTGCATTGAGATAATCGATGACAGCATCTGCCAGTTTGTCGAGTAATAAATGGGCTGTTTGCGGATCGCCATAAATCATACGTTTGATTTTAGCGAATGCCTTGCTGGATCCGCCTTCTACCATATAGGTGGCCAGCGTCCATGGACTGCCGCTGAACCCAATCAGAGGCACATCACCATTCAGGTTCTTGCGTATCAACGAGACTGCATCCATGACATAGGCTAGCGAGGTCGACGGATCAGGCCGTTTTAGCTGCTCGACATCTGCTGCAGACTGGACAGTTTTTTCAAATTTGGGCCCTTCGCCTTCGACAAAATACAGCCCGAGACCCATCGCATCGGGAATCGTGAGGATATCCGAAAATAAAATTGCAGCATCAAGCGGAAACCTGCGCAGGGGTTGCAACGTAACCTCACAGGCAAGCTCCGGGTTGGTGCAGAGGTTCATAAAGCTACCCGCCTGCGCTCGTAGTTGCCGGTATTCCGGCAGATATCGGCCGGCTTGCCGCATTACCCACAGGGGTGTTCTTTCGGTTGGTTGACGGAGTAATGCCTTGATGTACAGATCGTTTTTCAATGGTGAATTCATGGGTTGCTCAATGATTTCCTGCTTATGTTACTGATTGACTGGCTTTGATTGCCGCAGCAATCTCCGATATATCTGAGGTGCTGTCGATAATCCCGTGACCGGCGGATTTTACCAGTATTAGCCTGGTTGAGCCGGCAATGACTTTTTTGTCCAGCTTCATGGTATCAATGATGTCATCCGGGTCCATGGCCGCCGGCAGTTCCAGAGGTAAGTTGAAGGACTGGAGTAACTTGCCCAGACGATCACTGAACCCGGCCTCGCATAGGCCTCTGAGTTCACTGAGCCTGCTTGCCACCATCATACCGATTGCCACAGCCTCTCCGTGCAAATAGGTCCGGTAGTGGGTCAGGGTTTCCAGGGCATGGCCAAAACTATGCCCGAAGTTCAACAGTGCCCGGACACCTGCCTCACGTTCATCTTCGGCGACGACATCGGCCTTGTTGGCGATGCTGCGACTGATCATGCCGGTGAGTGCTGCGGGTTCCCTGGCCATGATTGCCGGGCCGTTGTCTTCCAGCCATGTCAGAAATTCTTTATCTCTGATGGCTGCTATTTTGACCACTTCTGACAAACCAGCCGAAAACTCACGTGCCGGTAGTGTTTCCAGTGTGTCTATATCAACCACTACTGCCACTGGCTGGTGAAAGGCGCCGATCAGGTTCTTTCCCCTTGGGTGATTGAAGCCGGTCTTACCTCCCACCGAGGCATCCACCTGTGCAAGCAGACTGGTGGGCATCTGGATAAAATTGATTCCCCGCATGTAACTTGCCGCAGCAAAACCACCCAAATCACCGACGACCCCGCCACCCAGGGTGATTATTGTCGTATCCCGGGTACCGCCTATTGCGATCAGTTTGTCGATGATCTGCGACCAGAATTCTGATGTTTTAAAGCTTTCACCATCCGGCAGAATCAGGCTATGGACATTCACGCCCGTCAATGACGCCGCGAGTTTGTAAAGGTACAGAGGTGCAACGGTTTCATTGGTTACAATGAGTACAGTGCTTCCGCCGGGCATCTCGAATACTGAATTTACATCACTGAGCAGACCGGAACCGATGGTTACCAGGTAGCTGCGCTCAGCCAGGTCAATTTTAACTGTCTGCATTTGAGTGCTCCTGCTTTAATGTGTCCAGCCGTTCCAAAATGGCGGTTGAAAGCGCCTTTGCAGTTGCGTACACGCTTGAGTTTCGGGTGCTGAATACCAGGTCAGCCGTTGCATCATAGAGTGGATTGCGCACGCTGGCGAGGTCAAGTAATCGTTGCTTCCTGTCCTCGGCTTGCAACAGGGGCCGGCTTTTGTCCTTGCTTAGCCTCTTGAGTTGATTTTCTATACTGGTTTGAAGATAAACAACCAAACCACGCGAACGCAGCAGGCGGCGATTCTCTTCATTACAGACCGTGCCACCGCCCGTTGCAATCAAAACACCGGTTTTTTCAGTCAGTTGTTTCAGCAGCTGGCTCTCTCTGAGTCGAAACCCTGCTTCACCTTCAAGATCAAATATCAGGTTAACGCTGGCACCGGTTAATCGTTCAAGTTCATGGTCGCAGTCATAAAACTCCAGGCCGAACATTTTCGCCAGTTGTTTGCCAATCGTAGATTTGCCTGAACCCATCGGCCCTATAAGGAAAATATTTTGCCTTTGCATTTTCATCAGATGTTGCTTGATACCATAAACGGCGTGCAAGCCTGATTGGCATTGGGTACCATTGCTGCGTTCTGTTTAATAGCTATGGCGGCAGGTTTAATGCTTAGGTTTTTTATCATATTCTCAGTTTTACTGATCGGGCTTTTTACAATTGAGCTTTTTCAATCAGCGGAAAAGTACATCATCCTACCCTTTACATCAACGGTTGCGGATGTCAGTGTCTGGATTGTCCAGTCATTTGATGAGAATGTAATTGCCTCAGGCAACGTGATTCGTGACAAGGTTTCAGGGTTTGGCGTACGTATTGAGCGGGGTTGTAACGGTCTTGAGGCCGTCATCATTTTGTTCTCCGCAATTTTTGCTTTTCCGGCACCCTTTAAAAACAAGTTGATTGGTTTTGTTGCGGGTTTCTTTGCCATCCAACTACTTAACCTGGTCAGAATTATAAGCCTTTATTATCTTGGCCAATGGAATTACACCGCGTTTGAATGGTTCCACCTGTATTTGTGGCAGGCCCTGATTATTCTCGATGCTTTGGTTGTCTGGCTCATATGGTTGCGAACCCTGCCAGGCTCCCGGGCACGTCCGAGTGACCCGGAGCCGAAACCGGCGTAATGCGAGTATTGATTGCCGGTTGCGGCGATGTAGGAAACGTTCTGGCCGCTTCACTGCTTCAGGATGGTCATGTTGTTTATGGCTTGAAACGTGATATTTCCACCTTGCCCGATGGCGTAAAGGCTATCGGGGCAGATCTCTTAAACCCCGCGACCCTGACCGATCTGCCGCAAGATATTGATAGCCTGGTGTTTATGCCAACCCCGGCGCGTCGTGATCAGGCGGCTTATGAAGACATTTTCATCAAGGGTTTGCAAAACCTTTGGTCAGCCCTTAAACAGGTCCCGGCCAGAACGGTGCTGGTTTCCAGTACTGCTGTATTTGGCGAGAACAACGGTGCCTGGGTCAATGAGGAAACAAATCCCGGCCCCACTGGTTTTAACGGCAGGGTGCTACTTAAAATGGAGGAGCTCGCCAGTCGTATTACAAGAAACCCGGTTGTTGTCAGAATCTCTGGTATCTATGGACCGGGCCGTGAAAGATTGATCAGGCTGGCCACTTCAGACGGACTCGAAATTCAACAATCCCCGCCTTATTACACCAACCGTATCCATCGTGATGACGCGGCGGCGGCACTGAAACATCTATTAGAACTAGAAAAACCGGACTCCTTGTACGTCGCAACTGACGATCTGCCGGCACCCAGGTATGAAGTTGTCGAATGGCTGGCAAAAGCGCAGGGTTGTGCCTCACCCAAAGGGATTGCTGATGAACACGCCGCTCGCGGCAAGCGCATAAGTAATCAGAAACTTCGTGACAGTGGGTTCACTTTGTCATATCCGGATTACCGGAAAGGCTACGCGGCGGTTATGAAGCAGCGCTCGGAGGCTTGAGAAAAGGTAACTGCCAGACTCACTCGGTGTAAAACTGCTGCCTGAATTTTACTTTGTAAGGTTTGCTCTGACCCTCGGGTGTGACCATTACGGTGAAGTCGAAGGATTCCATGTTTCTGACTGATAATTCACCGACGTAGTAGATTGCCTCGCCGTTTTCATCAATTTCCCTCATCTCCACCACGCGGGTTTGACCTGTCAGGTTGCGGCCGGAAGCGGTCACCGTGGCTTTTACGGCCTTTGGAGATTGACCTTCCGTGTTCTTCAAAACCGATATATTGATCAGAGCACGACTGTCTGAGCGCCGGATCCCGTACGCCTTGGCCGCCTCGGGAGAAATCAGGCTGGAGTTCAGCGCGTTGTAATGAATGGTGTAGTCGCCAAACTGTTTTGACTGTTGTGCATTGGCGGTCAATGACGACAAAGCGACGAGAAAAGTGAGGGCTACGAACAGTTTTTTCATCTATCAACTCCTCCTGGTAAGTACCTGGGTTAACTCATTCAACTACGACAGCATATTTCTGAAGGTCTCCACGCCATTACCATCCTAGCAGAAGCAAAAGGGCGCGCAGTGCGATCAAGGCAAACAAGGGTGAGAGATCGACTCCACCCATTGTCGGCAGTAGCTTGTTAATTGGCCTCAATACCGGCTCGGTCAACTGGTAGATCAGTGGGATTAGCGGGTGCCGTGACTGACTTGCTATCCAGCTGACAATTACCCTCGCAATGATCAGTACAAAGTAGGTCAAAAGAAGCGCGATTAATAGTTTTCTGACCGCAAATACAAGTAGAAACTGAAAACCAAAATCTGTTTGACTGAGGAGGCCGATCACCACAAGTTGCAACAGTTCCAGCAATAGCATGACCACTACCGACGCGGTATCCAGTTTGCCAATAGATGGAATGAGACGCCGGGCGGGAACCAGTATAGGGTTGGTCACCTTGACCAGAAACTGGCTTAAGGGATTGTAAAAGTCGGCCCTGACCCATTGTAGTAACAACCGAAGCAAGATCGCTGTCACATAAAGGTCTGTCAGTGTGCTGACCAGGTAAATAAGTGCGCCCGTGGTGTTCATGAATCTGTCTCGTCGCCGGCAAGTTCCTGTCCACGCCGGGTGGCTGCCGTAATGGCTGAATCTATCAGTTGTTCAAAGTGACCGTCATTGAGAGTTTCAATCGCGGCCTGGGTGGTGCCGCCCGGAGTGGTCACCTGTTGACGGAGTTCAATGACATCGGTATCGCTTTGAACCGCCATGACGCTGGAACCATGGGCGGTGTGTAACGCAAGCCTGGCCGCCACATCCGCCGGCAAACCCAACCGGGTTCCAGCGTTACGCAGGCATTCAACAAGGTAATAGAAATAAGCGGGTCCGCTGCCTGAAAGCGCGGTCACAACATCCAGCAGCTTTTCCTTGTCCAGCCATACAATTTCGCCCGCGGACTCCATTAAATTCTGTGACAACTCACGTTGGGCGAGAGAGCAATTGACACGTGCATACATGGCGGTTATGCCCAGGCCAATCAGTGCGGGTGTGTTTGGCATGGTACGTACAATGGGTGGATTGGCATTCAGGTGTGCAGCTATTTTACTGGTGGGTATTCCGGCAACAATGGATATGATCAGTTGTTGGTCGGTGACAAGATCCTGTATCTCATCGAGTACGTAGGACAATACCTGGGGTTTGACCGCCAGTACGATGGCATCCATTCCCTTGATGGCATCCGATGCTTGCTCATAGCAGGCCACCGGCCAGCGTTTTTGCAGAAACGCCCTCGCTTCTGCATTGGGGTCGGCAACCTGTACCTGATCAACAACGTGGCGTGAGGCAAACAGGCTGCTGATCAATGCTGTGGCCATATTGCCACCACCAATAAATCCGATTCTCATCAATTATCCTCGTAAAAAACTCTCATGATTCGCGAGGCCCAAACAAGTCGGTTCCAATTCGAACCATGGTACTGCCCTCGCTAATGGCGACTTCAAGGTCGGATGACATCCCCATGGATAATGTGTCAATGTCATGACCTTCATCCTTGAGGGTTTCAAATAGGGCCTTTACCTTGCGAAAGCTCTCATGTTGTTCGTTTAAATTGCCTGTCACCCTGGGAATCGCCATCAATCCTCTCAGCCGTATATTATCGAGACCGTGTGCAAGCGCCGCCAATTGCAAAATTTCTTCCGGTGTGGCCCCGGACTTTTGTGGTTCCTGATCAATATTAACCTGTAAGCAGACATTGAGCGGTTGCAGGGAATCCGGTCGTTGGGATGATAAGCGGTTAAGAACTTTCTGCCTGTCGACACTTTGAACCCATTGAAAATTTTCCGCAATAGCACGGGTCTTGTTGGATTGACAGGTGCCGATGAAGTGCCATTGCAGATCAAGGTCAGCCAGCTCCTGTTGCTTGTGCAAAGCCTCCTGAAGCTGATTTTCACCAAAAGATCGTACTCCCAGTTTGTTCAGTTCAATAATTTTTACAGCATTATGCCTTTTGCCGACGGCAAGCAAAGTAACCCCATCAGGCGGTTTTCCAGCAGCGAGGCAAGCTTGTTCGATTCTTTTTTGGACCAGTTTCAGTCGTTTTATTGCGTCATTCATGTTGCAGCATGCGTATGCAAGGTCTATTGTTACGGTAGTTTCAAACTAACCATGGATTGGGTTTAAGTATTTTTCAATTAATGATTCATCATGTATTGTAACGCGACCAGTGTCCGTGCAAGGAGGGTTTAATGGATATTGCTGAGCTGCTTGCCTTTGCGGTAAAAAACAAGGCTTCAGATCTTCACCTGTCATCTGCTCTACCACCCATGATTCGTGTGGATGGTGATTTACGCAAGCTGAATTTGCCTGCTCTGGACAACCAACAATTGACCGAGTTGCTCTACAGTACAATGAGTGATCATCAGCGACGCGACTTTGAGGCCAATCTCGAGGTAGATTTCTCATACGCGGTTCCGGGGCTTGCCCGGTTTCGTGTTAACTGTTTCCATCAGGACCGGGGTGTTGGTGGTGCGTTTCGTACCATTCCTGCTGCAGTCTGGACCCTCGAAGATATTGGCGCTCCACCATCATTCAGGGAGATCATCAATGTTCCTCGTGGCCTGGTACTGGTAACCGGTCCAACCGGTTCAGGTAAGTCAACGACCCTGGCCGCGATGATTGATAACCTCAATACTACACAGGCCGGGCACATCCTGACGATTGAAGATCCGATCGAATTTGTGCACCAATCGAAGAAATGCCTGATAAATCAGCGTGAAATTCATCGTGATACACATGGCTTTAACCAGGCGCTGCGTTCAGCTCTGCGTGAAGATCCGGATATTATCCTGGTGGGTGAAATGCGGGATATTGAAACGATTCGACTTGCCTTGACCGCAGCAGAGACCGGTCATCTGGTTTTTGCAACACTACATACCAGTTCAGCTGCCAAGACCATTGATCGTATTATCGATGTGTTCCCGGCAGGTGAGAAATCGATGGTGCGTTCGATGTTGTCGGAGTCCCTGCGTGCGGTTATTGCGCAAACGCTGATGAAGAGAATCGGCGGAGGTCGTATTGCTGCACACGAGATCATGTTAGCTACACCTGCCATCCGTAACCTGATACGTGAGGACAAGGTAGCGCAAATGTATTCAGCTATTCAGACGGGTCAGAATGTCGGAATGCACACACTTGACCAATATCTGGAGGGCTTAGTGGCAAGAGGAATTGTTGCCCGTCAGGAGGCTGCCAGGAAAGCGGTAGACCGCAAACTATTTATGTAGGATGTTACACCGGCAAGTCCATTTGGGGAGCTGATTAGAAATTTGATGTTGGAGATGCAGAGATGAGTGTAGTAGAAGGCTGGTTAAAGCACGTTCACGAAGAAAAGGGTTCTGACCTTTTTGTCACGGCGGATGCGCCACCTTGCATAAAGGTCAATGGCAAAATCCGGGCAATTTCCACCGAGGTACTGTTAGCCGATGAGGTTAGCGAAATAGTTAAAAGCCTCATGACAAAGAAACAGATCCGGGAATTTGACGAAACACTGGAATGTCAATTTGCCATTGCACTTGGCGAGGACGTCCGGTTTCGTGTCAGTGCTTTTTATCAGCAGGCACAGGTTGGCATGGTATGCCGTCGCATCGAAACAGTCATCCCGACATTTGAAGAGCTTGGCCTGCCGGATTTATTGACAGATCTGTCCATGGCTAAACGCGGAATTGTTCTGTTTGTTGGTGCTACTGGTTCCGGCAAATCAACTTCATTGGCAGCCATGATTGGCTACCGTAACAAGAGACTGAGCGGGCATATCATTTCGGTAGAAGATCCGATTGAGTACGTGCATTTTCACGGTAAAAGCCTGGTGACCCAGCGCGAGGTGGGAATTGATACGGACTCATTTGAAGTAGCTTTGCGTAACACCCTTCGGCAGGCGCCTGATGTCATCATGATTGGTGAGGTTCGCACCAGGGAAACCATGGAATACGCCATTACTTTTGCTGAAACCGGTCATCTTGTGTTGTGTACATTGCATGCCAATAATGCCAACCAGGCCCTCGACCGTATATTGCATTTCTTCCCCGAAGAGGCAAAAGAGCAGGTATTGCTGGATTTATCTTTCAATATGAAGTCAATCGTTGCACAGCAGTTGATTCCTTCGGCAGATCAGACCCGACGCTGGGCGGCGGTCGAGATTCTTCTTGCTACACCACTGGTGCAGGAAAGAATTCGTAACGGCGAGATCACCGAACTTAAGAAGATCATGAAGGAATCCGCACACCATGGCATGGTCACTTTCGATCAGTGCCTGTTCGGTATGTACAAGGAAGGCAAAATCACATATGACGAGGCCATCAGGCATGCGGATTCGGCCAATGAGGTCCGTCTGGCTGTGAAGATGTCTGAAGGCGGTGATGCTGACTCCCTTTCAGAGAGGCTCAGGGATGTTGAATTGTTGGACATATAGCCAGCTTAATGCCAAGGTTTTTAACGGAAAATTCTACTTTGGTTAACCAATTTTTAACGGCCACAGGCATACACTTGACCGTTACTTGATACCACAGGTAATAACTTGTACGTATTTGAGTACAGCTACTCCTGCTGTGAACACGTTAACGGGGCGTTTCGGGCCCAGGTATGGTGGTAATATCATCTGCCTGGGCCTTTCTATTTATGGTCAACGAATTATAGGTACTGAATGTGCGTATTTTAATTATTGAAGATAACCCGGATATAGCCGCCAATATCGGTGATTACCTGGATGAATTAGGACATACCGTAGATTTCGCCGGGGATGGTATAACCGGTCTTCATCTCGCCATCGTCAATGATTTTGACGCCATCGTTCTGGATCTTGCATTGCCAGGAATGGATGGGCTGGAAGTCTGTCGCAAGTTGCGCCAGGAAGCGGGCAAAAATACCCCGGTTCTTATGTTGACAGCCAGGGATCGACTCGAAGACAAACTGGCTGGCTTTGAGATCGGGGCAGATGATTATCTGGTCAAGCCTTTCGAATTGCAGGAAGTTGAGGCCAGGTTGACAGTTCTGACAACCAGAGGGCTGCGGCGGGCGAGCAAGGAGATTCAGATCGGCGACCTGGTGTTCAATGTTGATACCCTGATTGTCAACAGGGGTGGACAGGAGATCGACCTTAACCCAATCGGTCTGAAGTTATTACGTTGCCTTATGGACGCATCACCAAACGTGGTGACCCGGGCAGAGCTGGAAAAAGAAGTGTGGGGTGAAGAGATGCCCGATAGCGACAGTTTGAGGGTCCACATACACTCCTTGCGTTCGGCCATAGATAAGCCTTTTGGAACAAAAATGATTCAGACCCGTCACGGTATCGGTTACCGACTATTGGAGTCAGATGCTATATAGACGCAGGCTTCGCAGCCGGATCATATTTTCTTTTTTACTGTTTGGCACTGTGCTTAGCAGTCTGTTTGCAATCAGTACACTTTTTTTGCAAAGCAACCTGGAAGATGAACTCATTGGTTCGACGCTTAAGCAGGAACTGGATGACTACCTGGTTCAATTGCGTAAAGACCCGACTCTTGTAGAGCCGTTTCACACCCGTATCCAGGGCTTCATCACTCGGCCGGGCGATCCCAATCATAGCGTTACAGCGCAAATCAGAGAGCTTGGAACCGGTGTGCACGAAGTTGAAACGGCGGAAGGTTATTTTAAAGCTGCCGTGCGCAAAGATGATGATTTATGGGCATTCCTGATATATGACATCACTGAAAACCAGCGATTAACCAATCGGCTCATCGTGTCATTGGTGTTGGCGGTGCTGGTGTTTTCACTGTTGTCATTGGCACTGGGGCTGTGGTCCTCCAGCACGGTGATGAAGCCAGTGAGCGACCTGGCAGAACGGTTGAGTCAACTGGGTGAAGAGACACCATCGCCGGGGTTGGCGAGATGGTTTCCGGATGATGAAGTAGGGCAGTTGGCCTCGGCTCTGGATGCCTATGCTGCGCGCGTGCATCAGTTAGTAGAGCGCGACCGCGAATTCAATGCCGATGTCAGTCATGAGTTGAGAACACCACTGGCGGTCATTACCGGCGCGACTGAATTGTTGCTGGCACAGAAAGATTTGCCGGAGAAAACCAAGGCCCGAATTTTTCGGATAGCGAGAGCAGCCAGGCAATCAACAGACATTACCACCGCCCTGCTTCATCTTGTGCGTGCCGAGCAGGGTGTTAACCAGGACAGTGATGCCCACGATGTAGGCAGGATCGTTGAAAAGCTGATTCACCTTCATGAACCGCTTCTGGATACAAAATCGCTTGAGTTAAAGGTAATCAGTGAAGACAATGTCAGTGTAATTGCACCGGAATCGGTCATTGCGGTTACCGTTGGCAACCTGATAAGCAACTCGATCCGTTATACACCGGCAGGTGAAGTCGTTTGTACTATTGGTAGTGGACGAATCCTGGTGGAGGATACCGGGCCAGGTATTCCGGAGTCAGAACTGTCACTGGTTATGAACAGGCACTATCGCGGAGAGGGAGTTTCAGGAAAAGGTTCCGGCCTGGGTTTGGCCATTGTTCAACGATTGTGTGAGCTGTACGGATGGTCAATTCACTTTGAGAACCGTGAAACCGGAGGTTTGCGAGCAGAATTGAAGTTTTTTGGTTAGACCTGAGGAGTCTACGAGTGGTTTTTAATACAGGTGGGTGGGTGAGACCATGGCTATAATTGCGTGTCCGGATTGTAGTAAAAACATCTCCAGTCACTCAGCGTTGTGTCCATACTGCGGGTTTCAACGGGGTGAGGTTGCGGAGGAACAGTTGAAAGAATTCCGCCGCCGTCAATTAAGAGATCGTATATACCGCCTGAAGATGACCAGTTACGCGACATTAACACTGTTGGTCATAGCTGTTGGCTGGTACCTGGTGGACACGTCCCAGTTTCAGCACATGCCGTCATCCGTCGGCCCATTCATTTTGTTTATCGTAGGATCGTTTTGCTATCTGGTTGTTCGCTTATATCTGTACAAGTTTAAAAAAGCGCTAAGTAAGCTCAGATAATTCAGAACACTACACCAGGGCCGGCTTCACAAGTCAGTCTACTGAATACGTTTTACAGAAACCTTGGAGTTGTAACCTACCACCGATAGACTCCAGCTGTTCATAAAGCCTTTCGTCACAGTAACTTCCGGGTTGTCCTTTGGTGGCATATAAAAGGTGTCTTGTTCAGACATTTGCCAGATCATGCCGTTGGCCAGCTTGAATAACTCGCCCTCTTCTTTCCATCCATTGAATGTTCCAACGATCGTGCTGTAAATAATATTATCTTCCTTACTGCCTTTTGGCTGACCTTCAAAGCCCCGCATGTCCTTTGCCCCTTCAGCCCCGACTGCAGCACCAGCAACTGCTGCACTGGCAGCAGGGCGTGCAGAGGCGTTCTCCAGAGTAGCCACCGAATGACGTCTCAGCCATTCATTAAGAGCCGCAAGTTCTGCGTCAGTCAGCTTTCCAAGTCCGGTTTCTTTGAATTCTTTACCAGACATACGCTCCTCAACTGTAGAAAACTCATCAGCAGCATGCGCCGCAAAATGTATTGAAAAGGCGAGGATAAAAAACAAAAGTTTTTTCATTTAACGATCTCTAAATTGGATGTACGTTTGAGTAATGGCGCAAGTCTACCATGTATCGGTTTACTGAAAAATGCCGGTTGAATAATGGCTTATGTATCAGAGGTCTTGCTGGTACCTGACATAGGGAATACGACCGTAAACAGCTTCGAACGGATCTTGTAAGCCGGTATCGGTTTTGCCATTGTCGCTGCTACCGGCACCCAGCACGTTACTGGTTCCGACGCTGAGATTAGCGTTCCAGGGGGCCCGCCAGGTGAAATGGACATCAAAGGTGGTCGAGCTATCAAGTGCTTGCTGGTTCAGAAACTGAACCTCTTCACGGTGATAACCCTGAAGGCCACCGCTGAAATTACCCTTGCTCCAGTCAAGATTTACTTTTGCACTGTCGAAAGGGTTGGAAATAGTCCAATTTTGAAGGCTTGGAGCAAAAGCCGAGCTCGTTTCATAGGTGGCATCCAGCACGCGGGTTAACTGGAGCCCCAGACGGACATCGCCTGCGCTATCCATGGCAAAACCAACCTGAAACTCGATGTCCAGGCCGGAAGTTTCGCCACTCATATAGTTGAGCGGTAATCCGGCGTTCATGGCCGGCAGTATCGGATTTACACTTTCTGAGCTCAGCATTCCGGAGCCCAGTGATGCGCCGCTTATTGGCGTCGTGTAATTGACGACACCTTCCTGACCGTAGCCCGCTTCACGACGGAACATGCTGACAGCCGTGCTAAGGTTTTCTTTACCGTAGCGCAGACCGAGGGCAACCTGATCCTGCTTTAATACATTCGTCTGGTTGATAAAGTAACAGTCAGATGCGCGGAAGGAACCCTGATCAAGGACGCCATTCTGGCAATGAATACTTCCCAGTGGCTGAAATGAGGCCTGGCTTCTTCCCGCACCCAGACTCGATGTTATATCCAGATTGTCATTCAATTGCAGACTAAGTGAGCTATCCAGAAAAACAGACCCGACACCGGAGGATGATACCTGTTGGTTATTGACGGCCAGCATAAGTGGTTTAGTTAGCTGTAATTCAAGTTTGCGCGAATCAGAACCGCCAAGATCAAAAGCAAGGTTGCCCGGCGTTTGTTCCTTTTGTAACGGCAATAACATCAGCGCCTGATCCGGTTTCTCATCCTGAGAGTAACTGAACAAGGGAGTTGCGGGTTGGGTTGTAGTCTCGGCGATTGCAAATGAAGATGACAGGCACACGAAACCGACAGCCGCAAGGCTGGCGAAATTTCTGACTGTGCGCATCCGCTCCTGTTTCACTCTTATTCTCACCTATACTGTTCTCTCGAGTAGCCTGACTATAGAGTCCCCGTCTGAGAAAAAGTTCTATATCAAGCATAGCAAATATATTAACTTTTTGCTCAACTAGATTGACCACACTGCCTGATATAATGACCCTTTCACCGGATTGGAGATACGTGCATGGTAAGTTTGACAACACCCGTCTGTGATTTTGGGCAGAAGGCAATCGACTTCACGCTACGAGGTGTAGATCAGCAGTTGTGGACACTGGAAAAATGCGCCGGGAAACGCGGGTTGCTGATCTTTTTCATCAGCAATCACTGCCCTTATGTAAAGGCAATTAGAAATAAGCTGGTCCGTGATACCGGCGAACTGATGGAACTGGGTATTAACAGCGTTGCGATTATGCCCAACGATACTGTGGCCTACCCTGAAGATTCGTTTGAAAACATGTTGCAGATTTCGAATGAATTTAACTTTCCTTTTCCTTATCTGCTGGATGAAACCCAAGAAGTTGCAAGGGCTTTTGGTGCGGTTTGTACCCCCGATTTTTTTGGTTACAACGCGGATTTGGAACTACAGTACCGTGGTCGTCTTGATGCCGCTGGACCGAAATCTAACGATGACACCCAGACCCGGGAGCTGTTTGAGGCCATGAAACAAGTTGCTGAAACAGGCAGGGGACCCCAACACCAGGTTCCTTCAATGGGCTGCTCGATAAAATGGCGATAACTGCCTGACCGCCTTGTCCGGTTGATTGTGATTTGGTGGGATGATGCTATAGTCGCTGCTGCGTTTAAGATAAGCACGTGCCTGCTGCGGTAATTCCGGCTGGCGCCCGGGGTAGATTGAAGGAATACTGAATGATGGAGATAGACTGATGAGTTCTGTGTTGATGGTAGGGGTTGACGGCAGTACATGTGGTGAAAGGGCGGTTGAGTTTGCGGCCAGGCGGGCCAAAAATTCCGGCGCACGACTGTACATTACCTATATCATCGAGTGGTCTCCATTCACCTTTTCAACTGCGATGGAAAATGCCGAACGTCATCAGCGGCGTGAGGAAGAAATCCAGAGGGCACACTCTGAAATTGTTGATCCCATCGTCGACCGGTTAAAAGCTGAAGGTCTGGATGCCGAAGGGCTGGTTCGTCACGGACATGTTGCAGACACCCTGAATTCGCTCGCCAAATCCAAAGGGGTCGTTAATATCATTCTTGGCCGCCAGGGTACATCAAAGCTCAAGGCACATGTTTTTGGTTCCGTAGGCAGTCGGTTGGTGCAAAGTGCTGAATGTGCTGTGACAGTAGTACCTTGATCCACCCATTCAACCGGAGATCGTTAATGTCAAAATTAAGAGTGGGAATAACCACCCTCGTTAGCCTGTTCGCCAGCTTTTCTGTCTTTGCCGAAACCGGGATCGATGAAAAAATTAACCTGGCAGTCAAGCCATTCGCAGACGCTGTAGCCGGATTTGTTTTCTCCTCATTTTCCGTTGCCGGTGTGCCAATACCATTTGTATTGGTCTGGTTGATTGTGGCTGCAACGATTTTTACGTTTTACTTCAAGTTTATTAATCTGCGGGCATTCAAACACGGGTTTGAGTTGGTGCGGGGTGATTACCACGACCCTGAAGCTGCAGGTGAGGTAACCCACTTCCAGGCACTGGCCACAGCTCTGTCCGGTACCGTTGGCCTGGGTAATATCGCCGGTGTCGCCGTCGCCGTGTCACTTGGCGGGCCGGGCGCGACATTCTGGATGATACTGGCGGGTTTCCTTGGAATGTCCTCCAAGTTCACTGAATGCACACTGGGTGTGAAATACCGCAACGAATTACCCGACGGCACAGTTTCAGGTGGTCCGATGTATTACCTGACCAAAGGCCTGGCTGAGAAGGGCGTTGGTTTTGCGAAGTTTGGCAAGGTGCTGGCAGTTTTGTTTGCCATTTTCTGTGTTGGCGGCTCATTTGGCGGCGGCAACATGTTTCAGGCCAATCAAAGCTTTGCTCAGCTGGTCAATGTAACCGGCGGCGATGCGAGCTGGCTGGCCGACAAAGGCTGGTTATTTGGGCTGATCGTGGCAGGCCTGGTTGGTTTGGTCATCATGGGTGGCATTAAGGGTATCGCCAGGGTAACTTCAAAAATTGTACCCTTCATGGCAGTTGTTTATGTCACTGCAGGTGTGGCAATTATTTTAATGAATTACTCCCTGGTGCCATCGGCCATCGGTGCGATCATTGACGGTGCATTTACCGCCGAGGGAATTTCGGGCGGGGTAATCGGAGTGCTTTTCCAGGGCTTCAAGCGCGCAGCATTTTCCAATGAGGCGGGTGTCGGTTCTGCAGCCATCGCACATTCAGCGGTGCAAACCAATCGACCGGTTACAGAGGGCTTTGTAGCGCTGTATGAACCGTTTGTTGATACCGTTGTGGTGTGTACCATCACGGCATTGGTGATTATTATCACGGGCACCTGGGATCCATCTGTCGATCCGGGCGCAGGTGTTCAGCTGACCTCTACTGCGTTTGAGTCCGCATTTTCCTGGTTTCCGATAGTGCTCACCGTGGCAGTCATCCTGTTCGCATTTTCAACCATGATCTCCTGGTCATATTACGGTTTGAAGTCATGGACGTTCCTGTTTGGTGAGAACAAATTCACCGACGCAACCTACAAATTACTGTTCCTGTTTTTCGTTGTTGTGGGTTCTTCCATGCAGTTGGGCGCGGTGATCGATTTTTCCGATGCCATGATCTTCGCCATGGCTTTCCCCAATTTATTGGGGTGTTACTTCCTTCTGCCCGTTGTAAAGAAAGAATTGAACGAGTACTGGGACGATTACAAGGCCGGCAGACTGGTCAAGACGAGGGTATCCTGATCTCGGTCAATAAACTTTCAAAAAGAGCCTGCATTTGCGTGTAGGTTCTTGCTTATTCAGGTGCTCATCAGCGAAAATCTTATATTGAATTCTATACTGGCCGGGGAGTTCGAATGAAATCTCCGGCTGTTCCATAACCCAAGCTCAGGAAATCCCAATGTCTTCTCGAAATGAACTTGCAAATGCCATCCGTGCATTGTCCATGGATGCGGTACAACAGGCCAATTCAGGACATCCCGGCGCGCCTTTAGGCATGGCTGATATAGCGGAAGTCCTGTGGAACGATTTTTTAAAGCACAATCCTGGCAACCCCGATTGGCCGGACCGTGACCGGTTTGTGCTGTCCAATGGACATGCCTCCATGCTTCTGTACTCAGTGCTACATCTGAGTGGTTACGATCTGCCGATGTCCGAGCTACGAAATTTCCGGCAAATGCATTCCAAAACTGCAGGACACCCCGAGTACCATGAAGCACCGGGCGTGGAAACCACAACCGGTCCCCTGGGTCAGGGTATCGCCAATGCTGTCGGTATGGCGTTGGCAGAGAAGGTACTGGCCAGGCGTTTTAACAAGAGCGGTCACCAGATCGTTGACCACAACACCTGGGTATTTCTGGGTGATGGTTGCTTGATGGAAGGCATTTCTCATGAAGCCTGCTCGCTGGCGGGAACCATGGGTCTCGGCAAGCTGATAGCTTTCTGGGATGACAACGGTATTTCTATCGATGGTGAGGTCCATGGTTGGTTCACCGACGACACCCCGGCACGCTTTGAAGCGTATGGGTGGCAGGTGATACGCGATGTAAATGGACATGACCCGGTTGAAATCAAACAGGCGACAGAAACTGCCCGTGCAGAGACAGAACGTCCTACCCTGATTTGCTGTAAAACAGTGATTGGTCTTGGTTCGCCCAATAAACAGGGTACCTCGTCCTCACATGGCTCACCGTTGGGCGAAGAGGAAATAGTTGCGACAAGGAAAGCGCTGGGATGGAATTACCCGGCATTTGAAATTCCAGATCATGTTTACGCCGGTTGGGATGCAAAGTCCCGCGGTTCGGAAACCGAGCAGGCCTGGAATGAGCTGTTTGCTTCCTATCAGGGAAGCTATCCGGAGCTGGCGGCAGAGTTTAGCCGCAGGATGAGCGGTGACCTGCCTGAAAACTGGCAGCAAGAGACGGATAAGGCCATTGCTCAACTGCAGGAAGAAGGTGCAACGGTCGCAACAAGAAAAGCTTCACAAATTGCACTGGACGCATTCGGCCCGCTATTGCCCGAACTCATTGGCGGCTCAGCCGACCTGGCTGGTTCAAACAACACGATCTGGAAGCAGAGTGTCGATGTCCTTGATGACTCTGCTGATGGCAATTATGTTTATTTTGGTGTTCGTGAATTCGGTATGGCTGCCATTTGTAATGGTTTGAGCCTGCATGGTGGTTTTGTTCCTTACAATGCGACCTTCCTGGTCTTTTCGGACTACGCGCGTAATGCCGTTCGAATGTCAGCACTGATTCCGACACAGAACATTCATGTCTATACACATGATTCGATCGGTCTCGGCGAGGACGGCCCGACCCATCAACCGGTTGAGCACGTAGCCAGTCTCCGTTTGATACCCAACCTCAGTGTCTGGCGGCCCTGTGATACAGTTGAATCTGCGGTTGCATGGAAATGTGCGATTGAAGAGAGCGCAGGTCCCAGTGCATTGATTTTTACACGTCAGAATCTGCCCCACCAGCAACGGGATGATGAACAGGTTGCGGCTATCGGTCGCGGTGGTTATGTTCTGCGTGAGGCTGCAGGTAAATGTGATGCAATTATCATCGCAACCGGCTCCGAAATCGGGTTGGCGGTGGCCGCAGCAGAAGAACTGGCCGGACAGGAAATTAACGTACGCGTTGTTTCCATGCCCAATCCTGGACGATTCATGGCACAGGAGCGGGTCTATCGCGAATCTGTCCTGCCCTCCGACTGCAAGTCAAGGGTGGCAGTAGAGGCCGGAGTTTCACATTATTGGTATCCCTTTGTTGGTGACCATGGCCGCATTATCGGAATTGACCGATTCGGCGCATCCGCACCAGCATCCGAATTATTCGAGTTTTTTGGTTTGACAGTAACTAACGTCAGTAATGCAGTCAAAGAACTGCTTGAAACTGACTAAACAACAATCGGGAGTATATTTAAATGACATTAAAAGTAGCAATTAACGGCTATGGACGTATCGGTCGCAATATCATGCGCGCCTTGTATGAATTGGACCGTACCGACGAAATCAGCATCGTAGCTATCAATGATCTGGGTGATGCCAAAAGTAATGCCCACCTGACAAAGTACGATACCGCGCACGGTAAATTCCCCGGCACGGTAGCTGTAGAAGGCGGTGACCTGATAATAAATGGTGACCGGGTCAAAGTATTCGCTGAGCGCGATCCTTCAAAATTACCATGGGCAGAACTGGGTGTTGACCTGGTTATGGAATGCACAGGCTTCTTCCGTAGTCGCGAAACCGCAGGCGCGCACATTACCGCAGGCGCCAAGAAAGTAATCGTTTCCGCCCCCGGTCAGAATGTCGACAATACCGTCGTATACGGTGTGAACCATGATTCTCTGAAGTCCAGCGACCTGGTTATCTCAAACGCCTCCTGCACGACCAATTGCCTGGCCCCGGTTGCCAAGGTTTTGCATGATGCGGTTGGTATCAAGCATGGTTTGATGACGACCATTCACGCCTACACCAACGACCAGGTACTGACCGATGTTCTGCACAGTGATTTGCGTCGGGCCCGCTCAGCTACCATGAGCCAGATTCCGACCAGTACAGGTGCTGCAGCAGCAGTAGGTATGGTTTTGCCGGAACTTAATGGCAAACTGGATGGTTTTTCCATGCGTGTCCCGACCATCAACGTATCAGTTGTTGATCTGACCTTTGAAGCCGCCCGTGCGACCAGCGTTGAAGAAATTAACGCCGCAATTAAAGCCGCTGCTGACGGCAGCCTGAAGGGTGTACTTGGCTACAATGATGAGCCACTGGTGTCCATCGACTTTAACCATGACCCGCGTTCCTCCATTTTTGATGCTGGCTTGACCAAGGTTATGGAAGGCAACATGGTCAAGGTATTAAGCTGGTACGACAATGAGTGGGGTTTCAGTTGCCGTATGCTGGATACCGCGCTTGTGTTGATGAAAGCTTAAGCCACTTACTGATAAGAGGAGACTCAGAATGTCATTCCTGCGTATGGATGAACTTGACCTGACTGGCAAACGCGTGATGATCCGTGAGGATTTCAACGTACCGCTCGATGCGGGCAGGGTGACTTCCGATGCCCGGCTAAGGGCTGCACTACCGACCATCCAGATGGCTCTGGATGGTGGGGCAGCCCTGATCCTGCTGTCACATCTGGGCAGGCCTGTTGAAGGCCGGTACAGTGATGAGTTTTCAATGGCGCCCGTGGCCGAACACCTGTCCGGCCTGTTGGGTAAACCAGTGAGACTGCAGAAAGACTGGCTTGATGGTTTTGACATCGAACCCGGTGAAGTTGTCTTATGTGAAAACGTTCGGTTTAACGCCGGTGAGAAAAGCAATAATGAGGCCTTGGCCAGAAAGATGGCCGTCTTATGTGACGTTTTTGTGATGGATGCCTTCGGCACAGCACATCGTGCCCAGGCATCTACTGAAGGTGTGATCCGATATGCACCTTCGGCCTGTGCCGGCCCCCTGTTGAGTCGCGAGCTTTTTGAGCTCGATAAGGGTCTGACCGATCCGGAACGTCCGATGCTGGCTATCGTGGGGGGCTCCAAGGTTTCCACCAAGTTAACAGTGCTCGAATCGTTGATGTCACGTGTAGACGAGCTTATCGTTGGTGGTGGAATCGCCAATACCTTTATTGCGGCTAGTGGTTATGATGTCGGCGAGTCACTCTATGAACCCGATCTGATTCATGAGGCCCAACGATTGATCCGGATGGCACATGAAGAAGGTGGTGAAATTCCCATTCCAAAGGATGTTGTGGTTGCAACTGACTTCTCAAAGGATGCCAGGGCACTTGTGCGTCCGGTCGATGAGGTACGGGCAGACGAAATGATCCTTGATATCGGGCCGCTTACCGCCGCGAAGTATGCAACCATGATCCAGAATGCCGGTACGGTCATTTGGAATGGCCCGGTAGGTGTGTTCGAGTTTAAGAATTTCTCGGCTGGAACACGGGCAATTGCGGACGCGATTGAAATATCCAAGGCATTCAGCATCGCGGGCGGCGGCGATACACTGGCTGCCATTGACCAGTACAAAATCGCTGATGGTGTCAGCTATATTTCAACCGGTGGTGGTGCTTTTCTGGAATTTGTAGAAGGTAAAAAACTACCCGCCGTAGCAGCACTCGAAGCACGTTACAGAATCTGAGCTGGCCCGAAGGGTTTCCGGTTTTGTGTATGTATCGAATTTAGCAATTCGATACATACGCTATCGTCTGCCCAGGCTGCGCGTACCCGTTATGGTACCGAACCTGAGAAAGTAAAGTGCGCTACGATCTTCGCTCCAGCCGATACCCACGTAAATCGGACCCAGTGGTGTTTTGTATCCAAAGTAGGCGCTGCCATTGAGAAGACCATCGGCAAAGATGTCGCTTCTGTTTTCTGTGGCATTACCGTATTCCACCGTCATACCGAGGTAACCGGGCAGAAGCCCGCTCTTGGCAACCTGGTAGCGATAGCCAAGCAGAACCGATCCAAAATGCGGGCCAATCAATGAGTTGGGTTCATAGCCTGACATGTTAAAGAAACCACCGCCGGAGAACAGCCCATATATCGGTACGTCGTCATCCAGACTTGTGTTGTACTGCCCACCCCATATGAAATTATGATATCCGAAAGTATGACTCCCAAATATCGTAAACTCGATCTGATCAAACTCACTATCGGCACCCAGGTCCTTGATTGAGTCGGTATATTTTAAACGGGAGTAAACGCCCGAACTTGGCAGGAAGCGGTCATCAAGGCGGTCGTATTTGAGTTCGGCGAATATCTCACCGCCGTTAAAGGAGGGTATTTTGATCGTCGGGTCGCCAACAACGACGTCCATGTTTCCCGCATAGCGCGAATATCCCAGGGTGAACTTGGCATGCCGTTCAAATTCACGGCCCAAAGCCAGGGAACCACCCCATTCATCCAGTTCAATTTCTCCACGTGCATCACCATTTGAATCATAGATATATAGCGGTCGCTCAAAAAAATAAGCAGTGGGTTCAAAGCTGTATTTAAGAGCATCATCCAGCGGTCTGAAGTAATCCAGGAAGATTCCGGCTGACTCTCCTACCTGAACCACGGCGCGAAATTCAGAGCCTCGATCATCAAGCGCGGTATTGAGGTAGCCTCCCCTGAGGTTGAATGCTGTACCGCGGGCAGTGAAAGTGAGGTCAACGCCAGTTTCAATAAAGTGCGTGCCACGGTCATCCGGAAGTACCGTGATTTCAATGCCCTGCAGGTCATCCTGCTCAACAACGCTGTAACGCGCCTGGCGGATGAACCCAAGGGCATAGATCTGACGCAAATCCTGATCCAGTTCCTCCAGGTCAAGTATTTCCCCCGGCTTAATGGTGATCAACTCAGAAATCACCTCGTCGGAAAACCTCGACTGATTATCCAGTGAGACAAAGTGTACCTGTGGCGGGCCGTCCACACAGTTATCGATTTGTTGCCGCCACAATAGGTATTCGCTCTCTGATAGTGAATACTGCTCCAGCTGGCTTTGCACAGCTTCAGTTGCGGCATATCCAAGAGGTATGGCCTCATCCAGTTTACTGAAATCAGCAGAAGTTATTTTGTCACCTATGTCAGGCGAAATTAATACATCGCCATCACCTAACGCCTCAATCTGGGTATTGGTGTTTGATACGGTCAGCAAACCGCTCATCTGGTAAACGATGGCAAGAGCACTGTTGATCTCATCCTTGCCTGCCAGCTTGGTTCCGACATCAACGGCGATGACCACATCCGCACCCATATCTTTGGCAACATCCACGGGCAGATTTCTTACCAGGCCGCCATCGACGAGTAGCGCACCTTCGCGGCGAACAGGATGAAAAACACCGGGAACCGCCATGCTGGCACGCATGGCCATGGAAACTTCACCATTGCCAATGACGACCATTTCGCCCGTGACGATGTCTGTGGCAATGGCGCGGTAGGGGATGGGAAGCTGGTCAAAGTCGGTCGTGTTGACCCGCTGGGAAGCGACCGATTCAAACATGAAGATGATTTTTTGACCGGAAACCATGCCTTTCGGCAGTAAATTACTGTCTTTGCCAATACCGAGTTTGGGTCCGTACAGACCAAGATCATCATCAGCTTTGCGGCGAAACGGCAAGTCTTCTCGATCGGTCTTGTCTTTGAACAGGTCATCCCAGTCCGCATCTCTAACCACCTGGGCGAGCTCTTCCGACTCCATTCCCGTAGCGAGAAACCCACCGACGATGGAGCCCATGCTGGTGCCAGTTATGTAATCGTACGGTATACGCATTTCCTCCAGTTTTTTCAGCACACCAACATGCGCATAGCCGCGTGCACCACCGCCCCCTAACACGAGCCCTATTTTTGGACGGTCTGAGACTTCACTTCTGATACATTGAAAATCTGCGGCACCTGAAGGAGCTGAATAGACAGTGAAAGACACTACAAAAACGAATGAAAGCAAGTAGCGGATTTGACAACATATTGTTTTCGACATAAGACGAATCTGCTCCAGTGGAATGGCCAGCATGTCAATACTACACAAAAACAATTACTATTACGCTCCATTCCAAAACTACCACAGGAAATGCTCTTGAACAGGCCAGGCAGACCACTCTTCTTCATGACGATTGTCGTTTTTATGCTTTGCAGCGGTGTGTCCATTGCAGCACCGGTCAATAGCAGTGACACCGTACCCGAGTTGAATAATCTGACCAATTACCCTCGAATTGAACGATTTGATCAAGGTAGCGTGCAGGTGGACTTTCCAAACCTCGATTCCTGGCCGGAATTCCGCTATTTAAAAGCCTGGTTACCAGTGGAAGTCACATTGAATGGCGAGGATAAGCCACACGTGGGTTCCGCTTATGTTCAGGCCGCTACCGATATCAATTTTGAGCAACGCACGGTGGCCATCACGGACCTGAAGGTGTTGAAAACCCGGTTTTCGGATGAGGACGAATCAGAAACACGAACAAATTTGATATCCAGGGCATTTCAGGGTCGTGAAAGTATCGTGCCGCTGGACGTGCTGTTGCGCTTGCTTCCCGAAGATTTTGAATTGCCTGTTCAAAGTGCGGATATTCCCATGTTGAATTTTGAGCCGCCGGGAATCATTGTTTCCGAGAAACCGCTAAAGCTGCTGTCAGTTGACAAAGAGCCGGTCAGGGCACCAATCGAAGGCACAGACCTTGAGTACGTTGTTAATACCAACTGGAATGTTTTTTACTACCGGCCGGATGAGCAATGGTACGTACTCAATGAAGACGCCTGGCAGCAAAATAACTACCTGGCGGATGGCGGTTGGACAACGACTGATAAACTACCGGCAGACTTCGAGAAACTGGCGCTGAGTGATAGTTGGCCAGAGGTTCAGAAAGCAATGCCGGCGCGAAAACCGGAGAGCCCCCCATCACCATTCACGATCAGCCTCGAGGAAACGGAATTGATACTGCTGGATGGTGCGCCACGTTTAAGCGCCATAGAAGAGACAGGCATCAGTTATGTCAGTAACACGCAGAGCGATTTATTCAAATTGGGAGACCGTTGGTACTTCCTGGTTTCCGGTCGCTGGTTCTCCAACACCAAATTGAGTGGTCAATGGCAGGCGGTCAAAGAATTGCCCGGGGCATTTGCTCAGATTCCTGACGGGAATAAAAAGGAACATGTTCTGTATTCTGTTCCCGGTACCCGGCAGGCGAAACTGGCATTGATTGAAGCGGCACTGCCACACCGAAATTCAGTGGCGAAAAGCTCTGCTGCAAAACTTGAAGTGAGCTGGATAGGCGAACCCGACTTCACCCCTATTGAAAACACACAGCTTCAGCGTGGCCTGAACACACCGTTCCAGGTCATCAAGCACAACAATTTTTACTACCTGTGTTACGAAGGTGCCTGGTACTTTTCTGATTCACCCACCGGCGGATGGAAGGTCGCTTCCAAGGTCCCTGATGAAATTTATCGTATACCGGCTTCCGATCCTGCCTATAACGTAACGTTTGTCCGGCTGGATGGTGAGCCTGACGAGAAACAGGACCATGTCAATTACAGCTACTCGAGTGGCTACAAAGGTAGTTTCTCAACAAGGGTGAGCGTGGTTTATGGCACTGGTTGGCATTACCCATCCAACGTTTATTGGGATTCCGCCAATACACCAGCCTACTGGCACTATGGGCGGACCTATGGGTACAACACCGGCTACCATCCCGTGGGCGCGTTTTATGGTCATCGCGGAGGCTATTACGGCCGTTGGGGTTATGGACGATACGGCGGTTGGGGAGGTTATGGTCCCTATGGCTGGGGCTACCCGGTTCACAGCACCATGACCATCACATCACCATCGGTAAATTTCACGCAGGGTTATGGATCTGCCTGGGAGGGTCCAATGCAAACGACACCCGGCGACCCCACTAAAACCGGCGAACAATCGCTTGATGAGTTCCTGCCAAAGAAAAAAATCGATGGTACGGAAAAGTTCGTCAAAACCAGCGAGGCAGATCGCACAAAATCAACGGGTATCTCAGCTTCCTCTTTATATGCGAGCGCTTCACTCTCATCCAACAGGTTTTCCGGCTCTGAGGGAGAGGTGTACAAGCGTGAAGATCAGGAATGGCAGGAGTACAACGATGGAAACTGGTCCACCATGCGTGCTATTGCAGCTGAGCAGCCGGTTCAAGCACGGCCGCAGAGAAAGTCCGAGACAGGTGCGCAGCAACGATGGTTACCAGCCCACAAGCGAACCCTGAGCAGGGGAGAACTGGACCGTCAGGAAATAGCGCGCCTTGAAGGCATGGATCAATACAGCAAGTACCGCATGCAGCAGGATGCCAAAAAGCAATAAACGCAAAGGTGACCGCTAAGTTTCTCTAAGCTTCAGCGGTCTCTCACTCCTCAAACACCAACTACTGTTCAGACGGCGGTATCGTTAATTCGGTACCGTCGCGCGTCGCGACGAACATTGGTGACATGATTTCCACACCGGCCGCATTGAAGACATCAAGAATGTTGGCATTCAGGCTGGAGTGTGTACGTGGCATGCCAACGGCATCTTTGGTTGTCGCATTAAGCTGATAATTAACAGAGTAATCATCCAATGATTTCTGTAGTACAAAAGGTTCCGGCTCAGTTTCAATATTCTCTGTTTTCACCGCAGCACTGATCAATAACTCATGAACCTTTGGCCACGGAACGTCGTATCCGATCGTAACAGATGTATACAGAATCAGACCTGCACCCTTGGCCTGTTCGCTGTAGTTGATGATGTGACTGGTAAGTGTCATTGCATTGGGGATGGAAATAACCTCGTTCTTTGTATTTTTCAGTCGTGTAACAAACATACCGCGCTCCACCACCACACCAAGGGTGTCGTGGATTGATACACGATCGCCCAGGTTGAATGCCCGTGTGTAGGTTAAAACGATACCGGCAACCACGTTCGCTACCGCGGTTGTTGAGCCCAACGACAGCAGCAGACCAAGGAACAGGCTCAAACCCTGAAAAGCCGGAGAATCAGAGCCGGGTAAATAGGGGAAAATGATTATCAGGGTTAGCGCATAAACCAGCATCCGCAACAGGTTAAAACTGGTGGTTGACCATTCCGAGTAAAAGCCCGGTATATGGATGCTGCCGTTGCCGATGCCCTTAAACACAAGTTTCATTGCATGCAGGATGAACCGCACGATAAGCAACACCACGATTATCACCAGTAAACTGGGTATGTAATCAATAAACCCCTGGATGACAAAGCCAATGGCTTCCAGTGTTAACTCCAGTAAATTACCGGCAAGGGTTCTGCTTTGCTCGAACAGGCCCATTGCCATGTTCAATAAGCTGAATCCAATGACTATGGCGATAGTCAGCCCGGTAGCGCGAACCAGCGAAACCGCGATTTTGCTTATGTCTTCATGCGATACGATTATCTGTTTTTGAATCCGCAGGGCGTAACGCTTCTCCCTGGTGATTTTTGCAGACAGACTCCTGGTAATATTCCTGATGAACCGGAATATAAGCAGGTAGAGCAATAACAAGCCCACCACAAAAGGAACACGAACCAGTGGTCCGGATTCGTCAACCCAATTCATAAAAATATTGAAATATTCAAGCATGATGATCTCCCCGGCTTGGTGTATTTTGACGTTTCTGGCACATCTTGCAAGTCATGACAAAAAACCGGGCTTTAAATAATTGTGAATAACAAGACCTTGACTTCAGGTGGTATTGAAATAATCATGGCAGGCATATATCACCCGTTTCACACTTACTCCAGGGAATGAACAATGCAATCCAGTTCTGTTTTTAGAAAAACCGCCGGACTTATCTTCACAATCGGCGTCGCCGCACTACTAACAAGTTGTGCTTCCAAGCCAACAATTAAAACTGATTACGATCACTCGATAGATTTCGGTCAGTACAAAACCTACGCATTTTTTAATCCGATGGGTATTGAAAACCCCAACTATTCCAGTATCTATGGCTCGATTTTTCGTGAAGCAATCAATAAGGAAATGAAGAGCAGGGGTTATACCGAGTCAGATAATCCCGACCTCTTAATTAATGTATCCGGCCGTCTGCAGGACAAGACCAAGGTCACAACCACGTCTGATCCTTACATGTCCGGTGGTTATTACGGTTATCGCCGCGGCCGCTACGGTGCCTGGGGTGGTTACGGATATGGTACTCAAACACATGTCAGTAACTATACCGAGGGCACCATTAACGTCGATATGGTCGACCGTGAACTCAAACGTATGGTCTGGGAAGGTGTGGCAGTTGGCAGGGTTAGCGACAAGAAAACCAATGAAGAAACTCGGGCAAATATCCATGCGGGGATTCAGGAGATGTTTTCCGGATACCCGTTCCGCGCCGGGCAATAATCAAGTTTAGAAAACCGGGCCGGTGTCGCCGGGCCGGTTTGTCACCAGTACAGCAAAGCTTTGTCCCAGGCCGTCACGCGATGGCTAAGGTCAAAACTTTTTCTCGTCACGCGAAGAATTGGTGCATAAAAATAGCTTCAAGTATGGAGTAAAGGTAGAATGCCGCATTTTTACGGCATATATAAAGGCGTCACGGATGATCTCATTCAAAAATATATTATCGGTTGTAGTTTTCGTATCAATGCTGGGCTTCAATACCATCAGCAACGTGTATGCGTCAGAGCTTGAAGCTACCTCGCAAAAATCTGTCGAGGAGCTTGCAAGGGAGATGATCAATCCGCTGGCAGCATTCTGGCGGTTTGACTATGAGGCTGTACACAGAAGTTACCAGGGAAGTATGGCTGGTGCGGATGATCAGAGCTTTTGGGCCCACTATTTTCAGTTTACGGCACCCTTCAGCGAAAAAGATGGCAAGGGATGGGTATTTAGGTTTGCCCTGCCTTACTTTGCTGACCAGCCTATTTATTGGGCGGACCGGGGTTATGCTGAATGGCGGCTTCGACAACAGGACCCGACGGACCAGGAGGGTGGCTTTTGGGCACCGACCCATTCTCACACGGACGCCGTTGATTTTGACCTTGTTTATGGCGGGGTCAATGATTCCGGTCGTATACTGAGCTATGGGTTTGCGGGAATACTGCCAACGACTTCCGATACTTCCAATGGAAGACAACAATTTATTCTGGGGCCAGCAGTCAATATCGGGAAGATGACAGACAGGGGTGTTTACGGCGTTGTGATGTCGCATTTCATCGATGTCATTGAGAAGAGGAACAAGAAAGCACCTGATACCACCCAGACAACCCTGCGTGGGTATTTTAGTTACAGCCTGGGACGTGGCTGGCAGCTAATCTCAAACCCTGTTATTACCTACGATTGGGAAGGTGATAGTGGCAATAAGCTCAACTTGCCCATTGGCGGTGGCATTGCCAAGACCTTCAAAATTGGCAGGTTACCAATGAGATTGACAGCCGAGGCCCAGTATTTTGTGGCAAACACAGACCGCTTCAGTACTGACTGGTTGTATGAGTTCGGTCTGAGTATTGTTTTGCCGGGTAAGCGCACCCGCCACTAGGAACCTGCCGGGTCCTGCAGTGGGCCCACAATTTATGATTGCAAGCAAGCAAGCCAAACGATTTACGGCCACGGTCATTCTGCTTTGTGCCGTACTATGGTTTGGGATGCTGGGTCAGCGTGACCTGTTTGACACCGACGAAGGCCGCTATGCCGGGATTCCAGCGGCGATGGTGGATAGTGGTGACTGGCTCACCCCCAGGCTGAATGATTTCAAGTACTTTGAAAAACCGGTTCTGCAATACTGGGGCACCGCTGCTGCCTTCACGCTTCTGGGTAAAAGCAATGCCAGTGCACGTCTTTGGCCGGCATTGCTGGGCTTCTCAGCAGCCCTGTTTTCAATGCTTGTGGCGTTTCGTTTATACGGTGGCCGGGCGGCGATCTATACCTTTTTGCTTGCTATCAGTTACCTGATGGTCGTTGCCTTTGGCCACTATCTCACACTGGATATGGCATTGAGCGCATTCGTGGTGATGGGAATAGGCAGTCTTGTCATGGCGCAGTCGGGCGGGAACAACGAATCCCTAACCAGAAACTGGATGTTGGCCGGTTGGGCTGCCCTTGCACTTGCCGCATTGACCAAGGGTCTTGTCGCTATCGTGCTACCTGCTGCAACGGTGGTGGTGTACAGCCTTTGGCAACGGGACTGGGGATTGTGGAAGAAACTGCACCTGCTTAAGGGTGTATTGCTGTTCTTGCTGTTAACAGCACCGTGGTTCATCGCGGTCAGTGTTGCCAATCCTGAATTCGCAGAATTCTTCTTTATTCGCGAGCATTTCGATCGTTATACGAGTGGCGTCCACAACCGCGAAGGGCCGGTCTACTATTTCTTACCCGTTCTACTGCTAGGTGTAAGCCCCTGGCTCATCACCAGTTTGCGTGCACTGGTCTCACCCGGGTTTACTCTGCGTTCCGACAGACCAGGAACATTTGACCCGGAACGCTTTATGTGGACCTTTATCGTGGTGACATTTTGCTTTTTTTCACTGGCCCAGTCCAAATTGCCCGGTTATATCCTGCCCATTTTGCCAATGATCGCGGTGATCTCAGGTGGCCAGATAGTTTCCAGGGGGCAGGTCAGGGCAGACCGATGGGTGATGCTGTTTCTGGCCTTGCTGATATTAGCCGGTGCGTTCAATGCCGGCCGACTTGCCGGCGGTGACTTCACAACTTGGCAGTGGGAGTCCTACGCGCCATGGCTGAAGGGCAGCGGTCTGTTGTTTTTACTTGCTTTTACCGCGATGAGTGTCAGAAAACCTGGCCGCTTGCCTGCATTTGCCGGTGCCGCGGTTGCATCGTTGGCAGCGGTACTACTACTCATGACGGGAGCCAACTCCCTGTCCGAGAGTCGTTCCAGCAG
>Ga0224504_10000035_pt1 | contig 47594 bp, 34 predicted proteins | sample SF_Oct11_sed_USG_3_FD_170160 | JGI IMG/M metagenome (GOLD analysis project Ga0224504, IMG submission 170160) | Sediment microbial communities from San Francisco Bay, California, United States - SF_Oct11_sed_USGS_24 | ecosystem: Environmental > Aquatic > Marine > Sediment | place: USA...
GACGGGCATGAGCGCCACCGAGACGACTGCGCTGGTAATCAATGCACATAATGGCATCGAGTTGTCGACCCGCCGACTGCTGCGACGCGCCAAACGCCGTCGTTTGTGCCGGATCATTATCATCAACAAAATAGACCAGGAAGGCGTCAACCTGGACAAGGTGGTCAGGGATATCCGTGAAGAATTCGGCCCCGAATGTCTGCCGATAAACTTGCCAGCGGACAATCTCAGCACGGTAAAGGATTGCTTCTTCGGCACCGAGGGCGAAACCGATATTTTTTCCCTGGCAGAAGCCCACGAGGCGATTCTCGACCAGGTGGTCGAAGTTAACGAAGACCTCATGGAAAAGTACCTGGAAGGCGAAGAGCTGACACGGGACGAGTTGCACGATGCCTTCGAACAGGCCCTGCGTGAAGGCCACCTGGTGCCGATCTGTTTTACTTCTGCACTGACGGGAGCGGGCCTGAACGAGTTTCTCAAGTTCTGCAAACGCCTGCTGCCCAACCCTCTTGAAGGGAATCCGCCACTGATATTCAAAGGTGAGGGGGCAGAGGCCCAGGAGGTCGAAGTGAAACCCGACCCCAGTGGCCATGTGGTCGCACATGTGTTCAAAATCACCAACGATCCGTTCGTCGGAAAACTGAGCATTTTCCGCATTTACCAGGGCACCGTCAGGCCAGATACCCAGCTCTATATCGGTGATGGCCGCAAGCCATTCAAGGTGGGGCACCTGTTCAAACTGCAGGGCGCGAAGCACATTGAAGTCGATACAGGTATTCCCGGCGACATCTGCGCCGTGGCCAAGGTGGAAGAAATTCACTACGACGCCATCCTGCACGATTCCCATGAAGAGGATAATTTCCATCTGAAACCCCTGGATTTCCCACAACCCATGTATGGGCTTGCCGTGGAACCCAGCAGCCGCGGGCAGGAGCAGAAACTGGCACAGGCCATTCACAAGCTCACCGAGGAGGATCCCTGCTTCAGGGTGGAACATAACCAGGAACTGAACGAGACCGTAATCCGGGGACTGGGTGAACTTCACATGCGCGTGATGCTGCAGCGTATGAACAGCCGATATAATGTAGAAGTCGACACGCGGCCGCCGCGGATCGCTTATCGTGAAACCATCACCCGCCCTGCCGAAGGCCATTACCGCCACAAGAAACAGACCGGTGGCGCAGGACAATTCGGCGAAGTGTTCCTGCGAATCAGGCCGCTGGCGCGCGGTGAAGGATTCGAGTTCGTCAACAAGGTTGTCGGCGGCTCGATTCCCACCAGCCTGATCCCCGCCGTTGAAAAAGGGATTCGGCAGATCATGGCAGAAGGCGCCATCGCCGGTTACCAGCTTCAGGACGTGGAAGTGACTGTCTATGACGGCAAATTCCACCCCGTGGATTCGAAGGAAATCGCCTTTGTGATCGCGGCCAAAAATGCTTTTCTGGACGCCATTCACAACGCGGGGCCGCAAATCCTGGAGCCTATCGTCAGCGTCGATGTAACGGTTCCCGATGCCGTCATGGGTGACGTTACCGGTAACCTCGCCGGGCGTCGTGCACGCATCAGCGGCACGGAAAGCCTGAGCGGAGGACAGGTGACAGTGACGGCTGACATGCCTCTGAGCTCACTCAGCGACTACCACACTGAACTGAAGAGCATGAGCCAGGGCCAGGGCACGTTTACCATGGAATTCAGCCATTACGATCCCGTCCCGCAGTCGGTCCAACGACAGCTTGAAAAGGACCACCAACCGAAGGAATCCGACTGAATCAATACACAACCCCAAGAAACGGGCGCCTGGAGCGCCCGTTTTTTTATTCTGGAATGGTTTTTTCCAGGCCCATATCCCGCAGTTGACTCAACAACCGCCGGGCCGATGCCTCGCTGCCAAACCAGTTCGGATTGTTCGGGTCGATCAGGCGGCGGGACAGCGAAATGGCCACGGATGTCGCCAGCCTACCGCAAACCAGCGGCAGCAAAACGGCCCGTTCCACTTCCTGCAAAGGACGGATTTGTTCATAACCGGCCACCACCACCCCGGCCGCTTCGAGGGGTTTTTCGGTGTTCATCATGAAATAGGTGATACTGATGGCCAGGTCACAAACCGCCGGATTCATACAGCTGTCACCAAAGTCCACGACACCTATTATGCGATCGCTCTTGACCAGGATATTCTCAGGGTTCAGATCACCGTGAATGAACGTCCACGGCAAGTGGTCGAACTGGACTCGCACTTGTGCCCATGCGTCGAAGCCCCATTCGAGAAGAGCTCTTTTTGCAGCATCAGTTTCCAGTGAAATCTTGTCCCGGTGCCTGCCGGCATCGACCAGGTTCCAGCGATGGCTGCGATGTGCGGCCGGGTGATCGAACCCCTGCATGACCAAACAGAGCTCCGCGATCATTTTTCCGACATTTTTTAACATTTTTCTTGATATATCAGAAGATTTATGAAGTTCTTCACCTTCTATTAAATCTATTACTCTCAACCTATGTGGAGAGTTTATACGCTCTATAATTCCGGTTTCAATATTCCCGCGGCTATTTTTCATGATTTTCGGCAAGCGATATGAAAATCCGGCGGAAACTGCATAGTTCAAAGCCTCATTTTCCATCTCGACCACTTCGGGCGGCATGTCGTCATCCACTATCTTGACGACATGTGACGGCCCCCTTTCCCCGCTGATCAGGTAGTTCAGATTTTCTCCCGACAGGCGAGTAAGCGTGCCAACCAGTCCATAATTACTCTTCAGGCATTCGAGAATGGCTTGTTCTCTGTTTTCAGGATTCATCTTTACTTCGTTTCCTGGCGTCGTTTATCCACATTTTGAACCTGCGCGGGTGAAATTTGAGCCTCTGAAATGCCTCAGAATCCGATATCAGAATTTCTTCGACATGTACGCAGGCCATTGATCTACGTGCAATTCAGAGGCTTTTAAGGCTAGAATAAAGCACAACCAAGGATAACAGGGCCCGGAACAGGGATGAAAAAAAGAACCCTGAAGGTATTAGGAATCGCCTGCCTGTGCTTACAGGCCGCACCGGTATTCTCCGCCATAACCGCTCAACAGGCTGCTGAACAGGCACTCGCGCGGGAATTCACTGCGTTTTTCAATCAGCGCGTTGCCGAAGCGAATGTGACCGGCGCCGCTTTCGCCGTTGCCACCTCGGACGGGCTGGTGGAGATTGGCGCTGCAGGATTTACCGATACCAGCCAAAAGCACTCGATCAATGAGAATACAACGTTCAGGATTGCCTCGGTTTCCAAGACTTTTGCAGCAGGCCTTACCGGCGTGCTGATCAGCGAGGGTGAATTCGGATGGAATGACAGGGTGGTTTCCTACGTACCGGATTTCCGAATCAACGGCGATGCAGGGAAAGTGCGCATTCGGCACGTGTTGGGTCAGAGCACTGGACTGATTCCCCACGCCTACGACAATCTAATTGAAGACGGATTGTCGATGGATCGGATCCAGGACCAGTACCGCAAGCTGTCGTACATCTGCTCTCCAGGTGAATGCTACTCCTACCAAAACAGCATTTTCAGCCTGATCGAGCCCGTGCTGGAAAAAACCACGCGACGCACCTACTCCGAACTGATGAACGATAAGATCTTCAAACCGCTGGACATGCGCACTGCGTCGGTCGGCTACGAGCCATTCATCAATAACCCGAACCATGCCAAGCCCCACGTAAAAAGCCGCGGCCACTGGAAAACCGTCAAGGTCAAACCCAATTACTACCGGGTGGCGCCGGCAGCCGGTGTTAATGCCAGTGCGCTGGACATGAGTAAATGGCTTACAGCCCAACTGGGCGGACACCCCGAAGTTATCCGCCCGGAGGTCATTGAAACCCTGACCCGTCCGCGGGTAAAAACCACGCGCGACAAGCGTCGAAAATACTGGCGCGACATGCTGTCAGACGCTCATTACGGTCTGGGCTGGCGGGTTTACCAACTGGGTAGCCACGAAATCGCCTACCACAGTGGCTGGGTTTCGGGCTATCGGGCCGATATCGCCTGGTCCGAAAAATTCGGCATTGGCATCGTCGTATTGATGAATGTCGAGGGCAACAGTATTAGCGAGATTACGACCACGTTCTGGCAAATGGCCTTTGACATGCTGGAACCGGTCGGCGTTGGCAGTGAAGACAACCGGCTGGTGTCAAACCACTCCGCACCACCCTGAGTCAGAGCATCGTCTCCACCGGACCAATCCGGGACCATTCCTGGTAACGTTCGCCCAGAATCCGGTAGTCTTCTTCGTTATCAATATCCAGGCTCAGGCCGCCGTAGGGCGTTATGACCATTTTCACACTACCGCCCAGCACGTCACCACAGGATTTTTCCGCATCTTCTGTCTTGTTGTAACTTCTCAGCCAGCGGTACAGCCAACCCTGCTTTTTTGAAGCCACCAGCGTCAACTGCAGTCTGAGCGTGATCCAGGCCGCCCGCCAACCGCCGTGCTGACCCAGGAATTTCCAGACCAGGGTAATGACGTTCTTGAGCTTTTCGGCTTTCCTGTGGGCAAAACCTGTCTCCAGGAACTGCTGGTTCATTAGCGTTCGTGGCCGCCCCACGTAGATATTGGCCAAGCGGACCCGGCAATTACTGAAATTCACATAGGGGCGATGAATACCGTCACTCGCGCCGGAGCCATAAAATTGCCTCAGGGAGGCTTCCTCGGCCACCCCTGAAAGCATCGCGTATTTCGTTTCCGTCCTGCCTTCTTCCAATGCGCAGCGCAAGATGAAATCATCCACTGCTTCGCTGGAAATCAGGGGTAAATCACAGGAGACGAACAGCAACGGCCGCAGCGGGTCTTCGACACCCCGCTCCGCTGAATAGCGCTCCTCCGAGGCCCTGATCGCGCCCCATGCATTGGCGAGTAAACCGCCGGTCTGTTCAACAATGTTGATGTCGCCGGTCAGACCCGCAAGCGCTTCGCGCAAACGATCCCCCGGACCGACAATAAAAATCCTGCCGATAGACGACGCATCGTCCAGGGCCCTGACGACCCGGCGGACCAGGATCTCTCCTCCAAGCTGAAGAAACGCCTTGTTCTGGCCTTCTATCATGCGCCGGGGGTTACTGTCCGTGCCAGCCAGCACGATCGCATCGAGCGGTTCCGGATAGGCGGGACGGGAGGTAGGTTCCATACTGCAAAAATGCCACTAGTGAAGGTAGTATTCAACCTTGAATTGCTTTTGCCGTTAGGCGCGATGGAAAATAAGGACATGGCCCGCAGAATCACCAATATCACCTAACTTGTTCAGTGCTTCCGGGTGCGAAAAAACACAATCGGCTTCGACCTTGAACCTGGCGACCACTAATCTGAAAGCCTGCCGGATTGCACCACCGGCAGCACCCAGTAAATGACGTCCCTGACCGGAAAGGCTTCCTTCAGCACGGCCAGCGTGGACTGCAGCAGTGCCGCATCCAGCACAATTTCGAACTGTACGCGGTCGCGGCGGCCTGCGACCTGCTCGGCAATGGTCATCGCACCGACGCTGCCGTGACCACGGGTTGGGTAGGACTGGTAACCACGAATTTCACCGGAAGCCAGCAACAGGTCGACCATGTCTTCCTCCAGCCCCGGGGGAATATTGATTCGCAGCAGGTACTCCGCATCCATAGGTGCAATTACCTCACGTAGCGCCGGTACAGCACCGGCAGAATAAACAGGGTCAACGCGGTGCTGGTCACCAGGCCCCCGATCACAACGACCGCCAGAGGTTTCTGGATTTCAGAACCCGGCCCCGTTACGAACAACAACGGAACCAACCCAAACGCAGCGATACTGGCGGTCATCAGCACCGGCCGCAACCGCCGCTCCGAGCCCATTCGCACGACTTCATCGATGCTCAGTCCGCGATTACCCAGCTGGTTGAAATAGCTCACCATGACCACGCCGTTAAGCACTGCGATGCCCATCAAGGCGATAAAACCGACGGAAGCCGGCACCGACATGTAGTGCCCGGAAACCCAAAGTGCGAGCACACCGCCAATCAATGCCAGCGGTATGTTGGCCAGCACCAGGCCAGCCTGCAACACCGATCGGAAGGTGGAAAACAGTAGCAGAAAAATCAGCACCAGGGCGACCGGCACGACCATCACCAGGCGGCGGGCGGCGCGTTGCTGGTTTTCGAACTCCCCGCCCCATTCCATGTGGAAGCCGGGCGGAAGGCTAACCGATTCCCCGATGACCTGCTGGGCCTCTTCCACGAATCCAACCAGGCCGCGCGCCCTGACATTCGACATCACAACCACGAAGCGACGCCCTTTCTCGCGCTTGACAGCTACCGGTCCTTCTACCCTTTCGATTTTCATCAACGTCGCCAGGGGTACATGGCCACCGCCCGGCAGATTGACCAGTTCGGCGCCAAACCTTTGCAGCGGATCGCCATCCCGTTGCGCATATCTCAACACGACCGGTACGCGCGCCGAGCCTTCAATCACGGTGCCTGCCGGCAGGCCTTCCACCATCACTTTAACGTGATCCAGCAGCTGCTCCAGGTCGATGCCATAACGCCCGATCATCTCCCGTTGCGGGCGCAGTACGATGTACTGCATGCCCTCGTTGACGGAGGTGAGGACATCGGTGCTACCTTCGATCTGTTCGAGCAGCTGGGCCACTTCAGCGGCCAGGCCGTTCAGTGCATCCAGGTCGTGGCCGAATATCTTCACCGCCAGATCACCACGCGACCCGGTCAGCATTTCCGACACGCGCATGTCGATCGGCATGGTAAAGCCGTAGTTGATGCCCCTGAACTGGTCCAGCACCAGGCGAATGGTCTCTTCCAGTTCATCCTTGCTGTCCATGCGCCAGCTGTCCTCGGGCTGCAACTCCAGGAACATGTCGGTTTCGTTGAGCCCCATCGGATCCATACCCAATTCATCGGAACCCACCCGGGCCACGATGCGGCGAATCTCCGGCACCTGTTCCAGCAACGCCTTTTCAACCGCCAGATCCAGCCGGACCGATGTCTCCAGGTTGATCGAAGGCAGTTTTTCCAGTTGGATGATGATGTCGCCCTCATCCATCGTAGGCATGAAGGTCTTGCCGATGAAGGGAAATGCCAGCAGCGAAGCAATAAGCAGGAAGGCAGCAGGCGCCAGCACCAGCCATTCACGGCGCAGGGCCTGGTCCAGCATCGGCCGATACCAGGTCAGTAGCTGCCGGGGCAGCCAGGGCTCCTGATGGACACCGGTCCTGATCAGCAGGGAGGCGAGCACCGGTATCACCGTCAGGGACAGCAGCAGGGAACCCGCCAGGGCATAGACTATAGTCAGTGCAACTGGCCGGAAAAGCTTTCCTTCCAGGCCCTGCAAAGACAACAGCGGCAAAAACACCAGGATGATGATCAGAATGCCGGAGGTAACCGGAACAGCAACGTCTTTGACGGCCCGGTAAATAATGTGCAGGCGCGGTAGCGCCCGGTGATTGTCGGTTGCCATGCGCGTGACGATGTTTTCGACGACCACCACGGCAGCATCCACCAGCAGGCCGATGGCAATCGCCAGGCCGCCGAGGCTCATCAGGTTGGCCGACAGGCCCGTGAGTTTCATGGCAATGAACGTTGCCAGTGCGGACAACGGCAGGATCAGTGCGACCGTGAGCGCCGAACGCACATTCCCCAGGAACAGGCCCAGCAGGATCAGCACCAGCACTACTGCCTCAATCAGTGCCCGGGTCACCGTTGCAACCGCCCGGTTGACCAGGTGACTGCGGTTGTAGAATACGCTGACCGATACGTGGTCGGGCAGACTTTGGCGGACTTCCTGCAGCTTCGCCTCGATACCCTCAATCACTTCGCGTGCGTTGGCTCCGCGCAGACTGACCACCAGGCCCTCCACGACCTCACCGGTGCCGTTTTCAGTCACCGCGCCATAGCGTTCGAGGCTGCCCAGCGTTACGTCAGCCACCATGCCGATGGTGATCACTTTGCCGTCATGAAAGTCAACCGGTGTCGATTCGATGGACGCAATCTGCTCAAACGCGCCTTCCGACCTCACCAGCAAGCTCTCTTCACCCCGCCCCAGCCTGCCCGCGCCGTCATTCTTGTTGTTCAGCTCAAGTGCGTCGATGATATCGCCGGTGGTGACCCCCAGCGCCAGCATGGCATCTGCACGCGGCGCCACGCTGTAGGTTTTGACCAGGCCGCCCAGCGCGTTGACATCCGCCACGCCCGGCACGGTGCGCAAGGCGGGACGGATAACCCAGTCAAGCAGGTAGCGGCGGTCGACCAGAGAAAGTTCCGGGCTGTCCACCGTGAACATGTACATCTCGCCTAGCGGCGTGCTCATCGGCGCCAGGCCGCCACTGGTTCCGGCGGGCAGCGAGTCCTGAACGGCCGCCAGTCGCTCGGCAACCTGCTGGCGCGCCCAGTAAATGTCCGTGCCTTCCTCGAAATCGACCGTGATGTCGGTCAAGGCGTACTTGGCGACAGACCGCAGCATGGTCTGGCGTTGCACGCCCAGCAGCTCAACCTCGATCAGGCGGGTGATCCGGGACTCTACTTCCTCGGGCGTCATGCCCGGCGCCTTGATGATGATTTTCACCTGGGTCGGTGAGATATCCGGAAAGGCATCGATTGGAATGGTTCTGAACGCCCACCAGCCCAGCGGGATCAGCAGTGCAACGAACAACAGCATCAGCAAGCGCTGGGTCAGTGAAAAACGAACGAGACCAGATAACGACATCAGCCGTCTCCTCCGCCCATTCCCACGCTCATACCCTTCAGTGCGGCGGTGCCGGTCACAGCCACCTCATCACCGGCGACCAGTCCGTTTGCAACGATCCAGCCGCCGACTGTTCCGCGAACAGTGACCGGCCTGGCACTGAAGCCGCCAGGGACGCGCACATAGGCAATATCCACACCGTCCAGCTTTACGATCGCCGCGGATGGGACCGTCAACAACTCGCCGCCAGCCCGAACGGTCCAGCGGGTCAACTGGCCGGGCGTAAGGCCGGCGATCCCGGTCGGCTCAGCCCTTACCCTGACCGTTTGCGTTGCCGGATCGATCACGTTTGAAACCAGCACGATTACTCCCTGGTTGCCGCCGTCTTGCATGCTGATCTCCATCCCGGCAGCCAGGTAGGCGGCAGCGGACTTCGATAACACGCCTTCCAGCATCAACTTGTCCGGTTCGCCCAGCCGGGCGAGCAACTCACTGCCTTCGAGGTGATCACCCAGCATCGCCGGTCGCTCCAGTACGATGGCGTCGGCAGGGGCCCGCAGGGTCATATCAGGGGTTACTTCCGCACTCGCATTAAGCCGATCGACGTCTTCTTCGCTAAAACCAGCCAGCATCAACTGCGCCCGCAATCCCGAGTATTCCGCCCTGGCGATGTTGAAGGCATACAGGGTCTCTTGCCAGCGCCGGCTGGAGACTGAACCGGCATCCTTGAGTTTCCTGTTCCTTTCCAGGGCCGATTGCTGCAAGGCGAATTCCGCCATGGCTTTGAGAAAATCGCGTTGCAGGGAGACCAGCTCCGGACTACGAACCGTCACCAAAGCGTCACCCCTGGCGACCCGGTCGCCCACCTGAACCCAGGTGCGCTGAAGGATGCCGGGCAGGGGTGTCTTGATGGCCCATTCCCCATCGGGGGAGAACACCACTCTCAGGGTCAACTCGGCTGCATCGGCGTCGGTGGCGGAACGCACCGGCTGAACTTCGATACCCAGCAAACGCTGTTGATCATCGCTCACGGCCAGAATTTCAGCGGCTGCTTGTAGTGGCCAGCTGGATAAAATCAACAGAAAGAGTAAGATCCGTTGCATCATAAGGTGTCTCCGACAGCCTGGTTGTAGGAAGCAATGGCTGCTCCCTCGCGGATAAGAAGCAGTTCATGCGAGCGCTCGATGTCTTTCAGAACCGACAGCCTGCGGAGCCATTCGGTGATCGAAAATTCACCCAGTTCGAAGGACAGGCGGTCGAGCCGGTGCCGCTCATTGGCCGCCTCGATCATTTGCATGGAGTTTTCAAGTTGCCGGCGGGTGGTCTCGAGCATGTGACGCGCCTCGTGCAATTGCATGTCCAGCTTGCGTTTCGTCTTGATCAACTCTGCCTCGGCCAATGCCAGCAGCTCGTTCGCCCGGGCGATTTCCGGGCCCCGCTTCGGAGATTTTCCCAACGGTACGGCGAGGCCGATACCCAGCGCGTTGACGTCCGGGCTGAGCCGGTCACCACTGAAGCCCCTCCAAAACACCTGCAGCGCTGGCCGTGCTGAATTTTCCTGCCGGCTAAGATCGGTCGAGGCCGTCGCTTCGGCCAGCCGGTCCATGGCGCTTTGCAATGCAGGATGATCATCCTCGATACCCTGTTTTTCACTCAGGACTTCTGATATATCAGCTGGAAAACGATTCATTCCGGTCACCGATGCATATTCCCGAACCGCATCGCGGTATTCGGCCTCCAGCGTCATGGTTTCGGCTTTCCAGATGGCCAGTTCCTGCAACGTTGCCAGTTGATCCGCCCGCGAAAGGTCACCCACCTCGGTAAACAGGGTGACTTGTTCCAGCACGTCCGCCAGGCGCTGCTCCTGCTCCCGCGCCAGTTCCCATTGCCGCAGGGCCAGCCGCAATTTCCAAAGACGGTTCCGCAATACGGCACTGACTTGCCAGCGAAATTCCACCGAGCGCGACGCATGCGCCGTCAGGCTGGCCTCACCCAGCCGGGTTTGCGCCCTCTTCTCTCCGGGAAGCCAGAATGGAACCGACAGCGTAACTTCGTTTTCGTACGCGCCGATGTCGTCCAACTGCCGGTCGCTCAGGTGGAAACCGGAAAGCTCCGCCATTTCGGGAACCCAGTACCTGCCGTAGGCTGATTCAGCCTCCGCCGTGGCCCGCCCGGCCGCCAGTACGCCCGCCTCGGGGTGGCGCTGCAGGGTAGTATCCAGCAAGGCCGGGAGGGTCAAATCACGGTCAAACTCCAAGTCAGCCTCTGCATGCTCATCTGCGCCCCACAGCGCGTTGGGGATGACGCTTGTGGCGATGATTAACAGGCAGCCCGCCATAACGGATCGGGAAATACAGCGCACCTTGTCTGTCCTCCTGAGTTGACGTGAAAACCGGGGTTTGAGTGAAGGAGCGCGTGCCAGCGCGCAACTTTATGTGCGCCATGCCCTGCTGGAATCGGGCATATGTCTAACCACGCTCGCATGGTACATTTGTCCCATACCCAAAGTTCATTAGTACCGTCCCTGGGCCCAGAGTTAAATGCTTTATATCAAAGAGTTTGTCATTATGTTTTTGCTGGCTTTGGTGGCGGGCGGAAACCTGGTCGACGGTGTTTATAATTACCGCGCAGGCGGCAGCCATCTACAAGAAGGCAGGAGTGACTGGCCGGCATGCTTTTTCGGCCTGGCTCATCGAGGAAATATTGTGAAAATCAGACACATCATTGGCGCCTTGACCCTGTGCATGGTCATGGCGAACTCATCCCTGGCGGCAACGGAACAGGAAGTGAACACTATTAACCCCCAATTGGCTGCCAAGTTTGCCCGGCTTGCGCTGGACTGCGTCCATCGCGAATACCCGAACAAGATAGGACATGTCCTGAACTCGGCCGAAGATGCACAAACGCCTTCCATGCTGCACCCGGTGTTCTATGGCTGCTTCGACTGGCATTCCTCGGTGCATGGCCACTGGCTGCTGGTCAGACTGTTACGGACCGTACCGGCGGGCGTGATGCCGGCAGAACTGCGTGAAGAGATCGTGAATGCACTGGATCAGAGCTTCACGCGAGACGGCGTTGCGGTCGAGGTAGCCTATTTCGAAGCAGAGAACCGGAAGTCCTATGAGCGGCCTTACGGTGTCGCCTGGTTCCTGCAACTGACTGCGGAACTCAGGGAATGGGATGACCCGATGGCCTCGGCCTGGCTGGAAACCCTGCAACCCCTGGAAGCAGTCATCGTTACACAGATCAAGTCCTGGCTCCCCAAGCTGGCTTACGCGATCAGGCTGGGTACCCATAACCAGAGTATGTTCGCCTTTGGTTTGATGCTCGACTGGGCCCGGGCTTCGGGCGATACAGGGATGGAACAGATGGTAAAAGAGCGGTCACTCGCTTTCCACCTGGGTGACCGTAATTGCCCGATGGCCTACGAACCGTCCGGTGAGGATTTCCTGTCGCCCTGTCTGATGGAAGCGGACCTGATGCGACGCCTGCTTCCGCAGATCGAATTTACCGGGTGGCTTTCCAATTTCATGCCGGAGATCCCGCTCGATGGTAGTGGCGACTGGCTGGCTATCGGGATTGTGAATGATCCGACCGACGGCAAACTGGTGCATCTGGACGGAGTGAACCTCTCCAGGGCATGGAACCTGGAGAACATCGCCGGAGCATTGCCGGCTGAAGACCCAAGGCGCTCTGCCCTGCTGGCAGCTGCCAAGGTTCATCGAGAGGCCGGCCTGGCCAATGTATCGGCAGAACACTATGAAGGCAGTCACTGGCTGGCGAGCTTTGCGACTTACCTGGTCACGGAAAGGGGCCAACGCTAGCCTCGGAGAACAGAAAAATAATGCACAATCCTACCTGGTGCATGTCCACCAGTGCACACACACGCTATTTCACCGGCGCGATAGCCTATTTCGCCCAAGGCATTCCCAAGGGGCTGCTGCACATTGCGCTACCGGCCTGGCTGGCGGCCGAAGGCGTGGCGCCCGCCGAAATTGCAGGCTACCTGGGGGTCATCATGCTGCCCTGGGCTTTCAAGCTGCTGGTCGGGCCGCTGATGGACCACTACGAATTTCTGCCGATGGGCAAGCGCAGGCCATGGGTGCTGAGCATGCAGCTGGGCATGGTAATCAGCCTGTTGGGCCTGGGCCTGGTTAAAGACCCTGCGAGCCAGATGAGCCTGCTGATGGTGGTCGGATTTGTGATCAATGCCTTCACGGCCGCCCAGGACGTGGCCGTCGATGGTATGGCCATTGACCTTGTGCCTCTCGAAGAAGAGGGTCGACTGAATTCCTTCATGAGTTTTGGCAAGGCCGTGGGCTGGGCCGCAACCTCGGCGGTCACCGGTACGCTGCTGGTGGCGTACGGCACCCAGGTGACCGCGCTTGTTTGCACCCTCAGTGCCGCCGCGATCTTCGTCTACCTGCTGCTGGTCCGCGAACGGCGCAACGAACGGTTGCTGCCCTGGACCTCGGGGGAGGCATCGCCTAAAAATGAGCCGCCGCCCTCGTTCCGGCAGGTGTTCTCGGACCTTAATCACGTGTTGTGGAGCCGGCCCAGCCTGGTGATGATGTTGATCATGTTCATGGCCGGTATGTTCAGCGGATACGGTCGTGCATTAATGCCCATCGCAGCGGTCCAGCTATTCGAGTTCACAACGCCTCAATGGTCTGAACTGAACGCGGTCATGGGATTTGCCGGCGCAGGGGTCGCACTGTTTCTCGGGCCCATCATCGACCGGCGCGGCGCCAAATCCGTGATGGGACTGACGATACTGCTGACCGGCATCCACGCCTTTACGCTCGCCTTCACGCAGGAGATGTGGAGCAACGACACCTATGTTCTGGTGATGATCTCACTATGGATCCTGTTGCTGCCCATCATCATGGTATGCGTGCTGGCCCTGGCGATGAGCATCTGCACCAGTGGTGAGTCGGCCACCCAGTTTGCCATCTACATGTCTGTCTGCAACATGGGGGCGACAGTGGGGTCACTGCTGTATGGCAGCGTTTCCGGGATAACCAACTGGAGCCAGAACTACGCCGTTATGGGCCTGATTGTGTTCCTGATTTTACTGTCGTTGTTGATGTACCGCACGGGTGGGCATCCCGAGAAATTGCTGGGCACTGAGAACGCGGACACCCGGCACATACGGGAAATCCACCGCCATTGAATCAGTGCTTCCCTGGTTCGGGTATGCTCAGAGATTGACCATCAGTCAGTTTGACGGGATTGAATATGCTCGAGTGCTGCTTGCAACATGATATCTATTGCGCCGCGAATCCGGGGGGCCGGGAGCCGAATGTCGGGATCGACCGGATGAGCAGATTCATTTCCATTGGGTCGAACGATCAACGCCTTGGGATAGGTAACGACAATCTGGGTATTCGGCAGAGTAAAACGCTCCATAGCACCGTACGTGGTAGCCATATCAACCGTCTGCTCCCCCATAACGACACCAAAATCATAGTCCTGTATCAATGCCGCTGCGGAAACAGCGTTGGAAAAGGAGTATCGATTTACCAGCACGTAAACGCCGCCATCGTACCTTGGAGCTGAACGAGGTTGAACCTCAGGGATTGGAAACAACACCGTTTGTCCATTTTCCGTTGAGGCATAGAGTTTTGCATACAGTTCCGACACAGACTCAGCGCCCTCCGGATTGGCTTCAAGGCGCGCCTGGTTAGCAGCAGTCGATTGAGGGCTCACCCGAACCTTGAAAGTTGACGAAAATCGAAAAGGACGATCAGCAAACCAGGCGATAAGCGGATCGCTGAACGAATTGTCGCCGCCGGGATTGTCGCGCAAATCGAGAATCAGCTGCGCAGCCTGCTTTTCGATGAAACTCCCGAATGCTTCATCGATGAATTCTACGAAAGACGATGTGTCCATCGGGTTTGCGTCGTGATCCGTATTGCTAAAAGGCCCCGGTCGAAGGTATGCCACGGTTTCGGTTAGCATCCTCGCATTGCGGCCCTCCAATGAGAACGACTTGCCCTTTTCGTCGGAATCTTGTTCTTCATCCGATGCTATTGAAATCCGGTACACTCCTGATGAGCCGTCAGCGTGATCAACCGATACGGCATATGCCTCGGCCGCACCCAGCTCCAGCCAAATTACAAGTGGCATATAAGTTTCCAGAAGGACGTAAGCAAACTCGGGCGTCTCGGCGGAGATAGGTGCAATCAGGCGTGGCAGCAGGTCTGAGACCGGTATGCCACCAATTGCGCTGATCCTGTCGCCCGGCAATATCTCGGCAATGCCACTGAGATTCTCCGTAATGATCAGTTGATCATCCACCACGGCGACCTCCAACGGAAACCCGGCTCCACCCGCTGCACGATAAGCAAAATAACCCGAATAGTCAGCTCAATCCGCGTATGTGCCTGATGCGCCAGGGCAACGAATTTCTGGAACGCCATTTCGGTATCGAACCGGGTCATCGGTTGGTCGAAACCCTCTCTTAATTGCCGGTAACGGGTCTCAAATTCACTGCGTGGCGTGGATGAGTACAGATCGACGTCAGCAGACTGAAGGCCTTGGTACATGAACTCGAAATCTGCCCGAATCTGCCCGGGTGTGAAAACGGGTGGTTTGTCAGCGACCGCAGGTTCTTGTGCCAGCGCCGATCGATAGGTTGTGACCGACGAGTAAAAATACCAACAAAACTTTAAACATAGTCAGGAGGTCCGCTGCACCTTCGGATTAGGCCGCCCACTCTACGTCTGAAATGGTGCCGCAAGCAAGTTCAAGGAATGTTCCAGAACAGAAATTCATCCATCTTGCGATAGGGTTACTGAAGAACTTCCGCTCTTAGAAGCAGGCGCTTCATGGTCGCCTTCTTGTCTGCGCAACGGGGTGATTCCCAGCACGAACTCAACAGGAATTCTGATTGCCCACCTTGCCGCAATCGAATCTCAAAGGGCCGCTTGTCCAATACCACGTGGACATAATTCACGAATGATTCGGCAAAATCATCCGCTGAAGAGGTCGCGGCATACAGTGTTGGAAAATTTGTCCCCCGCAGCCACTGGTAGACGGGCTGTATATCGGCGACGTCGTACCTGGACTCGTTGAACGAATAGAAAGCCAGTAACTCCCGGTCGGGCCATGCGCTGTCAAAACGACTGCGCAGGGTGTCCCCGGGAACGACAATCTCTTGTGATGGTGGAGGATAAGTCCAGGACAGGTCATAGAAGCCATTGCCGGCAATGTTTTGCGTGTTGCCGCCGCCGATCTGTGTTGCCCCGATGACGGCGTCCACGACATGACCGATTTCATGCAACAGGATGTAACGAATCGCATTCACCCGATTGTCATTCGCGGGTGCTTCGATGCGAACCTCAATGCTCCAGTCCGCCCCGGGTTGAAAAGCTGACCCTTCTCTCCAGCTCGCCCACGCGTTTGCATTCCTGTCGAGCGCCCCTTCGTCCAGAATGATAAAACCACCAGCCGCCGAACCATCGCTGCCGGCAACGACATCCATATACCCGGTGCCCCCTCCCAGGTCCCGAACCAGGGCAATGTAAAACAGCCTCCGCTCGGCGATGCGCCTGACGGCCCGGGGCAGGCTTGCCATCGCGGTTTCGACGTCCCGCAGAAATTCTGAATCCCGGGGTGCGGGCACAGGTCTCTCACTGTAACCCTGAAACGTATTATCGAGGCGCATGAACTCGATCAATTCAGGTGGCGCGGGACCGATACGGGTTTTCTGGACCTTGAACTGATCTCCCTGCCGCCAATATGCGATCGATCGAACCGGGTGCGAACTGAGCTGGCTCAGGCGAATACCATTTCGAACCGGATCGTCTTCTGTCTCACCAGGCCAGGCGTTCTGAATGCAGCTGACCTGGCACAAAAAACCCGCCGTGATAATGGTGAGTAACCTTTTCATCTTGCAGATAGAATAGCAACTCGGGCACATCCATTCACTAAGACCTCCCTGATGTAGTTATGACTCTGAACGGTGGTCAGTATCCGCGTTGCCCCCATGTTTTGGTCAGATCCCAAAGTGATTGGGATCTGACCCTGATCTTATAATTTCGAACCAGTGGTTTTCAATGGGCCACCGGTCACTTGAGATGACCATACTCCATTACGGTTTGCCAGGAGCTTCCATTGAAATGCAGAATGGTGCCCTCCCCAGAGCAGCAGAACCCGTTGCGAGCCCCCCCGCCGACGGCGTAGATATCATTCGCGCTGCTGCCCCAAACGCCCTGAAGTGTGGGCGTCACAGCGACGAGGGTGGTTTTCCAGTCGAATCCGTCAAAATGGGAAATCAGTCCTTCGCTCGGCGTATTGCCCACGATATAGACATTGTTCGAGCTGCTTCCCCAAACGTCCCAGCGGTCTCCCTCGGTGTCGGAAGGCACAAACTTCCAGCTGTTGCCTTCATAGTGCCAAACAGCCGCCCGTGTTTGTGAGGACGTGTAGCGTTGGCCTACGGTATACACGTCCGTCGAGCTACTCCCCCACACTCGCCGCAGAGACGATGCATCCACCGAAGCCGCCAGTTTCCAGCTACTGCCATCAAAATGCCAGACGATGCCGGCGTCTACGACAAATACGTCGTCAGCACCAGTGCCCCACACACCACTTGCACCATCAGCGGCAATGGTCCCGGACTCCAATCGCATGGACTTCCAGCTCTTCCCGTCGAAATGAAGTATCGGCCCCCTGCTTGTTGTAGCATAGACGTCAGTACTGCTGCTTCCCCATACGTCTGTGAATTGATAATCCGTGGTTGAAAATACTTGCCGCCAGCAGGCGCCGTCATAGTGCAATATGATGCCGAAGGCGATTCCGAATCCATCGACGCCCCCAACAGCGTAGACATTCCTGCTGCTACTGCCCCACACCCCTTCGAAACCAAATTCGCCTCCCCACGTCATAGGCGTCCAGTTCGTACCGTCATAATGCAAAATGGTCCCTGACCCGCCTACCGCAAATACATCTTCGCTACTGCTTCCCCACACTGCGAAGAAAGGATTAAACACCGCAGGCGCATCCCCTTTGGAAACGTAGCAAGACCCTGCTGGCAACTCCGAATTACTCAACGCCTCACACAGCGCGATGTTACCTGATGCCGTCCGCTCGACAGGAATGGACCCAGACCTGCCTATACCCGGTAGATCATAGGTAATCAATCCGGAATAACAGTCATCAAATTGCAGAATAATGCTGCCTATCGGATTCAATTGAGGAGCAGGCAAAGCGGTATCGAACAGTCCACCGCTGGCACTGTAAACCACCAGTTCAGCCTGAGAGCCTTCATAAGCACCTGAAGCCGTCAACCATCGCTGTCCGGCATCACCAAGGTCCGCTGTGGCGCCCGGTTCCGGCAGCTCTGTGTCATAAGTCAACCAGGTGAGGAAAACGGTTCCTTTGTCTTCAAAAACCGTAATGGTAAATCCCTGCCCATCAGTCAAAGGGTCATACCATACATCGTTGAGTCCGTAGTTAATGACAAACGACTCAGACTCGACCGAGGCCGGATCAACGGAAACAGCCAGTACGTTTCCGCCATAAGAAAGTAAAAAGATCGCCCACAATGTGGCGACCCAACTCATTAATCGCATCATGATCAAACCTCCCGATCATCAACAAGTTGTTCGTACGAACGCGGGCAGGCCGCTATTGGATCGGAAGTTTATTGGCTTCTTAGAGGCAGATTGTTGTGAATAATCTGGCGAAGAAATAGCGGCTCATACCGCATATTCAATTATAGAAAAATAGTTACAGAATTACGATTTAATGCCACAAGCGGCAGCTTTTAAGTGCTACCGTCATTCGCCCATCACCAAACTGGAGGGTTCTGTGGTCAATGATGCTGAGAGTGCCATGCGGGAATCCTGGTCAACGCCCATTTCGACCAGAAAGGCATCCATGGAACCGTGCTGTTCGTCAATGCTCGCGTAAAAGGCTTCCAGCATCTCCGGTTGCACACCCACTATCGGATACCAGGCACTGGCCGATGGACCGGCTGATCTTCTGCCACCACCGGCATTTCTACTTTCTTTGGCAAGAATCACGGCTTTTTCCTCTGAACGGCCAATTTCATTAGTCAGCAAAAAATCCTCCATGATGATTTCCCGGTCCACCGCCAGGGCTTCCATGATGAGCGCAACCGCCACGGCTGCGCGGTCTTTGCCTGCGCTACAGTGGATCAGAACAGGCCAGTTGGACGGATCGATAATAACCTCCATCATTTTTTGAAAACTGGGCTGTCCTACTTCCGCAAACATTCGATAACCGTTGACCATGTGCTGCAGGGCCTGCTTTTCGGTGAACCTGCTCTTTTTCATCATCTTACGCTGCGCATTGAACCATTCGTTATTGGAGTCACCGACGGGAAAATGATAAAACTGAGGCGGATTTTCACCTTGCCAGACCGTCGGGGCCTTTTCGTGTTCATGCTCAGTGCGCAAGTCGATGACTGTTTTCACGCCGATCTCTTCGAGCTTTTGAAAATCCTTGGCTGTGAGCCTTGACAGGTTTTCGGAGCGAATTATCTGTCGCCAGCGAAGGGTGCGTTGATCGCTGGTCTGGTAGCCGCCAATATCTCGAGTGTTGGTGGTGCCTTTCAACTTAATCACCCGATCATATTCGAGCTCGTCTGAAAATACCGGATTGGCCAGCACGCAGGCACCTGAGGCGATGACGGCCACGTAAAAACTTTTTATAAAACTCGCAGACGATCTCTGCATTGATCCTTCTCCTAAGGTGCTGGTGACAAACCAGATTGACATATAAAATAATAGGATCGAGCCTGCCTGTAAACAAACCTTGCACAAAGCACTGGTCTAAAATCCTATTCCCGGCCCCACGGGCCGTCTCGGGATGTCATTGCAAACCGTCAGTGCTGCCCTTGTTGACAACGGGAAATCTAGCCAGAGGCGGCAAGCTCGGAAAGAAGGGCTGCAAATTCCGGCTCGTCCCGCATCGAATCGTAATACGGCAGGTAGGGTTCCATGAACGGCATCACCAGGCTCGGCTCCACCAGCCCCTTCCTGATGCAATCAACAGCGGCAGCGGTGGCTCCTGCGATGCCAAGTACCCGGCACATTCGATGCCGGCGGTAGAATTTTTCCGCCAGATCCGCGTCGGAATTACGATCCCAAAGCCGGATCATTCGTTCGGCCTCTTGCGTATTCCCTTCTATCGCGGCCACCAGGGCCTGATCATAAATCAAGCTTGGGGAAGGCGAGTCACCTTGTAATTCGCGCATTTCTTCAAGTTCTGCATGGGCATCTAACAGGAGTTCCGCCAGCTGTTTTTCATCTTGCAGGAACCAGGGCGTTATCATCCGCGCCCGTTGCTTGTCCCCTAATGAGGCAAACATCCTGATGCCTATTTGCGGGCTGTCCTGCATATTATGAGTCAATTCTTTGGCCGCCTTAAAATCCCTGTTGGCAATGTGCGTCTCCCACACGGTAAAGAGGTCTTCGTCGTTCCCCAGCTCCTTTTGAGCAGCCGCTACCGTCTCCGCCCAACGCCCAAAATCCCGGCGCTCTCTCAGCTGGAGCAAACTTTGCCAATAGGAAGCTGAATAATCCTGACCCTGGAATACCGCTATTTCCGAACTGGCTTCGTCGTAGCGATGTGTGAGAATCAAGTCTCTAATCAATAGGCGAAACCACTTGGTATTTCTCGGGTCCAGAGTACCCGCCAAACGAACCGACTCTATCCGTGCACCAAGATCGCCCATGCGACGTTCAATCCATGACTTGGCTTCCACGATGCGCGCATCGCTGGGCCGCATGGCCAATGCCGCTTCCGCTTGTTGGTGAGCCAACTCGAAGTCCTTCAATATGTAATAAGTGTAGTAGGCCTGGGCAAACAGATAATCGGCTGACTCCGGCGCCACAGTCCGGATCTGTTGCAGTGCCTGTTCAGCCTGTCGAAGCGCCTCGGGGACTTCCTGGCCAAAACTCTCCAGGCTGAAAATACCGACCAGCTCGGCCCATGCCCTGGTAAATTCGGGGTCCAGCGTCACAGCTTCTTCCAGCTCACGGCGAAAAGCCAGGTGATCAAACCCATCAGTCGCATCTCGAATTTCCATTGCCCGATGGTATGCCCGGTAAGCCGCCATGTTCTCGGTTGGCATCTCGGCCAGTTGCGCTGACTCCTGGGTAGTCAGTGTTGCGTGTAAAGCAGAAGTAATGGCGCGGGCAATTTCGGTTTGCACTTCAAAAATATTTGCCGGCGACAATTCGCGATCAAATGTTTGTGCCCATAAATGCTCGTCGGTTCGTGCATCGATCAGCTGAGCATTAATTCGGATCCGGTCCCCGGCACTCTGCACGCCGCCTTCCATAATGGCGTCAGCGCCCAGCGCCTTGCCGATCTCACGGATATTCCTGGTGGTGTCCCGGTACTCCAATACTGATGTGCGGGAGATAACCCGGATTGACTGTAACTGCGCCAGTTGGGTCAGAAGGTCGTCATGCACTCCCGTTGCAAAAAAATCGCTGTCCCCTTCCATGCTCGACGACACGAATGGCAGCACCGCCACCATTGGCGGGCCAGACTGCGTCGCTTCCTCATCCCGGGTTACCGGCTCATCGACCGGCTGTAGATTGCTTTTGGCCTGACTTACGCTTTCAAGCAGCGCGGCATCCCGCTGTGGGTCCAGTATGAATTTGTCGTAAGCGAAGTAGGCAACCGCAAGCAGCAATACAACCAGGATAGCCCGGTCGAGTTTCCGGCCGGTCGTCTGCGCGATTGATTGGCTGCGATCAATCTCGGATTCGCGCTTAATCCCCTCTGGAGTGACTTCATAGGCCCAGGCGAAGAACGCGACTACAGGAAATCCCAGGGCAAGCACCAACGCAATGGTGCGCAACACCCAGTCAGGGGACCCGACAATGTCAAGTCCCAGGTCTGCTATCTGTAATAACAGCCAGCTCGACACGACGTAGCCGACAGCAACACGAAAGACATTTCGTCGCTGGAGTTCCTGGATTAACTGCAAGGGTTTGCCTGCCTGGCTGCTACGGTTTCTAAAGAGTAATCGCTAATCGGATTAAAACCAACTTAACAAGGCTGATGCCGTAAACTCCTTCCGCTATGCGCCTCGCGGGCGCATCTTTCACGGTTTGGTGTCGTTGTTCTGATTGGCCCGGGCGACCAGGGCTTCGAGCTCTTGCGCTATTTCATTGGCAAAGGCGCGTTGCAGGTCGGTGAGTATGTCACTAACCGGTTTTCCGTCGAGGATGCGATGGTCGAATGTCAGTATCACGCGGTTCCTGCCTTTCCTGGGAAAAAGTTCGTACCCGAGGGTGGTGGTGTTTGGCCCCAGATGAAAGGTGCCCAGGTTCCCCCTGAAGCCCGAAAGACTCAGACCGTAGGTGCCGATGTTCGCGGCGCGCTTGCTCGGCCAGACGTGCGTCAGGAGGAACCAGACCGCCTTGCGCACAAACCAGGGCATGCTCGACAGCAGGTCCTGCCGTTTGAACTGGCGCAATTGATCGATCGGCGCCCTGCGGAATTCTTCGTATTGCTCCTGCAGTTGCACCAACGAACGTTCCTCGGGACGATGAAAGCGTGCAAAGTACAGGCGTGATTCACCATCGACTCCGCGGGTGATAGTCACCAGGGCGACATTTTTTGGATGGGTGTAGATGTGCGGGAAAGGGAGCGGGGTGTAAACCTGTCTCAAAATGGGGTTGCGCTCCGAGACGATGCCGTAGGCCTTCAGAAACAAGACCGTCCATGAAATGCGTGGGCGGAACTGGGCGCGAAGTTGCCCTATCCTTTCCAGGTCGAACTCCCTCATCAGGGGGGCTATGGGCATTTTCTGGGCGATGTTGACGATGTCCAGGACCAGCGTGCGCCCCTTTGACAATGTCTGCCAGCGTCTGAACTTCATGCGGATAACCCGGGCCATTGGCCGTACACGCCAGAGGTCCCGAAAAAGTCCCTCACGCACAAAATTGAATCTATCCAACGAAGTAAGGCGCCTTCCCGATCACCTTTGTGCAACGGACGAAGAAGCAACCTTTCAATTGGATTCTCAGATATTTTGCTCATGATCCCTTGATTTGACCAGTATCTATTGCTGATGATCCTCAAGTTTCAGGTAAGCATGAAAGTAAACGTTTAGTCTATTCTGTTTCTTCGCGGCCATCCAAGTAAATCTATCTGAGCAATGTCATGACGCTCTGACCCGGCTATTTGGAATGCTCCCTCACGTGTGCTTTAAGATCCGCGTAAATCTTTGCCGCAATCACCAGGATCAAGACCAGTTCAGTCTGCCCCAGCACCAGTGAAAGCCCACCTCCGAAGATCAGCACCAGGTGCATAAACACAATCCTCGCGTAAGGCTCAGACATCTGCCTGCTAACGGTGCGGCCCTTGTACTCCCCCCTCCCAAGAAAATTATTGAAAAAGGAATAAGCATGGCTGATCGCCAATGCCAGCAGGGCGGGCCAGAGAACCACGAACAGCCTGGCGACTTCGCCCAGGTCACCGCCTCCACTGTCCATGTTGTCCGGCCCCTTGACGAAAATCGTGTAGATAAACAGGAAATGCACCGCCATGAAACCGCCGAAATGGCCCAGGAAAAACGGCCCGGCCGCAAGTGCGAACCAGCGCCCGATTACGGCGATCTTGCACACATTAAAAAAACCGATGATGGCGCTTTCAGCCCAATAGAGAACCATCACATCGCTCAGTTTCCAGCCGAGGAATACGGCTCCGGCCACAGGCACGAGGTTGGCGACGATCAGGGCCAGGCTCGATGGAGATGAAAGCATAAGCGGCTTTTTGGTCCCGTCCGCGGAATCGCTCGCAGGTGTGATTTCCTTAACGGCCTGTTCCGGTTCCCAGGGGATTTCGGTTTCGCCAGGGAGCGCCTCACCGCGACGAATGAATTGGCCGCTTGCCATGTGAATACCATTTCTGATCTCGGTGAGTTCGTCTGCCTGGACCTGCGATCCGAATGCACCCTGGTTGGCGCCATAGTCGAAGGCGAAATGCTGTCCCCTCCAGGACTTGCCGGATTTTTTGGGTGGATTCTCCAGGCGCAGATTCCGCATATGCGCGACGTCGTAAACCGCTACCAGCCTGAGCAGGGGAAGTCCCATTCCAAGCTCGACCTTGCCGGGGAAAACTTCCAGCGTATCCCTGCCGAACAGCAACAGAACCAGAATTCCGCTCAATAACAGCGGCGCTACCGCCCAGCCCAGTAGCCAGGCGCTCAGAAACAGCGCTGCCACCAGGTCAAACAGCGAATCGAAGCGGCTCCATCCGGCACTCGCCTGGTTGAACGTCATCACTGCGGGAAACAGGAAAACAGCATCCATGATTGCAACGACGCCAATCGCAATCCAGGAACGTCGTATCCGCCATGTCCTCTGAAATCCGGCTTTTTCGTTAATGAGCCTGAAACTGAGTCTGAAGCCGGGTCTGAGCCCTTTTCTGATCATGTATCCATTATAATGATCAGAGGGTTCATCACCATGAACTGTCCGGAGGTTCGTCCCTTGGCTTCAACTAACCGGTCCCAGGTTTTGCAGGAACTGCGACGAGTGGTTCCGACCGACATCGTGTTGGAGTCGCTGGAAGCCATCAAGCCATTTGAGTGCGACGCGCTATCGATGCACCGGAAAACCCCGTTGCTGGTCGCCCTGCCGAATAGCATGGAACAGGTCAAAGCCATTCTCCAGGTCTGCCATAGGCTGGAAGTCCCTGTGGTGACCCGTGGCGCCGGTACCGGACTGTCGGGGGGTGCCTTGCCGCATGAACAGGGCGTGTTGCTGGTATTGACCCGCCTGAACCGGATTCTGGAAATTGATCCTCTCAACCGGACCGCCCGGCTGCAACCCGGCGTCCGCAACCTGGCGATCAGCGAAGCCGTTGCCGAATACGGCCTCTATTACGCTCCCGATCCCTCGTCACAGATTGCCTGCAGCATTGGCGGCAACGTCGCCGAGAATTCCGGTGGCGTGCATTGCCTGAAATATGGCCTGACCGTGCACAACGTGCTGGAAGTTCGGATTTTGACCATCGAGGGCGAAGAACTGGTGCTTGGTGGCGCCACGCTGGATACTCCCGGCTATGACTTGCTGGCGCTGATCAATGGCTCGGAAGGCATGCTGGGCGTGATCACTGAAATCCTGGTCCGCTTGCTACCGGTGCCGGAAACAGCACGGGTTGTGCTGGCCGGATTTGCCAGCGTCGAACGGGCCGCGGCCACCGTCAGCGCCATCATTGCGGCGGGAATCGTTCCGGCTGGCCTGGAAATGATGGACCGGCTCTCGGTGGAAGCAGTCGAAGCGTTCAATTCACCGGGCTATCCTCTCCATGCCGAGGCAGTGCTGCTGTGCGAACTGGATGGCGGTGAGGCGGAAGTGGCCGAACAAATGGCGGCGGTGCAGGAAATACTGAAAAAGCAGCAGGCGACTTCCGTTACTGTTTCCGCAAACGAGACCGAGCGCCTCAAACTTTGGGCGGGCCGTAAAAATGCATTTCCCGCGGTGGGGCGGATCCGACCGGACTATTACTGTATGGATGGCACGATTCCACGCCGCGAATTAGCCGTCGTACTGGCAAAAATCAAAGAGCTGTCGGAGCGGTATGGTTTGCAGGTCGCCAACGTTTTTCATGCGGGGGACGGCAACCTTCACCCGTTGATTCTCTATGATGCCAACCGGGAAAGAGAACTGGAAAGCGCCGAACAACTGGGCGCGGAAATCCTCAGCATGTGCATTAGCGCAGGCGGCACCGTGACCGGCGAGCACGGCGTGGGTATGGAAAAAATAGACTCGATGTGTGAGCAGTTTCGCTCCGCTGAACTCGAGCAATTCCACGCCCTGAAATACGCGTTCGATCCCAGGGGACTGCTGAACCCGGGTAAGGCCGTGCCCTCGCTGCATCGCTGTGCTGAACTGGGTGCAATGCATGTGCATGGCGGTAAGTTGCCCTTCCCTGACCTGCCCAGGTTCTGAGCGATGGATATTGAACAGCAGATCGCAGAAAAAGTCCGCGCCGCCATCGAATCCGGCTCGCCACTCGCCATCCGGGGCGGCAACTCCAAGGCTTTCTATGGTTACCCTGCAGCAGGAAAACCGCTCGATGTTTCTGACCACGAGGGCATCGTGGAATATGATCCGGGCGAATTGGTTTTGACTTGCCGGGCAGGCAGCCGTTTGTCCGAAATCCGCGCAACTCTTGCAAAAAATGGACAACATTTCCCGTTCGAACCACCCGGCTTTGGCGACAGCGCGACCGTGGGCGGCACGGTCGCCTGCGGGTTCTCCGGCCCGTCCCGGCCCTGGAGCGGCAGTCTGCGTGACTACCTGCTGGGTGTGAAGATGGTCAACGGCGCCGGTGAAGTCGTGCAATACGGCGGGCAGGTCATGAAAAACGTCGCCGGCTACGACATGTCACGACTCCTTGCCGGCTCGATGGGAACGCTCGGTGTCCTGCTGGAAACTTCATTCAAGGTACTTCCATTGCCGGCGCGGGAGCTGACACTGGAATTTGAATGCGACCAGGCCGAAGCGATAGAAAAAGCCAATCGCTGGTCCGGCCAGCCCCTGCCGCTATGGGGTGCGTTCTGGCTGGATGGCAAGCTTCAGGTCCGCCTTTCCGGCGCCGGCTCGGAAGTTGACCAGGCTGTTTCCCGGCTGCAGCCAAACGCAGTGCATGAGAATTCGAATAGCTGGTTTCAGCTGCGGGAGCATCAGTTATTATTTTTCAGAGATACCAGTAACTTGTGGAGGATTTCTCTTCCTCCTTCTACCCCACCCCTTGACCTGAATTCTGAATGTCTGCTCGACTGGGGCGGAGCGCAGCGCTGGTATATCACTGAATTGCCGGCAGCGGAGATCCGCCAGACGGCTGCCGCAGCCGGTGGCTATGCCACCCTGTTTCGCGGTGCAGCAGATGTTGAAATTTTTCATCCCCAACCGCCGGGACTGAGGCGCCTGCAAGAACGGATCAGGCAGGCTCTCGATCCTCACGGCCTGTTCGATTCGGGCCGTATGTGGCAGGAAGGTTAATGCAAACCTTTTTTAACCCGTCGTTCAAAGCCAGCCCGGAAGGCCAGGAAGCCGACAAAATCCTGCGCAGCTGCGTGCATTGTGGTTTCTGCAACGCCACCTGCCCCACTTACCAGTTATTGGGCGACGAGCGCGACGGACCGCGCGGCCGCATTTACCTGATCAAGGAAATGCTGGAGAGCAACTCGGCCAGTCGTGAAACCCAACTGCACCTGGATCGCTGCCTGACTTGCCGGGCCTGTGAAACCACCTGCCCTTCAGGCGTGCAGTACAACCGCCTGCTGGAGATCGGCCGGGAGGCTGTTGAGACACTGGTCGAGCGTCCGTTGAAGGAGCGCATTCAGCGGGAGGCCCTGCTCAGTACGGTACCGGAACCGGCTAGATTCAGGTTACTGCTCAAGCTCGGCAACCTGGCCAAACCGTTGCTTCCAGCCGGGTACAGCAAGTCAATTCCTGCCGTGGAGCCGCCCGGACCCGCCTGGCCTACAACCACGCACCCGCGCAAAGTGCTGCTATTGACCGGCTGCGCGCAGTCGGTGACCGCGCCGCGGATCAACCGGGCCGCTGCCCGGGTGCTCGACCGCCTGGGTGTGCAGGCCCTGCCTGCGGACGGTTGCTGCGGAGCCCTGAGCCACCACCTGTCAAAGCAGGAAAGAACCCTGGAAACCATTCGCCGTAACATCGATGCCTGGTGGCTCGAAATTGAGCGCGGCGCCGAGGCCCTTGTGCTGACGGCCAGTGGCTGTGCGCCCACCGTGATGGATTATGGCCACTTCATGCGCCAGGACCCTGACTATGCGCAGAAGGCCCAAACGGTATCCTCGATGGCCAGGGACTTATCCTCTTTCATGGAAAATGAAGATCTGCCGGTACCGGACTCTGCGGCTGGCGGGATGAAAATCGCCTATCACTCTCCCTGCACATTGCAGCATGGCCTCAAGCGTGCCGGACGGGTCGAAGCGCTGTTAAAGAAGCTGGGCTTCCAATTGACCCCAGTCCGGGATGCTCACCTGTGTTGCGGTTCCGCAGGCAGTTATTCCGTGCTGCAAAAACACCTTTCGCGTCAATTGTTGCAACGCAAGCTGGCAAACCTGGAACACGATCAGCCGGAACTGATCGCCACAGCGAACATCGGCTGCCTGTTGCACCTGCAAGGCGGAACCGACCTGCCGGTGAAACACTGGATAGAGCTGCTGGATTGATCGGCGCCGGATTTTACCGGGTCGGTGCCGGCTCAGCTTTCCGGCGTCACGATGGCTCCATTGACCTTACTGGCGGTGATGTCGCCACTGCCGTCAGCGAGCACCTTGAAATTGCCGCCGACTCCTTTAGCGGTAATGTCACCGGACGAGTCCCGCTCCACGGTGAAATCCCTGCCAACATCAATGAACCGGATATCACCGGAACTATCGCGCCTGACCAGCACTGAACCCTCAACATCACGCCCGCGGATGTCGCCGGAGCTGTCTGAATCGACCGTCACGTCACCTTCGATGTCTTCAAGCACCAGGTCGCCTGAAGAATCATTGAGAAAAACTGCACCCTCGATGTCCTCAATGCGAACATCACCGGAACTGTCTTTCAGGGTCAGGGAACTGACGCCTTCTATTTCCACGTCACCCGAGCTGTCCTTGATATCCAGCTGGATGTTATCGGGGACGATGATCTCCAGGTCAATGTAGGCGTAAGTACTCCCCATCAGCGACCAGGAACTGGCCAGTTCAGGGAGTTCGACAACGACTTCCGCGTTCTTTCCCCGCGTTGTATCGACGCGGGATTCGGCCAGCCAGTCTTCGTCCGAAACACAGACCCTGCCGCGAATGACGGCCTCGGACCGATCATCGCCGCCCCTGATTTCGAGATCACCGGCGCCGGCCAGGATAGTCAGGACCTCACTGCCCTCGAGATCCAGCACCTGGTCAATCTCTTTCTCATAACTGCAATTCCACGCCTGCAGGCTGGTCGAAAACAGGCAGATACTCAGAAACAGGATTTTGTTCATCATGCGCACTCCGAAAAATTGGGCGTTCACATAAGAGATGCAAGATCGGGGCCAATCAGATGCTCACCAGCGGAATTCGTCGGTATCCTCGGCTTCCCGGGTTGAACGTGTAATCGTATTCCTCATCCCACGAGACCTGGGGCGAAATTTCGTAGTAGAGCCACCTGAGGTCCGTTTGTTTACGATACCTCAGCGCGACAACATAGCGGTCCACATGCGTATCCGGACGCGTATGGAAAATGGTTGAAAACTCGTACTGAAGCCCGCTGATCAGCGTCAGCCTTTGCGTCAGGAAGCTGCTGACCCGGGTGCGGTAGCCTTCGTCCTCGGATCTTTTCCCTCGCCAGCGTCCATCAAACGTCTGCCGGAAATAGAATCTTTCAGAAATCAAACGGTTCAGATCCAGCCGGGTATTGAACTGCCAGTAATTATTGGTCTGATAACGCACCGTCTGGGTGAAGCGGTACGAACCTTTTTCACCCACGTTGTCCTGGTAACGGACCCGGGGCCCGAGGAAAAAAGCGAAGTCATTAAACTTCAGACCCAGGGTCAAACTGGTGTTCCATTTCGACGTTTCCTTGCCGTAAAACTGCAGGCCCACGACCCCTTCATCGGCCGAATCATCCACAGAATCGTCAAATCCGCTATCCTCATCCGCCCCGGCTACCAGGCTGACCCGGCGCCCGAGGTTCGGAAGGTTAAACCGTCCCCTGAACCGGAACTTGAATTTTCCACCCTGCTCCTTGCGGTAATAGTATTCCGGGCGAAGCCGGATCTGGCTATAGGCTGCTCCCGGCAAAAACGATTGCGGGTCTATGTTACGGTAGCCCATTCAACAAAAGAACCCCGCTTTGTCAGACCCCCATATCGTACGTCACCGCATCTTCTATATGCTCGGCCTGATCCTGGCGGGCGAGGCAATCTATGCGTTGCCGTTTCATGTCACGCGCTTTTTCCGCCCCACCGTACTGGAAGTGTTTGACCTGACGAATACCGAACTGGGCACCGCGCAGGCCGTTTATGGTGTGATCGCCATGCTGTCCTACTTTCCCGGAGGGCCGCTTGCTGACCGGTTCCCGGCGCGCAAGTTACTGGCCTGGTCGCTCTGGTCAACAGCGGCCGGAGGTCTGTACATGGCCACCATGCCCGGATTCCGGGGTGCGCTGATCATCTGGGGGTTTTTCGGCTTCACCACGATACTTTTGTTCTGGGCAGCCTTGATACGCGCAACCCGCGAATGGGGTGGCATCAAGGAACAGGGACGGGCCTTCGGTTTCCTGGAAGGCGGGCGAGGCGCGCTGGCCGCGATGCTGGCCACCATCGGCGCGGCCCTGTTCGGGCTGATGTTTCCGGAAGGCTATGGCAACGCCAGTCCGGAAGCCAAAAGGCTGGCGCTGAGCCTGATCATCTATGGCTATACAGCTGTGACCGCTCTCACCGGAGTCTATGTCTGGTTCGTACTGTCGGACGGCCATCCCAGCGGCCAGCCCAACCTGGAAGAGTGGATGCCGGAACGAGAGAGCACCCTGGTGCATATCATGCGCGTATTGCGCATGCCCTCGGTGTGGCTGACCTCGTTGATCGTCCTGTGTGCTTATGTGGGTTACAAGGGATTTGATAATTATTCACTGTTTGCGGTTGAAGGGTTCGGCATGAGTGAAGTCGAGGCGGCCGGCATTGCGGCCATTGGCGCGTGGATGCGTCCTCTCGCGGCCGTGGCGGCAGGTCTGCTGGGTGACCGGTTCCTCGTCTCCCGCATGACCGTGGCTTGCTTCAGCGTGCTATTGGTATCCCAGTTGTTCTTCGCCATTTACACGCCCCAGCCCGGTGTGGGTTGGATATTGCTGGGTAATATCCTGATCGGCAGTTCAGCCATTTTCGGCCTTCGATCGCTGTATTACGCCTTGTTCGAGGAAGCTAAAGTACCTGCCGTGGTGACTGGCACAGCGGTAGGCCTGGTTTCTGTGATTGGATACACACCGGATATTTTCGTCAGCTATGTCGGCGGTGTTTTGCTCGACCATTCACCCGGCCTGACCGGTCACCAGCACTATTTTTATTTCCTGGCCGCTTTCGCCGCCCTGGGATTGCTGGTCAGCTACACCCTGATGCGCCGACTAAGAAGTTAATTTTTGGTTATTATACGTTTCGTAACAAACCCATTCGGAGTCGAGCCCCTTGAAAAAGATCACCCTTGTTCTCATCGCCGTCTCGTTGTTTTCTGCAGTCGAAGCCAAAGAGGCAGCTGAATCCAAGGAGCCATTGCTGCTCAGTAATGACACCTGGCCACCCTTCATTCTTGAAGGCACTGACCAGGGTACAGCCGAGCAGCTCGTTTGCCAGGCATTGTCGTTGCAGGGCTGGCCCTGCCGGGTAGAGGTAAAGGACTGGGAAATCGTGCTGCAGGAGGCCAGGGCCGGGGCAATTGACGGAATTGCAGCCGCCTGGCGGAATCCGGACCGTGAGCAATATCTGCTGTTCTCCGAGCCTTACCTGAGTAACCGGATTATCCCGGTCATCAGCAACCGGGCCTCCTTCACGGTAACTTCCGCCAATAGCCTGGCAGGCCTGCGCGTAGCGCTGGTCGCTGACTATGCCTACGGCGAGACCATCGAAGGATTGAAACCCGGCTTCACGACAGTGACTGCAAAAAATTCTCTGGACGCCCTGAAAGCCGTCAACAGCGGCAAGGCAGACGCCGCGTTGGTGGACGAGCTGGTCGCACGCAATTTGCTCGATGACCCGGTGATGCAAACGCTGATGATGGTCGATACGGTACTCGCTTTCCGCGACCTGCATTTCGCGGTTTCCCGCCAGCACCCGCGGGCGCAAGCCGTCATCGCCGATTTCCAACGGGGTTATAAACAGATGTTGTCAGACGGTTCCGTCAATGAAATTCTAAATGTAGATTGGCTAGCCACCGACTTCGGACAATCCGGCAAACTCAATGTCGTGATGCGCAGTGGCGTCAGTCTCGACGATCTCGCACCGCCCACCAATGACGGTGAAGTATTCGCGCTGGAAGCTTCCGAATATGATCTGATGCGGCAACGCAACCTGGACCCCAACCGGGTCAACTACCAGGTCGATGGGAAATCGTATTCCAACCTGCAATCAGCCCTGGATGATGTTTTCGGCAAGGACACTGTGTGCAAGCATAAGAACTACACGTCGCAATTCGACTGCACTGATCTGTTCAAAAAGAATTAGCCGCCATGGCCACTGTTCAGCTGGCCGAATGACTGGCGGTCATGGCGCGTAATTTCCCTGCCACATCCAGGCTGCACAGAGAATAAAAATAGGATTTGTACAATCCCTGGCGTTTGAACAGCGGGGCCAGTTCCTGCTTGTCCCAGGACATCAACCTGGTATTTCCTGCAGCCACCACATCCGCACTGACCGCCTCGCCGCTGAGAAAACTCAATTCGCCGACGAAATGTCCCTGCCCCAGCACGGCGACCTCGATACCGTTTTTCATGACGCAACACTCACCCTCTAGAATCAGGTAGAGGACCTGGTTGGTCTCACCGTCGCTGAGCAGTGCATGACCGGCCTCCAGATCCTCCTGCTTTGCAACCTTGAAGATGGGCCGAGCCTCGTAGGGTTTGAGGTCTGAAAACTTGATCTCGTAGGCGAGGCTTTCATTTTCATCAAAACTCGCAGCCCGCATTGAATACAGCAGGATCAGCAGGTTAACCAGGTTTACAGCCAGGAAACAACTCTGCCAGAACAACGCGGACCACAGCGGCTCGACCTGCAAATAGAAATAGGGGAACGTCGAGACGGCTGCAATGATCGCCAATATACGTAACCACAGCATGCTGGTTAGCGTGTAGGAGATCACATAGAGCGTATTGGCAATGAAGAAAACGATGGTGGCGTCGGTCAGGAATTCAAAAATCTGCATCAGGGCCGTACCTGCAAGAACATTGGCATGGCGACATCATAACCTGCCAACAAGCAAACGCCCCGCCAAATTGAATCGGCAGGGCGCTCTGAAATCAAGCAAAGCCAGTGACGAATCAGTCGCTATTCACTTCCTTGTTGATGATGATGATCTTTTCATGGCTGCCATCGTGATGCAGCGCTTCAACGTCGATGTCTTCTTTCTCCGTGATCCAGGCCATGTGTTCATGGTGCAATTCATGGTCCCCGTGCAGCCCTGTTTCGATCAGCTCGCCGTCCACGTAAATTTCAACGCCGTCTTCGGTTCGCAACAGGTCTATCCTTTTGCCACCCTCGGTGTTGAAGGTCTGGGCATCACCAACTTCCATGTCACTGATATCCGTCTCAGCCAGTTCAAAATCATCGATACTCAGGGCGATCACGATATTTTCGTGTTCAACCGCGCCACCATCACCGGCAATCGCGGAGGTTATCGCCAGGGCGAAGAACATAGCCGTCATTATCTGAAGAATCTTGTGGGTCATGTGTCTGTCTCTCTTTTCAGGGGGTTAATCAGAAACGAAATCTTGGTTTTCCATACTCAGGATCAAAGACGCGACCTTCCCGAGAAACGTCGCAATTCATTTCAATACTAACCAGCGAACCCGACGCTCAGTAATCCACAACTTCTATGACACCACGGGCTTTCAGGTCCGAAATCAACATTTCCGCAGCCTGTTCGGGACTCAGGTCCCCGGTGGGCAACGTGATTTCTGCATTCTCCGGCGTCTCATAGGTGTCACTGACACCCGTGAACTGACGGATTTCCCCGGCCCGCGCTTTCTTGTACAGACCTTTAGGATCCCGCGCTTCGCAGATTTCCAGCGGTGTGTCCACGAACACCTCGATGAATCCTTCATCGCCAATAACCTCACGCGCGGACTGCCGATCCAGGCGGTACGGCGATATAAAGGCGGTGACCACGATCACGCCGGCTTCGTTCATCAGGGCGGCAACCTCGGCAATACGACGGATGTTTTCTTTGCGGTCGTCCATCGAGAAACCGAGATCGCGGTTCAGGCCATGGCGAACATTGTCACCGTCCAGGATGTAACAGAGCCGGCCCTGCTCAATCAGCTGCTTCTCCAGCTGCCTGGCAATGGTCGACTTGCCCGAAGCACTGAGCCCGGTGAGCCAGACGGTGGCGCCTCGCTGGCCCAGGATACCGGCCCGCTGTTCGGCGCTGACCAGGCTATGCGACCGGACGATATTGCGGCTGACCGGTTCGCGGGCATGCCGCGGTTTGGACACGATACGGTCAACAATCATTCCGGCGCCAACCGTCACATTGGTCAGGCGATCGACAATGATGAACGAGCCGGTGGCCCGGTTACGGTCATAGGGATCGAATGCCACTGCACGGTGGAGCGTGATGTGGCAACGGCCGATTTCGTTGAGCTCCAGTGCGTCGATAGAGGATTTCTCTTTACCCGTGCTCTTTTGGCTCTTCATCGTGTTGATATCCACTTTGTAGCGGATATCCGACAGCACTCCCGGCACCATGCTGCAACTGTGCTTGACCAGGTAACTGTGGCCCTGCCCGGCCGGATTCTCATGCATCCAGACCACCATGGCTTCGAACTCGTTACCCACGTGCGGCAGGTTGTTGACTGGCACCAGCATGTTGCCGCGCGAGACATCGATTTCGTCTTCCAGCGTTACCGTAATGGCCATTGGGGAAACCGCTTCCGCGACCGTTCCGTCCGGTCCGTAGATTTCCCTGATTTTCGATATTCGGCGAGAAGGCAGACTGGCCACTGCATCACCGACCCGCAGGATACCGGAAGCCAGGGTTCCGCTGAATCCCCGGAAATCCAGGTTCGGCCGCAACACGTACTGCACCGGCAGGCGCATATCGATCAGGTTGCGGTCGGTCGAAATATTCAGGCTTTCCAGGTGGTGTAAAAAGGTTGGGCCGTCATACCAGGCGAGGTTGTCACTGTGCTCAACCACGTTGTCCCCCCGCAGCGCGGACATCGGGATGAAGTGGATGTCAGAAAAATTGAGCCTGGCGACAAAGGCATTATAGTCGCGCATGATCTGCTCATAGGTATCCTGCGACCAGTCCACCAGATCCATCTTGTTGACTGCAACGACCACGTGCTTGATACCCAGCAACGAACAGATGAAGCTGTGGCGCCGGGTTTGTGCGATCACACCGTAACGTGCATCGATCAGGATCACGGCCAGGTTGCAGTTGGACGCACCGGTTGCCATGTTGCGCGTGTACTGCTCGTGCCCGGGGCAATCAGCGATGATGAACTTGCGCTTGTCGGTCGAAAAATACCGGTAGGCGACGTCGATGGTGATGCCCTGTTCACGTTCCGCCTTGAGGCCATCGGTCAGCAGCGCCGGGTCGAAATCGTCACCGGTGGTGCCAAACACTTTCGAGTCCCTGGCCACCGTTTCGAGCTGGTCCTCGTAAATCATGTGTGCGTCATACAACAGGCGGCCAATCAGGGTCGATTTACCGTCATCGACCGAACCACAGGTCAGCAGGCGCAACAGGTCTTTTTCTTCATGCCGCTTCAGGTATTCGGAAATGTCCGTGCGGATCAGGTCTTCCTCGCGTACCTCGTAGTTGCTGCTCTCCATCAGAAATATCCGTCCTTCTTTTTTTCCTCCATCGAGGAATTATCCGCGTCGATGACACGCCCCTGGCGTTCCGATGTGGTCGTCAGCAACATTTCCTGGACGATCTCCTCCAGGGTTCCTGCATGGGACTCGACAGCGCCGGTCAACGGATAACAGCCGAGCGTGCGGAAACGAACCCTTTTCATTTCAGGCGTCTCGCCGTCTTTCAATGGCATGCGCTCGTCATCCACCATGACGAGTACACCGTCGCGTTTTACCACCGGCCGTTCAGCGGCAAAATATAGCGGAACGATGGGAATCTGCTCGCGCAACAGGTACAGCCAGATATCGAGTTCTGTCCAGTTGCTCAGCGGAAATACACGGATCGATTCACCCTTGTTGATCTTGGCGTTGTACAGGTTCCAGAGTTCCGGCCGCTGGTTCTTTGGATCCCACTGGTGAAATTCATTGCGAAAGCTGTAAACTCGTTCCTTGGCGCGGCTTTTTTCTTCGTCCCGACGGGCTCCGCCAAACGCCGCATCGAAGCCGTAATGATCGAGCGCCTGCTTCAGACCCTCGGTTTTCATGATCTGCGTGTGTTTTTCAGAGCCATGAGAAAAAGGGCTGACCTGATCCTTGCCTTCTGGATTGATCCAGACCTTGATGTCGACATCATATTTTTTCGCCATCAGGCTGCGGAACCTGTACATCTCACGGAATTTCCACTGGGTATCGACGTGCATCAATGGAAAAGGAATTTTGCCAGGCGTAAACGCCTTGTGCGCCAGGTGCAGCATGACCGACGAATCCTTGCCGACCGAATACAGCATTACCGGGTTGTCGAACTCAGCCGCAACCTCCCTGATAATGTGGATGCTTTCCGCCTCCAGCTGTTTCAGGTGAGACAGGTTATAGCCAGTCATTGCATTAATACTCGATTAAAAGACACAGCCGGTCATTCTACTATGGCCGTCAATAACACGGAAAGCGAAATCAGGCTGACAAAACCAATCGCCATCGGCATCAACGTCCCGTCATAAGCCTGGCCCACCAGGTAACCCAGGGCAACAGCGAGCAAGGTGGTGGACGACCCGATGGCGGCAGCTGCGGTTCCGGCCACGTGCCCCAGCGGTTCCATCGCAATGGAATTCAGGTTTCCGAACAGTACCCCGATACAGAAAAACAGCGCCAGGCAAAGCGCCATGAACAGCCACAGGGCCGGATGGCCGTCGTTCAGCCAGACGATCAGCAGAAACAACCAGGACAGAACCATCATCAACCGCAAAGCACCATTGGCCAATTGGTGCATGCCAAAGCGCATGACCATGGCGCTGTTGAGCAGCGAAGCGCAACCGACAGCGATGGCGAGCAGGCCGAAGAAGACCGGAAACAGTTTACCCAGACCATACTGTTCCTGAAATATCTGCTGGCTTGTATTCAGGTAGCTGAGGAATGCACCGGAAATACAACCTGCCACCAGCGAATATGTTACAGCCACGCGGCTCTTGAGCACTTCGCCGAACGCCGAGAAAATATTGCGGAGTGTGAAGGGTTTTCGTTTCTCCGGCGGCAGGGTTTCGGGCTGCCGCAGGCTCAGCCAACCCAACAGAAGCAATGCGAGAATAATGAAGACGCCGAAAATAGTCCTCCAACCGGCGACCAGCAGAATACCCTGCCCCAGCGCGGGTGCGAAAATTGGCACCAGGATGAACACGGTCATGATGAAAGACATGACTCTGGCCATTTCTGAACCATGAAACCGGTCCCGGATCAGGGCCACCGAAACGGTGCGTGGGCCGGCGGCGCCAATGCCCTGCAGCAATCTGCCCGCCAGCATGGTGAAAAAATCGGTTGCCACCATGGAAAGCAGGGAACCCAGGATAAAAATCACGAAGCCCGTATAAATAGCGGGTTTGCGCCCGATCGAATCGGACAAAGGCCCGTAAAACAGTTGCCCAACAGCCAGGCCGATGAACAGCATCGAAACCACCAATTGAATGTCATTGCCGCTGCTGACGGCCAGGTCGCCGGCCATATCCGGAAACGCCGGCAACATCGCGTCAATACTGAGTGCGACCAGCGACATGGTGAACGCCATCAGCGCCACGAATTCGGCCAGGCTGCTGGATTCATGCTCGGCCGGAGTGTTGCTATTCAGGGTCATTTACCAGGCCAGATCTTCAACGATGACCTCAAGGAATGCACTGCCGTAGCGCTCCAGCTTGACCTGCCCGACACCGTTTATTCCGAGGAATTCGATCTCGTTTTGCGGCCGTACCTGGCTCATCTCCACCAGCGCGGCATCTCCGAAAATGACGTAAGGCGGAACTCCGGTATCTTCGGCCAGCCGTTTTCGCAGCGAACGCAGGCTTTCGAACAAACGTAGATCATCTGCATCCAGCGACTGCGCCACCGTGGGCTTTTTTGAAACTTTTTCGCGAATTCGCGGCCGTGCCAGTTCAACCGGCTCTTCGTTTCTCAAGACCGCCAGAGCATCCGGGGTCAATTTAAGCACCGAAAAAGCGGCTATGTCCTGAATCAGCAGGCCCCGGTGAATCAGCTGTCGAGCCATCGACATCCATTCGGCATGCGAGTATTCCATGCCGATACCATAGGTTGAAAGGGTTTCATGGCCAAACTTCCGGATCCGCTCATTATCTGCGCCCCGCAGGACGTCAACCACGTGTTTGATGCCAAAAGACTGTCGCACTCGATAGACGCAGGAAAGTACCTTGCGCGCAGCTTCAGTTGCGTCAAACCGTTCCGGTGGGTTGATACAGATATCACAGTTGCCACAGTCTTCTTTCAGCGATTCGCCCAGGTATCCGAGCAAAACGCGGCGGCGGCAGGTCAGGCTTTCTGCAAACCCGACCATTGAATTGAGTTTGTGCGACTCGATTCTCTTTTGATTCTCATTAGAACCTTTTTCCAGGTGATACCTGGCCGTAGCGACATCCTGGCTGCCATACAAAAGCAATGCTTCCGATGGCAGGCCGTCGCGCCCCGCGCGGCCGGTTTCCTGGTAATAGCCTTCCAGGTGACGTGGCAAATCGTAGTGCACGACAAAGCGGACGTTGGGCTTATCGATGCCCATTCCAAACGCGACTGTGGCCACCACGATGGACAGGTCGTCGCGAATAAACCGTTCCTGCACGTCTTTACGTGCCCCAGCGGACAGACCTGCATGATAAGCCGCCGCCTCAAAACCGCGATCCTGCAGGTGTTCTGCAATTTCTTCAACCCGCTTGCGGGACAAGGCATAGACAATACCCGATTCGTCACCTCTCGAATCGAGGAAGCGCAATAGCTGGCTGTGTGGCTGGTGTTTCTCCAGCACGGTGTAACGAATATTTGGACGATCGAAGCTGGTGATGAATCGATCAGCGTCCTGCAGTCCGAGCACCGAGACAATATCTTCGCGGGTCTGCGGATCGGCCGTCGCGGTCAGAGCGATGAACGGCGTCCGCGGAAAATGGGCGCGTAACTGCCCAAGGGCAGCATATTCCGGCCGGAAATCATGCCCCCATTGCGAAACACAATGCGCCTCGTCGATGGCGATCAATGCAACAGGCATCTGCTCCAGGCTGCTGATAAACCCGGGTCGCATCATTCGCTCGGGCGCCACATACAGCAAGTCGAGTTCGCCCTCATGCAAGCGAGACAGCACCGAACGGGCTTCCACCGGCGCAAGGTTGGAGTTATACATGGCCGCCCGCACGCCGTTGGCCAGCAGCGCGTCCACCTGGTCCTTCATCAGGGAAATCAGGGGCGATATTACGATGGCTACCCCGTCGCGATGCAGTGCCGGTAACTGGTAACACAGTGACTTACCGCCGCCGGTCGGCATCAGCACGAAACCGTCTCCACCGGATACAAGCTGTTCGATGATCTGCCGCTGATGGGGCCGGAAATCATGCAGGCCGAACACCTGTTGTAGCGTTTGCTGTATATCGGTCATGAACGGTCGGAACATGGTCAGGAGCAGCGAAGTATAATTCACTGGGAGGTTTTTAAATCAGTTATTATCTATTGCTTATGTAAGTTTTTCCTGCCCGGAGAGTAATAATGCGCCCTTCGCTTCTCTTTTGCGTTGCTGCCGCCCTGCTTTCACAGTCTGTAACAGCATCGGTCAGCGGCCCAAATCTGGATGTTACCCCTTACCGGGCTTCGATCGAGAAAATGAAAACCCTCGACCGCGGCCCGTTTTCGCGCCTGCGCTGGTTCTGCAATGACGGTTCCGTTCACCCGCCAAGGCCCTACGCTTGCGGGGAGCGCGGCGGTGGTTTTCAGCATGGTGAGTGGAGCAGCGACACCCTGGCCTTGAGGAAGCAGGGATTCCTCGTCGCCAACATCCTGGCCGGTATGGACATCGAAGCCACGCTGGACGATCCGGGATTTGCAGATTTGTACGCCCAGATCCTGATCGAGCGTTTCCTGGTCAGCGTCGATGATGGCTGGATCTTGCGCAAAGCGCTGTATTATCGCGGCGCCATCCAGGAAGAGGACGAGCGCAGCGCCGCCAGGGATCTGCTGATCGAAATGGCCTCCAGGCCTTACTGGATCGGCCCGGGTTTCCCGGCGCTCATCGCCGGCGTTCGCATGCTGCCGCACGGTACCAATACCGCCTCAATCCAGCAAGTACGCCAGGTATCGGCCTCTTTATCGGACAAGGATCCAGCCTTTAAGCCACTGCGGGCGAAAATCCATGGCTCACCCGGCGCTGAAGATGCCGATGCGGTTCGCCAGTATGCGGAAACTGTCGGCTCCGAACAGGCGCGGCAACCCTACCTGGACCTGGCCGATGAAATTGACAGTATTTATCGTTCGGCTCCGTTGCACACCGAACTGGATTCAATGGCGGAGCGATATACAGCGGCGCCCTGGCTGCAGGACATACTGAGGCAAAGTGCCCGCGCCCTTCGGTTAGGCCAGTCAGCGTCTGAACGCTTTAAAATCACGGCCCGGTTACTGGCTGATTTGCGTACCAATCTCTCGCGGGTCAAATCCTCGCAGGTGCGGTTGGATCTGCTGGATTTGAGCCTGCGGACCGAAGGTGAAAATTTCCGTGCCGCCTCGGAACTGCGCCCTGATCTGCCTGCTGCCACGCGTAAACTGCGCGCACAGTTCCTGGCTGAAGCCGGGCGGGCTGCGTACGGCACGGGAGTCATCAATGCCCGGCTGCTGCAAGCCATGCTGACCACGCTCGAGTCCATGCAAGGTGATTCTCTGCCGTTGGATGTGTATCTGAAAGACCTGAACTACCTGGGCCGGGCTCCGGGATGGGGAACGCAAACGCTGCGGATGCACTTCTTCGACTCCATGGCCAGGCTTGCCCTGATCGAACCCCTGGCGATGCTTTTCATTCAGGATCAACTGCGCGGCAGTCCTCTGTTGTTGTACTCCAAGGTGCTCGATGGTCTGACGCGGGATGCAAACCGCCTGGCTGGTGTCAAACACAGGCTTTTCGACCGCGATGTGGGCGTTGGGTTTACCGCATTGAACCCGGGTCTTGCGCAGGGCACGCTGCACGTGCAGCCCAACCTCCAGGAGCTGGAGAATTTCAGGGCTGATGGTATCTACATGCTGCCTGAAACAGTATCGGACCTGCCGCCAGTCGCAGGCATCCTGACGGCCGGGGAAGGCAACCCGCTGTCCCATGTACAGCTGCTGGCGCGCAACCTGGGCATACCCAACGTAACGGTCAATGAAGACCTGGTTCCGGAGCTGGCCAGTCATGATGGTCAGCGCGTGGTCATGGCGGTCAGCAAATCAGGACTGGTCGAGATGTCGCTGTGGTCGGACCGCTGGAAATCGATTTTCAAAGAAGCCGACGCCCAGGCTAATGTCGTTATTCGTCCGGATCTCGAAAAACTGGACCTGAGCGTTCGCGAGCTGGTCCAGCTGGATGATCTCCGGGCTAGTGATTCCGGCAGGATCGTCGGACCGAAGGCGGCGAAACTGGGCGAACTACGAACACATTACCCGGGCCATGTCTCCCGCGGCGTGGCGATTCCATTCGGTGTTTTCCGGCAGGAAACCCTGGACCAGCCCTACCCCCGCGGCGAGGGCACGGTATTCGAATGGATGGTCAGGAACTACGATCGCCTGGCTGCCATGCCCAAAGGCGATGACCAGACTGCGGCCGAGACCGAGGCTTTCCGGGCCGAGCTGTACGACATCATCATAAACACCCGCCCCAGTGACAAATTTCAGGGCCGGTTGAGAGCTGCTCTGAAGGAAACTTTCGGATCTGAAAGTCCGCCGGGCGTATTCGTGCGTTCCGACACCAATGTAGAGGACCTGGCCGGATTTACCGGCGCAGGTCTCAACCTGACACTGCCAAACGTGGTCGGCTCCGAAAACCTGATGCGCAGTATCAGTGAAGTCTGGGCCTCACCCTTCACCGCACGGGCTTTCGCCTGGCGCCAATCCCATATGACCGACCCGGAACATGTGTATACGTCCATTTTGCTACTGGAGTCCGTTGCATCCGACAAGTCGGGAGTGCTGGTCACCCAGGATATCGATACCGGAAACCGCGAGATAATCTCGGTCGCCGTCAACGAGGGACTCGGCGGGGCGGTCGACGGCCAGGCTGCCGAATCCCTGCGCATACCGCTCAACGGCCGGCCGGTTCAGGTGCTGGCGACAGCCACAGCGCCCTGGAGAAGGGTGCCCGATCCAAAAGGCGGACTGCTGTTACTGCCCAGCAGCGGCAGCGACTATGTATTGCAGGACGATGAAATAAGGCAACTGATCGATTTCGCCGTTCATCTGCCTGATACCTTTCCGCCGATCGTGGATGACCAGGGCCAACCGGCGCCGGCGGACGTTGAGTTTGGCTTCCTTGACGGAGATCTCAGGTTGTTCCAACTGAGGCCGTTTCTCGACAGCAAGGCCGCCCAGGGAATAGGCTATCTTCACGAAATGGAAGCCCGGCATCAAGGCACCGGCGCTGTCACCGTGGACATGAATGGAGTACCGCAGCAATGATGAGAGCTAAACAATGATGAGAGCTAAACAATGGACAACTACCATCACCCTGATTGCCACACTGATGGGAGTCAACGGCGTCTTCGCATATCCGCTGGACGGTTACGAGGATACTGGCATTCGCCGGGTTGAAGGCGCACGCCTCGCCGATGAAGGAAAAGCGAAAGGCGGTTTTCAGCCTCCGGGGGCGAAGTTGTCTACCGAACAGGTGGATTTGCGCCTGCTTGATCACCAGGACATGACCCTGCCTGCGGCGAATCCGGAATTCACGGCACAGATCAATGCGATACTGGGCGAAAATGCTGACCGTTACAGCATGGCCGTGCTGGACCTGACGAATCCGGATCAACCGCAATATGCCGAGATTCGTGGAGATCACACGCAGAACGTAGGCAGCGTGGGCAAGTTGCTGGTTGCGCTGGGGTATTTCCAGGCGCTTGCCGACACCTGGCCGGACGATACGGAAAAGCGCACAGCCCTTCTGCGCAACACCATCATGACCGCCGACGAGTTTTCCCAGAGCGACCACCATACGATCCGGCTTTTCAATGTCGAAACGCGGGAACTGGTGCGCCGGCCGATGCAAATCGGCGACCAGGGTTCCGTTTGGGAATACCTGGACTGGATGCTGTCCGTCAGCTCCAATTCGGCGGCCGCGATGATGATGCGTGACGCCATGTTGCTCAAGCATTTTGGCCGGGATTACCCGGTATCCGAACAGCAAATCAAATCGTTTTTCGCTGACACGCCGGGGGCTGAGCTGACCCGGCTGTTCCAGCAGACGTTCTGGGAACCGGTCACCCGCAATGGACTGTCGCTCGACCAGATCAGGCAAGGCAGCTTTTTCACCCGGGGCGGTAAAAGCAAGGTCAACGGCGGCGGCAACAGCTATGCCACGGCCCGCACGCTGATGGAATTCATATTGAAGATGGAACAGGGCACGCTGGTAGACGAATGGAGCAGCCGGCAGATCAAGAGACTGCTGTACATGACCGAGAGACGCATCCGTTATGCCTCTTCACCCGAACTGCGCGAAGCCGCCGTGTACTTCAAGTCCGGCTCCCTGTACAAATGCAAGCAGGAAGAAGGCTTCAAATGCACGCCCTACCACGGCAATGTCTACAACTACATGAATTCCGTCGCCATCATCGAACAGGAAATTGACGGCGTGAAGCTGCATTACATCGCAATCGTCATGTCGAACGTGTTACGGCAGAACGGCGCCGTCGACCACCAGACGATGGGCACCGAAGTCCACCGCTTAATGAAACAGCGAATGTCGGAGGAGTCCGCCGCCGAATAGGTCAGCGCTTGCCCTGGATGGCGGCCCAGCTTTCGCTGACAGCGAGATCATGCAGGGACGGGGCCAGTCTTTCCAACCATCGTGCGCCTTGCTGGTGGTTGGCAAGCGCAACCATGATGTAGGCGTGCCCGCCATACGTTACCAGCGCGCTGTCTGCGTGGTAGCTTCTCCATGTGCCTGATTTTCGGTACATTTTCATACCGCGGTAGCTCTGCAGGCCTTTCACGAACTTATGAACCACCCCCGGATCGACCAAGGTACTCAGCATCATTTCCGACTGGGCCCGACTGACCAGCGTGTGCGTGTAAAGCCGGTAATAAAAACGCGCAGCCTGGAATGCGGTTGCCCCGTGTGACAGGCCTTCCAGCGGATCCCTCTGATAGGCCGAACCGGGGCCATAGTCCTTGCCCACCCACAGGCCGCCGGAACTGTCTTCGTCGTAGAAATTCAGTTCCGGTGATTGCAGCGTATCCAGCAGTTGCTGTCGCCCTACCTGCTCGAGCACCCGAGTGGCACAGGCATTGCAGGATACGCGGATCATGTCGTTCATATCCTTGTGCAACGCAGGCGTCATTTCCAGCCTGCCTTCCTCGAGAGCAACCGCAGCACCCAGCAGGATGGCGATTTTGGGCAGGCTGGCAGCGTAGACCATTTGATGTCCGTTGATTTCCGCCAGGCGCGGATTAGCCGGGTCGGTAACAATCACCAGCGCCAGGTTCAGATCACCCCGTGCTGCCGCGTCGGCCAGGCCCAGTTCGCCGACCGTTTCCTCCAGTTTCAACTGCAGCGCCGGATCACCGGATTCGATCAACAGGCGGCTGGCTTCCTCACTGCGCAGGGGTGTCGGCAAAACCGACAGACTGCCAATAAACAGGCAGGCAGCGAACTGGATGATGGACAGTTTTCCCACGATTCTTTTACACACCTGTGAACGTAACTTGATTGAAAAAACGCTTCAGTATAGTACTCTGATTCGCCATGAGCAGTCTCGGCAGCTATCTCAAAAACACCAGCCTGACGTTCCGCATTGTCAGCGGCCTGCTACTGGGCATTCTTTCAGGACTGTTTTTCGGCGAAAAAGTTGCAGGATTGCAAGTTATCGCTGACATCTGGATTGGCCTGATGCAGATGACGGTCTTGCCATACGTCATCGTGTCCCTGATTTCCGGGCTCGGCCAACTCGACGCCAAGCTGGCCCGCCTGCTCGCCGTCAAGGGCGGTTTGCTGATGCTGTTGTTCTGGGGCATCGCCTTTGTCGTGATCACAGCCTTCCCGATGGCGTTTCCAAAGTATGTCAGCGCATCGTTTTTCAGCACCCACGCAGCAGAAGCAGCCACCCAGTTCAACCCGATCGACCTTTACATCCCCTCCAACCCGTTCTATTCGATGGCCAATACGGTGATTCCCGCCGTGGTAATTTTCAGCGCGGCGGTCGGTGTCGCCCTGATCGGCATGCCGAACACATCGACGCTGATCCAGTCGCTCACTACTTTTCTCGAAGCGCTGGGCAGGGTCACGCGATTCGTGGTGGACCTGACCCCGATCGGCGTGTTTGCAATTGTCGCGGTGGCTGCCGGCACCATGACCTGGGAGGAAATCATCCGGCTGGAGGCCTATTTCGTCGTTTATATCATGGCGTCCCTGTACCTCGCTTTGTGGGTCATCCCGGTATTGATTTCGACGTTCACTCCGTTTCGCTATCGCGATATTTTTCGCTACTCCAAGGAGGCCCTGCTGACCGCCTTCATCGCGCAGAACGTGTTCATCATCCTGCCGATGCTGATTGAGGCCAGCCGAAAACTTTACGAGGATTACCGGCTGAGTTCCGACGACACGGATTCGCTCAGCGAGGTGATCGTGCCGGTGACATTCAATTTTCCGAATACCGGGAAACTGCTTTCGCTGCTGTTCGTGCCATTTGCCGCCTGGCTGGCCGGTTCGGCCATGGAACTGAGCGCTTACCCGCAATTCCTGTTCCTGGGCCTGGGCAGCTACTTCGCAAAAGCCCAGGTGGCGCTGCCCTTCCTGATGGACACCCAGCGCATACCGCAGGACCTGTTCCAACTGTACCTGCCAACCGGCATCATCAACGGCAAGTTCGATACCATGGTGTCAGCCATGAATTTGCTGGCCTTCAGCGTTGTCGGAACAGCCGCGTTGACCGGCAACCTGAAAGTCTCCATGGGCAAGGTTTTGAGATTCATCGTAATCTCAGCGCTGTTACTGGTCCTGCTGGTTGGCGGGACCCGGGCGTTCCTGGCCTTGACGATCGATACCAGCTACAACAAGGACAAGATTATTCTTGCGATGAGCCTGATCCAGCCGGCACCGGAAACCCGGATCTTCGACAGCCGGGACGAATTGCCACCAGGATATGTGGCTGAACTCACCCCTGGTCAGCGCGTGGTCGACCGGATTGAACAACGAGGCGTGCTGCGGGCGGGCTATGTTCCGGACCGGCTGCCTTTCACGTTCCGTAACGAAAAGGATGAGCTGGTCGGCTTTGACATCGAATTGCTGAACACGCTTGCGATCGAGATGGGGGTTCGGCTGGAGCTGGTCCCGCTTGCATGGGACACCCTTAAAAACCAGCTCAATACCGGCGAAGTGGACATCGTGGGAACCATGCCGCTGTCTACCCATATGCTGATCGATCTCGACCTGTCCGACCCTTACCTGCCGGGTGAACTGAGCGTCATCGTGCGCGACCATCGCCGCCAGGAATTTTCCTCGCTGGAGAGCATCCGGGAGCTCAAAAAAATCACCGTCGCTTATCCGGGGCCGCTCGAGTACATCAAGCCTGCGGTTACTGAATCGCTGCACGGCATGAATGTGACCTGGCGGCAGATCGATCATTTCGACGAATTTTTCCTGCAGACCGGAGATAAAATGGATGCGCTGGTGGTCGAAGCCGAGATTGGCACGGCCTGGACTCTGTTACACCCCAACTACACGGTAGTGGTTCCAAAATCATCGCGGCTGAATATTCCACTGGGATTCGCCGTCGCCGCTGGAGAACATGATTTCGCCGCATTTCTTGGGCGCTGGCTGGCGGCCAAGAAGTCAACCGGGGATATACAGGAAGCTTATGACTACTGGATCCTGGGTAAAGGCGCCGTAGAGATACCACCACGGTGGTCGGTCGCCAAAGATGTCCTTGGGTGGTGGCAAGAATGAAAAGACGCGACGTACTGAAGCTTGCCGGCATGGCAGCCGGGGCAGCCATTGTCGGCGTCAGCCCTTCCAGTGAGGCGGCAGGCCGGTCAGCGAAGCTCAAACCCATTACCGGCGATGCCAGGCCCATTTCCGTCAAGGAACGCAAGGCCCGGATTGCAAAGGCCCAGAAACTGATGAATCAGCACGGAATCGACGCCATCCTGCTGGAACCGGGTTCGGCCATGCTGTATTTCAGCGGCATCAGCTGGTGGCGCAGCGAGCGACTGACCACGGTAATCATTCCGCGCGAAGGCGAAATTGGCATCGTCACTCCGTTCTTCGAAGAACCCAGCGTGCGGGAATCAATGACCTTTGGCGATGATGTCCGCGCCTGGCATGAGCACGAGAATCCATTCAAGTTGGTGGCAGGCCTGCTCAAGGATCGCGGTGCCGGCAGCGGCCGGATCGGGCTGGAAGGCACTGTCCGGCAGTTCGTCGCCCAGGGGCTGGCTGAAGCAGCATCCGGACTGGAATTCGTCTCTGCCGAGCCGGTCACCCGCGGCTGCCGGATGTACAAGTCAGGCCATGAAATAGCGCTGATGAAAAAAGCCAATGAAGTCACCCTGGCCGCCTACCGGCACATTTACAAAATGCTGGAGCCCGGCATGGAACCGGCGGATGTCAAGTCGCTGATGCAGTCAGCACAAGCTCAACTGGGTGGTACGGGTATCTGGAACATGGCCCTGTTTGGTGTAGCCAGCGCTTATCCGCACGGTACGGAGCAGCCCCAGAAGATTGAAGAGGGGCAAATCATCCTGATGGACTGCGGCTGCTCCGTGCAGGGTTACCAGTCCGATATTTCCAGGACTTTTGTTTACGGCGAGCCCTCGGCACGCCAGCGCGAAGTATGGGACACAGTTCGCAGAGGTCAACAGCTCG
>Ga0224504_10000036_pt1 | contig 46940 bp, 45 predicted proteins | sample SF_Oct11_sed_USG_3_FD_170160 | JGI IMG/M metagenome (GOLD analysis project Ga0224504, IMG submission 170160) | Sediment microbial communities from San Francisco Bay, California, United States - SF_Oct11_sed_USGS_24 | ecosystem: Environmental > Aquatic > Marine > Sediment | place: USA...
TGGAACAATAGAGGGATAAAACTTGAATAAGTTGTGAATAACTTTGTCATTGAGAAGGAAGAGCGCTTCTCCACAAGTTATACACAGGCTTAACTTAATGATGTACACAAGGTTGTAGGTTTATAAATATTTGATTTTAAAAGATTTTATAGGCTTATTGGACCAAAACAGCAGCACCTATTACTACTACTGTTTATATATCTTAATTAAAAAACAGTAATTATTAAGGACCAAAGTATGAAATTTACTATATCCAGGGAAGTGCTTCTTCAACCCATCAGCCAGGTTATCGGCGTTGTTGAACGTAGACAAACGTTGCCGGTATTGGCTAACTTCATGCTGGTTGCACGAGACGACCGTTTGACTGTCACGGGCACAGATATGGAAGTTGAGCTCATATCGAGTGTCCCAGCCCATGTAGCCCAGGACGGTGAAATCACTGTTCCAGCCCGTAAGTTTCTGGATATTGTCAAAGCTTTACCGGACGGCGCTAATATTTCTTTCAGTGTCAGTGATGATAAGGCAACACTTTCAGCTGGCCGCAGTCGTTTTACCCTGGCTACTCTGCCCGCTTCAGAGTTTCCCGCGACTGACCAAGTAGAAGCTCTTGAAAACATTAATGTTTCTGAAGAAGAGCTTAAGAGAATGATGGACAAAACCTCGTTTGCTATGGCGAATCAGGATGTGCGTTACTATCTCAATGGTCTGTTATTTGATTTCAGTAGTGACCAATTACGGGCAATCGCCACCGATGGGCACAGATTGGCAATTTGTGATCTTGAGAGCGCTATCAGTATTAACAGTGACCGGCAACTTATCGTTCCACGAAAGGGTGTAATGGAACTGACCCGCATGTTGTCAGATGATTCAAATGAGGTCACCCTGGCCATTGGACGTAACCATGTAAGATTGGTTAAGGGCCACACCACGTTTACTTCGAAGTTGATCGATGGCCGCTTCCCTGACTACAAAGCTGTAGTCCCGGTAGGTGCAGATAGGCAAATGCTCGTGGACAGAGCCTCATTTATTCATGCTTTGCAAAGGGCCGCAATTTTATCCAATGAAAAGTACAAGGGTGTGAGGCTCGAAGCAGAGGGATCCACAATTAAGATTATCGCCCATAACCCACAACACGAAGAAGCCGTAGAGGAGATTGAAGCTGAATTCAATTTTGATCGCCTGGCTGTCGGGTTTAATGTGACATACCTTCTTGATGCTTTAATGGCAATTGATACAGAACTGGTATCAATGGAACTTAAAGATGCCAATAGCAGTTGCCTGGTTTCCGCACCAGACTCTGATATCAACAGACATGTGGTAATGCCGCTAAAGCTTTGAGCCGGGTAAAACTCCGATATGCGGGTTAAATCCCTTAATATCAAAAACTTAAGAAATATTTCATCGACACAACTGGACTTAGATCCGTCTTTGAACTGTTTCATAGGTGATAACGGTGCGGGTAAAACCAGCATTCTGGAAGCGCTTTCAGTATTGTCCAAGGGTCGGTCATTCCGAACCGGCCAGATAGCGTCAATTATTGGGCCTGACCACCACAGTTTCCAGGTCGTAAGCAAAATCGAAAGCCATGCGGGCCAACCCCATCAACTGGGAATGGAGCGCTATGAAGGTAACTGGTCCGCTCGACATAATGGCGAAAATATAACGCAGTTAAGTGAACTGACCAAGTTACTCCCCCATGTTCTTCTGGAACCCAATAGCCATACCCTGGTCAGTGGACCGCCTGATGGACGAAGAAAATATCTCGATTGGGGTGTGTTTCACGTGGAACATGCCTTTCTAATGCTTTGGAGAAGATACAACCGTGTCTTGAAGCAAAGAAACGCTGCGCTAAAACAATCCAACAGAATGGTAGTGGAGAGTCTTGATCAGCAGTTTTTTCAGCTAGGTGAGCAATTACATATTGCCAGGGAGAAACACATCACGCTGCTTGATTCCATACTACAGAACCAACTTTCAAGTTTCTGTGAGACTCTTGAAGACATAAAGATTGTATACAAGAAGGGTTGGACAGGGGAAAGCCTCAAGGAAGCACTTCAGTTATCGGAGATTCGGGACATGGAGAGAGGATCTACAGGTCCAGGCCCGCACAAGGCAGATTTAAATTTATCGTTAAGCGGTGTACCCGCAAGAGAACGACTTTCCCGGGGTGAGCAAAAAGCCATGACTGCCGCCCTGATTATGTCACAAGCGCAAATGATATGTGAATCAGGAGAAAAGCCGGTATTAATGCTCGATGACCTTTCTTCAGAGTTTGACGAAAAGCACCTGGCGAAAGTACTGAATGCTGGAATGGAACTGGATACACAGATTTTGCTGACTGGAACAGTTTTGCCACCCGCGATTAAGTCTCTAAACAGCCAATTCAGAGTGTTTCACGTGAAACACGGTAGTGTTACAGTAATGACCCTGTAAATGGGTTAAAGTCCTAAAAAACAGACATTTAATGCCACTCAGTGGTATAATGTAGTTCGTTTCAGCGCATTCAAATCCGCAACAATCTAAACCTTTATTACTTCCAAATGAAGTGACAAATGTTTTGTGTAAGCCGGTACTCAGAGGCTATATGAGCAATAAAGATTATGATTCCAGTAGTATTAAGGTTCTAAAGGGCCTTGATGCGGTACGTAAACGCCCCGGTATGTATATCGGTGATACGGACGATGGCACCGGATTGCACCATATGGTGTTCGAAGTGGTGGATAACTCCATTGACGAGGCTCTCGCAGGGCATTGTGACGCAATTAAGGTCGTCATCGAGATGGATGGTAATGTCAGAGTAGTTGACAACGGTCGTGGCGTGCCAGTCGATATCCATAAAGAAGAAGGGTGTTCTGCAGCGGAAGTTATCATGACGGTACTTCATGCCGGGGGCAAATTCGATGATAACTCTTATAAGGTTTCTGGCGGATTGCATGGTGTAGGTGTTTCAGTTGTAAATGCGCTATCAGAGCAGTTGGAAATAACCATCAAGAGAGAGGGTCATGTCTGGCAGCAGCACTATCACATGGGTGTACCGGAAGAACCACTCAAAAAAATAGCTAAAACAAATGAAACAGGTACTGAAATAAGGTTTTTACCCAGTAAAGACGTGTTTTCAGACACTGTTTACCACTATGACATCCTGGCTAAACGGTTGCGGGAATTAAGTTTTCTAAACTCAGGCGTGAAGATTGAGTTGGTAGATGAAATTTCAGGAAAATCAGATGTCTTTGAGTATGAAGGTGGAATTCGCTCATTTGTAGAGCACTTGGGACGTAAAAAAACAGCATTACATCAGACAGTTATGTATTTTTCTGGTGAAGCGAATGATATTGCTGTGGAGGTTGCATTGCAATGGACTGACGCATATCAAGAAAGCGTATTCTGTTTCACCAACAATATCCCACAGCGTGATGGCGGAGCTCACTTAGCTGGATTCAGAGCAGCGCTAACCCGAACAATGAACCAATACATTGAGGATTCCGGCCTGGCAAAGAAAAACAAGGTTTCGATGACGGGTGATGACGCCCGCGAAGGGCTTGTTGCTGTACTTTCTGTCAAAGCCCCGGATCCTAAGTTTTCCTCTCAGACCAAGGACAAACTGGTTTCTTCTGAAATCAAACCGGTGGTTGAATCATTGGTGGCGTCACATTTACGTGATTTTTTACTGGAAAACCCGGCAGAAGCAAAAATTATCACCATGAAGGCTGTGGATGCGGCCAGGGCACGGGAAGCTGCCCGTAAAGCCCGTGATATGACACGCCGTAAGGGTGTGCTTGATATAGCGGGTTTACCTGGGAAACTGGCGGATTGCCAGGAAAAAGATCCGGCGTTATCTGAGTTGTTTATAGTGGAGGGTGATTCTGCGGGCGGCTCTGCAAAGCAAGGAAGAAATAGAAAAACCCAAGCAATTCTGCCACTTAAGGGCAAAATTCTTAATGTAGAAAAGGCCCGGTTTGACAAAATGTTGTCTTCCGCTGAGGTCGGCACCTTGATCACAGCTCTTGGTTGCGGTATTGGCAGAGATGAATTCAATATCGAGAAACTACGTTATCACACCATTATCATCATGACCGATGCTGATGTTGACGGATCCCATATTCGTACTCTTTTACTGACCTTTTTCTACAGACAAATGCCTGAGTTAATTGAGCGTGGACACATTTATATTGGTCAGCCACCTCTTTATAAGGTCAAGCAGGGTAAACAGGAATATTACCTGAAAGATGACGCCGAGATGAATGAGTACATGTTGGCTCGTGCAATGGATAATGCATCGTTGCTTTATGATCCAGACGCTCCGCCACTATCCGGTGAGGCACTGGAAGGTTTGTTACGGGATTACATGGCTGTGAAAGCCGCGGGTGAGCGCCTTGCGATACGTTTTGAACCTTTGTTTATAATTCAACTTATTAATAATAAAGCGTTTTCTTTCGAATGGACTGTAGATGAAGCACAGCACTGGTGTGACGCCATTGTTGGAACAATGAACCAGAATTCCCCACCGAGTGTGAGTTTTGGTTTGCGCGCCGGAGAGAATGAAGGTGAGCTTGAGTTAGTGCTAAGTAAGAAAACTTACGGAGTTGTAGAAACCACACCATTAACCAGGGATTTTTTCCGGTCTCCTGAAATCCGGTTGACCAGCAAATTGGCTGATACGCTCTATGATTTGATTCAGGAAGGAGCGCTTGTACGCCGCGGTTCTGCAGAAAACGCAATTGAAAGCTTTTCCGAGGCGCATGACTGGCTCATGAACGAGAGTCGTAAAGGCAGAACCTTCCAGAGATTTAAAGGCCTTGGTGAAATGAACCCGGAGCAACTTTGGGATACCACGGTCAACCCGGAGACTCGCCGGTTGTTAAAAGTCACTATTGAAGATGTGATTGCCGCGGATGAAATCTTTACGACGCTGATGGGTGATGAAGTCGAACCGAGACGTGAATTTATTGAAAAGAATGCGCTGTACGTAACGAATCTTGATATCTGATTACAGCCCGGAAAAGATCCGGGCTGTTATTTCACCAGGTATTGCTGAGATCAACCCAGTAAGGCAAGGTTTGCAATACGGTCAAATAAACCCTTGAGTTCGGCCAGTAGATTTAACCTGTTCAGGCGCACTTCCGGGTTGTCATCCATTACCATAACCTTGTCAAAAAAGGCTTCAATACTTTCAGACAAACCGGCGAGAAGCGTCAGGGCAGCAGTGTAGTCTGCCTCTTCATAGAGCTTATCCAGGTCATTAGATATTCTTCTAACTTCTTCGAAAAGAAATGCTTCTTCGTTAATAAGTAATATATCTTCTCTAATCTTGTTATTTATATCCTGACCCGATTTACGCAAAATATTGCCAATTCGCTTATTGGCGCCGGCCAGTTCTGAAGCCACATCGAGTCGCATGAACTCCTGTAAAGCATCAAGCCGCGTTACAAGGTCAGGTAGCGTACTGAGTGGTGCATCCAGTGCCGCATTCACGAGACTGGTTTCATAACCCTGCTCTAGCAGGTAGTTCTTCAGTCGCTCCAATATGAACCGGCGAAGTTCCAGCAGAACCTCCGGCGAGACTGGCAGCTGCTCCTGCAGGGCTAAAGCCGAAATTGCCAGCCCCCTGTCAAGTTCAATATTTAACTCACCATCAAGCAATATACGAACCACACCCAATGCGGCACGGCGCAATGCAAAAGGATCCTTGTTGCCGGACGGTTTAAGCCCGGTCGCGAAAATACCGGTGAGCGTATCTAATCGATCAGCCAGTGCGACAACTTTTCCAAGTGCCTCAGAGGCTAATTGATCGCCCGAAAAGGCGGGAAGGTAGTGCTCTCCAATGGCGAGGGCCACCTCATTAGTTTCACCGCTTTGCAGGGCATAATAACGCCCCATTACACCCTGGAGCTCCGGAAACTCTCCTACCATCTGACTGACAAGATCGCACTTACACAGACTGGCAGCGCGGTAAGCTGCTATGCTGTCGACCCCTGTATCATCGGCTATCTTCTTTGATATTGAGGCGATACGCCTTGATTTGTCGCCAACGGACCCTAACGTATTTTGAAAAACAATATTATCAAGCTGAACCAACCAGTCGTCGATCGAAGACTTATTGTCCTGATCCCAAAAGAATCGGGCATCTGAAAGCCGGGGCCGGATTACCCTTTCAAATCCTTCACGTACGGCATCAAAATCAAGACTGTCCAGGTTGGCAACAGCGATAAACCGGTTTACCAACTGGCCCTGATCTTTGCTAAGCAACGGAAAGAACTTCTGATGATCCTGCATACTCGCGATCAGGGCCTCGGCGGGAACAGACAGGAATTCCTTGTCAAAGCTTCCGCAAATAGAACGTGGCCACTCGACCAGATTGGTAACCTCCGCAAGTAAACTGTCGCTGATCAAAGCCTTGGCACCGGCGTTTTCGCCCAATGTCTCGACCTGGTTTCTGATTTTTTCCTGTCGCTTACCCTGATCCGCTATAACAAAAGCGTCCTCAAGTACTTTCTCGTAATCACCGGCGGTTGCTATTACGTGTGGTCCAGGACTGTGAATACGGTGTCCGCGGGTGGTATTGCCGGCGTGTAGTCCAAACAGACTGCCTTGCAGAACCCTGGGGCCATGCATGATAACCAACCAATGTACCGGACGGACGAAACTGAAATCATGGGAAGCCCAACGCATGGGCTTTGCCACTGGTAAAGCCACCAGGGCCTTTTGCAGCATGGGTAAGAGCAAAACTTCAAGCGTCTGACCAGGCTTTGTTACCTTGCAAAACAACCATTCACCAGCATCGGTCTTTAGTGTGTCGAGTTCATCAACAGATTTGCCAACAGATCTCGCAAAACCGGTGGCGGCAGGTGTCGGCTGCTTATCAGCATCATATGCTGCTGTAAGGGCAGGACCCTTTCGATTCATCACCTGGTCCGGTTGACCCGCCGCTACTCCCGATATCAGTAGAGCTAGCCTTCTGGGGGTGTAATAAACCCGGCTCTTGTCAGCATCGAAGCTTAGTTCTGCCTTCTTGAGTTGGTCCATAAACCCGCTGAACAGTGTCTTACCGAGATTGGATAGCGACTTTGGGGGTAATTCTTCACAACCCAGTTCGATTAACAGGTCTGCTGAATCGTGAGCATTGTTATTGCTATCCACGTTGTTTGCCTTAGTCATCAGCGCTCTCCTTCAGTCCCGGAAACCCCAGGCCTTCCCTGCGGGCAAGATAAGCCTCTGCTACTTTACGTGACAGGTTTCTGACCCTGAGAATAAAGCGTTGTCGCTCGGTCACCGATATTGCGCGACGAGCGTCCAACAGATTGAATGTGTGTGATGCTTTGAGCACCTGTTCGTAGGCTGGTAATGGCAGATCTAGCTCTACCAGTTTTCCCGCTTCGGATTCGCAGGTATCAAACAAGGTGAAAAGAGAAGCAGTATCAGCATGTTCAAAATTGTAGGTCGACTGCTCAACCTCATTCTGGTGAAAAACCTCACCGTAAGTAACCGTTCTACCGCCGGTATCAGTCCAGACCAGGTCAAATATGCTATCGACATTCTGTAGGTACATCGCCAGTCGTTCGAGACCATAGGTAATTTCGCCCATGACAGGTCGGCACTCCAGACCACCAGCTTGTTGAAAGTAAGTGAACTGGGTAACTTCCATGCCATTGAGCCAGACTTCCCAGCCAAGACCCCAGGCACCAAGCGTCGGGGATTCCCAGTTATCCTCAACAAAGCGGATATCGTGAACAGCGGGGTCAATACCGATAGCTTTTAATGAGCCCAGGTACAATTCCTGAAAGTTCTCTGGTGCCGGTTTCATGACAACCTGATATTGGTAGTAGTGCTGCAGACGGTTCGGGTTTTCACCATAACGGCCATCCGTAGGTCGCCTGCATGGCTGTACATAAGCCGAATTCCATGGCTCGGGGCCGATAGAACGCAAAAAAGTTGCCGGATGGAAGGTGCCAGCGCCCACTTCCATGTCGAGTGGTTGCACCAGTACGCAACCCTGTTCTGCCCAATAATTTTGCAGGCAGTTGATAAAATCTTGAAAAGTCATGAAAATCCCGGGGTCTGATAACCGACTAATTAACCGCCTAGTATAGCCAAGCGTGGTGAAAGACAGAAGAAAAATGGACAAAAAGCATTGAAACAGATCGCATTAGTTAAAATGGGTTGTACCGTAGACCAGATAAGGCCGCGGCACGGGGATTTTGAAGATTGGTTTGCGGATGGATTGGGTGTCGCGAATCTTTTACAGATAGACGTGTTCAGAAATGAATCATTACCAGCACCGGACGGTTTGGCTGGAATCGTGATCACGGGTTCACCAGCAATGGTATCCGCTAAATTGGACTGGAGTGAGCGTACTTCCAGATGGCTACATCAGGCGGTGCAGACAAACGTAAAGATACTTGGCGTCTGTTACGGTCATCAATTGCTTGCACACGCTCTGGGCGGTGTTGCCGGAACTAATCCTGCTGGTCGTCAAATCGGAACGGTTAATTCTCATCTTATTGATAATATTGATAAAGATCCATTGTTGGGATTTTTACCAAAAAGATTCACGGCACAAGCCTCTCATTCTGAAGTAGTGCTGCAACTACCTCCGGGTGCTCAACGTTTGGCTACCAGCCCTTTGGATGAAAACTTTGCAATTCGGTTTTCAGAAAATGCCTGGGGCGTGCAGTATCATCCGGAGTTTTCCGCACCGGTCATGTCGGATTATATTCATTACAGGGCAGACGCTTTGCGTGAGGAAGGCTTGAACCCTGAAGAACTCATGGCCAGCGTCACGGAAACCGAAGAGGCGGCTTCCGTGTTAACGAAATTTGTTGAATTGCTTTGAGTTTTGAAACTAGCTCTAATCTATCAACGGAGAAACCCATCCCTTTGTGATGAGCGGTTCTATCAAAAAGCCATGGAAACTACTCCGCAGATTCAACCTTAAAAATAACGCCATCAACACCGGTTACCCTGATGTGTGTCCCGGTCGGTAAATCCGGGCCTTTTACCTTCCAGGTGGAATCGTCCACGGTCACTTTACCCACACCATTGGTGATTGGCGCAGTAAGTGAAAAAACACGCCCGATGTATTGTTGACCACGGCGGTTCAGATTGGGCTGGTCGGTTTTGGACGGCCGGCTTTCCCGGTATTTTCGCCAGGCCAGAACAGCCACAATGGATGCAATGGCAAACAGTATCAACTGGGTCTCAAGATCAATGGAAGGGAAAACCAGCAAAATCAGACCAACGGCGGCGGCGGCTATTCCAAGCCACAGAAAGAAGAAGGCCGGTGCTGTGAGTTCCAGTATTAACAATACTCCAGCGAGTATCCACCAGTGCCAGAATACAATATGGTCAAACCACTCCATCATTTTCAGCTACTCCCGCCTGTTTTATCGCCGCTGACAGACTTTGCTATTTCAGTGATTCCCGCCAGGCTGCCGAGAATACCTGTTGTTTCCATCGGCAATAGCAGTGTCTTCTGGTTTGCAGAGGTGGCAAATGTTTTCAGTGCATCAACATACTTTTGCGCGACAAAATAATTGATGGCCTGCATGTCACCCGCAGCAATAGCCTCTGAAACCATCGTTGTGGCTTTGGCTTCAGCTTCTGCCAGCCGCTCACGGGCCTCAGCATCCCTGTAAGCCGCTTCCTTACGACCTTCCGCGTCCAGAACAATGGCTTGCTTTTCACCCTCAGCCTTTAGAATTTCTGCCTGTCTGAAACCTTCAGCCTCAAGAATATTGGCGCGCTTTTCACGCTCGGCCTTCATTTGCCTGGCCATCGCATTGACCAGGTCCATGGGCGGTGTAATGTCCTTGATCTCAATACGTGTAACTTTAAGCCCCCAGGGTGTGGTGGCTTCATCAACTACATTCAGAAGCTGGGCATTGATGGTGTCGCGCTTGGATAAAGCGTCATCCAGATCCATTGAGCCCAGAACGGTACGGATATTGGTGACTGTCAGGTTTAAAATGGCATGTTCTAGCCGGAAAACTTCGTAGGCTGCCTTGGCGGCATCCAGTACCTGGAAAAACACTACGCCATCCACGGTCAGGACCGCGTTGTCCTTGGAAATAACCTCCTGTGATGGAACATCCAGAACACGCTCCATCATATTGACGCGTTGTCCGACCCGGTTAACAAATGGAACCATTAAATGAAAGCCAGGACGAAATGTGGTGTTGTACTTACCGAAACGCTCTATTGTGTATTCGTAACCCTGCCGGACGATGATGACAGCTTTACGGAGAACAATAACAGCGAGAAACACCAGAACAATTGCCGTGATTAGTGCGTTTTCAAACATTTTAATCCCTTTTTTTAGCTTGAAGCAGGTAAGGTTAACTCTTCATAATTAACCGCTTTTTCCAATTTTAAAGGGTATCAGAAATCGCCTTGACCGGGATGCCCCAAAAGTCACTGGCAAAACCTCAACAACAGGAATGAACATGAGCGATGAACAGGACAGGTTATTTGCCAACAACCGGGCGTTAACCTCGGGATTCCGCTTTGATGAGCAGGTGGTCAAGGTGTTCCCTGATATGATTGCCCGTTCAGTGCCGGGGTACGAATTGGTGGTACCGATGATCGGTTTGCTGGCAAGACGTTACGCTCAGCCTGATTCACAAATTTACGACCTGGGTTGTTCCCTGGGAGCAGCCAGTCTGGCCATGAGTCTTGCGGTCAAAGCCAGTGGTATCAGGATCATTGCAATAGATAATTCCGAGGCCATGGTCGGTCGTTGCAAAGAAAACCTGGTGGATAAAAGCGGCGTCATTCCAATCGATGTTCGCCTGAAGGATATACTGGATATTGAGATTGAAAATGCATCGGTTGTAGTGCTCAACTTCACCTTGCAGTTTCTTGGCCGGGATCAACGCCAGTCTTTGATCAACCGAATTTCGGCAGGTATGCGTGAAGGAGGGGCATTGATTATTTCAGAAAAAATATGCTTTGAAGACGTGCAGGAACAAACGGATCAGACCACGTGGCATCACGATTTCAAGCGTGCTCAGGGTTATTCGGACCTGGAAATTGCCCAAAAACGTAATGCTTTGGAAGATGTTCTGCGTCCGGAAACCGAGGCCTCTCATTTCCAGCGCCTGCAACAGGCCGGTTTTCCCCGATACCATCGCTGGTTTCAATGTTTTAGTTTTGTCAGCTATATCGCATTCAAGTGAAGAACCCTTATCTTCAATTACAGACATCAGCCTGGTATGAGCTGGCGGAGTCCGGCTGGCAGGGTCTGAAAAACTCTAACCATGGTGACCTGCCGCATTGGCTTGAGAGCATAGACAGCCTGCCTGAAGGTGACGGTTACCATCAACTGGACCGCGATGCACCTGAACTTGGTCGACCGGTTGCAGATCCGGCGTTATTGCGTCGGGAGTTGCTCAATTTACACCCATGGCGCAAGGGACCACTGAAGTTGGGTGGTGTCAAAATAGATACAGAGTGGCGCTCTGACTGGAAATGGAACCGTTTAAAACCGCATCTTGATCTCAAAAACCATAAAATTCTGGATATTGGTTGCGGCAATGGTTATTTCGGTTTGCGTATGTTGGCCGCCGGCGCCCAACTGGTGGTGGGTATTGATCCTACAATGGTCTTTGTCATGCAATGGCTGGCGATGAGAAAGCTGGGACCTGGATTGAATAATTTTGTCCTGCCGCTAGGTATTGAAGACCTGCCGTCAGATACCCCCGGCTTCGACAGCGTTTTTTCGATGGGTGTTTTATATCATCGGCGCAAACCTGTTGAACACCTTGTGCAGCTAAAGAACCTGACCCGACCGGGTGGTCAGATCATTTTGGAAACGCTGATTTTGGAGGGTGAGAGCAAGGCAATACTGAACCCGTCAGGCCGTTATGCACGGATGCGCAATGTACACGCCATTCCAGACCTGCTGGTTCTGCATTATTGGCTGGAGCAGGCGGGTCTAAGCAATACAAAGGTACTTGATGTGAGTAAAACCAGCCTCGATGAGCAACGCCGTACCGACTGGATGACCTTTGAATCCCTGCGTGAGTGCCTGGATATTGAAAACCCTTCCATTACCATTGAAGGACACCCCGCGCCAACCAGGGCAGCATTGCTTATCCAGGTTGATGAATAAACCGAATACCCAACAAATAAAACAGGACAACAGGACAATGACATATTCAACTCCCGATATTTGTGATCAATTTCCGGACCGGTTGCAGATCGCCGAACCATTGTTCACCGAGTTTGGCGGCAAAGTTTGTTTCAGTGGAGAGATTGTCACCATCAAGTGTTTTGAAGATAACTCGCTGGTCAAACAAAACCTGGCTACTGCAGGTCACGGCAAGGTACTGGTCGTGGACGGAGGGGGCTCGTTAAGATGCGCATTACTCGGCGATTTACTGGGGGCTATGGCGGTAGAAAATGGCTGGCAGGGGGTGATTGTCAATGGTTGTGTGCGCGATGTGGAAATTCTCAAAAGCATGGATCTTGGTGTGCGGGCGCTCAATTGCTATCCGCTCAAATCCAAAAAACGGAATGAGGGTCAACTTAACCTGCCGGTAAGGTTTGCCGGCGTTAATTTTGAGCCGGGCCAATACCTATATGCTGACGAAAACGGGATAGTAGTGGCCGATGATGCGTTGGATATTACCGGGAATGGATAGATCAGGTTCCCGGGTAATTCGATCAATTCGCTCGTGGCTGACTTAAAACCGGCCAATACACCCATGTAAAAATAGCGAACGCCAAAATCCATCCCATGGCAGAGGTATCGATCATCACCAGATAACCTTGTCCACTCAATGGACCCAGTACCCGAACAAGAACAGCAAGCATTAACAGCCAGTAAGCCAGTACAGTCAGTCGCGCCGCCTGTAGCGGCCTTCCGGTATGACCCAGGGCAACCCGTGTTGTAACCGCCAGGACCATGCTACCTATGGCGCCCATGGTCAAAGCATGCAGGGCAGCGGTTGGTGTAAACAGCCAGCCAAAAACCGAGCAGCCCAACAAGGTATAACCAACCGGTAACCACAGATATGAGATATGCAAAACAAACAACAGGGGATTGGATATTGCTGCAAGCCCCTTCCAGCGGCCCAGTCTTAAACCATGAGCAATGGCAGCGCCAAATGCCAACACACCAGTCAAAGGATGCATGGGTATAAAACTGGCGGCCAGGCCGACCAGTATGGTTAATGCGAGAGCAGCCTTATTGACAATATCACTGTTGACAGGCATCTCTGTCTGACCCTGTTGTCGCAACCAGTTAGCGCTGAAGCTTGGCACGATTCGTCCGGCAATAATGGTGACCAGCAAGACTATAGTGTGAATTAACAGGTAAATGGCCAAGCGCTCGCCACCAGGAAGCCACTGGGCGGCACCGAGGTGGTAAATGGCATTGAGACCAGCCACCAGGAAAACTATGGCAACAAGGGGGTAGTTTCGGCGACTGTGGCCGGCGATAATCTCCCGGCTAAGCAGCCAGCCAAGCATTACAGGGAACAACATATCCAGGAAAAACACCAGGCTGGCAGGTAGCCAGGTTGATGAAAACAACATTGCCAACCTTCCCGCCAGCCAAAAGATCACCAGCAAAGCCAGTGGTGTTCCCTTTATAGCAGGTCGTCCGGTCCAGTTCGCTACGGCCGTCAGGCTAAAACCCGCTACTGCGGCCATTGCAAACCCGATTAGCATTTCATGGCTATGCCAATACGGTGTGATGCCCGGCAGGCCTGAGCCGTGCAGGGTCATGACCCAAAGCAATATGCTCAGCATGGCAAAAATGCCATTCATCAGAAAAAACGGCCGGAAAGCGTAGCTAAGTAAAACGGGTATGTTGTCTGGTTTCATGCGTGCGCAGGATATCGGTTAAGACCGGCCTCCACAACGATGTGGATCAGCAATAAGTGAAACTTAATTACCGCCCCCTTGCTGAAACTCAAATGCGGTCACACATTCGGGCAGTTCATAGAATAACGCCGCCTTGCGGCCGGTCCGTTCACCATAGTCTGCATAGAAGCGCTCACATTCCTTTCGGTCGGAAAGTTCCTTGCTGGCGACGCACTCTTCTATAACCTGTTGCCGAATCGGCGCGATCTTTTTCTGTCGTTCGACCTCGCAGGCAGCGTCCAACCTGGCCTGTTTGTCCTCACGTGACTCTTTTGCCAGGGCGGGGCTGATCAACAGGGAAACAAAAACAATGGATAAAAGAACCTGGCTGGTTTTCATGATCAACTCCTGACTTGTCTAAAACTATCTTAACCTACTGATTACAGCTCGTCTTCTCCTACCCATTTACGAACCCTTGGTGCACGATAAGTGGCAAACTGATCCAGCAGCATCCCGGGCTCACGGGCCTCAAGCAACATGGGGCGGCAAAGTTCGTTAACAAACTGCTGCTGAAAAGAGTTTTCAAGAAAAGCAATTAACTGGTCGTAATAGCCCTCAATATTGAGCAAGGCACAAGGCTTGTCATGAAACCCGAGCTGGGCCCATGTCAATATCTCAAAAATCTCCTCCAGCGTACCCCAGCCTCCGGGCAACGCGATAAAACCATCGGAAAGATCGGCCATCATCGCTTTACGCTCATGCATTGAAGCCACAACATGCAATTGGGTGAGATTGTCGTGAGCGACCTCCTTCACGGCAAGACTTTTGGGAATGACACCGATCGCCTCACCTCCAGCCTCGAGTACGGCATCGGCTATCGTTCCCATAACACCCACGGCGGCACCGCCATAGACAAGACCGATGTTACGTTCACACAAGGCTTTGGCGAGGGCCTTTGCAGCAAGAGAGTAAGCCGGGTTTTTACCTGGGCTGGAACCACAATAAACACAGATGTTTTTGATTTTCACAGGTCTTTGGCCTTTAAACGGTGAAGTGATGTTTGTTTCATGACTTCGGACCATGGGAACTGGGGACCGGGATCGAGTTTGCGTCTGATCAGGATATCCGGTTGGTCTTCAGAGGGTATCATCGCGATATCTAGGTCTTCGTGTCCGGTAACCATTTCCAGCACCGGTAATTCTTCCTGCAGGTGATTCAAAAGCGCTGTCAACGCTTCAATCTGTAGGTCAGGGTAGGGCTCTGACATTCGCTGGTTACCGCTGAGGAACCAGTCAGGATAACGACCGTTATTAATCAGCTCAATGCCGATACTCTGCGGGTTAAAGCCCCTGACATGATGGGCTACACGGCTGACAGGCACCCACTGTTCAATACTGCCGTCACGATCAATATAAAAATGTCCGCTGTTGCCAGAACTGCTATCCGGGTGAAGCTCTTTCTCACCCCAGGTTCGTGCCATGGTCATATCGGGTAACTCGGTACAATGAATGACGACCAGGCTGATTTCATCATTGCCACGACTTTCCAGTCGTTCCACATAATGCAACGGTCGCTGCAGAATTTTTATGCTCACGGGTCTTTGGGGCACGGCCCGAACGTATCCCCATGATTCTGATGACCGAACGAATCGGCAGTTGACACAGCCATGGTGCGGTCATTGTGGCACACAAGTTGTTGTCCATATCTGCGATCAGATACCGCATCTTCAGTGGCACAACCACATATGATTATCAGGCCGATCAGAACAAAGATCACACGCATTGCTTGATCCGGAACCTGTCGGGTTTTTCGCACGACCACACGGATGTGGGAGGTAGAGCAACGCAGGAGCTGTTTGCCGAGTAGATCATGCTAAATCCGACAGGCTCCTAGCCTTGCTCCAACAGAAAACGCAAGTCCATGATGGCAGCATTTGCTCTTGAAATATAATTGGCCATCACCAGTGAGTGGTTGGCAAATGCCCCGAACTTGTTGCCATTCAAGACCATCGGTGCGCGCAGGGCGTCCTGAGTGCTCTCCAGTTCCCGAATAATCTGACGGAAGCTGATTAACGCATTCTTATCGCGTAACACATCATGAAAATCGACTTCCATTGCGCGGAGAAAATGGATCAATGCCCAGGTGCTGCCTCGGGTTTCATAAAACACGTCGTCTATCTTGAACCACGATGTCTTTACATCCACCTCCTGTGGTCCCGCGGTCGATTGAGTCGCGGCGGTGTCACCGGCCAGGTCAGTGTTTAGACGTTCCTTGCCAACACTGGCTGAAAGGCGCTGAGACAATGATCCAAGCCTTTTTTCAACCAGGCCCAACCAGGCGACGAGGTTATCGGCACGGGCATAAAACTGGGCGTTTGGCTGGGCAGGATCTGCTAAACGAGTCAGGTAATTTTCGAGGAACTCCATTGCGTTTCTATAGCGGCCCTCTGTATCAGGAGGAAACCAGCGATCGTGGGAGTAGTGAAAAAGTGGGTCCGCCTCAGAAAGGTCAGGGTCCTCGGCCGACTGTGTTTGAGAGCGGCTGAAATCGTTACGCATGACACGTGCAAGGTCGCGGACTTGGGTCAGTACGCCAAACTCCCAGTTGGGTACGTTGTCGAGAAACACCCATGGCGGCAAGATGTCGTTTGACATGTACCCGCCACGTTTGTTGAGCATGACATCGACTACTTCGAGTAATGCAGAGGCTGTGGTTGTACCAGTTACATCGGCGTGACCGTGCTCAAGAGCATGTTGTTGGGCAAGCTCAACCGGGTCAAACATATCCGGCTCGTGGTTGTACCAGAACATCATTGCACCACAGATAACCAGCAGTGCAACAGGAATAGCAATCCAGATTTTACGTTTCATAATTACGAAGATAACAGATTTTTGGCCGGATGCGTGTGCCGGAAGTTACCTGTTTGAGACAGAAAGAAATTCAGACAGCGAAACCGACCATTTTCTAAACGTCAACCAGTCCGGTTTTGAGAGAATTCCTGAGTATGGTAACCAGGTTTTCGACGTTTTGGGATTGCTCGCCAATAATGGCCGCAGAGCCGTGTTCCAGAGAAACCAATAAAGCATGCATTTGGTCAAACTCAACCATTTCACCATCAGTTACCTGGGTTTTTGGCATATAAAAAATGGTCACCGGACCCTGGTCTGTACTGACAACCATATGGGCACCGCGCCCATCTGGTGTCGGGCAAAACTTGATTAACTTAATGCGTCCTGCCAACTCCTGGTCGGCTTTCGCGTCCAGTTTGGCCAGTATTTTGGAAATTTCCTGATCAGAAAGATAATCAATAGCTTTTGCAGCTGTTTTGTTGCCGTCGTGTGAATAATGATCTGCAACATAGGACTCGACACTGTCCCATGTGTTGGATTGCTTCCAGACCAAACCAGCAGCACCAACAAAAACCAAAAGGCTGGCGGCCAATGCAAGGGGTACCCAGTTTCGTTTTCGGACGGGCTGTTGGCTTATACCTTTTATTTGATCAAGTAAGTCAGCAGGCGGCTGGATATGCAAAGCCCTGTTAAGTTTTTCTTCAAACACTTCTGCTTCGATTGCCGCTTCTTCAAACTCAGGCGAAGATTTGCGTGCACGCAGAGTCTCAGGATCAGTGTTCCCCGGATCAGCTCCAATCAGTTTTTTGAACTCAGAAAAGTTCATGGACATTACCCGTTACTCCATCCTTTTGTAGTTGAACTTTCAGTTTTTCCCGCGCCCTGAACAATTGGGTCATCACCGCACTCTTGGTAATTCCGAGTTGCTCAGAAATTTCAGCACAACTGTGTCCAAATATTGCCTGTAGCAATAAGGGATCCCTATACTTGGGGTCCAGCTTCAAGATGCCCTGACGCAATAAATCACGCTCTGTCGATTCATCCGGTTCCAATTCGTCATTGTCTACTATTACAACTTTTTCAAAGTCGGTAAACGGTGGCACCTTTCGTTCAAAAGTACGGGCGAATTCACGTCGTAAAATCGTAATCAGCCAGCTTTTGGCTGCAGCCACATCCTTCAGGCTGTCCAGTGCCCGCCACGCCCTAAGAAACGTCTCCTGTACCAGGTCTTTGGCAAGGGCATCGTTGCCGCTAATCCACATGGCGTAGCGATACAAATCCGCAGAATAAGCTTCAGCAAGCTCATTAAACCGACGAGTCCGTTCCGTGTCAGTAGTCATGACCGGATTTTGTAAAACTTTATTTCAAACTGATTCAATTATTTTTTAAACCTTTATTCAGCATTTGCTGCCCTGTATGGGATAATAGCGCTTTATGTAAATTGAAACCTAATTGACGCACGGAGCGTCTATTTAATCTAATAAAAAAACTCCGTTGTGACTAATGGCACTTTGAGTATTGCCTCTAAAACAGCAGTCTGTGCCAAGTCTCACCGGGGACAGGACTTTATTTTGCTATTTTAAGTAGCAGTTGCACAACAGCATATACCGGTGGGAGTTAAGAGGATGAGTATGAATTTTGATCAAGCCAGATTCAACATGGTGGAACAGCAGGTAAGACCCTGGGATGTTCTGGACGAACGTGTTCTTCAATTGTTGGAAGAAACCCATCGTGAAGACTTCGTACCGGTGCGATATCGGAAAATGGCGTTTGCCGACATGGCAATTCCGCTGGATCATGGTCAAACCATGATGAATCCTGTTGTAGAAGGCCGTTTGTTGCAATCGCTGGATTTGAAAGAGGACGAGACGGTTCTCGAAATTGGAACCGGCAGCGGCTTTATAACTGCCTGCCTGGCACAACTGGCCAAACATGTCGTGAGTGTTGATATACATGAACAGTTTTCAAACGAGGTTGCAGCCAGGCTGAAAGAAAAAGATATTCACAACGTTGAACTTGAAACCGGAAACGTGATGACTGGCTGGCAGCCTGAGCAGGCGCATGATGTATTGGTCGTTACCGGTTCCGTGCCGGATATTCCGGATCATTTCCGTGGCTGGGTTAATCCGAGTGGTCGGATATTTGTAGTCTGTGGCGAAGAACCCGCAATGGAAGCAAAACTTTTAACAAAACTGAATGCCACCGAGTGGAGCGAGGAAAGTTTGTTCGAAACAAACCTTGCAAGACTGGTAGATGCTGAAAAAGTAACAGAATTTGAATTTTAAGAAATTTAGGAGTTGGTTATGAAGCTCAATATCAATAATCAGAAGTTACTGATAGCGGCCGTTTTTTTTATATCGTCACCGGCGTTTGCCGTTGACCTGGTCGGAATTCATGACCTGGCGATCAAGAACGATCCACAATTGCAGGCGGCAGCGTATCGCAAAGATGCGACCGGGGAAAATACACGGCAGGCCTGGGCGAACCTGTTACCAACACTAAGTGCTTCCGGCAACCGTGACTGGGGGCGCCGCACATCAAGAAAAATTGAATTTGAAGACCAGGTAGTTCCAAAACAATACAGTGATATTGATACCGAGTTTTACAGTTTTAATTTACGCCAGTCCCTGTACGCACAAAGTAATTACGAAAACCTGGATATAGCCCGTGGACAGGTCAGCCAGGCGGAAGCAACCTACAATATTGCTTACCAGGATTTTCTGGTCAGGGTTGCCGGTGGGTATTTCAGCGTATTGACTGCACAGGATGGTGTTATTTTTGCCGAGGCTGAAGAGAAAGCCCTGCAGAGACAATTCGAGCAGGCTGAGCAACGTTTCGAAGTGGGTCTGACAGCCGTGACAGATGTCCACGAAGCCCGTGCCAGCTATGACAATGCACGCGCCCGGGCCATCGTCTCCAGAAACAATCTCGCAGATACCAAGGAAGCCCTGTATGAGTTAACTGGTCAGTACTTCGATGACTACGATCCATTGCAAGAGGTCTTACCCCTGGTTAAACCACTTCCGGAAAGTCCGGAAGAGTGGGTCGATATTGCCATGCTCTACAACCCGATTGTGATTTCAGCCCATATGGGAGTCGAAATTGCTGATGCCAACATACGTTTACAGCGTTCCGGCCATTTTCCTACCCTGGATCTGGTTGGAAGCATGAATCGATTCACCAACAACAAACGGGCATTCGCAAGTCTTACCGGGGAAAACTTTGCAACCACTGAAGTAAAAAGCGACGATAACCAGATCGGTTTGCGTTTATACGTACCTATCTACCAGGGCGGCGTGGTAACTTCCAGAACAAGGCAAGCCCGTTATCTGCTCAATGCGGTTAATGAGGATCTGGATCAGCAGCAAAGGGCGGTTGTAAGAGCAACAAAAAATGCCTATCGTGCGGTTATTGCGGGTATAGAACAGGTAGGTGCATTTGGCCAGGCCAGAATATCAGCGGAAAGTGCTCTCGAGGCAACCCAGGCCGGTTTTGAGGTCGGTACCCGTACTATTGTGGATGTATTGATCGCCCAGCAGCGTTACTTCCAGGCTCAACGGGACAACTCGTTGGCACGCCACACCTATATCGTCGATCACCTGAGGCTGAAAGCGGCGGCGGGCGTATTGGCTGAAGATGACCTGCAAAAGGTCAATACCATCCTTAAATAGATAAAGGCATACTCCTGGCTAAACCCGGCCATTGATGCTAGCACCGTCATCCCCGCGAAAGCGGGGATGACGGTGCCTTTGTTTGGCTTTTTGGTTAAAGCAGTTTTTCGACTGCTTTTAGCGTTAAATCCAAGGCACCTTTATTCATCTCAACCAGGTCTTTGCCCGCTTGCCCCATACTGTCGCGCAATACTCCACTGGTCAGTATTTGCTCCGCTGCTTGTCGAAAATCCTGTTGATTGGTAACACGACGTGCAGCCTTGGTTTTCGACAACAAAGAAGCTATTTCCCTGGCATTGTCCATATTCGGACCCAGAAGAACGGCTTTGCCCAGCGCAGCAGGTTCAAGTGCGTTGTGGCCGCCCTGATCACCAAAGCTGCCACCGACAAATGCGACATCTCCACAGGCATAGTAGGTCATGAGTTCACCGATGGTATCGATCACAAAACACTGCGCCTTTTCAGAACATGCCTCACCCTGGCTGTGAAGTTCGGTTCGTAAACCGGCGGCTTGTGCCAGTTGTGTTGCACGGGCGAATCGTTCCGGATAGCGCGGTACCAGGATCAACAGGGTGTCTGGCAGGTTTTTCAATAATTCTACAAAAGCGGGTATCACCACGCTTTCATCAGCCTCATGGGTGCTGCCTGCGACCAGTACCGGCCGGTTGCTGTTCCAGCGTGATCTCAGGGCAGCACCTTGTTCGTTCAGGCTGGCCGGTGTTGCAAGATCAAACTTGAGGTTGCCGGTTAGCTCAATCGCTTGAGGGTCAGCCCCACATTCGGTCAATCGATCCAGATCATCGGTGCTTTGGGCTCCGATCCAGTCAACCGTTTGCAGAACATCCCTTATAAATCCGGGCATACGTTGAAATCGATTTACCGATCGTTGTGAAAGACGTGCATTTGCCATCATCAGAGGTATGCTCAGCCTTTGTGCCTGAAGGTACAGGTTAGGCCATATTTCAGTTTCCATCACGATGATCAGTTGTGGCTGTAAACAGCTCAAAAAGCGCGAGACGGCTCCGGGTAAATCAAGCGGAATGTAACAGTGAGATATCTTATCGCCGAGTTCACGTTGTACCCGTTCAGAACCGGTTGGCGTCAGTGAAGAGACCGTGATTGACTGACCGGGATAGGTTTTTAACAATGCCCTGATCAAGGGGCTGGCTGCATTAAACTCACCGACTGATGCCGCATGCACAAGTATTCCGCCGGCTTTTACGGTTTTTGGCATAAAGCCAAATCGTTCACTCAGACGGTTCAGATAGGCACGGTCCCGAAGCCCGCGGAACGCGAAGTACAGCAAAACAAAGGGAGTAACCAGTGTGACCAGTAAAGAGTAGATAAAACGCATTGGCTAGGCCGGCTTGGTCTCAGTTGACGCTGCCCAGAGCCCGAACAGAATCCAGATCAACGAAGACATATAGGTGCCGTAAAGAGCAAAGTGCGAGTTGAGCGGAAACAACACCAGCGCAAGTGCCAGAGCAAAAGGAAATGCTTCATTGCGCCTCGTCGGTGTCATCTGCCTCCAAAAGCGTAATACCAGCACAAACCCGGCAATCATCCCCAGCAGACCGATGCTGCCGGTGTCTGCCATCACTTCAAGCACCAGGTTATGTGCGTGTGTTGCGCCGGATTTACCGCCCGAGTTTTGGATATGCACATCATCTTCAGCAGCGTATTCCATGTAGGCCACGGGAAAGGCCCGTACACCCACACCATTGACCGGGTGTTCCTTGTACATGATCAGGCTGGTATTGAAAATTGGCATTCGCAGGTTACTCGCCGCGCTGACTGCAGCCTGGGTGCCCTGAGTAATGGTCAATGACTGATCAAGCCTTGCCTGGAACAGGGGCGAAACCAGGTAACTGCCAATGATCGCTGTGACCACAAGCACGGGTATTGATAGTGATGCTTTTCTCAATTCGCGGTTCTCACGCCTGAACATCAACCACAGGTAAACCGCCAGGACCAGGCCCATTATCAACCAGCCAGCACGCATTCCGGCAATCAGTACCGCGCCTAGCATCAGGGTAAAAGCGGTCACCCAGGCCCAGGCCGGCCAGTGCCTACGTGCATGCTCAAGTAATAACGGTGAAAGCATGGCCAGCGTTGGACCGTAAAACTGGTATTTTTGTACAAACAACGCATTGAGACGGTCCGGGTTCATCGCAATACCGAACAGATCATTGCCAAAGATCAGCTGCACAAAACCGTCCACTGCCCAAAACACCAGCAGGAAAGAGGTCCAGCGGATAACACGCCAGCGAGCGGAATCTGCATGCAATAAAACCGCCATGCTGAGCACCGCGGCCAGAAATCGTAGTGCAGCCAGTGAACTGACCCAACTCTTTTGCGGCAGGAATGAGTCAATACTGGACACCACCATGGGAATCCAAAAACAAAGAAATATGGGGACAACAATTACACCGACCTGGCGAATACGTTGCCGGTGAACCGCTGAACGGGCTAAAAAAGGTAAACACAGGGCAAAGGCAGATAGTGGAATTTCTGCCAGTCTGCCGAATGGCAACAGAGCGAAAAAAGATACGGCCAGCCAGCACGGCCAGTCAGCCTGTAATCGCTTTAGCAGTAGGTTCATCAATCTTCCCTCTTCACAGCATAATCATACAGGCGCATGGTCTGATTCATGGAATCCTTCAGTGAAAATGCATCGCTTTGTTTGACCGTGGGCACCTGTTGTAAGAATTCACGGGTTTTCTGTACCAACTCCGGCAGGTTGTCGGGATCAACGGCACCGATTGGAAACATAAGGCTTAAAATCTCATGGGTACCCCCGTGATCCCATGCGATAACCGGCACACCCAGCGACAACGCTTCCGGTGCGATTCTACCAAATGCTTCCGGCGGATCGCTGCACAGGCTAAATACAATGCTTGAGGCTGTCATCCAGTCACGCATATCGGTTCTTGCACCGCAGAATGTCAGTTGCTCGCTGACCTGGTGACGTTCGGCAAGGCCTTCGAGTTCGTTGATATACCGTGAGCCTGGTTTTGCCCGGCCGAGTATGACGGCATGGATATCATCAAATTCTTTTAGCAGTATCGCCAGAAGCTCAATAAACGTTGCATGACCCTTATAACGGGACAAACGTCCGGGTAACAGCAGGATTTTCTTACCCTCCAGTTGCGGGAACTCCGTGAAGGTGCGCTGTAACCATTCGGTTGATGGCTGATAACCATATGGAAAATCATCGCGACTGGTGCCGCCGTAAATCGTGCGCAGTTGTGGGCTATCTTCGGGCAGGTAGTTCTTTAAGGTATATCTGCGTATGTGGTTGGAAACAGCGATGACGAAATCACCACGCGCCATGATGGCGCTGTAACTGCTAACCGAGTATTGGCCGTGCATGGATGTAATAAAAACCGGGCGTTTGCCGGCGGGAAGCTTGCGCAGCGCCAGGTAACAAATCCATGCTGGTAACCGGGAATGAACGTGAACGATATCCGGTTGGTGTTCCAGCAACCAGGAACGCAACTGCCGAATATAAGATAGGGTACCAAGACGTTTTCGGCCGACCGGCCATTCAAGAAATTCTGCTCCGGCTGCATTCACCCGGTCCAGTAACGGCCCGTTAGCCGCTATAACCGTTACCCGGTGACCGGCAGCGCGCAGGAATTCGGTGGTTTCGACGGCAACCATTTCTGAGCCGCCGATCCCGAGAGACACCAGTACTTGTACTACGTGCATGAAGGCAGGTGCGCTAGTTTCGTGTCAAACCTGAAATACAGGTTCGGAAAGCTCACAAGCTGTCAACTGCATGGCTGCGGTTTGATGACATAGTGATGCTATATCGAGAAAACTTACTCGTTTTTCAGTGTGTAATGCGTACCACAATACGGGCAAGTGGCTTCACCGCTTTCCTCAATAGGAAGAAAAACGCGCGGGTGAGCATTCCAGAGTTTCTGATCTGTTTGTGGGCAGGAAAGCGGCAGGTCAGCGCGGCTTACCTCAACCCGTGTTTGCGTGTTTGCATTTGTCAGGCTGTCATCCTGAGCGTCGGTGCGGTGAGTCATGTCAATTCCACAAAAAAAGAGAGTGTATTCTACCCCAATATCTCATCACATAATGCACGAGCGATATCCAGCAGCTGTGTGGTCGCTGTTTCGGCACTTTCATCGGTCAGTGCAGCTTGTAGTCTTGCGTGACTCAGCTGTGCATATGCACTATCCAATACTTGGTAAGCATTAGCATCGAGCCAACCACATGCATGCAAGGCTTTCAGCTGCTCGCCCACTTGTGTGGAGCCAATCACATCGGGGTGCTCAGCGGTATTAATCAGCAGACCCAATTGCACCACAAACTCAATATCGAGCAAGCCTCCGTGTCCATGCTTGAGGGGGTTTGTGTTTCCATGCTCACTGCGTAACCGTTCCCGCATGGACAGCACTTCAGCTTTCACCTGGGCCTCGTCACGCCCCCTTGCCAGTACCATTGTCCGAATGGACGCAAAATTATCGGCCGTCTGCCTGTCACCAGTAAATGACCTGGCACGAGTCAACGCTTGTAACTCCCAGACCCAAGCCTCTTCCAGTTGGTAGCGCTTAAACGCATCTACGCTGGAGACGAGCATTCCGGCCCTGCCATTGGGTCTAAGCCTGGCATCTATACTGTATAGACGACCGGAGGGGGTCGTTGCTGACATCAAGCTAAGCATGCGCCGCGCAACGTTGGTGTGATAGCGCTCGGCCGATAGCGGACGGGAACCATCTGACGCTTCAGCTATGGGTTGGAACAAAAAAATCAGGTCGAGATCTGAATCAAAACCCAGTGCACAGGCTCCCAGGCTGCCGTAGCCAATTACAGCAAGTTCCGGTCCGGGCAGTTCGCCATGGCGGCTTTCCATCTCAAGACGGGATAAATGCAAGACAGCCTGTACCAGGTTTTCGGCAAGCCGGGTCAATGCACTGCTGGCCTCATATGCCGACATCGTTGACTTCATCACGGCTACCGCAATCCGCAGACTGATCATCTGTTTGAAGTAATTCAGATCCTGCAACCTTGTTTCAGTATCGTTTCCACCATCCAATATTCGCTGAACACCTGCCTGGATATCCTGCCTTGTGGGCGGATATGCACCCAGGCTCGGGTCGATCAATTCATCAAGCAATGCCGGATACCGGGTTACCGCTTCAGCTATACGCTTGCTGGTTGTGAATAATTCCAGCATGCGTTTGGTGGCATCCGGGTTTTGAACCAGCAGGGAAAGATATGCGCTGCGTCTGCATATCGCGGATACCAGGTCGAGAACACGGTTGATGACAGAATCGTCGGGTGACAGGGAGTCAAAGCGCTCCAGCAATAGCGGCATAAACTGATCCAGGCGCTGGGATGCCCGTTGGCTGAGTGAAAGCCGGTTCAATCGTTTAATGAATGCGGACAATGGCTTCCAATCAACTGGATTGGGGTCATCATACTGGCTGTTGTTTCGTAGTCTTTGCCAATAGGCGTTCCAGGGGCTCGCATCATCAACCGGTCCGCTTGGTTTTGGCAGGCTGTGTTCGAACAGGGCCTGTACCTTGTTTCGTGTCTGCTCAAGCGCCAGTTGGAAATCCGGCATGTCCTCAAATCCCATTGCCCGCGCGACTCTTAAACCATCATCGCCAGCCGGAACCCTGTGTGTCTGCTGATCGTGCAGGGCCTGAATACAGTTTTCTGTTTTCCGCAAGAACCGGTAGGACTCCAGTATTTCTGTCACCGCTTCGTTTGACAGCATTTGTAGTTTTCGCAAGCTGGAGGCTGCCTTGAAAATTGACGGTGTTTGTAAAGCAGGTTCCCGTCCACCGCGAAGCAACTGGAAAGTCTGCACCAGGAATTCAATTTCACGAATACCACCCGGGCCTCGTTTGACATCATCCAGACGGTCTTTACGCAATGCATCTTCGCGGACATTTGCATGCATTTCCCGTAAGGCCTCTATCGCGCCAAAATCAATATAGCGCCGGTAAACAAACGGTTTCAATATACCCAGCAGTTGTTGACCGGAATCAATATCTCCTGCCACCGCGCGTGCCTTGATCAATGCGTATCGTTCCCAGTCGCGTCCTTCACGCTGATAATACTGCTCAAGCGCTGCGAAACTGCTGACCAGTGGGCCGGAATCTCCAAAAGGCCGCAAGCGGGTGTCGACCCGAAAGCAAAATCCATCCGCAGTTATTTCAGACAGGCTACGTATGATGCTGCGGGCAAGGCGTGTGAAAAATTGCTCGTTGGCCAAACCGCGGCGACCGTCACAAATGCCCTGTTCCGGGTAACAGAAAATAATGTCAACATCAGACGACAGGTTAAGCTCACAACCACCAAGCTTACCAAGGCCAATGATAACCAGTTTCTGGGGCAGGTCATCCGGGTTTCGCGGCACGCCGTATTTTTCTTCAAGCGCTCGGCTGTGATATTCAACCGCAGCCTGTAAACAGACATCCGCGAGGGTGCTCAGATCTGCGAGAGTTTCATCCACAACCGCCAGTTCAGTCAGGTCACGCCAGACCAGGCGCATCATTTCCTTGTTTCTGAACTGTCGTAAAGCAACATCCAGCCCGGATTTCTCAATCCCCGTTGCTAGAAGATCAGCATTAGGTGGGCTTGAGTTTTCCAGTCGACCGGAGGTCTGCAGTGCACTCAGCCAGTCCGGGTGACGGTTGACCAATTGGTTCAGAAAAGGGCTGAACTCAAGGATCTTGTTTTGGCTGATTGATGACATGCGTAGAGTATAGCGCCGGACGACAGAATGGATAGACCAAAAAAAACCCCGTCATCAGACGGGGTTTCTCTTTAGCTCGGGTATGAACTACATGTTTACATCATGCCGCCCATTCCACCCATACCACCCATTCCGCCCATATCAGGTGCACCACCACCCATAGGAGCGTCTTCCTTAGGCAGTTCGGCCACCATGGCTTCAGTGGTGATCATCAGGCCAGCGATAGAAGCTGCGTTCTGCAGTGCAGAGCGGGTTACCTTGGTCGGATCCAGAATGCCGGACTCGATCATATCGGCATATTCACCAGATGCTGCGTTGTAACCGTAGTTGCCTTCACCATGTTTTACATTGTTCAGAACAACAGAGCCTTCTTCACCGGCGTTTCCGACGATCTGACGCAGGGGTTCTTCCATGGCACGGCAGGCGATCTCGATACCAACATTCTGGTCGTGATTGTCACCCTTCATGTCCTTAACGGCTTCAAGTGCGCGCACAAGGGCAACACCACCACCGGGAACAACACCCTCTTCAACCGCTGCACGGGTTGCGTGCAAGGCATCTTCAACGCGGGCTTTCTTCTCTTTCATTTCGACTTCGGTCGCGGCACCTACCTTGATAACAGCAACACCGCCAGCCAGCTTGGCTACGCGTTCTTGCAGTTTTTCACGATCGTAATCAGAAGTGGCTTCTTCGATCTGTGAACGGATCTGGTTAACACGTCCGGAGATATCGTCACTGCTGCCAGCACCGTCAATTACGGTGGTGTTTTCTTTGGTGATCTGGATTTTCTTGGCAGAACCCAGTTCTTCAAGCGTTGCTTTTTCCAGTGAAAGACCAACTTCCTCTGCAATCACGGTAGCACCGGTCAGTACAGCGATATCTTCCAGCATGGCTTTACGACGGTCGCCGAAGCCCGGTGCCTTAACGGCACAGACTTTAACGATGCCGCGGATAGAGTTAACTACCAGGGTAGCCAGAGCTTCACCTTCGATGTCTTCAGCGATGATCAATAGCGGGTTACCTGACTTGGCAACATTCTCAAGTACCGGGAGCAGGTCACGTACATTGCTGATTTTCTTGTCATGCAACAATATGTAAGGGTTTTCCAACTCTACGCTCATGGTCGCCTGGTCATTGATGAAGTAGGGTGACAGGTAACCACGATCAAACTGCATACCTTCAACCACGTCCAGCTCATTCTTCAGACCGGTCGCATCCTCAACAGTGATAACGCCTTCTTTGCCAACTTTGTTCATGGCTTCAGCGATCAACTCACCGATTTCGGTATCAGAGTTGGCGGAAATTGAGCCAACCTGTGCAATCGCGTTGTTGTCGGTGCAGGGTGTAGACATTTCGTGGAGCTTATCAACAGCACTTGAAACGGCTTTATCCAAACCACGCTTCAAATCCATCGGGTTCATGCCTGCCGCAACAGCTTTCATACCTTCGCGCAACATGGCTTGCGCCAATACAGTTGCGGTCGTGGTACCGTCGCCAGCGACATCAGAAGTCTTGGAAGCAACTTCCTTGACCATCTGTGCACCCATGTTCTCAAAATTGTTTTCCAGCTCGATTTCTTTAGCCACGGAAACACCATCTTTGGTGACGGTAGGAGAGCCGAAGCTCTTATCCAGCACCACGTTGCGACCCTTGGGTCCCAGCGTTACCTTGACCGCATCGGCCAGAACGTTAACACCACGCAGCATCTTGCCACGGGCATCTTCGCCAAAACGTACGTCTTTAGCACTCATTGTCTAATCCTCAATTCATTCAATACTTAAAATGGGTTATCAGGCTTCAATAACCGCCATGATGTCTTCTTCGCGCATAACGAGCAGTTCTTCGCCATCCACTTTCACTTCGGTTCCCGAATACTTGCCGAACAGGATGGTGTCACCAACGCTGATATCAAGCGCACGTTTTTCACCGTTATCGAGAATTTTGCCATTGCCTACCGCAAGTACTTCACCGCGGACAGGTTTTTCAGTTGCTGAGTCAGGAATGACGATGCCGCCAGCGGACATACGTTCTTCTTCCATTCGTTTCACAATCACTCGATCGTGTAAAGGACGAAGGTTCATTTGAGGTTCTCCCAAAATATTAATCAAAAATTGAACATTAAACCTTAACGGCTTCACCGTTCAGGTCTGTTATGTGCCTGTGAAAGCCTCGATGAGGTATTCCGCAGCCTGCATGCAGAGTTGGGGATATGCTGTCTACATTTCAAGAGCATCTGGATTTGTTTTTTTTGAGACACTCGGAATGAGGGGTCAACAACAGGCTCAAGGGCGCTGAAACCGTGGCTATTCCTGCGCCTCTGCACAACTTATACAAAGGGTGGCAACGGGGTCTGCTTCCAGGCGTTTTGGGTTGATTAACTCACCGCATTCAAAACAGTTCCCGTAGCTACCTGTTCCTATACGCTCAAGCGCAGCATCAATCCCGATGATCTGCTGGCGCCGCCGCCTGCCGGTTTCTACTGACATGGCTTGTGCCTGCAGGGCATCCATACGCGATAGCCGTCCAACCCGGGTCTGGTCCAGTTCAACCACCTGTTCAGCCTGCTGACCGGTTTCGCCAGCCTCCAGCGACCCGGTTTTAAGATTAATTAATAGTAACTTAAAGCGTTGCAGGTCGCTTTCTGACAAGGCCATGGCCCATTCTCCCGGAATAAAAGTGCCTTTCAATTTAAGTTTCTTTCACTAATTTTATCAAACACTGTAACCATTTCATGCTGGCTGCGTTTATTCTCATGAGATGAGCAAACAATACCGTCAATGGGTGAAGGAATATCAGGACCAGGCCTGGACGGTTGCGCGTTATATTTTAAAAGACGAGCAGGAGGCGGAAGATGCCACCCAGGAAGCGTTTGTGAAGCTTTGGAATAAACAGGATCAAATTGATCCCGAACGTATCAGGCCCTGGCTGATGAAAGTAACCCGCAATGGTTGTTTAGACCGACTTAGGCGAAGGCGGGTCAACGTGGAATTTGACGAGAGTTATATGGCCGGGGAAGAAGTCAGCGGACCCATGCAGGGAGCCGCAGCGACCGAAACCGGAGTCTGGCTGAAGCGGGCAATAGCAGGTTTGAAAGAGCCTTACCGCTCACTGGTTGTTTTACGGGATGTAAACCAACACAGCTACGAAGAAGTAGCCGGAATGCTGGAATTAAATTTGGCGCAGGTTAAAACCTACCTGCACCGTGCAAGAAAGCAGTTGCGGGAGCAACTGGCCGAGGTAAGACCATGAATGAATATGATGAAAAATGGGAAGATCGAATCAATGCGCTGCTTGATGGTGAGCTGAGTGCAGAAGATGCCGACCTGCTAAAGGCTGAAGCTACGGATAATCGCCAGCTAGCGCGGGCCATTGTCGAGGCGTATCAACTCCAGCTGGCAATGGATGAGATAAAGGTGGAACGAGCGCCGGACAGTCTCAGAAAACGTCTGAAGGCAGTACCACGACAGCACCGGCGCACACCGGTGATCAGCTTCCTACAGCCCCGCTGGGCGATGGCACTGGCAGCCGTTCCATTAGTGATTATCGCTGTCAGCATGATGCGTCCCGAAACACCTTCAGCAAGCGAAATCGCCCAGGCCCGCCAGGATATGGCCATCGCATTCGCCTACCTTGACAAAGCCGGTGTCATTACCGGGCGCGAAATTGAATCAGTAGTTGGTCACACGATGGCAAACGCAGTGACCGGGTCGGTCAACAAAGCCATCCAATCACAGAATTTAAACTCTAAGGAGAAAGAAGCATGAAACGGTTATTTATGAACAAGTTTGTTATAGGACTTTGTTGCGCATTGCTGGCACTGCCGGCCATGGCGCAGGAAGATGAACTCAAAGACCTTGACGGTTACGTTGACTTTGGTGATCTGTCGGCCACATATGGTGAGCCTAAAATCACCATCAACCTGGGTGGAACAATGCTCAACTTTGTTGGCATGATGAGCTCATCGGAAAGCCCCGAAACCTCGGAGATGATCTCGAAGCTCAAAGGTATCCGGGTACAGATCTACTCCCTGGATGCGGACACCGATGCCGCCCGGGATCAGTTTGGCAAGACCAAGAGCAGTCTTAAATCCTCCGGTTGGGAGCCAATTGTGCAGGTCAATGAAGATGATGAGCAGGTCCTGGTTTACATGAAAACGTCTGAAGGAAACATGGAAGGCATGACTGTGATGGTAGTTGATGAAGAAGAAGCGGTATTCGTCAATGTCATCGGACAGCTCAACCCCGCAGAACTGGGTAGAGTGATGGATAGTTTTGATGTCGATGTTGACCTGGATCTGGACTGAGTTGATGAGGTCCACAAAAAACTACCATGCTGTCGCAATGGTGCTGTTACTGACGGTCATCGCATTGACGCTCTCTGCCTGCGGAATTACAGCACCGCGCAGCAACGATGGATATGCCAATCTTGATTCACCTGGCATAAGCGATACCAACCGTACGATGTCATTGTCACTGGGCCCGACGACATTACGGTTTGCTGCCCGCTTTCTGGATGATGAACCGGAAACCAAGGCCTTGCTAAAAAGCCTCGACGGCGTACGAATCCGTATTTACGAGGTGCATGGTGATACAGATCGCATTTCACAGAGGTTTGATCGCATGGGTAACAAACTCAGTAACGACGGTTGGCAACCGGTCATGCTGGTACGTGAAGAAGGTGAATTGGTGCAGATGTATTCCAAATCTTCCTCCAGAGGGATGCACGGTTTGACCATTGTTTCGGCTGATGATGAAGAAGTGGTGGTCGTCAATGTGATGGGTGATATACAGCCTGAGCATTTTGGGGATGTAATGGTAGCGCTTGATGTCGATGATGCGCCTGAAGTGCAGATTGCTGCTGCAAACTGAATAACATTTAAAAAAAACTGCTAGTTATAGAGCACCGTCATCCCCTTGAAAGCGGGGACCTCAGCAAGCATCCGAAAAGCTGGGGAAGGAAACACTATTAAGTTCACGCTAACCTTCACGAGGCCCCCGCTTTCAGGGGGATGACGGTGCCCATAGTTAGGTTCGAAGGGATTCTGAGACAATTACAGGGTTTGCTTGTTATCATTGGGTTGATTCAACAACCGGATTAACTTAATGAGGCTTTTGCTATGTTTACTGATGTTGTCTTCCTGCGTGGCCTGTGCTGCAGGTGACCCCAGCGTTGAACTGGGTGGCAAAACCTTCAAGGTTGAAATTGCAGACACACAACAGAAGCAAAGCCTGGGACTTATGTTCAGGGATAGTATGCCGCCTGAACAGGGTATGTTATTTATTTTCCCTAATGAGGCTCCACGCAGTTTCTGGATGAAGAACACCCGTATTCCACTGGATATTATGTATTTTGACAAGGACCTGAAAATGGTCAGTATCTCCGCAGATACCCCGCCATGCAAAGTGAGTCGCTGTCCTTCTTATCCGAGCACCGGGCCGGCCATGTATGTGCTGGAGCTTAATGCCGGTCTTGCCTCAGAATTGGGTGTCGGACCTGGGGATCAACTTACCATCAACCTGGACTGAGTAAGATTCGCAGTTGGTTGGCGTTGAAACCTGGACGAGCCAGATGTGTGGAGAAATTCCAGCAGTGAAATCAAGCACACTCATTGTTCAGCTAACCGACTGTCACCTTCCGGCAGACCGGAAACAGACATATCGCGGAATTTACCCACACGAAAATCTGAACAGGCTGATTGACAGGATTAAGGCGATGCAGCCTGATCTGTTGCTGGCCACGGGGGATCTCAGCGAAGATGGAAGCAGGGCATCATACCTGGCCTTGCAGCGTTATCTAAAACCACTTGGTACGCCGGTTCTCGCATTGCCCGGAAACCACGATGATCCCGATCTGGTTGCGGAGATTTTTCCCGGAAGTCCTGTAGACACCATTGAGGTCTCAGAACATGGTCCATGGCAGATTGTTCGCCTGAATTCCTGCATGCCGGGGAAACCGGAAGGACGCCTCAGTGAACAGACGTTAACCGACCTGAAATGTTTTTTTGAGAGTAATCAGCAACGGCCGCTACTCATCGCCTTGCATCATCAACCCGTCAATATTGGCAGCCCCTGGATTGATAAATACCGCTTGCTGAATCCCGAGAATTTTTTGCAACTAATAGATCAACAGGAAAATGTTAAAGCAGTAGTCTGGGGGCACGTACACCAGGTATTCGAGGCGAACAGAAACGGTATTGCCATGCTGGGTAGCCCGTCAAGCGCAATCAATGGTCTGACAGCAGCACAGAAATTTACACCTGATGCAAGTGGCCCGGGATTCAGGTGGCTGCAGTTAAAAGTCGATGGTACAACGCTAACCGGCGTATAAGGTCGGGGTATTTTCTTTTTGGTGCGATGTTAAAAAGGTGGTTTCAGACCTCAGTCGGACTCAGGCATTAACAACCACAGAATGATGTAAACGAGAATGCCTGGGAAGGCCGCTGATAGAATAGAGGCCAGAACATATACGACCCGCGTACCCGTCACTGACCAGCCAAAATGCCGAGCAAGACCGGCGCATACCCCGCCAATCATTCCATTACGCTTGTCTCTTGTAATTCCGGAGCTCATATTTATACCTTGTTCTCAGGATCAGCCCCTGTCAGAGCTCAATCATTTCGAAATCTTCTTTGCCCGCACTACAGTCCGGGCAAACCCAAAATTCCGGTATATCTTCCCAGCGTGTACCGGGTGCCAGGCCCTCTTCGGGGCAGCCTTTTTCCTCTTCGTATACCCAACCACAGATAATACACATCCAGACTTTATAGCCTTTATCCGACATGTTTGTAATCCTGCAATGACAAAAACGCTAGTTTGCCACGCAAAGGCGCGCGCTTAAACCTTTTGCGGGTTAAAATGACGTTTTTTCAGACTGAGAACATCCAAAATGACAAACAGCCACGAATTAATCCAACGGGCACGAGTACATATTCCAGGTGGGGTGAATTCCCCGGTTCGAGCTTTTAACGGCGTTGGCGGTGACCCGGTATTTTTCGATCATGCATCGGGTGCGTGTTTATATGACGTTACCGGACGTTCCTATATCGATTATGTTGGCTCATGGGGGCCGATGATTGCTGGCCACTCCAATCCGGCCATCATCGCGGCGGTGCAGGAAGCAGTCAATAAGGGTTTGAGTTTTGGAGCACCATCGGCTGCCGAAGTCACCATGGCTGAAAGATTGTGTGAACTGATAGATGGTATGGACATGGTACGGATGGTCAACTCCGGCACCGAGGCAACCATGAGTGCCATACGCGTGGCTCGCGCGGCAACCGGTCGTGACCGCATTCTGAAATTCGAGGGTTGTTATCACGGTCATGCCGATGCATTCCTGGTCAAGGCAGGTAGTGGTGCGCTGACCCTGGGTGTGCCGAATTCTCCCGGTGTTCCTTCGGCCTGCGCTGATCTGACACTGACCGTACCATTTAACGATCTGGATGCAGTACGTAGCTGTTTTGACAAGCAGGGTGATGAGATTGCCTGCCTGATTGTCGAACCTGTGGCCGGTAATATGAACTGTATTCCACCGGTAGAAGGTTATTTGCAGGGACTTCGTGACCTTTGCGATCAATACGGTGTTGTATTGATTTTTGATGAAGTCATGACCGGATTCCGTGTGGCGCTTGGCGGTGCCCAGGCCCATTACGGTATTACGCCGGATCTTTCGACCTTTGGTAAGGTTATCGGAGGTGGTATGCCTGTCGGAGCGTTCGGTGGTAAACGCGAACTCATGGAGTTGGTCGCGCCATCCGGACCGGTATACCAGGCAGGTACCTTGTCAGGCAACCCGGTAGCCATGGCAGCGGGTCTGGCGACACTGGATCAGATCACGGGGCCGGGTTTCTACGAGGCACTTTCTGATAAGACCCGGATGCTGACGGAAGGAATTCAAACTGAGGCGGATTTCTTTGACATACCGTTTACGACCACCCGCGTCGGGGGTATGTTTGGGCTGTACTTCAGCAAAGTGAAGGAAATTGTCAATTTTGAACAATCAGGCGCGGTAGATGTAGAACTGTTTAAACGTTTTTTCCACGCCATGCTTGACGGTGGAGTCTACCTGGCGCCGTCTGCCTATGAGGCGGGCTTTGTTTCCTCAGCGCATACAGAGGAACATATTTCAGCGACGATCGATGCGGCAAGAGAAGCACTACGTGCGTGTGCTAGTTAGTTGCTGAGTGCTGGTCCGATGGTTTGCGCCGGGCACCCAGGCGGAAAAAAGGCCGCTCGAACAGGTAATAGCTGACTGTCGATACCAGTACGACCAGCAAGAAAGAAACCAGGAACTTTGGAAAGCCTTGTATATCCGTATAGGCTTCTCCAAAAACAACATCGGCTTGCTGCAGAACCACGAAATGCCAAAGATACAGGCTGTAGCTGATCAGGCCAAGAAAGTAGACCACCGGGTTTGCAAAAAACCATCTGCCAATTCTGCTTCCCCGGTACAGGCTGAAGACCATCAGTGACAACGGCAGGCCAAGTGCCAGCGGCGCTATCACCATACTCCAGTGACCGGACCAGTAGCTATCGCCGTTTGGAAGCACGATTTTCCACAGCCATAAAACAGCCAGTGTGGTTCCAATAAGAAACAAGCTGTCCATCAACCAGACATTGGGTTGCCCGGGGGATCGTAAGTCGAGCCACTGGACCAAAATAGCTGCAGACGCACCCAGCAAAAACTCGGGCAAGAAACCGGGCAAGTGTGAGGCGGCAAGAAAAACAGCCCCTTCTGGTGCTGCTGCGAAGTGATCTGCAGACCAGAGGCGGTAGAACACACTCAAAATAACACCGCTAAGAAGAAGAATCATCCATTTGCCAGGGCGCATGAACGATGCGATAAGGGGCAGTATCAAATAAAATGATAATTCAACTGGCAGGGTCCACCATAAGCCCACCACTGGCCGGACAGGATCCCAACCAATATTGAAAAACATCAACATGTGCGCAATTAACGTGACCCCGTTTAAAGGCTGCCAGGTGACGAACCACGCTCCAAATATCAGAATGATGGCCAATTGAGCATAGTAAGCCGGAAATACCCGCAAAAGGCGTCTTTTATAGTACTGCGCGAGAGGCGGGTGCACAGAACGGGTCAGTGTGGCACGCGCAAAGGGAAGTGATAGCAGAAATCCACTCAACACAAAGAACAGATCAACACCGGCAAAACCAAACCCCAGAGGAAATTGCAGAATGTTGCCAATTACCGGAACAGACAGGTCAAGCCGGATTCCCGGGTTGAAAAAACCATAATGGAACACGAATACGAAAAGGGCAGCTATACCCCGTAAACCGGTCAGCGAGGCAACATAATGACGGCTCTGGCTTGTGGGGTTGCTCAATCTAGAAATAGATCTTTCATGAGTGGCTGGCCGGCTTTTACCGCATAGGGGTCAAAGTCCTTAACACCTTCAGATCGCAACACGTCCTCGTCCAGAAAAAAGTTACCGCTGGTGGATTTACTGTCACGGCAAAGTATTGCATGGGCCGCATCTGCCATGATCTCAACGCTGCGGCAATTATCCGCATTGACCAAACCACCCAGCATATTGATGGCCGCGGTATCGATTACCGTGCGCGGCCACAGCGCATTAACGCCAACGCCCCGTGAGCGAAACTCTGCAGCCATACCAAGGACACACATACTCATACCATATTTTGAAATCGTATACGCCAGGTAATCCTTGAACCATGAAGGATCAAGATTCAATGGAGGTGACAGGTTGAGAATATGGGGGTTATCCGACTTCAGCAGATGGGGTAAACAGGCTCTTGAACAGGCATAGGTGCCGCGCACATTGACGGAGTGCATCAGGTCAAATTTTGACATTGATAAATCAAGTGTGTTTTGCAGCGTGATGGCGCTGGCATTATTGATGAGGACATCCAGGCCTTTAAAATGATCAACGGCCTTGCTGACAGCATCTAGAACGGCTTCATCATCGCGAACATCAAGCTTGATCGGGAGGGCGCGGCCACCGGCTTGCTCAATTTCTTCAGCGGCGGAAAAAATTGTGCCCGGCAGGGAAGCATGAGGCTTGTCTGATTTGGCAGCAATGATAATATTGGCACCGTCACGCGCTGCACGCAGTGCAATGGCTTTTCCGATCCCGCGGGATCCCCCGGTGATAAAAATTGTTTTGTTTTTAAGTGTTTTCATTTACGGGCTCTGCATCAGGCATTAAGCAGTTCAATCCCGTATTATAGCTGTGAATTGTGCGCAAAGAAGGGCGAACTGAACCCAAGTGGAAACCGATTGGACACAGGACCTGTTGAACTGGATGTCTGCCAACCCGGGTTGGGCAGGGTTTTGGGTGTTTGTCATGTCCTTTGTCGAGTCACTGGCGTTTGTTGGCATCCTGATTCCCGGCATAGTAATCCTGTTTGGTCTGGGGGCGCTGATCAGTTTCGGAGCCCTGGAATTGCTGCCCATCTGGCTATGGGGATCAGTAGGAGCATTTGCCGGAGACCTGGTCAGCTATGCCATCGGTAGGCGATACAGGGAGCATCTGGCTGAGATGTGGCCATTTTCCCGGTTTCCAAAAGTGCTTGAAAGAGGGCGTGAGTATTTCAATGTACATGGTCCGAAAAGTGTTGTTATAGGCCGCTTTATCGGTCCTCTTCGGCCCGTGATTCCGGTGACTGCGGGCATGATGGGGTTGGCCCCACGTCGCTTCTTCATGGTCGATGTTCCAGCTTGCATTGTCTGGACACCCAGTTACCTGGTTCCCGGAATGCTGTTTGGTGCTTCACTCGAGGTTGCATCTGAGTATGCCGGCCGGTTGTCGCTGGTCCTGATCATTGGTGCGGTAGTTCTCTGGTTAACCTGGTGGGTTATCTGGACGGCTTATGGGTACTTGGCGGGTCATTCAGCACGCTGGATGCGGCATGTGATCCGGTGGATGCGCCGGCATCCGGTGTTCAGGCGTATAGCCGGACCGCTACTGGATTCGACCCAGCCGGAAGTGTTATCTGTCACCATGATGGGTTTACTATTGGTGTTGATTTTCTGGGGAATGGTGATGTTGCTATTTCTCTCACCATTTTCTGCATCTCCGCAATCAATAGACCAGTCAGTCCAGGCATATGCGCTAACCCTGAGAAACCACATTGCCGATACCGTGATGGTTGCTCTGACACAGATGTCCCGTCTATGGGTGCTCATTCCAACCTCAATGGCGGTCTTGTTGTGGTTGATTGGTGCCGGACGTCAAAAGGCGGCATTGCACTGGCTGGTTGCGATGGGTGGGGGGATGATTTTACAGATACTGCTCGGCTGGTCACTTCGTTCCACACCGTTATTGAGCGAAACAGGGTTTAACGCCCTGTATGATCCAAGTGAGGCATTAACTCTGGTGACGGTTGTGCTGGGGTACTTCGCCGTTATGGTTGCAAGAGAACTTAGGCGGCGAAAACGAAAATGGCCATACGTAATTGTCGGCTTGCTGCTTTCCTTGCTGGTTCTGGCCCGGTTATACCTTGGGTTGGACTGGCTCAGTGGAGCCTTAATGGGTGTGGCATTGGGTATGGCATGGACATTTGTGGTTGGTATTGCCTATCGTCAACGCGCCATGCGATCTTTCAACGGCATTGCAGCCTGTCTTATATTTTTTGGAATGCTGACTGCCACCTTTACCTGGCAGGTTGGACAGAATCTTGAAGGGGACCTTGCGGCATTAAAGCTTCCCTTACCGCAAAGTGAAATAACTGCCCGGGGTTGGTGGGAAAACGAATGGCAGGCACTACCGCGTGAGCGTACACCGTTGCCAAATGTTGCCGCTCGCGAGTTTAATTTTCATTTTGCGGGAGATGCGACAAACTTTGCGCGGGTACTGGCGGTTCACGGGTGGCAGGAAGCAGGGCCGGCCAACTGGCGCTGGACCCTGTTATCTTTGAACCCGGATCCCACGGAGTCAACTTTGCCGCCACTGAAGCGGGATTATCTCGGTCATGCCGATATCTTATTGTTACACCGTTTGGGTGGTGACCCGTTAAAACAGGAGACTATCCGTATTTGGGATTCCGGCTTCAGGCTGACACCAGGTGGCCAGACGATCTACCTTGGCCAGATTAACGATGAGGTACTGATCCAGAGAGCAAAGATTTTCAGTTACTGGCGTGCCGTACGTGCTCCAGATGCAAGGCTGGAGCAATTGAAAAAGGAGACCGTAGGTTTGCAAACCAGGAAAGTTGAGGACGGGCTTCTTTTGATCAGGGAACCTCAGGTATCAGCCGGCTCCTGAAAACGGGGTAAGACCTCAAGCAATATTTGCAAGCGTTCCAGTGGGTCACCGATTTGTAGCAATACCTGTTTTTCATCATTTGCCAATGGCAGCAATTCGGCCAGGCGAAAAGCAACCCAGTTAGCATCCTGTAAATACTGTGGTTGAAAAGACGGATAATTATTTCCCAATTGCTCCATGAAGCGACCGACAATCATGGACAATACAGAAAACTCATCCGGCAGGTCTACCGGGCCAGGTTCATCCAGCGTTTGAACCTCAGCCATCAATAAACCGTTGTCACGCATGCGGGTGTTTTGAATTATGAATTTTTGCCTACCGTGGGCGGAAATACCTAAAAGACCGTCCTCAAGGGTTGAAAAATCGCAAATTTCCGCCGTTGTACCCACTCTCATATGGTTGGCCGGGCGGTTCGGGTCCTCTGGATTATTAATCAGGCAAACACCAAAGCAAGAAGCCTTGAGGCTGCACTCGCGCACCATGTCGATATAGCGCTGTTCAAATATTCTAAGATTCAAATAACCGTCTGGAAACAGAACGGTGTGCAATGGGAAGAGGGGGATATCGGTATGGGTCACGTGGGTTCTAAGAATTCTGCCAGTCGACGGGGGGCTGCTTCGAAACCACCGTTGCTCATAAATACAATGTGATCACCCGGATTCAGGTGGTTCTTTATCTGTTGCAGCATCTCATCCACCCGGGTCACACTCTTAAAACGTCCATCCAGCGGGGCCAGTGCAACATTCGGATCCCAGTCAATATCCTCACCGGTCTTGAGCCAAACGTGGTCGGCGGCCATTAATGCAGGACCCAGTTCATTCGCATGGACACCGGCACGCATGGTGTTGCTGCGCGGCTCAAGTGCGACCAGGATGCGGGCATTACCAACCTTGCGCCGCAGACCCTCCAGAGTCAGTCGAATAGCGGTGGGGTGATGGGCAAAATCATCATATACACTGTAGTCCTGAGACCGTGTTATCACCTCCAGGCGACGCTTCACACCGAGGAATAATGACAGCGCTTCGATGGCTTTTGTAGCCGGTATACCCGCAGCTGCAGCCGCAGCAATAGCAGTACAGGCATTCATGGCGTTGTGGCGGCCGCATTGGTTCCATTTCAGTGTGCCAATGACCTTTTGTTGAAAGCGGAAGCGCAATTCACTGGCATCGGCTTTCATCAACTCAACCTGCCAATCATATTTATCGTCGAAAGAGAATCTCTGTAGATTGCTCCAGCATCCCCTGCTGATTACCCTTTCTAGATTTACATCTGCGCCATTACTGATGATGGTGCCGTTACCCGGAATGGTGCGCATCAGGTGGTGGAATTGTGTCTCTATCGCAGCAAGATCCGGAAATATATCTGCATGATCGTATTCCAGGTTGTTCAGAATGGCGATCTGCGGACGGTAGTGGACAAACTTGGAGCGTTTGTCGAAAAAAGCAGTGTCGTATTCATCTGCTTCCACCACAAAATAATCCGAACCCTCTCGCGCCGAAACATCAAAATTCTTCGGTACTCCACCGATCAGGAAACCGGGGTTGTGTCCAGCAAACTCCAGTATCCACGCTAACATGCTGGACGTGGTGGTTTTACCATGTGTTCCGGCAACCGCTATGACTTTGCGGCCGCGCAGGTAGTTTTCACCCAGCCAGCGCGGCCCGGAAGTATAGTTTAGTCTTTGGTTCAAGACGTACTCAACGGCAGGGTTTCCGCGACTCAGGGCATTGCCGACAATGACCAGGTCCGGTTTATCGTGCATGGGTTCTTCGCTATAACCTTCGTGCAGTTTGATGCCTTCATTTTCCAGCAGGTTGCTCATCGGCGGGTAGGTATGCTGGTCGGCACCGGTAACATCATGACCCGCTCGGCTGGCAAGCATGGCTACGCCACCCATAAACGTACCACAGGCTCCAAGAATATGAATTTTCATTTCATTCCAAGTTTTAATTCGTATAAATAATTGTTGCGTCAGGAGCTTCCAAGTAAAAACACCATTTCAATCAACACATAACTGGCTGCAAGCACAAGAACGGTAATCAGCATTCCTATCGCATATGGAACGGATAAAGCATGGCGATAAATATGTGCATCAACGAAAAGGCTCCAGATAAATACAGCGAACCATACGGTAGCCAGAATCGGTTGACTAACCGTCGGATCCGATACCGACAGCAAAGCCCCGGTAATTAAATTAAAAATGATACCTATGGCGGTCAGAGCACTCAACGTTTGCACAAAACGTTCCAGGTGCTTTCGCCAGAATAACAAACCAGCCAGAACAACAACCTGCAGGGAAACGATCAGAAGGCTCTTGGCAGCAAGGTTTTCATCTTCAAACTGTTGGCCGGTGATCAGGTTCTGCAACAGGTATGCCGCAAGCAGGAAAACCATCAACCCCCACGAAGTGGACATGTTTTGTGGTCCGCCTCGCAAGCGCAACATCTGCGCCAGGTTTATCAGCAACTCATTCATATAAAGAGTTGCTGCTTTTTACTTTTAGCTGCGATAGGAGATGACCAGCCCGTCACTTCAGGAGGATGCTTCGCCGAGGTTTAATATACTGAGGATTCGCTGGAAGATTTCTTCGATACTGCCATCACCCAGAACCTTGGTCAGCAGACCCCGTTCCGCATAATAGTCCGCCACCGGTGCAGTTTGATTCGCATATACCCGCAGGCGGTTTCGCACGGTTTCCTCGGTATCATCGGAGCGACCTTCTTCTTGCGCACGCTTGGCGATACGCCTGAGTATATGGTGCGGCTCGATATCCACAAGAATGGCCTCGTCCACGGGTTGATCCAGACGCTCCAGAAGGATAGTCAGTGATTCGGCCTGTGCCAGGTTGCGCGGATAACCATCCAGGATAAAACCATTGCGTACATCGTCGTTACCCAGTCGTTCCTCGAGCATGCCAGCGATGACATCATCAGGCACCAACTCTCCTTTGTCGGATAGCGCCTTGGCTTGCAAGCCAAGCTCAGTACCTCTTTTAGCCGCATCACGCAGGAGTGCACCAGTGGAAATATGTGGTATACCCAGTTGCTTGACCAGCAAAGTTGCCTGGGTTCCTTTACCCGATCCGGGCGGCCCTAATAATACAATTCGCATTGGACGGTTCCAGTCCTTTAAAATAGGCGCTAACGCTAACCGCTCATACCAAGCAAGTCAATGAAGATTGAAGGGATTTAGGAAAATTATGACCAAGAAGAATTTACTTTATGCTCAATCCGGTGGAGTAACGCCGGTGATTAACGCAACAGCCTGTGGTTTGATCGAAGAAGCGCGCCAGAACAAGGATCAACTCGGTAAGGTTTATGCCGGAAAAAACGGGATCATTGGAATCCTCAACGAGGAGCTCATTGATACCAGCAAAGAAAGTAAATCAAGTATCGCAGCCTTGCGTCATACCCCGGGTGGCGGGTTTGGTTCATGTCGCTTCAAACTGAAGGGTATTGATGAGAGTCGCGCACAATATGAACGGTTGATTGAAGTGTTCAAGGCACACAACATTGGATACTTTTTTTACAATGGTGGTGGTGATTCAGCAGATACGGCCTACAAAGTTTCACAGATTGGCAAAAAGATGGGTTTTCCTGTGCAGTGCATCGGTGTTCCCAAAACCATTGATAATGATCTTCCTTTTACGGATGTTTGCCCCGGTTTTGGTTCGGTCGCCAAGTATGTAGCGGTTTCAATCATGGAAGCCAGTCTGGATATCGAATCCATGGCCTCCAGTTCCACCAAGGTATTTGTGCTTGAGGTGATGGGTCGTCATGCAGGCTGGATAGCTGCGGCAGGCGGACTAGCACAGCAGGAAAGAGGTGATCCGCCACACATTATCCTGTTTCCTGAGTTACCACTGGATGAGGAAGCACTACTGAAAAAAGTGGATAAAGCTGTTAAGACTCACGGTTACTGTTCCATAGTGGTTTCCGAAGGCGTGCGTGACCAGGAAGGCCGGTTCCTGGCTGATTCTGGCGTTCGAGATGCGTTTGGTCATGCCCAATTGGGTGGTGTCGCCCCGGTGATTGCCAGCAAGATCACCAATGCACTGGGTTACAAGAATCACTGGGCTGTATCCGATTACCTGCAACGCTCGGCACGTCACATCGCTTCTAAAACTGACGTGGATCAGGCCTATGCGATGGGTAAAGCGGCCGTCGATCTGGCGCTGGAGGGTAAATCCGGCGTGATGCCAATTGTGGTCAGAACCTCGGACAAACCTTATCGTTGGAAAGTTGGTGAAGCAGACTTGGCCAAGGTGGCAAATAAAGAGAAGATGATGCCTCGGAGCTTTATATCCAAAGACGGGTTTGGCATAACAGCGGCTGCCAGGCGGTATCTTGAGCCCCTGATACACGGGGAAGATTACCCGCCGTACGGTCGTGATGGCTTACCAAAATATGTTCGATTGAAAAACATACTGGTACCAAAGAAGCTGGAAAACTTTGATCTTTAAGGCAGGCAAAAAACAGCCAACCAACAAGGAGTCTTTTGTGAAAACTTTTATGCTGGTTGGCTGTATTGTCGCGCTTGCCATTTCTTCTGCGCAGGCCGCAGATGATTCTGAACTACAGCTTCAGAATCGTCTGCGTGCTCACATTGAATTTTTGGCTGATGATCTGATGCTGGGCCGCCAGCCCGGCAGTGATGGATATAACATCGCCGCCAATTATGTCAGCAGCCAGTTCCGGCAAATGGGCCTGCAACCTGCCGGCGATGACGGTAGTTATTTACAACAGGTGCCACTACGTCGGGCATATCTTGAGCCGGGTTCTGCCCAATTAGCCTTCATCAATGCGTCTGGAACCACTCCCCTGGGTTTTATTGATGAGTTCTACATGGGGCCAGCCCTTGGCAGTACCTCATCTGACGTCGAAGCGGGTCTGATATTTGTTGGCTATGGTATTGAGGCCGGCGAGCTTGAGCACAATGATTACTCGGGTTTGGATGTTGAAGGAAAAATTGTGGTCCTGTTTTCGGGTCAGCCACATGACTTTCCAAGTGAGGAGGGTGCACACTTCGCTTCCAGAACAGAAAAAACCGTGGCGGCTGTACGACATGGTGCTGTAGGGGTCTTGATGATACACACACCCAGGGCATCGCAACGATATGACTGGGACAGGGTTACCAGCGGGGTTGGGAGTCCTTCAATGGGCTGGCTGAATAAACAGGGTGAAGTTCACGGGGTGTTTGAACAAATTCAAGGGGGTGCGATGGTGCGGCACAGTGCAGCAGGGCCTCTTTTTGAGAATGCGCCTGTGAGCCTGGAGGCACTTTTGGTCAGCGATGATAATGGCGAGGCACTGACCACGTTCGATCTTGAGGGCAGTGTCCGCATGCGCCAGAAAAGTACCCACGAGACCATTTATAGTCCCAATGTGGTTGCCGTATTACCGGGTTCAGATCCGCTAATTGCTAATGAGTACGTGGTATACAGCGCCCACCTTGATCACATTGGAGAGCTACACTCAGAAGGCGATGAACAGAATAAGAAGGACCTGATCAACAATGGTGCGCTGGATAACGCATCGGGCGTCGCGGTGATGCTTGAAACTGCACAACTGTTTACAGAGCGTGAAACGCCAAGACGGTCCATCCTGTTTGTCGCAGTTACCGCCGAGGAGAAAGGGCTGGTTGGTTCTGAATACTTTGCCATGAACCCGACCGTTCCCCAGGATTCAATCGTCGCTGAAATCAATCTTGATATGCCGTTATTGCTTTATGAGTTCGCTGACGTGATTGCCTTTGGCGCCGAGCACTCCAGCATCGGTACTTCGGCCAAGGTGGCTGCACAGAGTTATGACACTGAACTGTCGCCGGATCCGTTCCCGGATCAGAACCTGTTTGTGCGAAGCGACCACTACAGTTTTGTAAAGCAGGGAATTCCGTCGGTGTACCTGGTAACCGGTGTGAGATCACTGGATGAAACTGTTGATACGCAGCCCATTTTTGAAGGCTTTCTAAAGGACCACTACCATAAGCCGAGCGATGATGTGAGTTTGCCGATTAACTACAAGGCTGCAGCAAAATTCACCCGGATTAATACCAAAATCGGGGAGTTGCTAGCCAATGACCCGAACCGGCCAACCTGGCACGAGGGTGATTTTTTTGGCAGGACATTCGCAAAATAAATCGCATAGCAACTAGGTGTAACAGACGGATTTTTGTCTGAAGAAAAATATGAAATCAACCCACAGAACTCCTCCCCGGAATTCTGCGCGATGTGTACCTGTGAGTGAGACAGTGTCCGGATTTATTTTCAATCGTAAAAAAGTTCCGAACCTCTTGAAAAATAATCGCTAATTGACCGGTTTTCCGGGGCAAAAACCAAGCCTGTTGTGATATAGTTCGCGCGATCAAAACAATCATTTCATTCTGGGAGAGAAATCATAATGTTTGGAATATCAATTACAGTCAGCACAGTGCTTTCCTTGCTGGGTTTGGCTATCGCTTTTTTCTACATGAAAAAGGTCACCAGCGTACCGTTGGATATGGGCCTGGATGAAAAAGATAGCAAGCGCCTTAAGTTCATTCACGGTGCAATTGCAGAAGGTGCAATGGCCTTTCTTAAGCAGGAATATAAATTCCTGACCATCTTCATGATTTCATTTGCCGCCATTATTGTGGTGCTTATTGATGATTCGCATACGCCGGATTACCGCGAGGGTATCTACACCGCCATTGCCTTCCTGTTTGGTGGGTTTATCTCAATATTGTCCGGTTACATTGGTATGAAAGTCGCCACGCAAGGTAATGCGCGAACGACAGTCTCTGCCAAGAAAGATATTTCACACGCATTCGATGTTGCCATCAATTCTGGCGCCGTGATGGGCTTTGCCCTGGTTGGCCTGGCGGTACTTGGACTGGTCATCATTTATGTTGTGATGAGTTGGTTAATGGCCGATCTTGGCACAGAGAACAATCATGTTCTGATGGAAGTGATCGCGGGCTTCGGTCTGGGCGGGTCAACCATCGCACTGTTTGCCCGTGTGGGTGGCGGTATTTTCACCAAGGCAGCCGATGTTGGTGCTGACCTGGTGGGTAAGGTTGAACAGGGCATACCGGAAGATGATCCAAGAAACCCAGCCGTAATCGCCGATAACGTAGGTGACAATGTAGGTGATGTTGCCGGTATGGGTGCTGATCTGTTTGGCTCTTGTGCAGAGAGTACATGTGCAGCGATGGTGATTTCTGCAGTAGCGTTTGCGGCAGATCCCAATGCCCTGTTGTACCCCATCCTGATTAGTGCAATTGGTATTCCCATCAGTTTTATCACCAAGCTCATGGTTGGTGTGAAAACCGAGGGTGATGTCGCACCCGCTTTAATGAAGTTACTGGTTATCTCCAGTGTCCTCATGGCAGTCGTGATGTACTTCGTTACCTTGAAGCTGATTCCGGCTACCTTTGAGCTGGGTGGTGAAACATACACCAACATGGGTGTTTACTGGTGCTTCTTCTCCGGCCTGGTAGCTGGTCTCGCAGTTGGCTTATTGACGGGGTATTACACCTCTGAAAAATACGGCCCTGTGCAGGAAGTAGCGAAGTCCTGTGAAACCGGTGTTGCAACCAACATCATTTACGGTCTGGCACTGGGCTACAAGAGCACGGTTCTGCCCTACCTGTGTATCGCAGTAAGTATTTTTGTTTCA